>LUMH01000094.1_pt1 | contig 36451 bp, 33 predicted proteins | sample 730001 | NCBI WGS metagenome assembly LUMH01 (sample SAMN03860268, study PRJNA289734) | marine metagenome | biome: seawater column; feature: ocean; material: water; isolation source: Red Sea water column Station 34 - depth 25m | place: Saudi Arabia: Red Sea | collected 2011-10-15 | depth 25 m
TCATCGTGGTGGTCGTCGTGGTCATCGTGGTCGTCGTGGTCATCGTGGTCGTCGTGGTCATCGTGGTCGTCATGGTCGTCGTGCCCATCCTCTGTCCCGTTATCCTCATCATGGTCGTCATGGTCGTCGTGCCCATCCTCTGCAGTCCAAGCAGCCCATATTTCATCCCATGAGAGATTGCTGTCATTGTTAGTGTCAAAGCTCTCCATGGCCTCCTCTGCGGTCATGTGATCATCGTGGCCGTCATGGCCATCGTGGCCGTCATGGCCATCGTGGTCGCCATGGTCACCGTGGTCATCGTGGTCGTCATGATCACCGTGATCATCGTGGTCGTCATGGCCATCGTGGTCGCCATGGTCATGGTGGTGATGAGCGTGCCCACCTGGCATCTTCAGGGCTACCATGTTGAATTCCTGCATTTCCTCCGACTCGAATTCCAGTACGTGCTCTCCTTCTTCGAGATGGAAGATCATGATCACAGTCCCAGTCGGGCACCCCGAAGCGTTCTCAATCGCATACTCAGCCGTAGCATGATTGTGCTGCTCGTGATGGCCAGCGTGGTCGTTATGGTCATCTTGGCCGTCATGGCCGTCATGGCCATCATGATCGTCATCGCCATCCTGATCATCATCGTCATGCTCTGGAATTGTCAACGAATGAGCAACATGCTCTGCATGAATCTCCACGTCTCCAGCGTGTCCTTCCTCGTCCGCAAGCATGACTGCCTCGAAGGGACCCTCCGACATGTGCTCGCAAAGGTCCGCGATGAGAATCGATCCGTAGTCCAGTGTGATCTCTCCAGAGGGCATTGCATGGGTCTGGACGGCAGTGGGCGCGTCGCTCCCTAGTTGTTCCAGCTCCAGCTGCACCCATGGTTCAAGGCCTAAACCGTGGTAGAAGAACAGATCAGTCTCCATCAATGCGAGTTTGCCCGCCGCTGTGGGCTCGTAGTCGTGAACCGGGACGTTCGAAGGGCTGATTACCTGTACGTTGAGATGTTCACCGCCGACAGCGGATACCAATTGCTCAACGTGGTAAGTCGAGGTAAGGACATTGCCTAGAATCTGCACTTCTGCTGTTCCGTTATCTGGCGTTGTCCCATTTTCTACAATAGTGTTGTTTTCGTCCATCGAGTCGTCAATCACGTCTTCGATCAAGTCTTCGACTTCTTCCACCGATTCGTCTTCGAGACATCCTGCGACGCTCGAGAAAATCAGTAACAGGCTCGCTAAAATCGCCATTCTGCTATTATTCATGAATCTCCCCGGACGCTAATAGATATTTAATACAGTCTATTAATTAGGTTATTGAAAATTATTATTAGTGGGGAGCAGTTGCCGGTTTTATGACCCAGATAATTTCGTTCAGCGCGGACACCGATTTCGCTAAAGGTTTTGACAACATGATTTCCAAGTCGGGCTACAGCAATCGAAGCCGCTTCATTCGAGATGCATCGCTATTCTACGCTGAGATGCAGCAGAGAGGGGACTTGGAGAGCATGGACGGGGAACTGATCATCGAGGGCCACCTTATCGTGTATTACCAGCATGACCATGGAGATAGTCAGAGGCTATTGGACCTAAGGCACTCCGAACTGATTGAGGTTGCATCATACAGCCATAGCAGCCTCAAGCACAGCCACTCGTGCGTGGACGTCCTCCAAGTGAAGGGCAAGGCGGCAAACATCAGGTCAGTGATATCTCGCCTCAATAACACCTCTCACGTGGACAAGGTCTCGTTCATCATCGCTCCGATGCGTGAGGACGGATGCTGCTAATCGTTTCTCGAGTGCCAATTACAACGAGGCATTCAAGGTGATGCTACTCGACCGACCTTCGTGGAAATACCCCCAGAGCTCAAGTCCATGCTTGGTGGAGGCATGGGTCCGACCAAGCAGAAGGCCGCTCGTCTGGTAGTTGACCTGGCATCTACTGCCGGAGCTTCAGAGTTCATCCGGGTAGACAACGCCCACGTCTCCGGAGTGAGCGTGATCACTGGGGGCCATGGTCTCCGGAGGTTCCTCTCTGACCTCTCTGGAGACCCCAAGGGAGCGGTCTCGATACCTACGACCCTGAACTCGGCAGGATGCGACCATGAGAAGATGGATGAGATGGGGATAGATTACCCTGACTTCCTTGAGCAGCAGTTTGAGATAGTCCAAGCATACTCAGAGCTAGGCATAGAAGCCACTCTATCTTGCACCCCCTACGATAGGGGAATAGAGAGCACGGAGGGCATCGGCTCTTGGGCCGAGTCTAACGCAGTGTGCTTCTCCAACTCCTACACCTCCTTGGTAACGAACAGAGAGTCCGGTCTCTCCGCTCTGGCTACAGCCCTAACTGGATGGGCACCAAAGTGGGGTCTGCATAATGAGACAAACAGGAGTCCGAACATCTTGGTTAACGTGGAAGCAAGGATGTCCGACGTCACCGATTGGAGCATCCTCGGGGATTGGGTCGGTAAGCAGATAATGCCCACTTGGGATCTCCCATGGGGCCCAATGCCAAGGTTCGTCGGCCTTCCCAGGGCGAATTTCGAGATGCAGAAAGCATTGACTGCATCAGCCGCCAATTACGGCTGCCCGATGCTATGGGCGGATGGGATCACTCCTGACGCCCCGCTCGTCGACGAATTCCAGGGCGACCTCAACTTCACCGATGAAGATCTGCGTGGGCGTTATCGCGAACTATCGCCCAAGGGGAAGGTGGATTTGGTCGTAATTGGATGTCCACAGGCGAGCGTAGGAGAGGCAAGGGAGACTGCAGCGGCTGTCAGAGCTAAGATGGAACTAGGAGAGGCAATACCCAATCACAGACTATGGCTTTTCATGAGCTCCCATAACTACGACCTGATCTCCCTAGACGGTACCCTGGATATCCTAGAAGAGGCGGGCGCTTTGGTTCTGAGGGACACTTGCCCGGAGGTGACTCCTTACAACCGTTCAAAGTACAACCACCTACTCACAAACTCCCTCAAGGCAGAGCACTACCTGACGAGCGGCCTTAATCGCATTCCCACTAGCGTGGCGCCTATCATGGAATGCGTGTCCCACGCCTTCGATGACTCTCTAATCGATGCCCCTCGTCCCGAATTAGTAGGCCAACACGCTCCTGCCATGCACACAGCAAAGACACACCAGGAATCTCCGTTCTCCACCACCGGAAAGGGAATTCCGAGCCAGTCTGAATGGGAAGTGTCTGGAAGAGCCCTCGTCACGGACGTCCCAATCACATACCTGGGGTACGTGAACAGGGATACGGGCGTCATCGAGGAACCTGGACACCCTCTCGATGGCATCCCAATCAGGGATACAGTGCTAATCTACCCAAAGGGTTCAGGCTCGACCGTAGCACCATTCGTACTAATGGGCCTGATATACACTGGATTCGGTCCGAAAGCCATACTGAACAGAGACGTTTGCCCGCTCACCCTTCCCGCAGCATCCCTGTTGGGAGTCCCCTACGCCCACGGCTTCGAGGAGGACCCTACATTGGCGGTTAACACCGGTGACGTGGTTTCCTTGGGCCTTTCTTCCGGGATAGTTTCCCTGAAGGTGGAATCTAGGCATACCGAGGTTTGATGGCATCCACTCCGTGCAAGGCCCATGGCAACGCGTCCCGATCCGGAACCATGCAGGGAACAAGACCTCGGCCTATTCGAGATAACACAGAGGGACGGCGCTGCGAGAATTGGTAAGCTACACACCAAACACGGCATGGTTACTACCCCTATGCTGCTTCCAGTGATCAATCCGAATTTGCGAACCATCGAACCAAGGGAGATGTGGGATAAGTATGGCATCGAGGCTCTGATTACCAACTCCTACGTGATCTGGAAGCATGAGGACCTGAAATCTCAGGCTCTCTCTGACGGAATCCACTCATTACTCGACTTCCCCGGGGCGGTAGTGACCGACTCGGGAACATTCCAGTCGTATGTCTATGGAGATGTGGAGGTTGGTCCAGAAGAGATAGTGTCGTTCCAGAGGGACATGGGAGTAGATGTAGGCACTATGCTCGATGTATTCGGAAGACCCGATATGACCAGAGATGAGTTGGAGCATTCAGTTTCAGAGACCGCCAATCGCTCGGAGATTTCACTTTCCGCAGCAGGCCCGGATATGCAGCTAAATGGGCCAATACAAGGGGGCACTCACGCAGATCTCAGGGAGGAGTCATCTCTCCTGATGGGTTCTGCAGAGGTAGACGGCAAAGGATTCGCAATCCATCCGATAGGGGGAATCGTGCCTCTGATGGAACAACAGAGGTACAGGGAACTTTTCGAGATTCTACTGGCCTCCAAGGCCTCACTACCACCTGACAGGCCAATTCACTTCTTCGGTTGTGGGCACCCGCTCCTATTCCCCATGTCAATAGCCCTGGGGGTGGACATATTCGATAGCGCCGCCTATGCGATTTTCGCCAGGGACGACAGACTCCTGACCCCTGAGGGCACTGTAAAACTAGATGATTTGGAAGAGTGGCCGTTCCACTCACATGCCCTTTATGCTGAAACTCCGAAAAGCATCAGGGCTATGTCTCATGATGATCGTTCTAGAATTCTGGCCGAGCATAATCTCGAGGTTACCCAGGCCGAGCTAGCAAAGTGCAGAGAAGCAGTAAGGAAGGGCACAATATGGGAGCTGGCAGAGAGGAGGAGCCACGCCTCCCCCTATCTGAGGGAGGCCTTCGTGTGGCTGCAGGAACAACTGGACGACCCCGATGACGGACCAGTCGGGGAGTCAGTGCTGCGGATGATAGCATCCAGCAACCCTCTCAGGAGTGGTGGGGAGCAGCTTGGAGAGGAAATCGAGTACAGGCCGCACATACTCCACATCCAGGCTCTTCTAGCCACTAGATGGAGGGTCCCGGGATCATGGTGGGACTCCACTACTGGCCCTGCAGAGGGGATACTTCTGCTCGAGGGAACCTCTCCTCCTTGGCGTAACAAGAAGAGCGCTCTGATTGAGCACCTTTCTAGGGAGCCGAGGACCGTGGTGATGATTTCCACGCCCATAGGGCCCATACCCTACTCTCTGGAGGATCTATCTCCATGGTGCCATCTCACCGGTCCAGAAGGGATTTGGCAACCAATAACCGATGAACATGAGATTAGTGAAGCTCTCGAAGAACTGGGCCTATCCCAACTTCCTCTAACAAGGATAACTCCTGAAGACGAGATAGACGAGATCCCGGATTCAGAGGATATCAGAGACTGGCTCGATAGGTGTTCAATCGTGGACAAATTATCCGTTCTTTGCTCGATTCACCCATTGGATGCCTGTAAGATGACGGATGAGATGGCCTGTAGGAGGTCCAGAACGGATAGGGTCGTCAACGTAAGTTCTGGAGACACACACATCTTGTCCCCCAGACTGACAGATGGGGGAATCTCACTCACCGTCGAGGGGGCCTCGATAGCCAACGATCTGAATAACTCACCAACCCCAGAGTTCGGGAAAACAGAGGATGAATCAGATTTCCCTGGAATTCCAAGGGTGTGTATCGTTGACGATGCAATACCATTCGTCGGAAAGGGCAGGAATGTAATGCATGGTTACATCTCAGGCGCAGACTCACACATCATCCCCGGACAACCGTGCCTAGTCGTCGACTCGAAAGGGACACTAGTTGCTCATGGAACTCCGTTGACTAACCATTTGGAGATGCAGTTCCTCAGGAAGGGAATCGCTGTCAAAGTCAGGGATGGGGCGATCAAGCAAGGCTAGTAAGGGAAACTTTCCGGGGATTCATTCAAGTGATTGTTGCACGACCAAGGCTCTACTCCCAGAGGGAGTCGGGGCTGTATAATGTCAGACGAAGGACTCCTCGGAGACGCACCGATAATCTCCACGAAGGGCCTTCGGAAGATGTATGGCCCTCACCTGGCATTGGACGACATCAATCTCGAGATCAAAAAGGGCGCAATAGGGATACTAGGGCCTAACGGTGCAGGGAAATCGACTCTTTTCAAGTGCCTACTCGGTCTCATAACGACTACTTCTGGAGAGGGGACCGTCCTCGGTCACGACATCAGGACACAGGGCGAGATAATCAGATCCAAGATAGGATACATGCCGGAGTACAACGCCCTTGACCCGAATCTCTTCGCAATCGACCAAGTCAGGTACTCGGGCGAGCTTCTCGGAATGAACACTAAGCATGCCACTCAGAGGGCGCACGAGGTCCTCGAGTACGTAGGCCTGAAGGACCAGAGGTACAGGAAGATAGAGACGTTCAGCACGGGGATGCTCCAAGCAACAAAGCTTGCATGCGCCCTGGTCCATGACCCAGACATACTGATTTGCGACGAGCCAACCAATGGATTGGACCAGAGGGCTCGCTCATTCATGTTGCAGACCCTGAACAGGACCGTCAGAGAAGGCAACAGATCGGTTCTGATGAGCAGTCATGTGATGGACGATGTACAGGACCTATGTCAAAGCATAGTGATGATTCACAAGGGTAGAATAGTGGTTCAGAGAAGCATAGAGGAACTCGTAGAACAAGTCGACAAGGAGGTCGAGATGGTGATATGGGGAGGGGCTAGCAAGATGGAGGAAGAGCTGAACTCGATGGGCTTGGAACTCAGGCGTCTCGGAAGGGTAATTCGAGTCAAGGTCACTAGTGAGGAAACGATCGACCAGATTCTCCAAGCGGCGGTTTCAGCAGGAGTCCAAGTTCGCCAGATGAAGGAATACGAACCAGACCTGGAAGATATCTTTTTGCTTGTGATGGACAAGTTGGGATCTCAGATTAAGGGAACTGGGGACCTGATGACTCCCGAGCACACAGGAGGAGTTTGATTGGCAAAGGAGCAAGTCGAACTCGAAGGCGGCACCACTAGGATGGAGGCAGCATTCGGATCCGGAGACGGAGACGATGAGGCTACGGCCGTAGTCGCCAGATCACAAGCTTCGTTAGGGCATATCTTCGAGCAGAAGTACCGTCCGTGGGACGGTGAGCTAGGACCCAGGTGGATGAGGAACTACGCTATTTTCAGGCATCACGTGTATGGTGTGTTCACAGGAAAAGGACACAGGCAGTACCATCCAATGGTCAGACTGCTGATCCTGATTATCTTCCTAGCCTCACTCACTCCTATCCCTATGCTCTTCCTATCCTCATTTATCGGGGATCAGGGTGGCTTCTTCGAGAAAATGTGGGGAATCAATAGGTACAATCTGTGGGGCCAAGTTCTGGGTTATTTCCCGAGGAACCTGTGTATGTGGCCTCTTCTAACTGCCATAGTGGTAGGGGGCATGATCTCCGATGACAGGCAGCATGGAACCAGCGCTATCTACTTCTCCAGGCCCATCTCTAGACTGGATTACACAGCGATGAAGTATCTTAGCGTGGCAATAATTCTCGGATTCGTAATCGTCTTCTCCTACTTCGCATACTACACCAGTGCCATCGTGTTCAAGTCAGAGGGTTGGGCATACCTCGCGGATACTCTCCCGATCTTCCTTGGAGGGATGTTAGCTGGAATAATCCTGGTGATAACATACACCTCGATCGGATTGGCCCTCTCCAGCATCAGCCGGAGTCGCTTCTTCGCAGCAATCGGATTCCTGAGTATTATTTACGGCACCAAACTGGTCTCCCTGCTAGTCGAACTGCAGTTTGAAACCACGTTCATGTATGCCTTGAGCCCCTACGACTGCTTGGCTCACTTGGGCCAGTTTCTACTAGGAATACCGTCAAATTACGATCATCCAGTCTCCATATCTGCAGTTTCCATATTGGCCATGAACTCCTTGGCGGTCTGGCTCCTAGTTTCCAGAGTGACCTCGCTGGAGGTGACAAGAGAATGACGATGGAATCTCAGGAACCTCCAGCCGTATTGATTGATCAGGCTTCGAAGTGGTACGGTCAGGTAATCGGAATCAACGATCTATCTCTGGCTATCGACGGTGGAGTAACAGGGGTACTGGGGCCTAACGGAGCCGGAAAGTCGACTCTGTTCAAGCTCATGATGGGCCGGATAAAGCCCAGCCAGGGCTCCATCAGACTCTTTGGAGTAGATCCCTGGACCAACACCTCTCCCTACAGGAGGGTGGGCTATGTCAGTGAGTCTGAGAAGCTGTATGAGTGGATGACTGCATTGGACTTTGTCTCGACTCTGGCCAGGCTTCATGGGATGACTAGGGAGGAAGCCACGGACAGGTCGTCTCACGTGCTGGACTTCGTAGGGCTATCAGATGTGATGCACAAGGAGCTCGGGAAGTTCAGCAAGGGAATGAGGCAGAGGGTCAAGATTGCGCATGCACTGGTGCATGACCCAGACTTGATCATTCTGGATGAACCCCTCCATGGATGCGACCCATTGGCTAGGACAAGCATAATGAGCGTAATCCGTGAAATGGGGGAGCAGGGCAAGACCATCCTAGTTTCAAGCCATATTCTAGAGGAGATAGAGAGGATTACTGAGCAGATAGTAATACTGCACAACGGCCGTCTACTCGCATTAGGGAATCTGCACGCCATTCGGGACCTGCTGGATAAGCACCCACATAGGATACTCATCAATTGCGAGGATCCAAGGAGTCTGGCGGGCCTATTCATCGAAGAAGATCCGATATTCGGAGTCAGATTTCCCAGAGAAGGGCAACTAGAAATCCACACCAACAACCTATCCGCAGCTCACTCCATCCTACCGTCCATAGTAGTGAAATCAAATCAGAAGATATCCAGCATCGAGAATCCGGATGACAATCTGGAGTCTCTACTTAACTACCTAATCAAGGAGGGGCAATGATGGACAAGAAGGGCCTAGACCTTTCCGAGACAGTTTGGACAAGGCTCGACCGCAAGGCTGGAGCAATAGTAGAACTAACAATGAGGCAACTCAGACACAGGATATCCACATGGGTGGTATTGGGCGTGGGTGCGCTATTGATGGCACTACTCCTCTCCTTCTACGTAGACTCCGTCAGGGAGTCTTTCGAACCCATAGATAACGATGGGGACAGCGAGGACAATGATGGTGATGGGTATCCGATGGGACAGGAGAGGAAGTATGGCACTCCTGACTGGGATCCCAACGTTTTCCCCGGAGCGAGCATCTTCATCCCAGAGAGTGACATAGACTGGAACGACGCTGAAAGGTCGTTCTCCGCTAACAAGTCGTGGGAGGGAAGAGCATTCTTCGAGGCCCGATGGATAGATCTGGAGTACAACGGGGAGTGGTGGGACACCCACATCGAGTGGAACCCCGACGCATCAGGCGTCCCCGATCTTGCAGATTGCTCAGAATGGGAGTTGGATGAGATTTACGAGACCATATGGAGGGATGCGTGCGACCTCGGGGACCAAGACGGGAACGGCTTGACAACATACTACGTCTCAGGAAAGTGGAGGGGGGATGGAGAAGTCATAGTGCCCGAGGGGATGTATCTCTCTTGGGGGTACTGGACAGAGGAGGTATACGTGGAACCAGAACCTCCAGAGATGTACATCAACGAGGACGGAATAGACTGCTTCAACGGCCTCTCTCTTAGAGGAGAGGGCTGGGAGGAGAGTAGGGTTGACTGCCCATCAGATGTGAGACTTGGTGGGAGCCACGGATTCGATGATGACGGCGACTGCCTCGCCATGGACGACGGACTCGGTGATGACGATAACGGCAATGGGATCCGCTGCGATGTACAGTGGTTGGCGCTCAACGGGGTGGTCACCGATATCCGATCCGACGCTCTCGTCGATGAGGACCCAGATGAGCAGGAGTACATCGGAGAACTAGGTCACAGGACATTCGTAATTGCAGTCGGGAAGATGGCCTTCGTCATCCTCCTTGGCTTATTCATCCCTCTGTTCCTCTCCCTTGGATTGGTAAGGGACGAGACAGAGAACGGGACACTCCACCTTCTACTATCGAAACCCATCCATCGTGCTGAGTTCATTGTTTACAGGTTGATGGGGTATCTGGCGATTGCGGGTACCTACGTCATTGCACTCTCCCTTGTCGTGGGACTTATCGCCTCGTTGCTGGGTCCTGGAAATCAAATCATTCGACTCTCGGATTTGCCGGTATGGCTGGGGATAGGGTTCGCGACGACACTGGTTCTTGCAGCATATGGTTCGATATTCAATGCGATGGGGCTGATATCCCCCAAGTACGGAGTGTACCTTTGCATAGTGTTCGGGATTTGGGAGTTCATGATGGGGAGCTTCTCCATAGTGAATCCGAATTGGACGGTAGCGAGCGTATCCATCTCGCATTGGGCTCTGCAGATGATAGATGCTATGGTGCTCCTGGCATGGCCGGATACAATCCAATGGGCCGAGATGGACAACGCGTTCGGGATTGACTCGGGACTCTCTGTCTTCTGGCAGCCTCCTGTCCATACGCTAGGGACTGCATCAGCGGGAGTGGCATTGCTCAACAGCGTCTTAGTCCTTCTGATAGTCTCCGTTGCTTGGATATTCATAGCAAAGTCAGTCTTTAGCAGAAGAGAGATAATGTGATTGAGATGCAGGATAACCCAATTAAGTTCGAAGGAGACTTCTCATCGCTGTGGCGACTAGATGTCATGCCCCCCATCTACGGTCTTTCCTGGTGGTGGTACTGGGTACTTATTCTGGTTCCGGATCCTGACAAACCCAGTAGGTCTAGGCAGCTGATGACCCTCTGGTCTACTAAGGAGACCAAGGCAGTTCGGGTCAGCGGTCACTGGTGGGAGCCAGGTTCTAGGATGCACAAGGATGAGCATGGCGGTTTCGTTATCCCTGGGATGGTATGTGCGTGGTGGTACGATGGCGAGACAATGCACGAACCACTCACAATGCGAGAATGTCGAATGGCTGTCGTTGGCGATACTCACCCATTGTGGCCCGGACAGGGGGATGGGCTCGGAGCAGGCGCAGTAATCCCGATAGAGAGGGAGGACCTTTCCATGGGGATGTCCCCAGGAAACGAGTCCATGTGGGTTAGTCTTTCGAGCGACAGGGAAGCTAGGTCACGGGGAGCCCCTTCTTCTTTCGAAGCGCGACTAACTCCATGGTGGGGCCCTCCTAGCGAACTCACATACAGGAATAACGAGATAGCACTTGGTATGGGTTACGACATACTAAGGCTACAGGGCATGAAGTCCATATTGGTCGTAGATGGGGAGGAAATGGAGGGGACGGCCTACTTCCAGAAGGTCACAGTTCAGGCCCCATCAGTACCTTGGTTCTGGGGCATGGTCCACTTTGACGACGGATCATACTTGGATTGGTTCATGCCGCACTTGACCCCACTATCCACAACCAAGGATGACAAGCCTTGGCGGAAGAGGGACGCAGTTAGGATCCCTCTGAAAAGAGCCGGAATTTTCCATGACAGGAAGCGAGGCATGACACATGAGTTCGATAATTGTGAGGTAGATGTAAGGAAATCTGATCAGGGCCTTTTGGATTCAGATGGAGATTTACTTCCAAACTTCAGAATTAGGGTCTGGAACGACTCTTCCAGAGTCTCAATGGATATCAGGTCAGTTAGTCGTGCTAGGTGGACATTCGACCAACCAACTCGAATGGGCCTAGTTAGCCATCTGACCTACAACGAGTACCCATTCGAGGTGTTTAGACTTCAGATTGAGGATGAAGAAGGAATTAGGACCTTGTCAGACTATGATTGGGTCCATGGGAATGCCGAGCACTCCTGGGGATTCTTACATTGACGAACTTGGATGGCAATCACTTAGAAACAATCATCGAAGCAGGTAGCGCATGTCTGAGTTCATTGAGCAGTTCAAGTCCAATATCGATGCGGACTCTGCTCGTTCTGATTTCCCTGAGATTACAGATTCGGAGACTCCAATCTGGAGAGGGGGGCCCGCAGCGTCTTCAATGGCCGACAAGTACATTCTCTCGATTATGGTTCTCCTGGTCCATATTGCGTTCTTCCTTGGAGAACTGCTAGACACTCCGGAAGGGGAAGGACAGGTCAACTTCGTCCTATCTGTGGTAATTTGGCTGATAGACACAACGGGAGTGATGGGGTTTGTCATATGCATGCTAATTCTTACCAAGATCAATCACTATGCAAATTTCTCCACTTCTGGAAAGTGGACAACATCCTGGCTTCTGATTTGCTGCATTATCCCACTAATGTGGAAACTGATGGATGTAGTGGAGTGGATTGGGGGTTTCTTTGACTCTGGCTTCTCGAGCCCTCTTCCAGCGTGGAACTACTCTTGGTTCGCTCCATTGGGCCTTCTATCCTTCCTAGTTATGGTTTCACTTACAGTTCTGTACCAGAGATCTTTCCACTATGCTATAACAGACAAGAGGATACACATCAGACAGAGCTTCCTGTACTTCGAAACCAGTGCGCATGGGATTTCCTACCACAAAGTGGAGAATCTTAAGGCAGATCCAACAATACTGGGGAGGATCCTAGGGTTTGGCAATATACACGTGGTAACAGGTTCGGGAGTAGGCTTGCAGGTCGAATCTCTGGGTACTTCCGCAGGTGTTGAGCCCGAGATTATACAACCTCCCGGGGGGAAGATGAGATTTTTCTCATTCCTTCTTGGTTGGATAACTTTGCAGAGAAATAGAACTGTAGAGGCCAGTGACCCTGCAGACTGCCTTTACGGGGTAAGGCGCCCAATGGACGTTTACCGATTGATTAACCAATTGATGGATGCCAATGTCGGACCAGCAGTTGAATAATTGAAGCCCGAAGTGAAATCAAGAACCCAACATTCCGCACCGTTCATAACCCTGAGTCCTCCCACAGACACTGAGATATATGTCGAACGAGGAAACAATAACTAAGGCGGCCCAATGCATTACTCAGGGAGATTTCATGGGAGCCATGGAAATCTTCGAGGCACACATCAACTCCAACAGAGATGACCCTGCAGGTTACCATGGCTGGGCCGAATCCGCACTATTCGAGATACAAGAGAACGGGAACTTTGACGAGAAGGGAAATGACCGGATAAACGAGGGACAGGTTGCAGCCTACTTCAAGAAGGCAGCCGCACTAGATGCAGAGAGCACGGAGTATCAGGCCGCCTATGCGAACGCACTGATTGAGTTCGATAGGATTCCAATGGCAATTCGCGAACTGAGGAAACTCAAGGACCTCGGCGATTCATCTGACGATTTCGATGTCACTCAGGATCTATACCAGGCAGCGAAAATGCTCATCGATAACATCGATTTCAAGACCAACTTCGATAGAAGTGAGGGCTTCGCAAAGCAGTTCCTTCCAGTAGCAGTCGAGTTCGCTCTCCTTGGAATGGGCTTCGCTTCCGCCGAGGAAGCCCTGGAGTACCTCCAGACCGAGTAGGGGTGAACGATTGGGCGACCGATTTCTGGTCGCCCTGGGCTATCATGGAAGCTCATTCCACGGGTCACAGATCCAGCCAGATGTCGGAACCGTAGAGGGTTCCATGAGGGATGCCCTGAGAAGACTAAGTTGGTGGTCAGAGGGTTGCTTGGAGATGTCCAGCAGAACAGATTCTGGGGTAAGCGTTAGGGCGAATCTAGCCAGAATAGATCTTCCCAGATCAGTCTCCTCTAGTACAAGCAATGACTCGATAGTAAGAGCCCTGAACGACCATCTTCCCGTGGGTGCAGTTGCTATTTCAGCAAATCGTGCACCCTCCACTTGCAAGGTTAGGTATGCGGAATCACGAAGTTACCTATATCGCTTGGAGACGATAGAGGAATGGCCGTCCGAATGCGAAAACGATGCGATTTCAGCAGCCTGCTCTTTGGTCGAGGGCAAGCACGACTTCACAAACCTCTCTAGAGTGGAATCCGACACAGAACCGATCAGAACAGTAGACCGCTGTATTCCGTGGATTTCTGATGACGGGAGACTGATAGGATTCTCCATACAGGCAAAGTCATTCATCTGGAACCAAGTCAGAAGGATTGCATCAGCATTCGCAGGAATAGCATCCGGTAGGATATCTATCCTGGATCTGGAATCCGCAATAAACTCCCCCAAGGTAAGTGTGGACCTGGGAAGGGCTCCATCAGAGGGACTCGTTCTTTGGGACATATCTCACAAGGACTTCGACTCTCCTTTCTCCAGCGAACTGCCAATTTCCACTACATTCTCTGTTAGGCCCAGCGACCCCCGAGAGTACCGGAGATGGCTTTCATTATCAAAATATGAAATGGGATTGCTATTGGAGAGGGAGTGGATGTCCAGGCTCAATTGAGCTCAATTTCCACTTCTTCACCATCTGAGCAGGGTAGCGTTTCACGAAGGAAGGCCCCAGAAATCACCTCTGCGGTACTGGTGTGTCTGGTTAGGTCGGGAACCAGGATGGCACACTCCTCCCATTTGCCCCCTGCTCTGCGAATCCTTCCCCTGAATGCCGTTGCTCCGCCGAAGGACTTCCCGTCCCTTTCGAAACCCTCGATCCTGTGGGCTTCAATCGAATCGGCGGGAACTCCCTCCTCCAATCCGGCTAATACCCTCAATTGGAGGAATGCATCCATGCTATCTCCCCCTACGTCCACATTCAGGGTGCCTGGCCAAGCACCTACTCCCAAGACTCCCTTGAACTGTGATTGGTAGTGCTTCTGGAACATGAATACATGAGCTCTCCCTAGCCCACTGCTCACCTTCCCGCTGACTCGCATGAACCCGGGCTACACTGACGACTCATAATATTCCGCTTAGAATTACAAAACAAATGTGGACCCTTGTTCGCCAATTGACCAACCTAGTGCTACCAACTTTCGATATTCAGCAGAGCCGCAGTCTATTACTGGATTTGTGTGGTTTAGGTGGAAGAAAATCACCTCTGGATCCCCATCTTCCCTTCTCCCCAGCCTTCCTATTGTTTCGGAAATGGGTGGGTGTGGGATTTGGGACATATCTCTGCCCCCCAACTCGTCTCCGCTCCAGAAGGTCCCATCAATAAGTGCGAAATCTACCTCGAGTGAGTTCAGCCAATCTCTGATGCTATTCTGTCCGGCCATATCTAGCGTTCCCGTCCAGTCATCGTGATCTGGGAGGAATAGTAGGGAGGAACTCGGCCCGATTATCTTGATGGCATGTGTATCCGAGAACTCGTCTCGATGAGGTACAGGTATGAACTCGAATTGGAAACCACATTGTCTAGAGGGAGAAAAAGACTCACCGCTCTCTACATTATTTGCTTCAAAGGGAGAAATCAAACCTCTTTTCCGAATGAAATCTATGACGCTCTTGCTTGCAAACAGACTGGTTCCGCTAGATCCCATAACTTCCTTTCCGAATTGCCCCAATCCGTCTATATGCCCTAGATGGGCATGAGTGAGGCTTACAGTTTCGGGAACGATGGTGTCGCCTATCCCCAGAGACCTGGCGGCTATCCCAAGTTGCTGAGGAAGAGCTCTGGATGCTTCGATGAGGTGGAGGCTTCCATCCGAGCCAATTACCAAGCAGCATGCTGGGTGCAGGGACTTGGATGGGTCGCTCAGTGCAGCAATGCACCTATCGCACCCGCATCCTGCCTGGGGCACCCCTCCATCCTGGGCGGTCCCGACCAATACTACTCTCACTTCATCCGGTACCACAGGCTGCGATGGAATGCTTCACATCAATTCTCTCTTGGAGAAATCGCCCTCGGATTAATCAAAAACTAGAGTGTCTTCAGAGGGCTATGCCAGTAGATATGTCATGGATGAGGGACCGGTATTCGGAACTCCGGGACCAGGGACTGGACTGGAATCCGCCCACACTGGAGGCTGCAAGTGAGCCGAGGTGCACAATAGATGGCAGGGAGATGATCATGCTATCTGCAAATAACTACCTCAATCTCACTACTCACCCCAGAGTGGTCGAGGCTGCAGTGGAGGCAACTAGGAAGTACGGTGCGGGGTCCGGATCCGTGAGAGCAATTGCCGGAACAATGGACCTTCATCTCGAAGCGGAAAGGACCTGTGCCGAATTCAAGGAAGTAGAGGCGTCACTGATTTACTCAGCGGGGTATACCGCGAACGTCGGCCTCATCCCTACTCTGGTAAGGGGGCCACAAGACGTAATCATCTCAGATGAGCTGAATCATGGATCAATAATCGATGGGGTTAGACTGACAAAGGCATCAAGGGCGGTTTATCCTCACAACGACATGGAAGCTCTGGAGAGGGTCCTCAGGGAGAAAGAGGACTCGGAAAGGAAACTGATCATCACCGATGGGGTATTCAGCATGGACGGCGATATCGCCCCTCTTGACGAGATTGCCGATCTCGCAGAGGAATTCGGTGCTATGACATTCGTCGATGACTGTCACGGGGAGGGGGTTCTTGGAGAAGGTAGGGGGATAGTATCGCACTTCGGTCTCCAAGGCAGGGTCACCTTCGAGGTAGGGTCCTTCTCCAAGGCCCTCGGAGTACAAGGGGGCATCCTTGCTGGAAGCGATGACGTCAGGACACACGCACTCAATCACAGCAGGTCATGGCTACTCTCGGGAAGCCAGCCACCGGGCGTCGCAGCCGCTCAAAAGGCTGCAATCGAGGTCCTTATGTCCGAGCCTGAGCACGTCAGGAGGCTTTGGGAGAACACCACATACTTCCGAGACGAACTAGAGTCCATGGGTTTCGATACCGGGGTCAGCGAGACTCCCATTGTACCCGTTATGTGCGGAGAGAGCAGGAAAGCCCAGGAACTCTCGTCCCTGATGAGGGATGAGGGGGTGATGGTGGGAGCAATAGTGTTCCCAATGGTTGCGCGCGATAAGGCAAGAGTCAGGACTCAGATGTCAGCAGGACTGAGTCGCGATGAGTTGAACTCGGTCCTCGAATCATTCGACAGGTGTGGAAGAAAGATAGGCCTTATCTGATTCTTGTTATCAAATCGCCACGGTTTCCCCCAGATTCCTGTTTTTTTGGCATAATGATATTGTCGGAGGGATTATGATGGGGTGTCTGTTACCCCTAATGTTGGTGAACACGTGAGTGACGAAGAAACCATTTTTTCCATTTCAGAAGGCCACTTGGATTCGGGCCTGCGAGGAATTCCAGTAGGAACCTGTCGGACATCCTATGTGGATACGATTGACGGTGTGCATTATGTTGGCTACCCTGTAGGGGATCTTGCTAACCTGGAGGAGGAGGACGTAATCTTCCTACTGATGCACAAGAGGTTGCCCGACTCCGATGAATCAGCAGAATTCCGCAAAGAACTAGCTTATCGAGGGGAGAGAATGCCAACCGGTGCCTTGCGGGTATTGGAGCACCTCACTCCGGGAAGCGGTCACCCCATGGATTGGCTGTCAATTGGGATAATGGCTATGGGTGCCGCTGAGACTACAGGCGACGTCAGAGTCGATTCGATGAATCTAATCGCCAGGATGCCCGAGTTGATGGCGAGGATTTTCTTACTCAGAGGTGGAAATCCTGAGAAGTTACGTCCGAGGAATACTGAGTTGGGCCTAGTGGAGAACTTCGTCCACATGCTAGGTGTGGATGCTGATGAGGCGGAGAGGATGAATAGAGTATTGAGATTCTTTTTCATCCTACACATGGATCACGGTGGAGGAAACCTCTCGACATTCTCAGGTAAGGCGGTAGCATCTGGATGGGCATCGGTTTACGCATCCCTGTCCAGTGCAATGAACGCTCTATCGGGACCACTTCATGGAAGAGCTAACCAGGCATGTCTGGAATTCATCCAGAGGATAGGGACGTCCAATCCGGATGAGATAGAGCAGTTCGTCCGAGCCGAGCTAGCGGCAAAGAGGCCAATCTATGGATTCGGTCACGGCGTTCTCAGGGCAGAGGACCCAAGAGCGAAACTGCTGATAGAATTGGGTTCTGAGGTATGCCCAGATGACGAGTACTACAAAATCGCAAAGGCGCTCAGGGAGGTCGTACCCCCGATTCTCAAGGAGCATCCAAAGATTAGCAACCCCTATCCCAACGTGGATCTAGCCAGTGGTAGCCTTCTCCACGCCATAGGGTTCAGAAAGCCAAACTACTACACCACCTTCTTCGGATGGGCCAGAGTAGCAGGAATCTGCGCCCAAATTCTCGATGAGCGAAATGCTAGGGGCGGAAGGGGTGTTCCAATTTACAGGCCGAAGTACATCGCCAAAGACCAACCACACAGAAGGCTAGACTGACTAAACGCTATGGCTGGACCCCCTGCTCCTCTAGAATCCTCATCTTTCTGCCGACTTCCATCTCGTCCCACATCGGGAGGGAAGATGCAGCCTCTGCAATGACGTCCCCCCTCTCATCAGAGCTGGACCGATCAATCCTTCTTCTCCACTCTTCATCGAGTGGCTGGCTACCCGGCCTAGGCCACCTCGGGGTTCCATCCGGCTTTTCTAATACCCATGGGTCCATATTGTCAGAAACCAGCGACACTCCAGCATTCAGCAAAGCATCTTCGTATTTCAGAGGGCAAGGCCAGACGAATGCCCCCATCCCCCTGCGTGCTTCGAAGAATCTCCTCAGGCCACGGCCATGTAGGCCTACGGGCTTTCCGGGATGGACGTATCTCGGCCAGCCCACCAGGTAATCGAGGGCCATTCCGATAGATTCCATCCCCTCGTTGCGAAGACTGCTGGCAACTCCCTTCACAGTAGTCCTAGCAAAACTCGGAATCGCCATGACTCTTTTCAGCCTCCAGAACCGCCCCCAAGCCCTGATGTGGGGGACCAGCTGAGTGACCGGGATGGACGAGTTAACCGATTTGGCCGCCTCTCCAATCTTGGGCGAGAAGCAAGAAGCGAATACGGTCCTTTCTGGCAGTTCAAGAGGCTCAAGAGCAGCCTCGAGCCTCCGAATCATCGATCCCAGGTGACTCACAGTCTCGATTTTGGTAGATGGGTGGGGTAGCTTGAATTCGATATCCACAGTCTTCCCCCCTCTTTGCCAAGAATCCGTAAAATTTCGATTAGCAAGAAGCTCGTCCAATGTAGAAATCCCAACAGAACGGATGTAGTCAGTAGGCAAATTCTCTACGCATCGGTCCAACATACGACCCGGGCCCGGAACGAATTCGTCGTGGAAGATGACGAACTCTCCGTCTCCATCCACTCTGAGGTCAAACTCGACCCCATCCGCGAACTCCATTCCGTGTAAGATCCCCTCAATCGAGTTCTCGTCCGGCCTCTCCCAAACACCCATTAGCCTTGCGAGCAACAACCACCCCAAGAATGCAGAGGGCGGCTATTTTCGCAATTCTGACAAGCTTTCAGTGTGCACAGTAACACCGGGTATCCGTAACAACACTGATACTGTGCGTCGCTCCCCTTTGTGTGATTGACATGTCGGAGACAGTAGAGCTAGACCGAGCATCAGACCCAAAAGCAGTAAGAGGATACGCACTTTTCGACTGGGGAAAGTCAGCATTCGAGACGAGTGTGACAGTTGCCATACTTCCTGCATGGTTCGCGTACCTTTTCCTAAAGGCCAACGGTCTGACAACCACTATTGGTTCCATTGAAATGACTGGTGACGCCATATGGTCTTTCTCAGTAACCGCCGCTGCGCTTCTAGTTGCGATAGTGAGCCCGTCTCTGGGAGTAATAGCGGACCGTAGAAGAATCAAGATGTGGTGGCTGAAGAATCTGACATATCTGGGAGCAGGGGCTACATTCATGCTTGCCCTAGCACCTATGTTTGAGAATTCAGAGTGGATTTGGCTAATGGTCTTCTTCGTTCTGGCAAACATCGGCCTGAATGGGGCCGGCGTATTCTACAACGCTCTTCTTCCCCATATGGGCACGGATGATGAGATGGACAGGATCTCTAACCTGGCATTCGCATACGGTTATCTCGGAGGGGGGCTACTGTTGGTCGTACACCTGGCAATGGTCATGGCCCTGGAAGGGGACTGGATAATTCCATTCTGTATGGCCTCCTCTGGAATATGGTGGTATTGCTTTGCCCTGTTCACGTTCAAGTGGGTCCCAGAGCCCCCTATGGAGAAGGAAATGGAGTCCCTCGGATTTGGAGACTCAGCTAGATTAGCAATTAGAGAGATTAAGAAGACGCTTGGCGAGGTAGACAAGTTCAGGACTCTTTTCATTTACATGCTAGCCTACTTCTTCTTCATAGACGGAATCAACACGGTAACAGCACTGGGGGGTGTCTTCGGTAGCACAGTTCTGGGAATAACAACCGTAGACCTCATCATCACGATCGTGGCGATTCAGTTCGTAGCTTGGCCTAGTGCGATAGCATTCACTAGATTCGCTGGTAGAGTGGGAACAAAGAATGCTCTCACCGCATCTCTTGTCGGTTGGGTCTTTTTGTGCTTCGCAGCTTTGTCATTCGCACCACTGGAGTACACTGAGCATTCTGAATACCAAGTTCAGATTGACGAAATTGACGGAGAGTGGCATTACACTCCACACGCAAATCTAGCAGAAATTCCCCTCGCAGTCCAAGAGGGGGGAGAAGAGCAAGAATGGGCGGAATCAACCCTACTCTCATTGGGTATAGTGGAATTAGATGATGATTACCGTGATTCTGCTGTAATCTACAAATGGGCCGGTTTCGATGCCGATGGTGAAACTCTTAGTATCCCTGTAGGGGCATTCAGCGTAGACGCAGCATCTGATTTAGTAAAGGCATTCGAGGAAACTAGGTTCTCAATCAGCATTTCCAGTTCTGAATCAGTCTGGCAAGCAGTGGGCGTGGATCATCCAACCAACCTGGGTGACGGGACTCTGGACTTCATTCCCAAGGCCGTTAGGGACATAGTTTGGGAGCCCTTGGGACTAAGCGTTGGACTCCAATTCCTACTACTGGGATGTGCTATGGGTACACTTCTCGGTGGTTCCCAAGGGTTGGCAAGAAGCATGTTCGGACAGATGGTCCCCGAGACTAGGAGTGCCGAATTCTTCGGCTTCTTCGGCTTCTTCGGCAAGGTCGCTGCACTCCTAGGGCCACTAATCTACGGAATAATGACAGTAATGTTTGATAGTAGAATGGGGATATTCTCCGTCTCCATCATCATCCTGATTGGGACATTCATGATGAGATATGTGGACGTAGAGGCAGGAAGAGCCGATGCAGCCGCAGAAGACGCTAGGAACCGAGGTTTGGCCTGAAATCATTCAGAACGGATCTCTCCCAGTGCCTCTATCACTGAGGCTTGAGTGATCCTGCCACCTCTTTCCCTCAGAATGGATGCCACCTTGTCTACCTCTTCGCCCACAGCTCCAGCTGTGACTGCCATGTTCCTGACGTGCAGCTTCATGTGGCCTGCTTGGATTCCCACAGTAGCCAGGGCACGCAGTGCTCCTAGGTTCTGGGCAAGACCAGATGCCGCCATCACCTTGGCCAGCTCGTCCGCGCTCTTGACCCCTAGAAGTGCGACATTCGCCTGTGCAGCGGGGTGGACCCTTACGGCGCCACCAACGAGGCCAACTGCCATGGGGAGCTCGATTGAACCAACCAGATTGCCCTCTTCGTCCTTGGACCACTTGGTCAGAGAACCATACCTCCTCTCGTGAGATGCGTAGCTGTGCGCACCCGACTCTATCGCCCTCCAGTCCTGACCACAGGCTAGGGCCACTGAGGAAATTGCATTCATGATGCCCTTGTTGTGAGTTGTCGCCCTGAATGGGTCCGCCTCAGCGAAGTGGTAAGCCTGAATCACGCCATCGATCACTTCTGCGCCCTTCACGGCATCATCTCCTCTGTCTGACATCTCTTCGGGAGTGAATACGGCACTGACCCTGGCAAGCCTTAGGACTGCCAGATTGCTGATTATCCTCAGTATCACGGTGCCTCCGGTTATCTCCTCCACCTTTGGGGCGATGGTCTCCGCCATCGTATTGACAGCATTTGCACCCATAGCATCCCTGCAGTCTACGTGAATATGCACGATTACCATCGGTCCTGAGCCCGTTTCGATGACTCTGGCATCCAGGTCCTTGCAACCACCACCGAACTTGACCAGTATCGGGTCAACCTCGTTGCAACTAGAAACCAACTCTTCCTTTGATGAAATGACCGAGTCCCTTGCGCCTTGCGGGTCGTCGCACCCCACGACCTGAATCTGCCCGATCATCACCGGATCATCGTTGTCCGACTTGAACCCCCCATTTGCAAGGCACCTCTTGGCCATGTTGCTCGCAGCAGCTACGACACTCGGCTCCTCCAACACGAACGGTATTGCGTAGTGTGAACCGTCAACAACGAAGTTCGTTGCAACCCCTATTGGTAGGGAGTATGTCCCTACGACGTTCTCGATCATCCTGTCTGCGGACTCCTCATCCAACTCCCCTGTTTGGGCCCAGGCCTCGACCTGCTCCTCACTCAATTCTGCTATCTCTGCGAGCAGCTCCCTTCTCTCAGAAACTGATAGTTTGTAGAACCCTCCGATGCGACTGTTCTCTATTGGCATAGTACTCAATCCCCTAGACGTGGCGACGGGCTTCTAACCTTTTTCGAGTCGAAGGCACTCCAAAAAAGCGTTAATTTGGTCGTTAACGCTTCGTTAACGCTTCGTTAAACCGTTAATAATGCGTTAATCCGAAGTGAATGGAAATTGATTACTGCTTAGAAATTTCATGGCAAAGCCATCCGGATTTCCAAATTTACCCGTTAATTCGAACTGTGAGACCCGTAATTATGCGTGAATATTAAGAATCCCAGATGTGCCTGCTCGTCTATGGTAGTCAGGAGGGTTTCATCATTGGACATCCCTACTCTCAGAGGCAACCCCTTCGACTCCAGGCCCATTGAGAGGAATCGTGCGAGCGAGATAGTGGGGCGACAGGAAATTCTGATTCGATGGAAGGAGCACATGCACTCCCAGTCCCCACGGCTAATCCTACTTTCTGGGGAGAGGGGGTCGGGAAGGACTTCACTGATCAATGCCATTTCGTCACAGACCAACGAACGCTTCATTGGTACATATTGGCATAGTGAGGATCCCCTAAATTGTGCTCTGGACGAACTTGCAATCACATTCTGTGGTTACGAGATTCCCCCAACCATGCACCAAAAGGTGGAGAGGGTGGTGGAGACTCTAGACTCGGGCTCGGGACCCCTCCCTCTCGTAGCCCTCGATTACCCCGCTCATGTCGATGTATCGTCATTCCTGCCATTGATTGTCCCCATTCTTCTTCGTTTCAGGGCACTGGTCATCATCTCTCTTTCCAATTCTCAACTGGCTTCTCTAGATGAAGGAATAAGGGAGCTTTTCGACGAATACGCCACAATTGCCCCATTCTCGAATGATCAGATCCAAACTCTCTGCAATAGCAGAATAAGAAAAATGTCCCCCGAGAGGTGGAACATCAATGAGGAACTCCTGGAAGCTATCTCGTCTAGGACCGGGGGAAATGCAAGATCGGTAGTCAGCCTGCTAAGGGACCTAGTGGATGAGAGGAGGAATATGGGCAAAGAGGGGACTCTCGAATCTCTAACTAGTTGGAATCCTTCAGAAATCAACGATATGGGAAAAAGGCCCGCCGATGAATCAGTGCAAGAGGATCTTCTCGAGGAACCTGAAAACAGAGAAAAACTGGTAGAAGAACAGAGTAGTAAATCAGTTTTCGATTTCGAGCCTTTGGAGGTTGAAGAGCAAATAGAACAAGATCCAATCGAAGAAGAAGATTGGGATCTAGAGCCCGATGACATGTGGGAAGAAGAATCTGAGGAACTCGGGGGCCTCGAAGAAGATATTGAAGAAGCCGATCCCCCTCAATTAGCTGACGATATGGGAAATACATCAGATTGGTCAATGGATGATGGTACTGCGCTTTCCATGGAGGCCGGAACAGAGCCTCCTCAGCGAGACTCAACCAGGGGTTTCTTTGGACTTGTTAGTAGATCTAGAATAACTAATGACGAAATGCCAACTGGACCAGATTACTCCGTTCCTGTGCGGGATGCTGATTTTGAGGATCCACCTCAATCCCCAGAAAGTGTCCAAAAATCCACAAAAGATCCAGTTACTGATGAATACCGAATGTCTGTGAATACCGACGATCCCCGATTGGAGGAGAAACAGGTATTGTTCTCCGAGGGGGAGCTATGGACGGTCGACTCAGAATTGGAGGATACTCTACCAGAAATCCAAGAAGATGACTACTTCGAGACTGAAGAGGATCTCCCAGAAGAGGAGATAGCACCTCAAAATGAAGTGGAAGAGACGAAAATGGAGGTTCAAAGCCCCATTACTCTCCTTATGAATGACGCGGAGAGGCTCATAGTTTCCATAGCCTCCTCTAGGGAGATATCTCCCTCCGACGCTGAGATTCAAGCCCGCCTGGAGGTGGGTAGGCCCCGTCTTTCACAGATATACAATTCTCTTCACAAATCTGGAATCCTAGCAGTTAGGAAGCAGGGGAGGAGTCGACTGTTCAAGATTAGCGAGGCTGCGGGAGAGCTGCTAAGGGAGGGGTGAAGATGTCAGAAATCATCACACACGAGAGGATTGAGAGGTACCTCTCACTAACTGCAGAGGCTAGGGAGAAGGCAACACCCATCACCTCAAACAAACTGGATCAAGACAGGCTAGAAGACATGCTTCGGATGTGCGATGACTATACTCGAGATGCCAGGCATTTTGCATCTGAGGGGGATCTAGTAAGCTCATTCGGAGCGATAAATTACGCTCATGCATGGCTAGATGCGGCAGTCAGAATCGGCTTTCTCGACGGGCATGGGGATGATAGGCTATTCACACTGCCCTAGGCCTCTACCAGTCGCAGAGATGGCCCCGAGGTGACTTCGATAAATGAGCACCCCCTTTCCACCAGCTTTCTCTTCAGGCCCCTGTCAACTGTCAACACGGGCCATCCCCTCTCAATCGAAATCTCTACCAGGCTTGTATCGGTATGCCCCTCCTCTGATTTTACGAACTCGGCTCTGGAGTACAGGAGATCCAGAAGAAGCCCCCCCCTACTTCCAGCGAGGGAATCCAACTCCCTCCTAACGGAATCCGTGACCTTCAGCTCTGCCTCTCCTATCGTCTCGTTCAGAGATATGTCCAGATTCAGGCCTGCATCGACCAGAGAAACCCAGCCACAGGCATCTACTAGGACGCCTACCATGGAATCAGCCCGAGATAGTTCCATGCCCGATTAGACGCCATCTGGACCCGACCCTTCTGGAAAGGGTGATCCTGCTTCCCTCCTTGGCACAAATGGGAAGTCTGAGGGCCAGCTTCGCCTTCTTCCCCTTGATGTTGGCTACAGTGCCGACGCTCGTCGCAGTAGCAGAGTTCACCATCAGCATCTCATTGGGCTGCAGAGGTCTGATGCCACCTTCGATATCGTCTCCTGAGACCATCTTCTCCAACAGTTCCAATTCCAGGCTCAGCTCCTCCCATATCGGGGGCAACTCGCCCTCTCTGGCCATTACCTGTCCGGATAGGTCGTCGGCCTTAGTCGCAAGGGGGTCTAGCGGGGTGGAAACTCCGCAAAGGCCGCCTGCAAAAGCAGTCTTCAGGTCGCTGCCGCCACCCTGGATGCCTTCTATTGTGGTCTTTAGTGGCTCCCATCGGGTCTTCCCTCCCTCCTGGATTCTCCTACCGGGTGCTATTAGGATGCTATCTCCTACGCTGAAGGAACCCTCAACAATGCTCCCACCAATCACGCCACCTCTGATTTCTGTCGGCCTAGATCCAGGCCTGTTGACATCGAAGGAACGAGCAACGTACATCAGGCCGCTCTCGTCCTCGGTCCTGTCTGGAGTGGGGATGGTCTTCTCTATCGTCTCAATGAGGATATCAAGGTTCACGTCGTGATGCGCAGAGACGGGAATTATCGGGGCATCCTCGGCTATCGTTCCGCTAACGAAGTCCTTGATCTCGTTGTATGACTCTATCGCCCTCTCCTTGCTGACTATGTCTATCTTGTTCTGCACTACAACTATGTTCTCTATCCCTGCTATCTCGAGAGCAGCCAGGTGCTCCTTAGTCTGGGGTTGTGGGCACTTCTCGGTTGCTGCTACCAATAGAAGAGCACCATCCATAATCGAAGCACCTGAAATCATTACTGCCATCAGTGTCTCGTGTCCAGGAGCATCCACGAACGAAACAACCCTCAGGAGGTCGCCCTTACCCTTGTCACCATCCGGGTGCTTGCCCTTGGCGTAGTGCTCTCCCTCCTTGGTCACGTGGAAAGAGGTATCCGCATATCCCAGTTTGATGCTGATCCCCCTCTTCCTTTCCTCGGAGTGGGTGTCCGTCCAGGTCCCAGAAAGAGCCTGCGTGAGTGTTGTCTTCCCGTGGTCGACGTGCCCAACCATGCCGATATTGACTTCGGGCTGCTTGCTTTTCGATTTAGACAGCTTCAATCACCCCAGTCGTCACTCCTCTTCACCAGAGGACTGTTCGACTGCGGCTTCCTCTCCACCAATGATGGCGGCCAGAGAGCCCTTTCCGGATTCTACTACCTTGAGGTTAATCTGACGCGTGTCTTGGCTGATTACATTGCCCCTCAGATTCCTTCTTCTCCTCAGGCCGTCGTACTTGTATCGGTACTCCTTGCTGTTCTTGTTCACGAACTTCTTCCCCTTGTATCCTATTCCGGCTGTGATGAGTACTGACTTGACTCCCGATCCATCCAAGTCCGGCCTCATCGGTCTCCCAGTGATATCGGAGCCACCGGTTATCTCCAGTTTGTAACCATTCAGGACGATATCGCCATCCCCCACGAACATTCCGTCCACAGAATCCCCTATCTTCTTTCCAAGGAAGTGATTGTAGTTGGCCCCTGTGATATCCAGCGCGTAGGATTTGCCGCCAGAGTCGGGATTGGTGTCGTTCACCACTGCCTTGAAGGACTGCTCACCTGCCATTTGGTCACCTTAGACGGCATCCCGACATAAGACCCCTATAAGAGCGGTTCGGAGTCTTACGGCTCCTCTATCCTTCGAGAAGCCCCTTCTCAATCCTATCTCCAATCACCGCAGGTACTGAATTGGGCATAGTGATGTACTGTGTCCTCCCTCTCCCCCTGAGGGAACTAGATGCCCTGCTTACAATCAGTCCCTGCGACTCGAGGTGCTTCAGATATTTCCAGAAAGTCGTGTACCCACGAGCCTCCTCGTTATTTTCCTCGCATACCAGTTCGTACAACTTCCTAGCATCGCCACTGGAAATCTCCTCTTCCTTCTTCAATCTCCGACAAATCCCCAGCAGGACCATCCTCTGATGGACATTCAGCTTGTCAATCTGGCTAGGTTCTACCGATGGTGAGCGTACCTCACTAGGCAGTACGTCTTCTTCCAGGACCTTCTCTCTCCCATCCATCTCCGCCCTCCTGATCGAATTATCGAGTAGTTCAATGGCCATTCTAGCATCGCCCCCCGACTCCTCGGCAAAGACGCCGATCTTTGTTAGTACCTCGTCACTAATGGCACCAGGCCGACAAGAGGCATCGTAACGTTGCCTAGCAATCCCTTCCAAATCAGTAGCCGCATAGGGGCCAAGTTGTATGGAGTTACTCGCGCCAAGTCTTGATTTAATCGCCTTCTCGAAAAGGGAGAAGAGCGTATCGTCCTGACTGACCAAAATCAACGAAAGCGATCCATCGCCCTCTTGGTCTTCGTCTATCCTGAGTAGTTTGTAAATCAGGTCAGAACTATCTCTCCTGACTAGGACGTCAACTTCGTCCAGAATCAGTATGAGGTGTGATTGATGATGCCTCAGATTTCTTCTGATGTTCTGAATTACCTCTGCCGAGCTGAAACCACGCTCTGGATGGCCAGAATCCAGAGATAGGGCGATTTGCTGGAGAACTTGGGAAGAGGACGGGTGATTTCTACAATTGACGTGAGCAAGAGAAACCTTTCTTCTCCCTTCCAATTTTGAAGAGACATCTATGCAGAATCTACGAGTCAGAACGGTCTTTCCAGATCCGACGTTTCCTGTTACGACCGCCTTACAACTAACATTACGGTTCTCTATGCCAAGGAACATGGATGCTAGCTCTCGTAGCTCTTCCCCTCTCCCAACTAATTCTGGAGGTGTCCAGTCATACGACAGGGGCTCCTTCGAAACAAGGATTAAGCCCTCTCCTATTCTATCAAGGTAGTCCGCCATTACTCGCTACTTTATTTCGACGTTCTTAGACATATTCGGCTATCGACTACCTCGAGACTCGAGATATTAGTTTTCCTATTTTCTTCGGTGTTTTGATAGGCTTGTCCGCATCAGCGTTGACTGAGGCAGTGCCATGGTACTGAAGCGGATTTTCAAGAAGCCCACCAGAATAGGGCTTTTTGGAGCCACGATACTGGCTCTGTTCCAGTCAGTAAACGGCTCCGGTTTCTCCGACAACGTTGCACTTAGGACCGGCCTGCAAGAACGCCAGACTTGTCACGCTGTCAATTCGGGAGGGGAATTGACCCAGCAATGCACATCGGGGGGGATACCAGAGGGTAAGGAGAAACTAGTATTCCCCGAGGATTTACAATTCGAAATTTGGGGAAACCTGGAAGTAGGCACAATTGACTATGCAATTGTTGCGTTTCTGGCTTACACTCTGGCAGCGCTTTGGATACACAGGCCCATTGACAACTCTCTCGGGGCCAAGAAGAAGAGAAAAATGGTCGCCCTCAAGTCGATACGCTGGATTCGCATAGCAGTACTTTCAATTGTTCTGGCTGCAATGTCCACGGCCAACAAGATGGGAAGATTCGCAGAAATATACAACTCCTGGGGGTTCGGAACGAAGACTGAAGGATCATTAGGATGGCACGACGGATCTTTCGGATTTCAGCCATTTGAATGGGGGGTTCTAGACGTTGTGGAGCTCATAGCCCTCTATTCATTCTTCGTTTACGCAATTTCTAGAGGAGTGGAAGTAGATAGAGCGATTCTAAACCCTATTCCGGATAATCGCAACTACATCGAGAAGATTTGGGGGGGAATAAGTGAGGCAGAGAGGGCCCAGAGATCCGATTTCGAGGGAGGAGCCGCCAAGGCCAACGAGTCTTTCACCAATCTAGTAAAGCTACTCGGGGCCTCCGCGTCCTTGAATGTCGCCGCAGCATCCCTGGACGAAGGTAATGTGAAAGTGGCCTTCAACAAGTGGAAGAATCTGACGCACAGTAAGGGGAAGCAGAACAGGGATTGGAAGGCCCTGTCTGAATCTCTGGATCAGGCAGGCAGTTTCCCGGAGGAAGAGTCGGGAGAAGAAGAGTGACTAATCGGCGGGTTAAAGCCGAGATATCAACTGGGTTAATTGGGGAGAGTAAATGGCAGACGCACTCGACAGGCAAGAAGTGTCTGACAGGCTCGTCGCCATCTTCTCCGCTTCCCTAGAAGGTAGCGAACTGGAGAAGGCAATTGCGAGTGTGGATAAGAGACTCGACAAGTTTGAAGGAAAGTGGGCAGGACTGATTAAATGGGCCGAACAGAAGTACGGACTTCCAGAGGAATCAGGAGCAGAGGAAGTAGTAGAAGAAACTGAGGAGGTAAATGGAGCAGAATCTCAACCAGAGGTCCGCGAGGAACCTGTGGAGGGAGCGAATCAATCCTCTGAACTTACTAGAGAGGAAGCATCAGCAAGGCTTGAGGCAATTTTCCGCTCCAACATTGAGGGCCAAGAGTTGGAGAAATTAGTTGCAAGCATAGATAAGAGGCTAGACAAGTTTGAGGGGAAGTGGCCGAAACTAGTTCTATGGGCGGAGGAAAAGTACGGTCCAGCCTCAGAAGTTCCAGCCCATACAGAAACAGAGCACGTCGAAATCTCCGAAACCTCGGAAATCGAACAAACACTGGAATTGATTATCTCCGGGAATTCCGAGGCTGCCCTATCTAAAATTAAGAAAATGGTTTCCGATAATCCATCCGACCCAGATGTCTGGAATGTCTTCTCGTCCTATTTCTCATCAATAGGAAAGCCCGGAAGGGCCAATGCTTGTGAGCAAAAGTCCCAATCCCTTTCTTGACTCAAAAAAACGAATTCCCCTTAGAAACCGGGAATATTCGCTTGGACCACAATTAAATGTGACACTTACTCCCCCGGGATTGGTAATTTCCATGGCAAAGAAGATCCCACAGGATGTCGCCTTCAAACTTGCCCAAAAGGCGAAGGAAGCGGAAAAGAAGGCGAAGAAAGCGGAAAAGAAGGCGAAAGATGCAGAGAAGAAGATAAAAGAAGCGGAGAAAAAGGTCAAGGAGGCAGAGAAGAAGGCCAAGGAAGCTGCAGAGTCACTAGCAGACGACGACCTAGACGACTTCGACGACCTAGACGACTTCGACGACCTAGACGACTTCGACGACCTAGACGACTTCGATGATGATGCAGATTCACCAGAAGATTCCAGTGGGTCAGCAGAAACCACCCAAAATGGCTCTCCCGAAGAGGATGATGACCTTGACGCCCTGTTGAAGCAGGCATCTAGTTCTGAATCTAGTGAGCAAAGGGTGCAAAGGGCTCAAAGACTAGCAAAAGAGGGAGACTTCTCCGGGGCCCTAGAGATTTGGAAGGAACTAACCGCAAGCGATGCAGACAACCCAGAAAACTGGAGAGGACTTGCCTCTGTTCTAGATTCCAGGGATCAGCCAGGAGACGCTTCAAAGGCACAAACAGCCCGGGACCATGCAGATAGGATAGAGACCCAGGCAATCGCAGAAAAAACCGGAAGAAAGATGGAAGACATCATTGCAGACCTTATGGATGACGGAATTCTGAATTTCAGTGCCGGATCCGATGCAAAGGACTCTGAATAAATCAAGCACCTCTTCATGTGAAAAACAATCATGTCCACCATTCAAATTAAGAACTCAATGCCCTTGGGGCTGTTTAGGTAATACTATGGTAGAGTTAGGCGACACACAGAGAATGGGACTTCTTATTGGTGCAGCAGCGATCTTAATTTTCGTTGTTGTAAACATGGCAGGTTTGCTTGGTGGTGGTGACGAAAAGCTGTTCATAATCGATCTGATTGGTGTCGGTAGCATGGATGCAATGAGGCCGGATACCGGCTTCAGCACTCAAGATATCGTCGGTCTGCTGGTTGCAGCTGCTATGGGTGCACTGTACTTCGTGTCTGCAGAGGAAGAACTCGACTGGGAGGCACTCCTAGGCGACGATGACGATGACGACGAAGAAGAGTGAAAATTCTCATCTCCGTTCGTGCAAGAATAACCGTTTCCCTTATCCGTAGGGGTTCCATGTTCAGGGGATTTCGTCGAATTTGTACCCCAATTCCCATTTCTTCTCTCCAAGCGCTACTTCTAGCTCGAATGGAGTGATTAGCGGCTTTGCATATCGAACCGAGTCATCGATAGCAATCCTAGGACAAGCGGTGTTGACAAAGGCATCAACGGGGTAGAAGTCGATTAATTCAGGACCGATATGTTCCAAAGCCAGAAGATAACCCTTTTTTCCATGCTTTTCGATCTTCCTCTTCATCCTGAGTGCAAGATTTCTTCTCATCTGCCCTGGCTTCTCTCCGATTAGGATTCCGAAAGACTTTGCCTCGTCACAGGACATTATCAAACCAAATCTCTGCCTCAGTATTTTCTCAATCCTTTCGAAAGACATTTCTTCTGCTCCACCGGTGTATGGGTCCAGCATCGCAAGCGGCTTTCCAGTATGCAGGACTAGCCCAATCGGATGGAAGTCACCACTGCCAAGGAAAAGGTAGTGGCCTATTTCATCACTATCCCCAGAGTAGTTACAACCCAGGACTTGACCCGGGAAAGATAGCCTGGCCCCTCCAACAGGAATCTCTACCTCGTAGCCTACTGCTTCCAGCCTTTCTTTGTATTCGAATATTAGGTGTAGATGTTGTATGCTACCTACTAGCCCCAACTTTGTTCCCTTGAGAGGGGACACTCTACCAACAGCGTCAACGAACAACTCCTTTGCTTCTTCCTCGCTCATCTGCCTATCTTCTTCAACCCTGGATAGGCGAGACTCGGCTATCCGCCTATGCTGTTCCAGAATCGGAAGAACGGGATCAATTGCAGGATCTCCATCATAAGTCACATTGATGAACTCAGTAGGCATTCCTGAGTCTATGTTCATCTGAGAGTGACCCATATGGGCCACTAGCTCCACACCCATCCTCTGCATCTTGTCATGTACAAGGTCACAGGCCCCGTAACACGGATCAGCTGCCAATATGATTCTCGCTGAAGTATCCTCTTCTATGGAGTCCATCATCTCCAATGCCTGCATTTTTAGCCCCTCTGGGACTTGTAGCGCCACGAGTCGATTGTCATTGGCCTTGATTCTCTCAATCAGGTCGTCCAACTGGAACTCATGTCTATTCATGTCCATTCTATTACCTACTATTCGACAATCTCCACTCTGCCTTCAACGATGTCAATCTTGGCTAGGGTCTGAATTGGCCAATTTGGACGCTCCTTAGCCAATCTCTCTCTCCCTTCCCCCTTCTCGATAGCAATAACCACTCCTTTCAGGATTGCTCCCATTTCCTCTAATGCTTGCAGGAGGGGCTCAAGAGTCCCCCCTGTTGAGATGACGTCATCTACAACCAGGACCCTTTCACCGGGTTTGATATCGTTAATGTAAGCTGTCGAACTTGAGTATCCCGTTGAAACGTCCACTCTAACTTCTCCTTCCATCCCGTATGACCTCTTTCTGATCACAACTGTTGGCTTTCCTGTTGCTTCCCCAACCGCTGCTAGCAATGGTAGACCCATCGCCTCGACACTTACAATTATGTCAATCTCCGACCAATCGACCATATCAACAATCAGATCTCTGGTTGCTCTGAGGACTTCTGCTTCCATACGGGGGATCCCATCAGAGATTGGATGGATGAAGTAGGGGTAATCTCCCTTCCAGATAATTGGGGCTCCCCTGAGGGAGTCTTGTAGTGTTTCAAGGGGATCTGCTCGGGACATGTCCCGTTGACCTCACACTAGGCCCTTCAATTGCTCGGCACCTTCTACTACATTGATAGTACAGGGTGTTGGGAATTTACAACCCGCCTTCCTCAATGCCTCCTTTGCAGCAATGTAATTCTCAGGTTCGGTTTTGATGGAGATAACAGTCTGTCCCCTTTGAACTCTCGCGGCAGTTCCGACATTCTTGCCGAAAGAGAGGCGCATCCCCTGGGAGACCCTATCGGCACCCGCACCAGTGGCCTGTTTGTTTTCCCTTAGGATTTGGTGGGGGTATGTATGCATTCTGAGGGCATATCCCATTGCCCCAGCATCTTCCCTGATTGTTGAGTTCGCCACCTGTCTGGCAGATTCCAGAGCCGAATCCCTGATTTGACAAGCGTTGTCTGCCGTCAACTCAAGAGTAATCGGAAAGCCTCCGGTCTCGGCCCTCTTCCTGTTACCCATGTGGTAGCGTAGAATTCTGTTGTTGGGAACTCCGCCCGTGTACTCTCTCCTAGTGAACGACTGCCCCTTGATCTGCCTGTACATCTTTGCGGGTTTGCGTGCCATTCAATCACCTCGATGGCCGGCCACCGACCCCCCGTATTTAACGGTGAGGCAGCACTAATGTTCAGGAATCAGCGGATAACCGTTCGTTTTCCCTTTGCACTTCTGTAACTCCGTATACAATCAGAATGAATCCGAGTATCATGGAGGCCCCGACTTCCTCGTCTAGAAGCAACCATCCCCCAATAACTCCGAATACTGGAACAAGGAACACGTACGAAGATGTGGCAGTAGGGCCGATGACCTCGATTCCCCTAGCGAACAAAACGTATGATAGGACTGTGGAGACTATCCCCAGATAAGCGATAGTAACCCACTCTGCCTCGCTAGGATATGGAATGGGTGACCCCCAGTTCTCAACGATGACCCACGGAGATAGTAAGACCCATCCAGTTACGGAGTACCAGACTACAATCTCAAGCGACGAGTAACCCCTATCCCAAGAAAGCATGATCTTAGTCAGATTGGTGGTAGCCGCCCAGGATAGCGCAGCAAAGAGAATCATCAAATCCCCTATTGCCCTGTGTTCCAACGGGATTCCTGAGTTGGGACTCCAACCAACAACAACTGCCACGCCAGAAATCCCAATCAATAGTCCTACAGACATTCTTGCTGAAATTTTCTGACCTAGCATAGGCACGGCTAGAAGAATCGTGAAAACTGGATTCATTGGAATGATTAGCGATGCATCACCCGCTGCGGTCCAACTCATTCCATGCATAAACAGAAGCTGGTAAGCCATAGTCCCCAAAAGCCCTAGCCAGATAGAGAAAACCCACGATTTCCCATCTGGGGGGAGAAATCTGAATGACCCCTCCCCTCTGCTTGAAATAGACCACAAAAAGAATACCGAAACTGCGAAGACATATCTTAGCCAAGCAGAAGTCGCAGGACTGAGAGTTGCCGGGGCGTCTTCATTCAATCCGTAACTCAGAAATCTTCCCGCGGCCCAAGTAGAGCCCCAAATCGCAGCGACCAGAACTAACAGTAAATGTGTCCCGAGATTCTTCTTCCAATAACTGCCCAACATACTTTCAGATCCTTGGATCATTGGTAATAATCATCTCAAAGAAGCCAGGATGTGTGACATCGGATATTTCATATCCAGATAAATTCGCTCCAACTTTAGTCGCCAGAACTCCTGCTGTCATGGCCAATCTGTGGTCCAACTCGCAATCGAAATCTCTCTTCGGGCTTCTTGGAAACTGCCCTCCGGGGATTTTTAGTCCAGTATCAGTTTCATTCGCTTCCATTCCGAATGAAGATAGCAATCTAACTGTTGATAAGATCCTGTCAGACTCCTTCCCCCTGGCATGAGGCGCTCCCAAAATTTCACCTCCCGTTCCGAGTGCCATTATGGCCGCACACGGTGCGATGATGTCACTGGAATCCCTCAGGTCGACCTCATCTTTCTCTGATGATAGAGCATTACTAGTAGCTTCGAGAACAGGGCTTCGAAAGCTCGTTAGGTCCTGTTCCAAACTTCTGGTTCCATGAAGAAGGTCGAAAAGAACAGATAAGGGAAAAAGGCTAATCTCGGGAGGTATTTCCACTTTTTTGGGAGTTTTAACTTCCCAATTAGACAGAATCATCTCTTCCTCGAGGGTTCCCGACCAGCCACAATCTTTGCAAATTTCTATTGTTAGATCCCTATACCACCTACTTACTGCATCTCCAAAAAGACTCACTTCAATCTGCCTTTGGAGTCCACCAGAAGCAAGAATTATGCCACTTAATATCTGACTAGAAAGGGACTCATCAATCCTTGTCCTCCCGCCTGTGATCGGCCCTGTTATCTCTAAGGGAAGCCTATCTGAGGATACATTGCACCCCAGATCTTCCAATGACTTTGTTAGTTGCGTGAAGTCTCTTCTCCTCAAGGAGGAATCTCCATCGATAACTACTGGGGAATCGAAGCAAGCGACAAGAAATGATAGAATTTTAGCGGCAGTAGCCGAGTTTCCACAGTCCAGATTTGTCTTTGGAGGATTCAGACCTCCCTTTCCTCCCCGAATTTTCCATTGTCCCGCCTGCTTCTGTATCGAAGCTCCCATTTCCTCCACACAGTCCGCCATCGAGATGATATCTCGACCAGGAACCCCCCGAAAAATCAGTCTAGTACTAGTACTGCACTGGGATGAGAGCGCTATCCATCTGATCATGTGACTCTTAGAGGGTGGCAAGAACCACTCGACTTCATCCGGGTGGTCGATGATGGGGATGCTTAGCACACCACGGCATCGTAGTCATTCAGTTGAATGCTCGTATTGGGCATGTTCCCTAATCCAGTCTCCGAAGTCAGAATCTCCACTCCATGACTTGGCCCTATCATCGATAATGCTCCTTTGCAGTGTCTCCTCAATGGTCCCATTCATTCTGACCAGATTGTTTCTCTGGAGAATCTTGGGACTAAGTCCTGGAAGGAGTATTGCCAGTGCCCTTGGAACTCTACCGGGATAGACCTCGTTTACATGCCTGACGATATTGGTGGTGCAGGTGTTTGTTATGGTGTTGTACCACTCCGGGCTTTCAATCAGCTTATTTGTTCTCATTAGATATGACTCTAGCATCCTTCGCTCGTTTCCCGGGCCTAGGACTACCGCCTCGAATAGGTGTGTGACCGATCTCTTCCTGCATCTGGTCCTTACTCCGATAACGTCTCTTTCCGTGGCCCAGACGTAGATTAATTCGTATTGTCTGAATAGTCCTTTGATTGGGTGATACCTCTCTCCTCTCTCCCTCCTCACCTCAATTGAACATGCTAACCTGGTCCCATCGCTCATCTCGAAACTCATTATGGTGTGCGCCATCTGTCTCCTTTTCGGGTCAAAGTACTCGAGAACGAACCATATCTTCTCTACTTCAGTAAGATTCAGTTTCAAGTCAATCCACCTTTCATCGAAGTCCCTGCCGCTCCTCCACTCGAAGTCCCTGACATTACGAACGATCACCTCGTCCCCGTTGAATTCGGCTTCAGCCTGTCTTTCGTTATCATTTACCCAAGACCTGTCATTGGATGGCCTCAGACTTAGGTGCCTCATGATTGCCCATATTGCCGATATAAATCCTAGAGAAAAAATGGCCAGAGATAACCAGCCCGGCATCATGGAGGGGTCAAGCACGAGTTCCTGAGGACCTCTCATTGAATGAATCC
>LUMH01000053.1_pt1 | contig 35521 bp, 37 predicted proteins | sample 730001 | NCBI WGS metagenome assembly LUMH01 (sample SAMN03860268, study PRJNA289734) | marine metagenome | biome: seawater column; feature: ocean; material: water; isolation source: Red Sea water column Station 34 - depth 25m | place: Saudi Arabia: Red Sea | collected 2011-10-15 | depth 25 m
GGATTAACTGTCGCAGAATATTTTAGAGATCAAGAAGGACAAGATGTTCTTTTTTTCGTTGATAATATATTTAGGTTTACTCAAGCAGGCTCTGAGGTATCAGCATTATTAGGAAGAATACCATCTGCAGTGGGATATCAACCAACATTAGCAACTGATATGGGAAATTTACAAGAGAGAATTACAACCACTAACAAAGGCTCAATTACATCAGTACAGGCAATTTATGTACCTGCCGATGACTTAACGGATCCTGCACCAGCAACCTCATTTGCTCATTTAGATGCAACAACTGTACTCTCAAGACAAATAGCTGAAATAGGTATTTATCCTGCAGTTGACCCATTAGACTCAACTTCAAGAATTCTTGATCCTAGAATTGTTGGTGATGAGCATTATCGAGTAGCTCGTGAGGTACAAAAAATATTACAAACATATAAATCATTACAAGATATTATTGCTATTCTAGGTATGGATGAATTATCAGAGGAAGATAAACTAGTCGTAGCAAGCGCTAGAAAAATTCAAAGGTTTTTATCTCAACCTTTCTTTGTGGCTGAAGTGTTTACAGGATCACCAGGTAAACTTGTTGATTTAGAGTCAACAATTAAGGGCTTCGATGCAATTTGCAAAGGTGAATACGATCATCTTCCAGAAGCGGCATTTTATATTTTATATGGTTGGAACCATTGAGGAAGCCATCGAGAAAGCTGAAAAAATGTCTAAAGATGCAGCAGCTTAATGAGTGATGAATTTAAAATTGAAATAGTTAATCCAGAGAAATCCTTCTTATCAAAAGAGGATGTTAATGAGGTAGTTGTTCCTGCATTTGAAGGAGAAATGGGGATATTAAAAGATCATATTTCTATAATTTCATTTTTAAAACCAGGTATTGTTACCATTCAAGCAAAATCTGGTGAAGAAAAGTATTTTGTTGAGGATGGGATTATTGAGTTTAAAAATAATACTTTATCCATTTTAACTAGCTACATCTTAAATTTAAAAGATTTTGAGAAAAATAAGTTACAGGAATTATTAAAAAATGCGGAGGAAGAGTCTAATAAACCAGAAATTAGTGATCAATTGAAATATCTGGCTGATCAAAAAGTTGCAACTTTAAAATCGATCAATTAATTATCGTTTTTATTTTTTCTTTAAGTTCTTTGTAAACATGATATTTGAAATCTACTACCACTTCAGTTATTTTATCTAATTCAATCCATTTCCACTCTAAAAATTCTGGTTTATTTGTTTTAATATTAATATCTTCATCTTTACCTAGGTATCTCATCAAAAACCATTTTTGTTTTTGTCCCTTATATTTACCTTTCCAAATAATACCCAATAAATTTTTTGGTAGCTCATAGGTAATTGTGCCTTCTATTTCTTTTACAAGTTCTACATTCTTGATACTTGTTTCCTCCTCTAATTCTCTATATGCAGCGGCTAAAAATTCTTCTCCATCATCTACTCCACCCTGTGGCATTTGCCAAAAATTTTTTGGATTATCTATTCGTTTTGCTACAAAAACTTTATTCTCCTTGTTAAGGACAACAATTCCCACTCCACTTCTAAGTGGCAGATTTCTGAATTTTTCTTCCATATTAGCCTTTGAGAAGTTTAATGGCGTATTCTAACTGATTGTCAGTTTCAGTTTTGATTCTGAAATCATCGTTTTCCTCATCAATTTCTATATCTGGAGATACACCAACTTCAGAAATAGATTTTCCGGAAGGAAGATAATATTTAGCTACTGTGAGCCTAATTGCTCCATCATTTTTAAGGGGGATGATAGATTGTACTGACCCTTTACCATAACTATTTTCACCTAATAAAATTGCTCTTTTGTGATCTTTGAGGGCTCCCGCAACTATTTCTGATGCTGAAGCCGATCCATAGTTAATAAGAACAATCAAAACTTTTCCATTTGTAAGGTCACCTTTTTTTGCAAACCATTTTCTATTTTCAGAAGGTTTTCTACTTTTTGTGGACACGATCTCTCCATTATCTAAAAAAAAGTCGGAGATTTTTATTGCTTGAGAAAGTAGTCCGCCAGGATTGTTTCTTAAATCTAAAATGTATGACTTAACATCTTTATTTTTTTCTAATTTTTTAATTTCTCTTTCTATTTGTTTGCCACTATTTTCATTAAACGAGGTTAGTCTTAAATAACCTATATTTTTTTCTAAAATGTCAGCTTTAACAGATTGAATTTGTATAATCTCTCTTACAACATTAAATATTAGAGCTTTTCTCTCTCCACGTCTTCGAATTGTGAGTTCAATTCCTGATCCAACTGGCCCCCTCATTAAATCAACAGCTTCGCTGAGAGATTTGCCCTGAACTTGAACATCATTAATTTTAACAATATAGTCGCCTGCTTTAATCCCTGCTCTAGATGCTGGCGTGTCATCTATAGGAGAAATGACTTTTACAACACCTGACTCCATACTCACCTCAATACCAAGACCCCCAAATTCACCACTAGTCTCAGTCTGCATTTCATTAAATATTTCTGGAGACATGTATGCCGAGTAAGGATCAAGAGATTGTAGAAGGCCATTGATTGCAGAGTCCATACTCTCAGATTGATTAATTTCATCTACATATTCTTTATTGATTTTTTCAAGAACTTCTCCAAATAAATCAATTTTTTTGTAAATATCATTTTCAGCAGAATTCACTTGCTGAAATAGAAAACAAAATAAAAATAATGTTAATACTTTTTTCATTAGATAATTAATTTTTCTTTAGGTATTAGCTCAGACCACATTTTTTCAAGTTCATAAAATTTTCTTTTTTCTGGGTGAAAAATATGAACAATTAAGTCTATACCATCAATTAATTTCCATTCACTACTATCTGCGCCCTCAATTTTTGAATTTTTAATTCCATTATCTTTAAATTTTTCCAAAACTTGCTCGGATAAAGATTGTATGTGCCTAGATGAAGTGCCGCTCGCAATAATCATAAAATCAGCCATAGAACTTTTGTCTTTGAGATCTATGCTTATTATGTCTTGAGCCTTGTTAATATCCAATGTTTTGATGATAGAATTTTTAAGATCTGAAATTTTATCCATTAATTAATTTTAGAAATATTACATTTTTCTGAAATCTGTTTCCATTTATGCCATTTATGGAAATTAACTAAATTATCTGCACCCATTAAGAAAAAAATTTCATTTTTTTTATTTTTGTTGAAGTAATTTATTAGATTTATTGTTTTATTTGATTTAATTTTATTTTCATAAAATTTGACCTCAATAAATTTATTTTTTTTAATAATTTTTTTACATCCTTTAATTCTAGATTGTAGGCTTAAAGAACTTTTTATTTTAAAAGGATTTTTTTTTGTTATGGCCCATATAATCTTTTCAAGTTTAAATCTTTTTACTGCTTCTTTAGATATAGCTAGATGACCATTGTGAGCAGGATCAAATGAACCACCTAAAATTCCAATTCTTTTTTTTTTCAAATTCAAATTACTTCCTTACTTGGCCTTTGCTGGTGACTTGATATTTATAGGAAATAAGTTGATTAAGTCCTACGGGACCTCTAGGTGGAAGTGTGTTGGTTGAGATTCCCACTTCGCCACCAAACCCAAATTCTCCTCCATCTGCAAATTGAGTTGAAGTATTGTGCATAGCTATTGAACTTTTTACCTCATTTAAAAATTTTTTTGCTGCTTTTTTGTTTTGAGTAATAATACAATCCGTATGCATGGTTCCGTATTTGTTAATATGCGCTATAGCCTCATCTATATTTTTTACTGATTTCACAGATACAACAGGTGATAAATATTCTTTTGACCAATCTTTTATCGAAGCTTTCTGAATTTTTTTATCATAAAGTTTTCTTATCTTATTATCACCAATAATTTTACATCCATTTTCTTCTAAATTTTTTAAAATTTCATTTCCAAATTTCTTAATTATTTTTTCGTGTAAAAGAATTGTTTCGGTTGCTCCACATATTGCGGTATTCCTCATTTTAGCATTTTGAACTATTTTATTTGCAATCTTAGGATTTGCATTTTTATCTACATAAGAATGACAAACACCTTCCAAATGACCAATTGTTGGAACAGATGACAAATCCTGTACTTTTTTAACTAAACCTTTCCCACCTCTTGGAATTATTACATCAATAAATTTACTCATTTTTTGTAGAAGAAAATCAACAACACTTCTTTTTTTAAGTTTTAAAAACTGAACAAAATTTTCATCGACATTATTTTTCTTTAGTGATTTTCTAAAGAATTTTGTGAGAATAAGATTAGAATAATAAGCTTCAGATCCACCTTTTAAAATGACGGCATTCCCAGACTTAAAACATAACGATGCAACATCTGCTGTAACATTGGGTCTACTTTCGTATATAACGCCAATTACACCAATAGGTATAGATACTTTTGATATTACCAAACCATTTGGCCTTTTCCATTTTTCTAAAATGACATTTGTAGGATCCCTTAAACTAATAATTTTTTTTATAGAATTGGTTATCGCAATTATTTTTTTGTCATTTAATATTAATCTTTGGATTAAATTATTTTTAATACCTTTTTTGTAGGCATTCTTAATATCTTTTTTATTTTCATTAATTATTAATTTTTTGTTTTTTAAGATTAGAAGACGATAATCTTTTAGAACTTTGTTCTTTTTTTTTGTGCTTAACCTATTATTAATAGCTTTTTTTGATTTTTTTCCGATATCAGTTAGTAGCTTTTGCATTAAACCTCGACCATATCATCTTTATGAACAACTTCAGATTTTGTTATGTATCCAAGTTTTTTTTCAATCTCATTTGAGTGACAACCCATTATCTTATTTATTTCTTCAGAAGAAAAAGAGCTTAGACCTCTCGCAAATTCTTTATTTTTAGTATCTAGAATCTTTATATGATCACCTTTGTTAAATTTCCCTGATAAATTAATAATCCCTGCTGCCAATAAACTTTTACCACCAACTAGTGCTTTTTTAGCACCATCATCTATGACAAGAGTCCCCTTTGGTGAAATAGAACTTATTATCCATTTTTTTCGTGCATGTAATTTAGATATTCTTGACTCAAATAAAGTACAAATATTCTTTTTTTCAATTTGTTGTATTGGATTTAAATATAATCCGTTTGCAATAATCATATTACATCCTGCCAAATTACAAATCTTAGCAGCTTCAATTTTGGTATTCATCCCACCTTTACCAAACTCTGTTACCCCTTTTATGTAAATTTTTTTCATATCTTTGTCTAGATTATTCACTTTTTTTATTAATTTTGCGTCTTTAAATAATTTTGGATTTTTTGTAAAAAGACCATCTACATCGGATAATAATATTAAAGTATCGGCATTAGTTATCTGTGCAACCCGAGAGGCAAGTCTATCATTATCACCATATTTTATTTCTGACGTTGCAATAGTATCATTTTCATTAACGATGGGTATGTAATCCAACTTAAATAAGTTCTCAAATGTCCTTTTAGCATTTATTGATCTTCTTCTCTCCTCGGTATCATCCAAAGTTAGCAAAATTTGTGAAATATTAATCTTTAATTTTGAAAAAGTTTGAGAAAATAAATTCATAAGTTCGATTTGACCCACAGAGGCTATTGCTTGACTTTTATCAAGCTTTAAATTTGATTTATTGTAATTCATTTTTTTACATCCAAGTGCAATAGCTCCAGAACTTACAATGATAATCTTTTTATTTTTAGATTTTAGTTTTTGAATATCTTTAGCAAAAGAAGATAGCCATTTTTTTCTTATCTTTTTTTTACTATCTACAATCAGTGATGATCCAATTTTTATTACTATAATTTTCGAATTTTTAAGATGCATAACCAACTAATTTTGCTTTAATTTTGGAAATATATTTCTTCTTTATTGTAGAAATTGTAATAATTTCTGATTTAGTGATTTTTTTTAAATTTTTCTCAATTTTTTTCATTTCTTTATCGTCAATTAAATCGGTTTTATTTAAAACAATAAGCTCTCTTTTTTTTGCAAGTTTGGAACTATAGCTCTTTAATTCTTTTTTTACCTGATTGTAACTTTTTTTTATATCATCGTTTGTTATATCGATCATGTGTAAAAGAGATTTACACCTCTCTATGTGTTTTAAAAATTGTATTCCCAAACCAGTTCCTTTATGTGCGCCCTCTACTAATCCAGGAATGTCTGCAATTGTAACTTCTTTATCATCATAGCTTGCCACACCAAGATTAGGATTTAATGTTGTAAATTCATAATTTGCAATTTTAGGATTAGCATTAGTAATAGCTGCTAGTAAGCTTGATTTACCAGCATTAGGTAATCCTATTATTCCAACATCCGCAATTGTTTTTAATTGAAGCCATATAGTAAATTCTTCACCTCGAGTACCCTTAGTAAATTTTCTTGGAGCTCTATTTGTTGAACTTTTGAATCTAGTATTGCCCAAACCACCTTTACCACCTGCAGCAGCAACAAACTCCTCCCCAACTTTTATAAAGTCAAAAATTAAGGTTTTATTATCTTCTTCAAAAACCTGAGTACCTAATGGAACTTTGAGAATGAGATCATCTCCACTTTTACCAGTCCGGTTTTGTCCAGCACCATTGTTACCTCTTTTTGCTTTATGATGTTGTTGATATCTAAAATCGATTAAAGTATTTAAATTTCTCTCAGCTTTTAAAATTACTGAACCACCTTTACCACCATCGCCACCATCTGGTCCACCATACTCGATAAATTTTTCTCTTCTAAAACTTGGAGAGCCATCACCACCATTGCCAGCTTTAATATAAATTTTTACTTGATCTAAGAATTTCATAATACAACGCTATTTTGAGTTGTAATATTAATTGGGTTTTACTGAAACAAAAGTTCTATCGGATTTTGTTTTTTTAAAAACAACTTTACCTTTTATTACTGAAAAAATTGAGTGATCTTTACCCATACCCACATTTTCTCCTGGAAATATCTTAGTGCCTCTTTGTCTAACAATTATGTTGCCAGGAATAACATTTTGACCACCATATTTTTTTACACCAAGTCTTCTGCCGGCACTATCTCTACCATTCCTTGATGATCCACCAGCTTTTTTTGTAGCCATATTTTATTCCTTTATTTACTCAATTCCTTTTTTTCAGAATCTTTTTTTGTTGGTTTAGAAATCTTCTCAGCCTCAGATAAAATCTTACCATCTTTCGAAAAAATTTTATTTATTCTAATCATAGAATATTCTTGTCTATGACCATTTTTTCTTCTTGAGTTTTGTCTTCTTCTCTTTTTAAAAATAAGTACAGTTCTATTTTTACTATTTTTTATTAGGTTTGCTTCAACTTTGGCACCTTGAATTGTTGGCGAACCAATTTCTATTACTTTATTATCGCCATATGCCAATATATCATTAAACTCAATTTTAGTGTCAGATTTTGAATTTGGTAATTTTTCAATTTTTAAAATTTCACCAGACTTCACTTTATATTGTTTTCCACCTGATTGTATAACTGCGTATGACATAAAATAGATTTTTTTATCAGGCAATATAGTCAGGGCATTTCTTTAGTCAAGCTTATTAACTAAAAATTATCCTTTAAATCTCTCAATTTTGAAAAACTTTCTAAATCTTTTGCTTTAAGAAATATATTACATTCTAATTCATCAGCTAAAGTACTTGGTATTGTTGGTAATGCATTTTTAAGTTTCTTGTTAATCTCTAGTATTTTATTTTTTAATTTTAAATTACCAGAGTCATTGGCGATACAAAAATTTGAGTTTTGTAAAGTGTATTCATGGCCACAATATATTTCTGTATCTTTTGGTAATGATTTAATTTTTTTGAGTGAATTATACATTTGTTCGTAGGTGCCTTCAAAAATTCTGCCACATCCTAAAGAGAATAGAGTATCACCTGTGAAAATTTTTTTTTCTTTAAAAAAATGAAAAGCGATATGACCAGATGTATGACCTGGAACATGATAAATTTTTGCCTCAAAATTGTCTTGTTTCCATATTTGGTTGTCCTCTAGAGATATATCAATCTCAGGTATACGATTTTTATCTCCAATAAATCCAACCACTTTAGAATTATATTTTTTTTTTAATTCAATATTTCCACCCACATGATCGTAATGATGATGTGTATTAAGTATGAATTTTAAATTTATTTTTGAGTTATCAAGATAATTAATTATTGGTGCAGACTCGCTAGGGTCAATAACACAAGCAGTTTGATTTTCTTCATCAATAATTAAGTAGCTATAATTATCCTGTAGACATTTAATAGTTTCAATTTTCATTTATTTTTCTATTAAGAATATACCAAGTTCTCCAAATAAATTTTTAAAAATAAGATTTGAGTTAGTAATATCAGAAACATTTTCATCACATATGAATGTTTGGTGTGTTATACCAATCATGAGGTAAAGAGTTTGTAATTGGCATTGTTCCTTTAAATAATAAATTTAATCTTACTTTCCAATGCCCAAAATTTGGAATAGTTACTATAGCTTTATTACCAACTCGTAAAAGCTCTCTAATTACAGTCTCAGGATTTATAAAAGCTTGTAAAGTTTGTCCAAGAACAACATACTCAAAAGAGTCATTTGGAAATTGTTTTAAATCAAATTCTGCATTCCCCTCAATAACAGTCAGCCCTTTAGCAATACAAATTTGCACTTTTTCTTTTGAAATCTCAATTCCTCTGATATTAGCGTTTTTATTTGTCTTTAAAAATTCCATCAAAGTTCCATCATCACATCCTACATCAAGAACTTTTGCATCTTTCTCAATCAAATCTGAAATAATTTTATATTCTGGTTTCATGAATTTTTTTCTGCATAAGATTTATCTAAAAAATTTTTTAGAGCTTTTAAGAAATCAGGGACATTAAGCAAAAAAGAATCGTGCCCCTTATCAGACTCAATTTCGACGAAACCCACATTTGCACCAACTGCGTTTAAGGCAATTACAATGTCTTTATTTTCTTGTGTTGGATAAAGCCAATCTGAGGTAAAAGATATTATAAAAAATTTCGCTTTTGTATTTTTAAAAGCATCAGATAAATTTCCATTAAATTGTTTTACTAAATCAAAATAATCCATTGCTCTAGTAATATATAAATAGCTATTCGCATCGAACCGATCTACAAATACCGAACCTTGGTATCTAAGATAACTTTCAATTTGAAAGTCAGCATCAAAACCAAATTTTAAATCATCTCTTTCTTGAAGTTTTCTACCAAATTTTTCTTGAAGTCCTTTTTTTGAGAGATAAGTAATATGTGCAGCCATTCTAGCTACAGCTAATCCTTTATCGGGTACAATATTTTTTGAATTATAATCTCCATCAGACCAATTATGATCTGCCGCAATGGCTTGTCTGCCAAGTTCATTAAAAGCAATATTTTGCGCAGAATGGCTTGAAGTACAAGCAATTGGTATTGCTGTTTTAGCTTTATCAGGATAATTACTAATAAATTGTAGGACTTGCATTCCACCCATTGAACCACCTACAACTGAAAAAAGTTTTTTTATTCCAAAAAAATCCAACAAATTAATTTGTGCATTCACCATGTCATTAATTGTGATGACTGGAAAATCTGTTCCATAAATTTTTTTTGTCTCGGGATTTTCATGGCTAGGCCCAAAAGATCCCATACACCCACCTATTACATTTGCACAGATTACAAAATACTTATCTGTATCTATCGACTTGCCAGAGCCTACCGCATAAGACCACCAACCCTCCTTTTTGGTCACTGGATTTATACCTGTTACAAATTGATCACCTGTTAAAGCATGAAACACTAAAATAGCATTATCTTTTTCATTATTGAGTGAGCCATAAGTTTCATACGCTAAAGGAAAATTATTAATAGTCTGACCACAATCTAATTTGAGTGGTTTTTCAACAATCTTATAAAAGTTGGCTACCATGAGATTTAAGAGATTAAATATTGAAACCTATGAGCCTGGTAAATCCAGTCTTAAGAGATTTCATCAAGTTATAAAGCTATCTGCAAATGAGTCAGCCTTAGGTGTCAGCTCAAAGGCTAAAAAGATTTTGTCTAATAAAAATTTAAGTTTTTTTAGGTACCCAGATGGCAAGTCTAATGCCTTAAGAAGACAAATATCTAAAAAGTTTAAATGCAATGAAGATAGAATTATTTGTGGCGCTGGATCTGATGAGGTTATTCAAATGCTATGTCAATTATTTTTGAATCCTAAGGATGAAGTTATTCTTCCTCAGTATAGTTTTTTAATGTACAGGATATATGCTAAAATAGTTGGTGCAAAAGTTATTTTTGCTAAAGAAAATAATTTCAAAGTATCAATTCCAGAAATTATTAAAAATGTTTCAAAAAAAACAAAAATTGTTTTTTTAGCAAATCCTAATAATCCAACTGGAACATACCTAACAAGTTCTGAGCTTTTAGAACTTAGAAAAAAATTGAGAAAAAATATTCTGCTAGTAGTGGATGATGCATATGCAGAATATATGAAAAATAATGATTATAAAAGTGGATTAAAATTATTCAAAAATAAACAAAATGTCTTTATTTTAAGAACATTTTCTAAAATATACGGTTTATCCTCTCTAAGAGTAGGGTGGGGATATGGTTCAAAAAAAATTATTAAAGCACTGAATGTTATTAAGCCACCTTTTAATGTTAATGAGGTAGCACAAAAAGCTGCCATTGAGTCTCTTAAGGATACTAAGTTTATAACTCGTTCAGTTAAACACAATATTATTTATGCAAAAAAATTGAAAAATTTTCTTAACCAATATGGAATTAATTCAAATAATATATCGGCCAATTTTTTATTATTAAATTTTGAGAAATGTAAATTTAAAGCGAAATATTTTTATGAAAAATTAAAGATGAAAGGAATTATCTTAAGATCAACGGAAAATGGCTACAATATAAAAAATATGTTACGATTAACCATTGGATCAAAAACAGATAATTTAAAATTTATGCGAGCAGTAAAAGGAATGTTTAATTAATGAAAAATGTGCTCATCATCGGCTGTGGCTTGTTAGGATCTTCGTTAGTAAAAAGAATTGCAAAAAAAAAATTAGCAAAAAAAATTTTCATTTTTGAAAAATCTAAAAAAAATATATCAAAGATCAAAAGACTAAAGTTGCCAGGAACTCTCGTAAATAAACTACAAGAGGTAGTTGCAAAATCAAATCTAATTATTTTTTGTACGCCAATGAGTGAATACAAAAAGATGATATTAAGATTAAACAATAATTTTAATTCAAAACAAATTATTACTGATGTTGGTTCGTCAAAAATAGAATCTTCAGAAATAATTAAAAGAAATTTAAAAAAAAAAATATCCTGGATTCAAAGTCATCCTATAGCTGGATCAGAAGTAAGTGGGCCTGAGCATGGTAAGGAAAATCTGTTTGAAAATAAGTGGTGTGTATTGATTAAAAATAAGAAAATAAATATGAAACATTTAAAATTTTTAAATTCTTTTTGGAAAAAAATGGGTTCAAAAACTGTAATCATGAATGCGGAAAGACACGATAAAATATTTTCAATTACAAGCCATTTACCACATTTAATAGCTTACAATTTGGTTAAATCAGCTCAAGATTTTGAGAAAAAGCAAAAATATGACTTAATTAAATATAGTGCAGGTGGATTAAGAGATTTTTCAAGAATCGCTGCATCAAATGAAATTATGTGGAGAGACATTTTTTTTGATAATAGAAAAAATGTTTCAAGAGCAATTGATATATTTATCAAAAATTTAAGATCTTTTAAGACAGACATTAATTCAAAAAATAATAAATCAATTCTTAAAAAATTAATTCAAACAAAAAAAGTTAGGTCTAAAATAATCAAATTAAAACAGGATGTAAATAAACCTGACTTTGGTAGAGATTAATAATTACCAATATTACTTACTTTTTTAACTTTTAGATTTGCAGTTTTATCAATTAATTGAATTGTTTGTTTAGTTGGCATTACTACCACCTTCTTTTTTGGTCCATAAGCATGAATAAATTTAGACTTACTTAGACATATACCGACATGTCCTTTCCAAAATATTATATCTCCTTTACTTAAATTTTTACCTTTTTTTCTTTTACAAAACTTTATCTGATCTTTTGTATCTCTTGGAAAAAATATTCTGTTATAATAAAAGTAAATTTGGATCAAAGCAGAGCAATCAATACCATCAGATGTTTTTCCACCCCATAGATATTTACTACTTTTAAATAATTTCATTATTTTTAAATAATCTTTTTCAAGATGATCAATTTTAACAATATCACTTTTTTTTATCCATCTGTCCTTTTTAAACTCAATTAGTCTTTTATTTTTGTTTAAAACCGATATGCCAGATGCAAAGAAAAGATAATTTTTTGTTGGTAAAAACTTATTTTTCTTTTTAATAAATATTCTAGATTTTGTTTTTTTTATCTTAAAAGTCGGCTTAAAATTTTTGTAAAAATAATTTTTTTTAATATAACCAATATAATTGTCAAAATTAGTTTTAATCTTAACCCAGTTTTTTTGATTTTTTAATACCTTAAATTTTTCACCATACAAGATTTGCGATAAAGTTTCAGAGTTATTAGAAGGTTTTGCATTTATATTTCCAAGTGAAAAATTATAAAAAAAATTATTTTTCATTAATCTTTAATTTATTTCTTATTATCCATAATATAATTAAAGATGGTATTACCATTATAGCAGTTAAGATAAAAAATACCCCCCAGTCTCCATTAAGCCAATCAACTAGAGCGCCCGATGATGATGCTAATGTAGTTCTTCCAGCAGTACCTATTGAAGCTAATAGAGCATATTGAGTTGCTGTGTAAGTTCTATCAACTAGCAATGATATGAATGCAACAAATGCAACAGTGGCAAAAGCTGCTGCTATGTCGTCAAAGATTACAGCAATTGCAAATAGTATCTCAGATTTACCACTCCACGCTAAAAGACTGAACAATAGATTTGTGCTCGCCATTAAAATTCCTGCTAAAAACATTGCTTTTAAAACACCAGATCTTATTACAAATAGCCCACCTAGCAGAGTGAAGATGACAGTTGTTATCCATCCTAAAGTTTTTGAGTAAATAGCAATATCTGATTTACTAAAACCAATTTCTTTATAAAAGATAATAGACATACGCCCTAAAAAAGCCTCTCCAACTTTGAATAAAAAAACAAACCCTAGGATCCCCAAAGCTATTTGAAAGCCATTTTTTTTAAAAAAACTTATTATAGGTCCACTGATTGTTCCACTGATCCAAGTTATAGTTTTAGTAAGAAAATTTGAATTTTGGAATTTACCAGCAATTAATTGATCATTTTCTTTCTGATTAATTTGTCTTTCAGTCGAGTCAGTTTCATTGACAAACATTAATCCAATATTCATTAGAATTATTAAAATTCCTAAGATTAAAAAAGTTAGTTGCCAATAATTTTGAAAACCTAAATTTTCTAAAAAATCTGCGGAAAACAATGACAAAACTCCGCCTAATTTATATCCGCTCCACCACCCAACGACAGCCATTGCTGCGCCTGCAGCCATTGATTTACCCTCGTTTTCGCTAATTTGCTCAATCCTTAAAGCATCCACAGTAATATCTTGTGTTGCTGAAGCAATTGCAATCAGTAAACCTACTGATATTACAAGGGCTAAATTTTCTGAAGGATCAATTACACTCCACAAAAATAATGAGGTTAAGATTAATATCTGCATTAGGACAATCCATCCTCTTCGATGTCCAATTTTTTTTGTTAGGTATGGTATTTGAATACGATCGATTAAAGGAGCCCATAAATAATTAAATGCATAAACTGCAAATATAAGACCAGCCCAACCGACTGTAGATCTGCTTAATCCATCTTCCTTTAACCATAAACTTAAACTACTACCTATCAATACCCAAGGAAAACCAGAGATAGCACCAAGCAATAATATTTTTAACATTCTTTTATCGAAATAAACTGAAAATGTTTCTGAAAGGGATTGTTTTTTAATTTCTATCATTTTTTAATTCCTCCAGAATGAAGGTAAAAATAACACTAATATAGCAAATAACTCCAGTCTTCCCAAGATCATACCGATTGTTAAAATCCATTTGGAAAAATCTGGTAATGAGGAGAAATTTCCGTTAGGTCCAATTATTGATCCTAAACCTGGACCAACATTTGAAATAGAGGTCGCAGCACCTGAAATTGCGGTTATAAAATCAAGTCCATTTAAAGATAATAACGCAGACAATAAAAAAAATATTATTAAGTACATGTAAATAAAAGAAATGATCGATGCTATGAATTTATCATCAATTGGATTTTTATCGTATTTCAACACAAAAACACCTTTAGGGTAAATAATTTTTTTTAGTTGATTAATTACAAATGAATAAAGAATTTGAAAACGAAATATTTTTATGCCACATGTTGTTGAACCAGCACAGCCACCTATGAACATCAAAGCTAAAAATAATACTAGAGGAAAGCTACCCCAATTGTCAAATTGAGCATTGACATAACCAGTTCCGGTTAGAATAGAAATAACGTTAAAGAAAATTGATCTTAAATCAAATGAACTTGAATTGTTTAAAGTAAGATAAATCGATAAAATAAAAATCGATATAAATATTATCTTAATAAAAGTTTTGATTTGAGAATCTGATGTAAAAATAGACCTATTGCCATTCAAAAATTTAATGTACACGATAAATGGAACACTTCCTAAAATAATAAATATCATAGCCGTAGTTTCTATCGCTAAGCTATTAAAAAAACCAATGGATTGATTATAATTAGAGAATCCACCAGTTGCTATAGTTGTCATCGAATGTGTAATACTATCAAAAATATTCATTCCAAAAATATTGTAAGTGATTGCACATAGCGCTGTTAATCCAGAGTAAATATAAATCAATCTTAGAGCAACCTCTTTAGACTTTGGAAGAATTTTTTCAGATGAATCATTGTTTGAAATTTTGAATAATTGCATTCCCCCAACATTCATTATGGGCATTAATGTAATCGCCATCACTATGACACCAATACCTCCCAACCATTGAAGTATTGCTCTCCAAAATAATATCCCTTTAGGCATATTTTCTAAATTTGATATGATTGTTGAACCAGTTGTTGTAATACCTGACATACTTTCAAAAAAGGCATTTGTGACTGAAAATTCCAAATTAGAGAATATAAAGGGTAATGAACCAAATATAGCAATACTTAACCATGCTAATGCAGTTAGAAGGAATGCTTGTTGCAAATTAAGTTTTTTTTCATGATCTAGATTGGAGAGAAAAAATAAGGTTCCAAAAATAATTGTAACAATTGCTGCACCAAAAAAAGAAGAATCTATTTGACCATAAATAAATTGTACAATTATTGGAACAAGCATAAAAATACCAAGAATTATTTGAAGAATTCCAAGAGTGAAAAAAACTGTTTTATAATTAGACATTTTGAAAGAACATTATTTTATGGTAAATAAATTTCAACTCTATAAGAATTAAGTAGTTCGCTAATTAAAGATTTTGTTGAATTATTCATGATAAAAAAAGAAAACTTAGAAAAAACAAGCTCTTGGCCAATCGTTGAAGCAAAAAAAATGCTTAGAGAAAGAAAATCTTTTTTAGAAAAAAAAGGTAAAATTACACTACAGACTGGATATGGCCCAAGTGGACTTCCTCACATAGGGACATTTGGAGAAGTTGCTAGAACTTCTATGATGGTTAATGCGTTAAAACAATTAACTGATCTTCCAACAGAAATTATCACTTTTTCTGATGATATGGATGGTCTTAGAAAAGTACCAGACAATGTACCCAATAAAGAATTGTTAGAAAAAAACCTTCATAAACCTTTGACAGACGTACCAGACCCCTTTGAAAAATATAATAGTTTTGGTGAACATAATAATGAGAAATTAAAAAAGTTTTTAAATAATTTTAATTTTAAATATAATTTCAAAAGCTCTACTCAATTGTATAAATCAGGTTTTTTTAATCCAACACTTCAAATTATTTTAGATAATTATGATGGAATAATGAATATCATTATGCCTACTTTAGGAAAAGAACGTCAAAAAACTTATTGTCCATTTCTTCCTATTTGTCCAGAAACAGGACATGTTTTGGAAATTCCAGTCAAAGAAATTGATAATTCTAAGTCTAAAATTGTATTTGATAATAAAGGTAAAGATTTAGAATCAAGCATATTAGATGGTCATTGTAAACTTCAGTGGAAAGTCGATTGGGCCATGAGATGGTATGCGTTAGATGTTGACTTTGAAATGTACGGAAAAGATCTGATAGAAAGTGCAATATTATCCACTAAAATTATTAAACTAATTGGAAAAAAAAACCCATCTGGTTTTGCTTATGAACTCTTTTTGGATGAGAAAGGGGAAAAGATTTCTAAATCAAAAGGGAATGGAATAACAATCGAGCAATGGTTGGAGTACGCCTCACCAGAAAGTTTATCATTATATATGTATCAAAATCCAAAAAGAGCTAAAAAACTTTATAATGAGATAGTTCCAAAAGCGGTAGACGAATATTTGGAATTTATTGAAAAGGCTAAAACTCAAGATGAGCTTCAGTTACTGATGAATCCAGTATGGCATGTTCATAATGGTAGTGTCCCAAAAGAAAAAATGATTATGTCATTTTCTATGTTATTAAATCTTGTAGAAACAAGTAATGCCGAAAATAAAGAATTATTATGGAAGTTCGTAAAAAAATATAAGGAAAATATTTCTGAAAAAGATCATCCCATTTTTGATAATCTAGTTGGTTATGCTATTAAATATTTTAACGATGTAATAAAAGCCAAAAAAAAATATAAAATACCTGATCAAATAGAAAAAAAAGCACTAGAGGCTCTAATATCAACCTTAGATAAATGTAATGACAAGATGTCTCCTGAGGAAATTCAAACTTTAATTTATTCAACAGGAAAAGAAAATGGGTATTCAGAAAATTTGAGAGACTGGTTTAAATTAATTTATGAAGTTGTATTTGGAGTCGAAAATGGCCCTCGAATGGGTTTTTTTATAAGTTTTTTTGGTGTTAAAGAAACTAAAGATCTTATAATAAATAAAATTAAATAATGTTTTCAAATTTAAGATCTCTAATTTTTAAACTTGATCCAGAGACAGCCCATGGTTTGGCAATAAAGTCATTAAAATTTAATTTTGTGCCAAATGTTTTGGATAAAAATAAAAATAGCCATTTATTTAAGACTAAATTATTTGAAAAAGAAATAGAAAATCCAATTGGAATGGCAGCAGGATTTGACAAAAATGCTGAGGTTTATAATTCTTTATTTAAATTGGGATTTGGTTTTGTGGAGGTGGGCACAGTTACACCTCTTAAACAATATGGTAACCCCAAGCCAAGAGTTTTTAGATTAGTCGAAGATGAGGCATTAATTAATAGATTGGGTTTTAATAATTTAGGTGCAAAAAACATTGTTGATAGGATCTCAAGTAATAAACAAATTGGTTTACTTGGAATTAACATAGGTCCCAACAAAGATACAAATGATAGATTGAAGGATTATGTTGAATGTTTAAAAACCTTCCATGAATTTGCAGACTATATTACGATTAATATTTCATCTCCCAACACCGAAGAGCTGAGAAATTTTCATGATCAGGAAAAATTGAATAGTTTATTAAATATAATTAATAGTGAAAAAACAAAACTAAATTCAAAAATTCCAATTGTAGTAAAAGTCTCACCAGATATTAAAGATAAGGAAATACCCAAAATTTCTGATGTTCTTTTAAGCAATAATATAAAAGCAGTCATTTTATCGAACACCTCTGACTCTACTCGAGATAAATTAAATGACATTCAAAAGCATCAAAAAGGAGGTTTGTCAGGTAAACCAATAGAAGAAAAATCTACAATGCTGATTAATAAATTTTATAAAACTCTTGGTAATAAAATTAAAATTATTGGAGTTGGTGGAGTAGACTCTGGAATAAGTGCGTACAATAAGTTTTTAGCTGGCGCGAGTTATGTTCAACTTTATACAGGTATGGTATACAGAGGACCAAATATTGTAAACCTTATTAAAAAAGAGCTTAAGGAATTATTGATAAGAGATGGAGTTAAACATTATAGTGAAATCATAGGGAAAAAAACAACTTCTTAAATTTTATAAACTTGACGCAATCATCAACTCACTTTATATAGTCGAAAATATTATGTCAAAAAAATGTGAACTTACCGGCAAAATTCCCCTTAAAGGTCATAACGTTAGTCATGCTAATAATAAGACAAAGAGAAGATTTTTACCTAATTTAAAAAAAGTAAAATTTACAAGTGAACTTTTAAAGAGAAGCATGAAACTTACTGTAAGTAATGCTGGTGTAAGATCTGTAGATAAAAAAGGAAGTTTTGACGAGTTTTTAAAGACTGTAAAAAATAAAAATTTGTCTCCAAGATTAAAGAAGATGAAAAAAAGTTTATTAATAAAGTCTCCATTTCAAAAAAAACAAGTTCAATCTAAGACAGCTTAATGAATAAAATTTTTTTTATACTCTCATTTTTAATGGGAGCAGTTGTTTTAGCATCTAATTATTTAGTTCAGTTCCCTATAAAATATTATGGTTTAGAAGAAATATTAACTTATGGAGCTTTTAGCTATCCGATTGCTTTCTTGATCACAGATTTAGCCAACAGATCTTTTGGCAAGATAGTTGCCAGAAAAATTGTTTATATTGGTTTTGCTATAGGTATTAGCTTTACGCTTTTATTCTCAACAAACTTTACAGACTTGATATCTATAAGAATTGCAATTGGATCGGGTACTGCCTTTTTAGTTGCCCAACTCTTAGATGTTCAAATTTTTGATAAATTGAGAAAAAAAGAATGGTTTGTTGCACCTTTAACGTCATCTTTGATAGGTTCAACAATTGATACGTTTATATTTTTTTCAATATCTTTTTATGGAACAGGCATTCCTTGGATCACATTGTCTTTAGGAGATTTAAGTGTAAAAATTTTTGTTGCTTTAATGATGTTAATCCCTTTCAGACTACTGCTGAAAACACTTAAACCAGTTTAGATTTAATATAAATATTTATAAGATAATATTTTATAAGCCAACTTTGCTACTAGAAAATTGTAGGAATTAAATCCTTTGATTGGTGCGAGCTCATTTATATCTGCGCCAACGATGTTTGAGTTTTTGGCTGCAATCTTAATTATATCTAAAACTTCATCCCATAATAAACCGCCAGGTTCAGGTGTTCCAGTTGCAGGCATTATACTCGAATCTAATCCATCTACATCGAAAGTTAGATAAACAGTCTTATTTTTAATAAGTTTTTTAAATTTTTTTAAATTCCATTTTGCCTTATCTTTTGCCCAAAAAATACTAATTCTAGATTTATTTTTTTTTAAAAAAGGTATCTCCTCTTTAGAAATATTTCTAATTCCAAATGAGATTATTGAAACGTTTTTATAATCTAAACATCTTCTGATAGCAGATGCGTGTGAAAATTTTTCACCATTATAACTTTCTCTTAAATCTGCATGAGCATCGAAATGTAAGAGGCAGATATTTTTATGTTTTTTAACAAATGGAACAATACATCCTGGTGTGATTGAATGTTCACCACCAAAAGTCATTGGAAAAAGTTTATTATTAAGAATTTCTTTATTTATGTTAGCTATCTTTTTTAAAGCTTTTTTAATATTTTTATCAATCTTAAAAGGTTTTAAAGTTTTAATTCCTATTTTTTTGTAAGGTTCACAATTTAATTCCTCATCATATAATTCAACTTGATGTGAAGCTTTAATTATCTCTTTTGGGCCATTTTTAGTCCCACCACCATAACTCACAGTTTTTTCCAGACCAAAAGGAACAATTACAACTTTTTCTTTAAAATTGAATTTGTTATCTATTCCAAGAAACCCTTTTTTATTTGAAAGATATTGCAATGTTTTATCCAAAAATTTTTGTAAAGTTTTTTCTATCTCTATTTTTCCATTCACCTTTATGATATGCATCACTTGCAATCAAAGGTAATACACTTGTTGCCTCAGCAAAAACCATTTGTTCTTTCGTGACATCAACTTTACCCCATGAACTTGCCTCTTTTAAAGTTGAACTGCTACACGCACCATCTCTTGAGTCTGCTACAGTAATTTGCACAGCATATTTATGCATTTCAACATCTTTACCTAAAAGTTCAGCACATATGACTGTGTCCTGAATAAAATTTTTTGGCACTCCGCCACCTATCATAAATAATCCAGAACCTTTTGATTTAATTTTTATTTCAGTTAATTCTCGAAATTCTCTTATAGAGTCTATTGTAATATGAGATTTCGGGTTCTTTTCTTGATGAATTACTAAACCAAAACCAGCGCTAGAGTCTGTAAAAGCAGGACAGAATATTGGCACATTGTGATCATAGGCAGTTTCAATTAAAGAATCTTTCTTTACTGAGTTTTTTTTGAGATATTTCCCCATTTCGTGAATAAATTCTCTAGAGGTATAGCTTCTAGGCTCCAAGTTATCAGCTATTTCACAAATTTTCTTATCACAAATTTGTAATTCATCTTCGTCGATGTAGGTATCGTATATTCTATCAATATAATTTTTTCTAAGTTCAGTATCATCTTGAAATTGAGAGCCTTGATAATGCTTAAATCCTAATGCCTCAAAAAAATCCATATCAATTATCGAAGCACCAGTTGCAACGATTGCATCTACCATATTGTATTTGACTAAATCTTTGTAAATATTCATACAACCAGCTGCTGAGGTCGAACCAGCTAAAGTTAGAAAAATTGTACAATCTTTATCTTTTAACATTTCATTATAGATGTTTGCTGCATTTGCAGTTTCTCTTGATACAAATGACATTTTCTCCATTGATGAAATAATTTTTCTAGAGTCAAAAGATGTAATATCTATATGTTCAACTGGATTTTTAAGAAAGTCTTTTTTACTATTATGTCCTAGATTTTTATTTTTTGACATTAAGCAACTAAAGTATCTTTGTTGCTGTCTTTGTTATAGAGGCTCATTATAGCATTATCTTCAACTTCATAAATTTTATCAGAATAGAAACCATTAAACTGTGTTCTAAAGGTAAGGCCGTATGAACCTAATTGACCAAGTTCTATATAATCATTTTCTTTAATATTATTAGGTAAAAGGAAAGGACCTTTCATGTAATCCATGCTGTCGCATGTTGGTCCATAAAAATCAAATGCAGTTAATTTTTTTGAAATAATTTTGTTTGAATTATCTTTTATCATTTTAGATGGAAAAACAATATTTGGTGTTCCTGCATCAAAAAGTGTTCCATAAGTTCCATCATTTATATAAAGTTTTTGTTTTTTTCTTAAGTTAACCCGAACTATAGTTGAACCACTTTCAGCAACTAAGGCTCTACCTGGTTCACAAATTATTTCTGGTAATTTTTCAATCTTTAAATTTTCTAAACCTTTCTTAATTTCATCAAAATAACTCTCTAAAGAGGGTGGAATTAAATCTGGATAGATAGTTGGAAAGCCGCCTCCTATATTTAAATAATCGGGAACAATTTTCGTTTTCTTTATTATATTTGCAATTTCGGAAATCCCTTTTGAGTATGAAATTGGATGCATACATTGCGATCCTACATGAAAACTTAATCCAATCTTTTTTGAATGTTGTTTTACTAATCTTAAAAGTCCTGCCGCCTCTGAATTTATAGCACCGAATTTTTTTGATAAGTCAATTTCAGCATGTTCATTTGATACAGCCACTCTTACAAATAATTCTAAATCTTTTGCATTGCTGGTGCTCTCAATAATTTTTATCAATTCATCTTTAGTATCAAGTGCAAATGTTTTGACTCCATATTTGAAGTATGCTTCACTTATATCTTCTCTACTTTTAATTGTGTGCATGAAAGAACACTTAGATACTTGATCAAATTTTCTGACTGCTTTTATCTCCTCCACTGAGGCAACATCAAATTGATTAATACCGCTTTTTAATAAAGTTTTAATTACCTCAGGATGAGGATTTGTTTTGACAGCATATAGAATTTTACCTGGAAAGTTTTTTTGAAAAAATTTGGAAGCTGAAAGAATTGATTTCTTTCTAATACAATAAACCGGTTTGTCTGGTCTCAGTTGATTAACTAGTTCTTCAACCGACTTAAATTTTTGCATTTTTCATGCCCCCCAAAAAAAATTTAACAAAAAAAAGTCTTTTTATTTAAAAAAACTTTAATGAATCGAGCAATTAATTCAATACTTACCTAATGTAAAGCAAATAATGACCTATTGAATTGTGGAAAAAAACTCCCATATTGGATTTATGAAAAACGAAGGCGCATTACAAAATTTAGCTGATTTCAACAATAAATCACTATTAATTGTTGATGATGACAATCCATTTAGAGAAAGATTAGCTAGGGCTATGGAAAAAAAGGGTTTTGAAGTTATTCAAGCTGAAGGTGTGCAAAAAGGAATTGATACAGTCAAAGCAAAAAAACCAGGATTCGCTGTTGTTGATTTGAGGTTGGGCGATGGCAATGGTTTAGAAGTTGTAAAACAAATACAGACCTCTAATCCTGAAAGTAGAATAATAATGTTAACAGGATATGGAAATATTCCAACTGCTGTTGCAGCAATAAAAGAGGGTGCAATAGATTATTTGGCTAAACCTGCAGATGCAGATGATGTTGAAAAAGCTCTTTTAGCTGATCCTGCTAAAAAAGCGGCTCCACCTGAAAATCCAATGTCAGCAGATAGAGTAAAATGGGAACATATACACAGAGTTTTTGAATTGTGTAACAGAAATGTTTCAGAGACAGCAAGAAGACTAAAAATGCACCGAAGAACTCTTCAAAGAATTTTATCTAAAAGATCACCTAAATAAGTTTTCTTAATTTAAAAATTTTCTTGGCAATAAGCACAAGTAAAACTATCTTAAATATTTCAGCTAATAGAAAAGGCTTAACACCTAAATCGAATATAGGTTTGTCCCATCCAATTAGTGTCCCTAACCACAAAATACCAAAAATATAGATTGTTGATACTGCAAGTATAAGTTTTGAGAAAATGATTAAATAATTATCTTTTAATTTTACAAAAGAAGCTAAAAAACAAGCTGAAAGAAATCCAATTAGATATCCCATTGTTGGACCTGTAAAATAAGCTAAACCTATTCCTCTTTCTGGGGAATTTGAAAACACAGGAAGACCTGCAATTCCTTCAATCAAATATAAACCAATTGTCGCAACACCTATTTTATATCCAAAGCTTATTCCAATAAAAAGAACTACAAAAGTTTGCATTGTCATTGGAACTGGATAGAAAGGAATTTTAATTTTTGCCGAGACAGCAAGTAACACAGAACCTAAAAAAATTACAAGTATTGATTTAATTATTTGGGCTTGTGTATTTTGCTTTATAAGTTCCATAAAAAATAATACTCTTATTTCTGTCTATAATCTATATTAATTTCTAATGGGAAAAATTAAAAAAACAGATCATTTTTATTTAATTGATGGATCAGGTTACATTTTTAGAGCGTATTATGCGTTACCACCATTAACGCGTAAAAGTGATGGATTACCGACGGGTGCAGTGAGTGGTTTTTGCAGTATGCTTTTTAAACTTCTAGAGGACTCAAAGTCAAATCAAAATTTACAAAAACCAACACATTTTGCAGTTATATTTGACTCTGCTAGAAAAACTTTCAGAAACGAAATTTATAGTGATTACAAAGCTAATAGAGCTGAAGCACCTGATGATTTAGCTCCTCAATTTGATTACATCAGAAAATCAGTATTAGCTTTTAATTTACCTTCATTGGAATTGATAAATTATGAAGCTGATGACTTAATTGCAACGTATGTTGAAATGATTTTAAAAGAAGGTGCAAAAGTAACAATAGTGTCCTCAGATAAGGATTTAATGCAATTATATAAAAAAAACGTTCGAATTTATGATCCAATGAAAAATAAGTTTATTTCAGAGGAAGATATTAAAAATAAATTTGGTGTAGGTGCAAGTAAGGTAATTGATGTCCAGGCTTTAGCTGGTGATAGCAGCGATAATGTACCAGGAGTTCCTGGAATTGGTGTTAAAACAGCTGCAGAATTAATTAATAAATATGGAGACCTTGAAAAACTTTTAAAATCTGCTCATGAAATTAAACAAAACAAAAGAAGAGAAACACTCATTGAGAATAAAGATAAGGCTTTAATAAGTAAAAAACTAGTGACATTAAAAAGTGATGCTCCAGTAAATAAAAATCTAACTGATCTTGAATTAAAAAGTATTGATAAAGATAAACTCTATAAATTTTTGAGGGAGATGGAATTTAATAGATTGTTGAGTTCAGCTATCTCTGCATATGGAGAACCAAATTTAACAAGTATCAAAAACGAGGTTAAAATTGAAAAAAATCAAAAAGCAATCAATAAAAAAGAATATTATCTAATTGAAAATTTGGAACAAATCGACAACTGGATAACTGAAGCTGAGGAGTTAGGTGAAGTTGCAGTAGATACCGAAACAAATTCATTAGATCCTCATCAGGCAGATCTAGTCGGTGTTTCATTAAGCTCAAAAATTGGAAAAGCTTGTTATATTCCTATCGGTCATAAATCTAACAAATGTATCGAAAAAGATTTAGTTTTAAAAAAGTTAAAACCTTTACTTGAGGATCCTAGTATCAAAAAAATAGGTCAAAATATAAAATTTGATTTTATAGTTTTTTTCAAACACGGAATTAATATGACTTCAATGGAAGATACTATGCTGATGTCCTATGTTCTTGATGCAGGAAAAAATAGACATAATATGGATACATTGTCAGAAATTCATTTAAACCATAAAACAATATCTTTTAAAGATTTAGTTGGCACAGGAAAAAAGGAGATTAATTTCAGTGAAGTAGATGTTGAAAAAGCCAAAGATTACGCAGCCGAAGATGCTGATATTACATTTAGATTATACAAAAAATTTCAAAAAAGTTTAAAGGATGAAAAAATGATAAATATCTACGAGATATTTGAAAAGCCTTTATTAAAAATTCTTGCTTTTATGGAAATTGAGGGAGTTAAAATAGATAATAAATTTTTAAAATCATTATCCACTAAATTTGAAAAAAAGATTGTTAAAATTCAAAATGAAGTTTTTAAAATATCTAAAAAAGAATTTAATATTGCATCACCAAAACAACTTGGGGAAATATTATATAATGATCTTAAAATTGCAGATTTAAAAAAAACAAAAAAAGGGAGTTTTGCAACAAGCGCTTCGGTTTTAGAAGATTTAGCATTTAAAGGTCATAAGTTTCCCCAATTAGTATTGGATTGGAGACAGGTATCTAAATTGAAAAATACCTACTCAGATTCCTTGCCGGAACATATCAATCCTAACACACAAAGAGTTCATACCTCTTTTTTATTAGCAGCTACTACAACTGGCAGATTAGCGTCAAGCGATCCAAACTTACAAAATATTCCGATTAAATCTGAGGATGGTAAAGATATTCGTAAAGCATTTATAGCCAAAAAAGATCATGTTTTAATTTCTGCAGATTATAATCAAATTGAGATGAGAATTTTAGCTGATTTGGCTGACGTCAAAGGATTAAAAAAAGCTTTTAAAAACAACGAAGATATTCATTCACTCACAGCTAGTCAAATTTTTAATGTTGATATAAAAAAAGTAAATCAGGATCAGAGAAGAAAAGCTAAAGCTATAAATTTTGGAATAATATATGGGATTTCACAATATGGATTAGCAAAACAAATTAATGTCACAAATCATGAAGCTGAGGAATTCCTTAATGCTTATTTTTTGAAATTTCCTGAAATTAAAATTTATATGGACCGAACAATAAAGTTTTGTAGAAAAAGTGGATTTGTGAATAATATTTTTGGAAGACGATCACATTTTATTAATATCAATGATAAAAACTATAATATTAGAAATTTCCAAGAGCGCGCAGCAATTAATGCTCCAATTCAAGGCTCAGCTGCAGAAATAATGAGATTAGCTATGATAAGACTTGATAAAAAATTAAGTGATCAAAAAAATCAAAATACAAAAATGTTGTTGCAAATCCATGACGAGTTAATTTTTGAAACTCCCAAAGAAGAAGCAAAAAGAATCAGTAAAATTATAATTGATGAAATGTCTAGTGTTGTTAAGAGTGAACAGCATTCTTTTTCCATACCTTTAACAGTTGATCTAAATACCGGAGAAAATTGGGGTACACTTCATTAATTTAATTGCCCAAATTAGAACAATTTAGTATTTTTATAATCGAGTATGCAGAAACAAACAATTGCCCTTGTCGACGATGATAGAAATATTTTAACAAGTCTGAGTATAGCTTTAGAGAAAGAGGGATTTAAAGTTCAAACATATATTGATGGTGAAAGCGCTTTAATTGGCTTAACTAGAACCCCACCGGATCTTGCAATCGTTGATATTAAAATGCCAAAAATGGATGGAGAAGAGCTACTTAAAAAGCTAAGAAAAAAAACTTCATTACCAGTTATTTTTTTGACCTCTAAAGATGATGAAATTGATGAATTGCTTGGATTGAAGTTAGGAGCAGATGATTTCATAAAAAAATCTGGAGGCTTTTCAATTAAAGTGTTGATTGAGAGAATAAGAGTGCAACTCAGAAAGAAAGATTCAAAAGAAATTATAGAGGAAAACAAAAGTATAATATCTCATGGTAAATTAAAACTAGATCCTTCACAATTAGAGTGTGAATGGAATGGTAAACAATTGCCAGATAAACTTACAACGACCGAATTTTTATTAGTTAAGGAATTAGCAAAAAGACCAGGTATAATCAAAGAAAGAGCTCAGTTGATGGATATAGCCTACAGAGAAGATACCGATATAGAGGACAGAACAATAGACAGTCATGTGAAAAGAATAAGAAAAAAATTTAAAAAGGTTGATCCTGAATTTTCAGCTATAGAAACTAGATATGGAAGTGGATATAGGTGGAATGTTAGCTAATGTTAAGCAACCTTCTTAAAAACTTATCTATATTAAAAAAATTTTTATTTATTAATTTTATTTTTTTTACATTTATTGGAATTTTTCTTTTTATTTACTTAAAAAATGTTCAACCAAATTTAATAAAAAAAAAATCATCTAATCACATTGAAGTGATTAATAATACAATTGATAATTTGACAAGACTAAATGTCGAATTTGTAGAAGATGATATCAGGAAATTTCTTTTTTCCACAAGATTTCTTTTTCAAAATTTAGATAGAGTGATATTTTTTGATAATCAACTAAACTTAATTGGTGATACAGATACCTTAGATCTTGATCCTAGATCGTTTTCACAAAGATTAGATATTGTTGAATTTGAAGTGTTAACTGAAAAAAAAACTAAAGAAATCACTGAGAAAAAAAATATTGATGTTGGAAATAATAACGTTGTTTCTCTTAATGATGTACTTTTAAATTACGCATCTTCTAAAAATTTTGGAACACCTTTTACTTTTACCCAAGAAGAGTTCAATAAATTTAAGCTGACAACAATTAAAAATGTAATGCAAAAAGGTGAAAACATTGGCTATTTAGCTATTACAGAAAATGCAAATGATGTTAAAGCAGCTATAGATGAAAGAAAGACTTTTGTAATTAGAACAGCTTTAGCTATTGGTTTAGTAATATTAATTTTCTCCTTTGTTTTAAATAGATATTTCTTAAAACCAATAAAAAATTTAGTAACGTACACTGAAACAATCAGAAATAAAGATCCGAAAGTTACTAATCTTGATATTTTAAAAAAAAGAAATGATGAACTAGGATTACTCTCAAAATCACTAGATGATATGACAAATGAATTAACTAAAAGGATTTCACATGCTGAAAATTTTTCAACAGATTTAGTTCATGAAATAAGAAATCCTCTAGCTTCTCTCAAGAGTGCGTCTGAAATTTTACATGATACGACTGATGTTGAGCAAAGGATTAAATTAATTGATATTTTGAGTCATGATGTTCAAAGAATTGAAAGATTAATTACAGATTATTCACAAATGCTAAAAGATGAAGTTGCATTAAGTAGAGAAAAAATTAAAAAACTTGATATCGAGCCAATTATTAAATCAGTCGTAGATGATTTTAATAATATTTATAAATTAAAAAGAGGAATAAATATTTCTTATTCGAACGATGGAAAAAACAAATATTTGATAAATGGAATAGAAAATAGAATTGAACAAATAGTTGCTAATCTTTTGGATAACGCAATATCTTTCAGTGGTGATAATAAAGATGTAATTGTTAAGGTTTCAAAATTAGAAAATGATAAAGTTTCAATCAATATTTTAGATGAAGGACAAGGATTTAAAGAAAAAGATACCAATAAAATATTTAAAAGATTTTATAGTAATAGACCTGATAAATTTGGACAACATTCAGGACTTGGTTTAAATATAGTTAAAAATTTAGTCGATTTACATAATGCTACAATAAGAGCATCTAACAGATTAGACAAAAAAGGAGCAAGTATGGAAATTATATTTCCAAATGCCTAAAGAGTTATATTGATTAATTAATTCTTTATTGCTAGAAGACGCACCATGGAAGATTTCAAAGTTAAAGATTTGACCCAAGCTGAGTTTGGAAGAAAAGAAATTTCAATAGCAGAGAGTGAAATGCCTGGCTTAATGGCTTTAAGAGAAGAATACTCTGGAAAGTCACCGCTAAAAGGAGCGAAAATTATTGGATGTCTGCACATGACTATTCAAACAGCTGTTTTAATTGAAACACTAGTTGCTTTAGGTGCGGAGGTAAGATGGTCATCTTGTAATATTTTTTCGACCCAAGATCATGCAGCAGCTGCAATCGCCAAAGCTGGGATTCCAGTATATGCTTGGAAGGGAGAAACTGAAGAGGAATATATTTGGTGTATTAAACAAACTATTGAGGGTAAAAAAGATTGGGCGCCTAACATGCTTTTAGATGATGGAGGAGATCTCACTGCAATGATGCATCAAGAGTATAAAGAATTACTTAAAAATGTGAAAGGTGTTTCAGAGGAGACAACAACAGGCATTAAAGCTCTTAATAAAATGGAAAAAGATAAAACTTTGTTAGTGCCTGCAATAAATGTAAATGATTCTGTCACCAAATCTAAATTTGACAATCTCTATGGATGTAGAGAGAGTTTAGTTGATGGCATAAGAAGAGCTACAGATGTTATGATGTCTGGAAAAATTGCTATAGTTGCTGGATTTGGAGATGTCGGTAAAGGAAGTGCTGCATCTTTAAGACAAAGTGGTGCTAGAGTATTAGTTACAGAAGCTGATCCAATTTGTGCATTACAAGCAGCAATGGAGGGTTACGAAGTGGTTTTGATGGAAGAGGCAATTAGCAAAGCTGACATCGTCGTTACAGCAACTGGTAACAAAGATATTGTTACAGCTGATCATATGAGAGAAATGAAAGATAGAGCAATTTTGTGTAACATAGGACACTTTGATAACGAAATTCAAGTTGAAGCTTTGAAAAATTATAAATGGACTGAAGTAAAACCTCAAGTTCACGAGATAGAATTACCAAGTAAAAAAAGGATTATTTTATTAGCAGAAGGTAGATTAGTTAATTTAGGTTGTGCCACAGGTCATCCAAGTTTTGTAATGAGCGCATCGTTTACTAACCAAGTGATTGCCCAGATAGAGCTTTGGAATAATCATAAAAACTATGAGAACAAAGTTTATGTTTTACCAAAACATTTAGATGAGAAGGTTGCCACACTTCATCTTAAGAAAGTTGGAGCAAAATTAACCAAATTATCAAAAGAACAGGCGGACTATATAAGTGTCGGAGTCGAAGGTCCTTTTAAACCTAATGCCTACCGCTATTAAAAGTGATAAAATAGATTTATCTTCAGAAAAAGAAACAGAGGAACTCGCCAGTACATTTTTAAAAAAAATCAAGCCTGGATGCTTTATTTTTTTATATGGTGAAATCGGGGTAGGAAAAACTACTTTTATTAGATATCTTATTAATCAATTTCAAAAACTTAATAAATTGGAGATAACAGAAGTTACGAGTCCCACTTTTAATTTGTTAAATGAGTATCAAATAAATGATTTCAAGATAAATCATTATGATCTATTTAGATTAAAATCTACTGAGGAAATTAAAAATTTAGATTTATTTGAGGATAATAAAAACACAATTACTTTAGTAGAATGGCCACAAATAATTAAAGAAAAACCAAAAAATTTGATAGAATTAGTTTTCGAGTATGGAAAAGATCACAAAACTAGATCTGTTCAAATTAAAGGTTTATAGCTTCTATTCCTGAATGCCAAAATTAATAAAAATAAAGGGAGATGCATCTTTTAGAAGTTTTTTTAGAAAAAAAGTAAATGGTAAATCCTCTATCGTTGTTTATGCCAAAAAAGAAAAATTTAAAAATTTACTTGTATACGATGCAATAAATAAAATTTTAAACAAGAACAAAATTTTAGCACCACGATTATATACCCAGAGATATGATAAAAATTTCATTGAAATACAAGATTTTGGAAATGAAACTGTTTTCAAAACATTAAAAAAAAAGGGCAAAAATAAACTAAGCTATTTTAATCGAATAATTAAATTGTTAATACAAATACAGTCTATCAAACATAGAAAAGTAAAAAATTTTAGAAATCAAAATTATATAATTCCAAAATATGATAAAAAGATTTTAATAAATGAAGCTAATTTATTTTGTGATTGGTATGCAAAAAATAATTTAATGTCAGTTAAAAACCAAATAGGTCTTATTGATAGTCAGGACGCATTAATTGGTAACAAAGCTTATGATTTAGCTTCTTTAATAGATGACGTGAGACTAAAAACTTCTTACTCTTTTAAGGAGAAAATTTTTAAGTTTTATATAAAAAAACAAAAAAACTTGGATATTAAAAAATTTAAGAATGATTTTGAAATATTATCAGTTTTAAGAAATCTTAAAATTATTGGAATATTTACCCGCCTAGCACTCAGGGATAGAAAAAAAAATTACTTAAGATTTATTCCTTATACATGGCAACTGATTAATATGCGAATTGATCAAAATCGGACATTCATTGATTTGAAAAATTTATTAAGTCAAAATTTTAAAAAGATTAAATGAGAATTAAAACAGCTTTGATATTATGCGCAGGCTTCGGATCGAGGTTAAATCCACTTACTTTAAAGACACCTAAACCTCTTTTGAAATTAAATGATAAAACAATGTTAGAAGTCTGCATAAATTTAACTTTGAAATTGGGTGTTCAAAAAATTTTTATCAACACATTTCATTTAGGTGATCAAATCTCAAAATTTATTGAAAATAAAAAGTTTCCAATAAATATTCAAATAATCAAAGAGGAAAATGAGATACTTAATACAGGTGGAGGAATATTAAATTTGATCAATTATTCAGATGATAACGATTTTATAATTTTTAACCCTGATACTTTATGGCACAAAGATTATCTTCATGAAATCACTCAAATGCAAAATTTTTATTTTTCTAATAAACTAAATAATGTTCTCCTGCTTTCAAATAAAGAATTGAGTTTTGATAAAAATTTTTTAGGTGATTTCACATTGGAAAATAATTTGATAAAAAAAAATGAAAAAAACGATTTGATATATATTGGTTGTCAAATTCTGAACAAAAGTTTATTTAAAGAATATAGAGTCTCAAATTTTTCTATTACAAAAATATGGGATAATTTACGAAAAGAAAATAAATTAAATGGTTTTCAAAGTAAAAAAAAATTTTATCATTTAACAAATTTAGATGTCTTCAAAAAACTAAAAGATCTTTAGCTCTTTCCTTATCAAGATACTCACATTTTGCTATTGCAAAATTTTCTCTAAATTCTATCAACATAGGGTTTCCAGTGGGTATTTCTAAATTAGAAATTTGTTTATTATCTAAATTAAATAAATTCTTACATAGAGCCCTAATAGAGTTTCCGTGTGCAGATATTAAAACATTATTTTTTTTTAAATTTTCTTTCACGTGTTCTTCAAAAAAATTTATAACTCTTTCATAAGTGTCTTTTAAAGACTCAGTGTCAGGTAATAATTCTCTCGGAATTTGTTTATAAGTATCAATATTAAGTGGATGATATGGACTTTCCTTTTTTAGTGGATCTGGTCTTAGATCCCATGATCTTCTAAACTCATAAATTTTATCCTCGCCAATTTTTTTACTCATTTCAATTTTATTCAAACCAGTTAGTGCTCCGTAATGTCTCTCATTCAATTGCCAAGCTTTAGTAAAATTTTTTTTATCATCTAATTCTTGTTGAATTATTTTAAGAGTATTATTTGCTCTTAATTGAAGAGAAGTGTAATAAAAATCAATTTTGATGTTTTTGTTTTTCAATAAAAATCCTGCTTTTTTTGCCTCCAATATACCTTTTTCGGTCAAATCAACATCAACCCAACCAGTAAATTTTTTCTCTAAATTCCAAGTACTTTGTCCATGCCTTACTAATATTAAAAAACTCATATAATTATATTTAAATTAAATTTATAAATAAAACTATCAAATTAAATGATAAATTTTTTTTCAAAATTTAAAATATTTTTTTATGTAATTAATTTATTATTAATCATCTTATATTTATTCCCTGGGAGTTTATTAGGATGTGTTTTTTTTGATAATTGTAAAGTTCAACCACAAATTACATCAGATTTTCTCCAAATATCCTCTAACCACTTTTACGCTTTCGGATTGGTTACTATTTTAGGATATTTAACTTTTTTAAATTCAGAAAAATTAAAACTAGTTTTATATTATCTTTTAGTAATTTCAGTTTTATTAGAAGTGTTTCATATATTAATTCCTGAAAGGAGTTTTCAGTGGTCAGATCTGTTTGGAAATTTATTAGGGGTGATAGTTGTAATTTTTGTTAAGAGTCTTATAAATAAATATGGGATCACTAAAAAATAAATTTGTTATATTATTTATTTTTTTCTTAACAGGATGCTCATCAATTCCATCAAATACTGCAAATAGTTGTTCAATATTTAATGAGCGTTATCTCTGGTACAAGTATGCAAAAAAAACAGAGCAAAAATGGGGTACTCCTATTTATATTCAATTAGCTATTATAAAAATGGAGTCAGATTTTGACTGGTTAGCTAAGCCAGCTAGACAAAAAATATTTAAAGTAATCCCTTACAAACGCCCATCAAGTTCATTTGGATATTCTCAGGCAGTAAAAGGGACTTGGGAACAATATAAAAAAGAAACAGGAAATAAGTTAGCAACAAGAGCTAGATTTAAAGATAGTGTTGATTTCATTGGTTGGTATACTAGTAAATCAGAAACAATTTTAAAAATTTCCAAACAAGACGCTTTTAAACAATATTTGGCCTATCATGAGGGCTGGGGAAATTTTAAGCATTATAAAAAAAATAAAAAAGTTATTGGATTAGCTAAAAAAGTTGAGAAACAATCTAATATTTATAAAAAACAATTATTGAGTTGCAGTAATTCTTTAAATAAAAATAAATATATTATTTCTAAAGCTAAATACATAGATGGAGTAACATATAATGTGAAAAAAGTTGAAATTATCATACCACCCAAGATGGTTGCTCCCACAGCTAATCTTGATCCTTCACCTGCACCTGGGCCAATATTCCCTATAACTAAAGGTATCATTGCGATCATTGTACTTAATGATGTCATAATGATAGGTCTAAATCTTACTGCACAAGCCTCTTTCACAGCTATTTCAATACTTTTTCCTGTAGTCCTTATTCGATTGGCATAATCAACAATTAAAATACTATTTTTAGTCGAGATACCAATAAGAATTATCAAAGCGATCTGAGAAAAAATATTAACTGAACTATTCAAAAATAAAATAAATACTAAACCACCAAAAATTGCCAAAGGAACTGTTAAAACTATAATGAATGGATGAATGAATGAATTAAATGTTGCTGCCATTACCAAGTAAGCTGTGAGCAATGCGAGGGCAAAAATTATAAATAATTCATTACTAGTCTCTTTAATTTCCTCGGATTTACCTTTCCAGGTGATTTGATTTTTTGGAGCCAAATCTGCCATGATACTCTCAAAGAATTTTATCGCCTCGGTTAAGGTGTATCCTTCATTAATATTTGCAGATATCGTGACTGCTCGTTGTCTATTGTACCTTGCAAGTTGTTTTGCTGAACCCTCCTCTTTAAAACTAACTAAATTTGATAAAGAGATTAGTTTTCCATTTGTCTCAGAACGAACAAATATTTTAGAAACTCCCTCTTTATTCCTCCTATCGGATAAATATTGCTGAACTACAATTGGGTATTCTTTACCTAATTTATTGAAAGTTGTAATTTTTTTTCCACCATAAAGAGTCTCAAGTGTTTCTCCTATTGCTTTTGTTGAAACACCTAAATCTTTAGCTTTATTTTTATTGATAACTAATTTCACTTCAGGTTTGTTTCGATTGTAATCAGACTCAATTCTTGAGAGACTTTTGTTAGACCTTAATTTTCTAATTACTCTTTTTTGAATTTCTTCAAGTTCCTCATAGGTACTTCCATAAATAACCATTTGTACTGGCTTATTATAATTAGATACCCTGATTGATTGTGGAGATATTGGAAATGCAAGAGCTTGAGGTAATGTAACAATTTTTCCAATAGCCTCTCTTAAAACAACTTGTTGTCCTTTTTTCCTATTTTTCCAGTCATCTAAAAGTGCAATTATGATAAAACTATTATATGAGTTTGCAGAACTACCAAATCCAGGTACTCTCATAATAAATCTTGAGTATGGACTATCTTCAGCTTGTAAAAGTGGAATTAATCTAGCTTCGACTTTTTGTGCCTGTTCTTGTGTGTACTCAAAAGAGCTTCCTTCATCCGTTGCGCCAATAATTAAATAAGCACCACGATCTTCCATTGGCAATAATTCTTTTTTAGAGAAACTAAACAATAATACAGAGCAAATAATTATAAATACAATAAAAGAACCCACTGATTTTGTTTTGTGAGCAATTACATCTAAAGTCTCTCTATAGAATTTTGAAAATCCTAAAAATATTTTTTCAAATTTTTGAATAAAAATCCTTTTTGAAGTCTTTTTATTTAAAAATTTACTTGCGAGCATTGGCGACAAGGTAAGAGCAACAAATGATGAAACAACTATTGAAAATGATAATGCAATTGCTGTTTCTCTAAATAATGTTCCTGATATTCCCTCTATGAATATCAGTGGTAAAAATACAGCTACTAAAATTAATGTTGTTGCTATGATTGCAAATGAAATTTGTTTGGACCCTTTATAAGCAGCAACTAGTGGAGTTTCTCCATTTTCTATTCTTCGATATATCGCATCAGTCATAATCACGGAGTCATCAGTAATAATTCCAATTGCTAGAATAAAACTTAAAAGAACAAATATATTTATGGATAACCCAAAAATATAAAGACCTAAAAAGGATGCTATTAAGCTTACTGGAAGAGCAATCGCTGGAACGATTACAGC
>LUMH01000043.1_pt1 | contig 34465 bp, 36 predicted proteins | sample 730001 | NCBI WGS metagenome assembly LUMH01 (sample SAMN03860268, study PRJNA289734) | marine metagenome | biome: seawater column; feature: ocean; material: water; isolation source: Red Sea water column Station 34 - depth 25m | place: Saudi Arabia: Red Sea | collected 2011-10-15 | depth 25 m
GTAAATTGAGGACTTGTATTTGATGGAGAAACCATTACAACTTCAGCTGCAATTGCTGTGTCAAGTATTGCAAGAGAAGTACCACTACATGCGGCTCCCATTACACCTTGTGCACCTTGTGCAATAACATCATTTAAACTTGTAAGAGCTACAGCTCCATCACAACCACTATCACCCTCTATGAGGACAACGGGTTGACCATTAATACCGCCAGCAGCATTGATTTGCTCAACAGCAAGAGCCGCACCTAGTGCAATACCAGGTCCCAAAGATGCTAGATCACCAGATAAAGGCATTAATGATGCCAAAACTAGTGGATCAGCAGATGGAGCAGCTGTAGTAGCAGGAGCTTCTGTAGTAGCAGGAGCTTCTGTTGTTTCAACTTCCACTTCAACTACTTCGTCAGCTGTATCAGACCCGCCACAGGCTGCAGCAACTAGTGCTAAAATCGCAATCAAAGCCAAAGCTTTGCGATTCTTCATATATAATTTCCTTTCAGTCACTGAAATTAAAAAATCCTACTAATTTGTAGGAATTCTTAAACAATAGCGGAAATTTAGTACTATTCAATAGCAGAGTTAAATAATTTAATCATAATATGAATAACGCAATTGAAACCTTACTTTTAAGCCTTAGAAATATTCAATATATTGAGCTATTTGTATATGTTTTCATAATATTTTTTATTATTTATGGTTGGAGAAAAGGTTTTCTTCTTCAGCTCTTTTATTTAATGACCTTATTAATTTCAGTTGCTTTAAGTTTCAGATATTCATATCAAGTTGGATCTTATATAAGCAGTTGGTTCAACTCCAATATTCAATTATCAGAAATATTTGGTGGAGTATTAATTTTTATTACAATTTTGACAATTTCATCTTTCTTTCAAAATTTTATTATAAATAATCAAAAACAAAGAGATGTTGGGAACAAGCTTCTTGGCGCGTCTTTTTCACTGCTAGTTAGTAATTTAATTCTTACTCTTCTCTTTACCATTACATCTATTATTTCTGTTCCAAGCTTTTTAGAAAAATCAATTGAAAATTCAAATCTTATTTCGTTTTATACAGATACAAACGGAACCCCCCAGCAGGCGTTAGAACTTATTACAGGAACAGATCTTATAAAAGTAGTATCTAGAATTAAAGACCTTACTGGAAAGCCTTCCGTAGTAGTCAGTGAACAGGGGTGTATAGAGATACCTAAATATTCTCTATCTAATCTATCAAACAATACACAACAAAAAGATGAATTATATGGGTTGTTGTTAGTTGAGAGAAGTGAAGAAAGTTTAGTTCCACTTGAATTAAGTGAAACTTTATCAGAGGTAGCACTTAATTATGCTTATGAAATGTATCAGGAAGGTTTTTGGTGTCATAAGAATCCAACCAATGGCGAACTTGTAGGAGACAGGTTATCAAAAAAAGGTTTCCCTTATATAGACATTGGTGAAAATTTAGCCCTCTCATCCTCAGTACGATCTGGTCATAACAGTTTGATGAATTCAGAGTCACACAAAAACACAATTTTAGATAACGAATTTAAACGAGTAGGAATAGGAATTGTTTCTGGACCTTTAGGACTCATTATTGTTCAAATATTTTCCTCATGAATTTTCAATTTTCTGACCTAGTATCTCAGATAATCAAAGGTTTAAAATCTTATTTTGAAAAAAACCAAATAGAAGTAAATGAAAATTTTTATGAAGAATTAATGAATATATTAAATATTGAACTTTCTAAACCTTTTAATAAGCAAACATTTACACCAACACAGATATTAAATGATTATATTAAAAATGAGTTAAAAGAGGATTTAAAGATTACTCCCCATGAGCTAGGAAGCGAACTTAATAATTCTTTAATTTTATGGGGTATAGAAAAAGCTAAGTATTTTAATGACAAATCAATTTAAAAAAAAAGAAGTTTGGCTAAATACTTATCCAATTTTTTTATGGTTAGTTTCTGAACCATTAGTTGGTTTAATTGATTCAAAAATTGCAAGTTATATAGATATTGATGTCTTATCAGCTGTAGGTATAGGAGAAACGGTATATTTTGTATTTATTTGGATTTTTGTTTTTTTAGCATACGGTACAACACCTTACGTGTCTAATCTACAAGCAACAAAACAAATACATAAATTAAACTACTTTATAACATTTGGTAGAAAGTCATCAGTACTTATAGGGTTAATATCTGCGGGTTTATTAATTTTTGCTTCTACTGAGCTAATTAAATTTTTTGAACCTACAAAAGCTGTTTCTTCTAATGCAAATTCATATTTAATATTACGAAGCCTTGGTTTGCCATTCTATTTGCTAAATATGCACTCAACAGCTGTATTAAGGGGAATGAAGTATCCAAAAATTACTTTATATTCCTCAGCAATTGTTGGAGTAGCAAATGTGATATTAAGTTACTTTCTTGGGATAGTTTTAAATTTTGGAGTTGAAGGTATTGCGATTGCAAGCTCAATAGCTTTTTTATTAAGCTCAATATATTCAACAAAAGTCTTGATTAGCACTCAAACACAAACATCAAATTTTGTTAAGTCTCATGAAAAAAAAGAGATAAGTAAAAAGTTTTTTAGTATTGGGTTCTACATTTTTATAAGATCAATGTTCTTGACACTATTTATGGCTTATTTAAGAAATCAAGCTTCACTAATGTCCATGTCAGAAATAGCTTTGCAACATGTTTTATTGCAACTCTGGTCTTTTGGTTATGTTTTTGTTGATGCATTAGCTATTGCAGCTCAAACCTTAGTTGCAGAACAAAAAGCAAAATTCAATAATTACAAAAACTCAGAACTCAAAAAATATCTAAATAGTCTAACTTTTAAAATTGCAATCTTTCTCTTTATTACTTCTTTTATATTTCTTGAAAATATAGTTCTTCTAATTACAGAAGCATCCCTTGTTTTAATTATTGATAATGAACTTAAAACATTATTTGCATTGAGCTTACTAATTGGAAGCTTCGCATTTTTATGGGATGGCGTATTATTGGGATTAGACAAATCTAAACAGTTTTCAATTTTGACTGTTGTATCATCTTTGATTGGGTTTTTATCTTGTGTATATTTACTAAGTCAAGACAACTCATTATCTAGTTTGTGGATAGGTTTAAATTTAAGTTTGTTATATCGGGGATTAGTAGGTTTTTACTATCAGATAGAGGATTAATCTACCGCTTTTAATATTGGTCGGTCAAGATAATAACTTAATATCTGTAATTCTTGTGACAAGTCAACTGATCTTATTTGAACATCTTTAACATTTTTAAGGAGAACAGGAGCAAAATTAAGTATTGATCGAACCCCACAGTTTATTAATTCATCTGCCACACCCTGTGCAAATTCCCCTGGGGTGGCGATAATTCCAATTGCAACATTAAATTTATTACAATAATCTTGTAAATCACTCAAAGGTTTGACAACCAATCCTGCAACTTGACTATTAATTTTTTTTGGATCATCATCGAATAAGCCAACAACTCCGAAACCTTTGTCTTTGAAACCACCATAGTGAGCTAAAGCTGACCCTAAATTTCCTACTCCAACAATTACAGCACTCCAGCCTTCAACTAGTCCGAGTTCTAACTGAAGTTGATTTCTAAGTGTAGATACATCATATCCAACGCCTCTAGTTCCTAAAGTGCCTAAATATGAAAGATCTCTTCTCACTTGAGCATCATTAACTTTTGCTAACTCTGCGAGTTTTTTTGAGGAAATACCGATAGCATCTTGGTCAACTTGGTCAAGACATTGAAGATAAAGAGGCAATCTCTTTACTGTAGCTGGCGGTATTTTTTTATTTTCTTTCACTAATGCACAATCTAATTAGATATGAAAGTTATATGTAATTAAATCAAACTATTTATTATGTTTATTCAGTTTCTTATTAATGAATTTTCAATGTAAGTTGGTAAATAATGCAAAAATACACTGATTTATATGATGTTTTAATTATTGGAGCCGGCCCTGCTGGCTCAAATGCTGCAATTTCCTATAAAAAATTAAATCCAACTTTAAAGGTAGGTCTTATAGATAAAGCTATATTTCCGAGAGATAAATCATGCGGTGATGCAATTGGTCCTGGTGTAATTAGTGCCTTGAAAAGGTTCAACAATGAACATATTTTAGATAATGAACCACAGGTGGTATCAACTACTCTTTATGGTCCTGAAAACATTGGAATTCAAAATTATATACCTGAAGTAAAGAACAAAGAAGATTCAATAGTTTATGTCATTCCGAGGATTGATCTTGACAATAGAATATTAAATTTAGCAAAAGATTTAGAAGTAGATGTATTTGAAGGCTATAGCTTTGTTGCATTTGAAGAAGACATAGATAAAAAATTAGTCGTAGAAATAAAAAATGAAAACCACATTTTAAAATTTGGAACCAAAATTTTAGTAGGCGCTGATGGAGCAAATTCACGGGTAAGGAAGCAACTAAATGTAAATACGAATAGTGATTGGCATAAGGCAATAGCGATTAGAGCTTACATAGACAGTCCGAATTATCTTGAAATTTTTAAAGAAAGATCTTTAATGTTTGAAATTAATGTATCAGCTGAAAAAGGTTATGCATGGGCTTTTCCGAGTAAAGGTAATTTATTAAACATCGGAATTGGAGTACCTTTAAACATCTTTAAAAAGGAAAAACTAGACATTAATGTATTACTTCAAGACTTCATAAAACAGTTAGAAAATAGAGGAGTAGTAGTTGAGAATGTAAGGGATGAAAAATCATACTTGCTTCCATTTGCATCATCAAGACCAAAGATTACACAAAATGTAAATGTCACCTTAATTGGGGATGCAAGCTCAATGATTAATCCTATGAGTGGAGAAGGAATTTTTTATGGGATGGAAGCAGGCTACCTTCTAGCAGAAAATACTCATAATCTTTTGGACTCACCAGATTTGAACAAGGGAATAGTATCTTATGAAAAAGCATTTTCAAAAAGATTTAAAAAACATTATTTAAGTTGTGCACTAGCACGTCTTGTTCTCCAAAGCCCTTTCATGACTAAAAGGCTTTTAAAAGTAGCTTCCAACGATCAGGATACAATTGATTTTGTAGTAGAACTTCTATTTGATGAAGCTTATTTAACATTTGGGGAAGTGGTAAAAATTATGTATAAATTTTTACTTCCTTCAAAATTACTTTTTTTGCTATCGAAAAACTAATAGTCAGCTGAATTTAACATGATATTGATAGTAGAATAAGAAGTATGCTTGTGAAAATTTTCACAAATACGGAGGGAACATGACTGATTGGTTACCTGTTTTGGTAATGTTTGTTGTTGCTGTAGGGTTTGCACTAGCTTCGCTTGGTGCTTCGTACTTATTGTCTCCTAAAAAAGCAACGCCTGAAAAATTAGCACCATATGAATGTGGTATATTTCCTGAAGTAGAGCCTTCGCAGCGATTTCCGGTCAAATTCTACATGGTTGCAATGCTATATATAGTTTTTGATATAGAAATTATATTTTTATTCGCTTGGGCTACTAGATTTAATGATCTTGGATGGTATGGAATATTAGCTATTTCTATTTTTACTTTTTTCGTTCTTGAGACTTTGTATTATGTCTGGAAAAAAGGAGTGCTTGACTGGAATATTCCACGAAGAGAACGTTATCTCAAGCAAGATTTAACTAAAGAGGCAGCTTAATGTATACACCTGACAATATTCTTACAACAACTATCGATAAAGCAGTAAGGTGGTCACGAACGCAATCTATGTGGCCAGTAACCTTCGGTCTTGCATGTTGTGCAATAGAAATGATGGCAGCTGGAAGCGCTAAATATGATTTAGCAAGATACGGAATGGAAGTTTTTAGAGCATCTCCAAGGCAAGCAGATTTAATGATTGTTGCTGGAAGAGTTTCACAAAAAATGGCCCCTGTTTTAAGACAAGTATATGACCAAATGGCAGATCCAAAATGGGTTATTGCTATGGGTGCTTGTTCATCAACAGGTGGAATGTTTAACAATTATGCATTAGTTCAGGGAGTAGATCATATTGTACCAGTTGATATTTATGTACCAGGTTGTCCTCCCGGACCACAGTCTTTGATGCATGGAATTCTAACTTTGCATGACAAGATTATGGATGGTGAGATAAATCGATGAGTTCTGAGATTATTAATACAACTGTTGAAGAATACAAAAAATTAGTTGAGTCTTTGCATTCGGAAAACTATGAGATGATGGTAGATCTAACTGTAGTAGATTGGTTTAGAAAAAAAGAACCCAGATTTGAAGTAGTTGTTCAATTTTTATCTATTTCAAAAAATCAAAGAAAAACAATAAAAGTATTTGTTGATGATGAAGAATTATCAATCCCATCAATAACTGATATTTACCCAAGTGCCAATTTTTATGAAAGAGAAGCTTTTGATATGTTTGGTATAAATTTTTTAGAACATCCTGATCTAACAAGAATTTTGATGCCAGATGATTGGAATGGCCATCCTTTAAGAAAAAATTATGGTTCTGGCAGAATCCCAGTCCAATTTAAAAATGCACCAAAGGTTGAATAATTGAAGAAAGATACTAGAAAAAATAAATTTAAAGACAAGTTTGATTTCTGGGCAACAAATTCTGAGGAAGGTGGCTGGAACATTTCTTCTACTGATGAAGGCTCTCAGAAAATGCTTGAAGAAGAAAATGAAAAACAAATAAAAATTCAAACAGGGACAGATGTCATCGATGATTTTGTAATCGATGAAGACACTTCTGATGATGAAAGAATGATAGTTAATATGGGACCTCAGCATCCATCAACTCATGGTGTTTTAAGGCTACAAGCTGAGCTAGAGGGAGAAGTAGTTAGAAGAGTTAAGCCAATAATTGGATACTTACATACTGGAATGGAGAAAACTGGAGAAGAATTAAATTATTTTCAAGGTCCAACAAATACAACAAGAATGGATTATTTATCTCCATTATTTAACGAGTTGGTCTTTTCCTTAACTACAGAAAAACTAATTGGGATTGAAGTTCCAGATAGAGCAAAAAATATAAGAATTCTTATGACAGAGCTAAACAGAATATCTTCACATTTAGTTGCCCTGGCAACTGGTGGAATGGATATAGGTGCTTTATCAATGATGATTTTTGGATTTAGGGAGCGCGAGCTAATACTTAATTTTTTTGAAAAAACTACAGGTCTAAGGATGAACCATAATTATATTCGTCCAGGCGGAGTAGCAGCAGATCTTCCTGATGGATGGCAAAAAGATATCGAAGAAATTTTAAAAATAATTCCTGAAAAACTTCAAGATTACGATGATATGCTGCTTGACAATCCAATTTGGAAAGGACGTTTACAAAACGTAGGTATTCTCACAACAGAAGAGTGTTTTGCTTACGGCGTTACAGGACCAAGTTTAAGAGCAAGTGGCCACTCTTGGGATTTGAGAAAAGCTCAACCATATTCTGGAATTGAAAACTTTGAATTCGAAGTACCAGTTCTTAATGAGGGAGATGTTTTTGCAAGATGGAGAATTAAAGTTCTTGAGATTTTTGAGAGTTTAAAAATTGTAGAACAAGCACTTAACAAAATGCCAAAAGGTCCATACAAAGTTCAAGACAAAAAGATTACACCTCCGCCTAGAAAAAGACTTGATGAGTCTATGGAAGCATTAATTCATCATTTTAAAATTTATACTGAGGGATTTAAAGTTCCAGAAGGAGATGCATATGTTGCTATAGAATCTCCAAGAGGTGAGCTCGGCTGTTATATAGTTTCTGATGGTTCTTCGAAACCATACAGAATGCACGTCAGAGGTCCTTCATTTTGTAATCTTCAGGCTTTGCCTGTAATAATGACTGATAGTCCAATTGCCGACGCTGTTGCTGCTATCGCATCGTTAGATCCTGTGATTGGAGATGTAGACAGATGAGCTGGAATGATTCAATGGTAAAGCAAGCTAAAAAGATAATAAAAATGTATCCTCAAAAGAGATCAGCAATTGGCCCACTTTTACACCTTGCACAAAGTAAAGATGGCTATATTTCAGACGACTCTATTGCCGTAATAAGTGAATTGGTGGGCATTACAGAGGTTCAGGTCAAATCAGTGTCAACTTTTTATTCTATGTACAAGCAAGAACCAACTGGAAAATATCTTTTAAGTGTTTGTAAATCTATTTCCTGTGAGATAAACAATTCTAAAGAGATAATTGATGTTGTTAAAGACTTTACAGGGCTAAACAATAACGAAACTGATGAGAATGACTTATTTACATTTGAAGCAGTTGAATGCATAGGAGCATGTGGTGGAGCTCCTGCAATGCAAATAAATTATGAAACCGTTGAAGGTCTGTCTTCTGAAAACACTATAAAACTCTGCGAGTGGCTAAAAGAAGAACAACCTGATGTGATAATTGCTGAAGAAATGCAAGATAATTTCGGAGGAACTAAATCTTTTGACTGGGCTATTAAAGACCAATCGGGAACTACTGGTTCTGTCCCAGGATTTCAAACTTTTAACACTACAAAGGAGAAAAAGTGAAAGAAACTCTTCTTTTAACCAAACATATGCGTGAAAATCCTGAAGATAGCCATTTAATCGATAGTTATGAAAAAAATGGTGGATATGAAACAGCAAGAAAAACTTTAATTAATGGTTCACCTGAAAACGTACTCGAAGAAATTAAGGCATCAAATATAAGGGGTAGAGGTGGTGCAGGTTTCCCCACTGGAGTTAAGTGGGGTTTTTTAGCTGAGAATGAAGATAGATATTTAGTAATAAACGCTGACGAATCAGAACCCGGTACTTTCAAAGATAGAATTTTACTCGAGAGAGACCCTCACCAACTAATTGAAGGAATAATTATTACTTGTTTTGCTGCAAACATTAAAAATGCATTTATTTACATTAGGGGAGAATATGCAAAACCTGCAAGAAGAGTTCAGGATGCAGTAGATCAAGCTTATCAAAAAGGTTATTTAGGAAAAAATATTTTTAACTCTGAAATGAATTTAGATCTAGTTGTTCATTTAGGTGCAGGTGCATATATATGTGGTGAAGAAACTGCATTACTTAATTCACTCGAAGGAAGACGAGGCGAGCCTAGGTTAAAACCTCCTTATTTTCCTGCGGTAAAGGGTTTATATATGAAACCTACTTTAGTTAACAACGTTGAGACCATTTCATCTGTTCCATGGATTATGGAAAATACTGGCAAAGAATATAACAAATTAGGCGTTGAAGGATCTACTGGAACAAGAATTTTCAGTCTCTCAGGTCATGTAAATAATCCTGGGAATTACGAAATTGAAATGGGAAGTTCATTTGGAGAGTTTGTTGAGTCCTTAGGCAATGGGATAAGAAATAATAAAAAAGTCAAAGCCTATATTCCTGGTGGTGCATCTGCCCCTTGGTTTAGAGGTGATCAACTTGATATCAAAATGACAATTGATGATGTAGCTAATAACAATTCTATGCTTGGCTCCGGGGCAGTTGTGATGATGGATGAGGACACAAATCTTGTAAACGCTGCAAAAAGCATTGTTAGTTTTTTTGCTCATGAATCATGTGGTCAATGTACACCATGCAGAGAGGGAACAACATGGTTGGAAATGATATTAGACAGAGTTGCTTCTGGTAGAGGTCGGGCATCAGATATCGACCTGCTTCTTGATGTTTGCGATAATATTTCACCCGGTCTCTCTTGGCCTCCAAAAATGACAACTATTTGTCCATTAGGACCCTCAGCTGTATCACCTATAACATCTTTAATGAACGATTTCAGAGAAGAAGTTGAAAGTTTAATTCCAACCAAGGTTCTTTTATGAGCGAAAATATAAAAATAAATGTTAACGGAAATCAAATTGAATCAGCTCCTAACAAATTATTAATTGAAGCATGTGAAGACTCAGGTATTCACATACCAAGATTTTGCTGGCATAAAAGACTAGACCCTGTTGGAATGTGCAGGATGTGTCTAGTAGAAATAGAAACTCCAAGAGGAAAAATGTTAGTTCCATCATGTACAACTGAAGTAACCGATGAAATGGTTGTAGATACTGAGTCTGAAGTAGTAAAAAAAGCTCAAGAAGGAGTTTTAGAATTTTTGTTAATCAATCATCCGCTTGATTGTCCTATATGTGATAAAGCTGGTGAGTGTCCTTTACAAGATCAGACTATGGCTTATGGACCTGGGGAAAGCAGATTTGTCGAAGAAAAAAGACACTTTGAAAAACCAATTTCTATTTCTGAAATTATTCTTTTAGACAGAGAAAGATGTATTCTATGTGCTCGATGTACAAGGTTTTCTGATGAAATTTCTGGAGATCCATTAATTGAATTTATTCAAAGAGGCAATAAAACAGAAGTTAATACTTTTCCTAATGAACCTTTTAAGTCTTACTTCTCTGGCAACACAGTACAAATCTGTCCCGTAGGAGCATTAACGTCAACTTCGTACAGGTTTAAAGCAAGACCCTGGGATCTAAAATCAGTTAGATCAACATGTAATGGCTGTCCAGTTGGTTGTTCAACAGAATTAAACTCATCTCAAAACAAAATGCTTAGAATTTTAGGAGTTGATAACGATAGTGTAAATCAAGGTTGGCTTTGTGACAAAGGTAGGTACAATTTTGAATACTTGAATTCAGAATTTAGGTTAAAAACTCCATTAAAAAAAATAGACAATGAATTTAAAGAAACATCTGTTAAAGAAATTTACACAGAATTAAGTGAATTAATTAGCGATAGAAATACAAATATAAATTTTTTAATAGGCACTAATAGTACCAATGAAGATTATGTTGCTTTTAATGAGTTTGCTAAAAACTTTCCTACAACAAATCAAACCTTCTATTTAAATGATGACTATCTATATGCTGGATATTTTGAAAAAGATATCAACAGAGCAACAATCGATGATTTAAATAACTCTGAAGCAATTGTAATTTGGTCTGAAGATTTAAAAGAAAATCTCCCAGTGCTTTATTTACGAGTGAGGCAAGCTGTAAAAAATGGTGCGAAACTTATAGTTTTTGGCCATTCAAACTCAACCTTAAAAGACATAGCTGATTTTTATTATTCCGAAGATACTGTCTCTAAAAATTTTGAAATAATAAAAGATATATCCAAATTAAAAGGTATAAAAGAGCACGTTAAAGATAAGAATGTGACAGCGATAATAGGAAAATCTACCCCTTATCAACTTGATGAGAATTTAGATAAATTAGTATCGTATTTAGTCGAAAATTCTAACTCAAAAATAATGAATGCATTTTCTAGCGGTAATACTTTTGGTGCAATTAATAATTTAGATAATGTAAAAAATCTGAGAGATTTTACAAAAAATGTAAGTTCTGAAAATACTGATTTACTATTTGTTGTTGGATCTGACCCAATAGGCAGATCTGTTTTCTCAAATGAAATTCATAGAATTATTGAAGATATAGATAATGTCGTATGTTTAGATTTATTTTTACATGAAACGTCTGAATTAGGCAATTACATTATTCCTACAAGTTCAACATTAGGAGAGAAAGAGGGAACCTTTACTAATATCGAATTTAGAACTTCAAGAATTGATAAGCTTGTACCTTCACCTGGCCAAAGCCTGAGTGATTGGGAGTTTATTTCTGGTCTTTCTAACTTTTGTAATTTCAATAATAATATTGATAGCCTAGATGGCTTAAACGAGTTAGCTTATCAAGATTTTGATAATCAAGACAGTCCATCATTTAAAAATTTAGATAAACCAAGTAATTTTGATGGGATTATTAATGATTACCAGCCCAATATATCAACTATGCCTAACGAAACTATTACTTCACAATATTTTGTTGGAAAAAAACTCTACGGTGATAATATAACTATTCGTTACTCAGACAGCATATCACTACTCGGCGCAAAACAATTTATTGAAGCAAGTGAATCAACAATTGAAAAACTTAATTTATCATCTGGTGAATGCACATTAAAACAGAATGGGCACAAAGTCTCGGCAAATTATGTTGTTAATAATAAACTTGCAGATGGAGTAATATTTATTCCCCAAAATAGAAGAAATTTTAACAGATTTGATTTTTCAGAAACTATTGAAATATCACCAAATCAATCCAAGGAAGCTTTAAATGTCAATTGAGTTAATAATTTCACTGGTAAAAGCAAACATAGTTTTGGCAGTTTTATTAACCAATACAATATTATTAATTTGGTTTGAAAGAAAAGTAGTTGCAGGAATGCAATCTAGAGTTGGACCTGATAGAGCTGGTCCATTTGGAATACTTCAAACTTTAGCTGATGCTATTAAGTTATTATTAAAAGAACAAATTCTCCCTTCAAAAGCTGACAGAGCAATGTACCTTCTTGCACCATTAATTGCACTTGTTCCATCTTTTTTAATCTTTATGATTATTCCTTTAGGACCTGATATCACGGTTGAATGGCAAAATGCACTATATACCATTCCATTAGTTGGTGCAGATTTAAACGTAGGAGTCTTGTACTTCTTAGCACTTTCCTCAATTGCTGTATATAGCGTTGTTTTGGCTGGATGGTCTTCAGGATCAAAATATCCTTTATTAGGAGGAGTAAGAGCTTCCGCACAAATGATTTCCTATGAAGCTGCGATGGGCTTAGCATTAGTCCCTGTTATTTTGTATTCAGGATCACTTTCCTTGGTTGATATTGTAAATAGCCAATCAGGAAATTTATCTAGTTCAATTCCAATTCTTAATACAATCGTTTCATTTATTCCTAAATGGAATATTTTTCCTCAATTTGTTGCATTTGGAATATTTTTTATAGCTGCAGTAGCTGAAGTTAATCGGGCACCTTTTGACTTAGTTGAAGCTGAACAGGAACTAGTTGGAGGTTTTCATACTGAATATTCAGGTTTTAGATTCGCTATGTTCTTTTTGGCAGAGTATATAAATATGTTCAACATGTGTGCGATTACAGCAACTTTCTTTTTAGGTGGATGGCTAGGCCCTACATTTGAAGGAATATTACCTCCAATTTTCTCAGTTATAATGCCAATAATTTGGCTAGGTGTAAAAACTTTTCTACTTTTATTTGTTTTTGTCTGGATAAGAGCAACACTCCCAAGATTAAGATATGACCAGTTAATGGAACTAGGATGGAAAAGAATGATTCCACTATCTTTAGTTTGGCTAATACTTTCAGCAATAGTTTTAGGCTTAAGAGAATTTGGATTACCTTGGAGTTAAATTATGAGTGAAAGTTTCGGATTATTTAAGGGATTAAAAGTAACTTTTAAAGAATTGTTCAGAAAATCTGTAACTGATAAATATCCTAAAGAATTTAGAGAAAAGCCACAGAGATTTCATGGCCGTCATGTACTAAATAGATATGAAGATGGAATGGAAAAATGTATTGGTTGTGAATTATGTGCAGGAGTATGTCCGGCTCAATGTATTTATGTCAGAGGTGAAGATAACCCTGAAGACGAACCTGTAAGCCCAGGTGAGAGATATGGATTTATTTATGAAATAAATATGCTCAGATGCATTTATTGTGCGCTTTGTGTTGAAGCTTGCCCAACAGAGGCAATAACAATGACGTCATTGTTTGAAATGAGTGTGGCTAATCGGTCAGAAGCAATTTTTGATAAATCTGTTTTAGTTGTGAATGATGATGGAACTCCAAATACTCACGAAGAACAAACAAAACTTACAAGATTTGAAGAACTGCAAACTTCTGATGGATGGATGAGAGCAACGTCTTCAAATGGTAATCCAAATTTTCAAAATGTTGTCAATTGGTCTGGCTCACTAGGTGTAGGAAAAAAAGATCCTGAAAAAGGCCAATCCCTAGAGGAAGAGTAACTTGGTAGATTTAATTTTATTCTTTATTCCTGCTGCATTAATAATTATTGGCGCATTAATAGTAGTTTTTGCGAAAAATCCAGTGCACAATGCAATGGGTCTTGTTATGACACTAGTTTCAATTGCAATTATTTACATAACGCTCAATGCTACATTTGTCGCCATGGTACAAATGCTCGTGTATGCAGGTGCAGTAATGACTCTATTTCTATTCGTAATCATGATGATAGGTGTTGATAAAAAAGAACAAAGTTCAGAATCTATTAAAGGACAGACTTTTTTAGTTAGCGGAGTTTTCTTGATTCTCATTTCAATACTGGGCTATGTCGCTATTAGTTCTGAATTCAAATGGGACTTGTGGTTTGAAGCTGTTGAATTTGCAGTAGAGGGTACTCCTCAACTAATTGCGGGTACTTTGTTTACCGCTTGGATTTTCCCATTCGAAATAATTTCAATTCTACTAATCGTTGCAACCGCAGCAGCTATTGCTCTTGCATACGATTCTAAAAGAAAGAAAAACGATGTTTGAAGTAACAACTGATTGGTATCTGACACTTTCTGCAATTCTATTTTCAATTGGTTTTTTTGGAATGATGATAAGAAAGAATGCTTTGATAATGTTTATGTGTATTGAGCTAATGTTGAATGCTGTTAACTTAACTTTCATATCAGCATCTAAGCATTTTGGCCAAATAGATGGTCAGATTGCTGTTTTTTTTGTTCTAGTAGTTGCAGCAGCTGAAGTAGTTGTAGGATTAGCAATTATTGTTTCAATTTTTAGAAAGCAATCATCTGCATCTGTAGATGTTTTAAATGTGTCTAGAGGTTAATTTGGAATTACTGTTCTTACTTCCAATTTTCCTTCCTTTGTTAACAGCTATATTTTTATTTTTTAACAAAAATTTATTTAATGAACTTATTACCAATTTTTTTACTTTAAATAGCGCTCTATTGTCTTTTGCCATATCGTTTTATGTATTCGTTATGCTGGCACTTGATAAATTTCAACCAATTAATTACAGCATTTTTCAATGGACCAATACTCCTGACATAAAGATGGGTTTTACTCTCGATGGCCTTTCAGGAATAATGCTTTTACTAGTCACAGGATTGTCTTTCATTATTCAACTTTTTTCAACCTCTTATATGGAGACAGATGAAAAGCATAACAATTATTTTGTTTATTTTAATTTTTTTGTATTTTCAATGCTTTTATTAGTAATGTCTTCAAATTTCTTAGTTATGTTTTTTGGATGGGAACTAGTAGGGCTTAGTTCATATTTATTAATATCATTTTGGTCAAAAAAACCAGCAGCAGCAAAAGCCGGAAACAAGGCATTTATTTTAAACAGAGTTGGGGATTTCGGTTTCCTAATTGGATTAATGATTATATTAAACACTTTTAATACATTTGATTTTTACACTGTTTTGAAGAGTGCATCAGACGTTCCAGAAAATACGATTACTTTAATAACACTATTTTTGCTTCTTGGAGCATTTGGTAAATCTGCTCAGTTCCCACTTTTTAGTTGGCTACCAGATGCAATGGAAGGACCTACTCCTGCAAGTGCATTAATCCATGCTGCGACAATGGTCACAGCTGGAGTGTTCATGCTTGTTAGAATTTCACCTATCCTTCAGCATTCAAAAATTGCTGGAATGGTTATAATTTCATTTGGTCTTATAACTGCTTTACTTGCTGCCTTTTCAGCAATAAACCAATATGATATTAAAAAAGTATTAGCTTATTCAACCATTTCTCAATTAGGATTTATGTTCATTGCAATTGGTGCTGGGGCATACGTAGCAGCTATCTTTCATCTTGTAACGCACGCTTTTTTTAAAGCTTTATTATTTTTAGGTGCAGGTGCAGTTATTCACTCTATGCATCACGAACAAGACATTAGAAAGATGGGCGGATTAAGAAAACAAATGCCTGTTACTGCTTCAATGATGGGAATTGGAACGCTAGCAATATCCGGCATTCCTCCACTAGCTGGTTTTTGGTCAAAAGATGAAATTCTAGCTTCAGTGTTTGCAAATGGTGGAATCTATTACATATTTTGGGCACTTGGGTTGGGTGCAGCTTTTTTAACGGCATTTTATATGGGAAGACACTGGTTATTAATTTTTGAAAAAGACAATGGTTTTGATCACTCTAATGTAAACGAGGCCCCAAAAACTATGACAAGGCCTTTGATTATTCTTGGATTGTTTTCAATTTTTATAGGATTTATTAATACACCTTTTTTCCACGGAGTTGAAAAAGTTCTTCATTATTCTCTGGAGGGAGTTGAAATAACTCATCTACCAGAAGGTATTACATTAATTGTGCTCGCAGTTTTATCAATTGGTGCTGGTTTTACAGGATTATTAATAGCATATTTAATATTTTCATTTGAAATTTTTAAAAGATTCAACTTTAAGAGAATTAATTTAGATTATCCGATCAATTTAGTAAAAGATTTGTCATTTAATGTGCTCTACTTAAATAAATTCGGTAATTCAATTTTTGTTTCAGGAATGAAAAACTTTACAAGAAAGGTTGCAGTAATTGTTGATGGATTAATTATTGATGGTTCTGTTAATTTTGTTTCGACTGCATTTGGTAAAACTTCAAGAGTTGCATCCGCTACCCAGACCGGTCTAGTAAGAAGCTATGTAGTGTATTTTGGATTATTTCTACTTCTCCTAATTGGATTATTTATTATTACTCCGATGGTGCCACAATGACCGGAATAATAATTTCCCTCCTAGTTGTTCCACTTTTTAGTGCACTTTTAGTCTTTATGATTCCCAATTCTAGAAAAGAAATTTTTAGGCCAATTGGCATAATATTTTCCCTTATAACTCTTACACAATGTTTTTATTTATTATTCAGCGACTATGGAAAAACAAAATTTGTAATTCTTTCTAATTACAAATGGATCCAATCTTACGGGCTTGAAATCAGCTTAGGAATTTCTGGTATGTCAACTTTACTATTACTACTAACTTCGCTTTTAGTATGTGTTTCCTTGTTATCAATTGGAAATGAACATGCAGAAAGCAAAGGTTTTATCGGGTCATTGCTTGCATTACATTTTGCAATTAATGGTGTTTTCATTAGTGGCGATTTAATTTCTCTATTCATATTCTTTGAAGCGTTGTTAATTCCAATGTATTTCTTAATGGGAATATGGGGAGGAGAAAATAGAAGATATGCAACAATAAAATTTATTCTTTATACAGTTTTTGGTTCAGTTTTTATTTTCATCGGAACAGTGTACACAGCTGTAATTAGCTATGGCGCTAATGGCTCACTAGCTGTTGATTTTGATTCACTTGCAAGCTTAGCTCTTACCTCTTCACAATCTAAAACTTTGTTTTTGCTATTTACTTTTGGCTTTTTAATTAAAGTTCCAATATTTCCACTTCACACTTGGTTACCAGATGCACACGTTGAAGCCCCAACAGCTGGAAGTATTTTATTAGCAGGTGTTTTATTAAAAGTAGGGGCCTACGGAATTTTAAGAGTATCAATACCATTTTTTACTGAGGGATTTTTAGCATATAAAAATTTTGTTGCTGTTCTATCAGTGATTGGAATTATTTATGGTGCAATAGTTGCAATTGCACAAATAGACATTAAAAAGTTAATTGCATATTCATCCGTAAGTCATATGGGGTATGTTATGTTGGGTATTTCTGCTGGAGGGTATCTAAGTATTGAGGGTGCAATTATTCAAATGATAAATCATGGTATAACAGCTGGTGCACTATTTATGCTTGTAGGATTTCTTTATGAAAGAAGACACACCCGAAATATTAGTTCATTTGGTGGAATTAAAATTACAATGCCACGATATGCGGCAATATTTTTGTTCACCTCTTTTGCCTCGATAGGACTTCCAGGATTAAATGGTTTTGTTGGTGAATTTATGATTTTAATGGGCAGCTTTAATAGCTACAAAGTTTTAACATCAATTGCAGCATTTGGTGTAGTGTTAGCTGCAATCTACATGCTATGGGCTTATCAAAGAATTTTTACAGGTCCGATTTCTAATGAAAAAAATGAAAGCTTGAAAGATTTAGATATAAGAGAGACTATGTCAATTGTTCCTCTTGTTTTACTAATGTTATTTATTGGTATTTACCCAAGCTATATTGAAAGTTTTGTTATTCAAGAAGCAGGGTTCATAAGTGAAACAATTGCTTTATTTAAGGACATAAAATGAATGGTATTTCTGAAATCTTAGGTATTAATTTTGTAGTGATTGGTCCAACTCTTGCACTGCTATTTACAACTCTAGTGTTGCTTTTTTGCACAATTACAATCTCAACGCCCGTTTATGTTAAAAAATATATTTCATTTGTTGGAATTCTTATTACTCTATTTACAATTTTTCTTAAATTTGGACTGTTTGCAAGAGATGGTATAGCTTCTTATTTTTCAGAGAAGATACTTCTTGATGAATTCTCTTTAGTTGGAAATGTTCTTATCGGATTAATTTTACTGTTAACATTTAATTCCTTCTGGAAAACTTCAGAAGGAATTGATAACAAAACTACAGAAGCTTTGATTTTAATTTTGATGTCTGCATCTGGATTTCTACTTATGGTGGATGCAGAAAACTTCATAATGTTATTTATTGGTTTAGAAATTGGATCAATAAGTCTGTATGCATTGGCTGGATTAAATCGAGGTGATCAACTCAGTAATGAGGCATCTTTAAAGTATTTTCTTTTAGGATCGTTAGCTTCTTGTATTTTAATTTATGGTGTTGCACTTTTATACGTCTCTTTATCAATAAGTGGAGTATACGAAACAAGCATCGCAATCAGTTTTATTGGTCCTGACAATGTTCCGCTAACAAGTTTGATTGGTTTGATAATGATACTAGTTGGACTTTTGTTTAAGGTTGCGGCTGCACCATTTCAAGCATGGGCACCTGATGTCTACCAAGGTTCTCCAACGGGATATGTTGGATATATGGCTGCTGTTGCAAAAGCTTCTTCATTCATAGTTTTAGCAAGGCTTTCCGCTATTTCATTAAGATTCATCCTTGATAAATTTGATTTATTTTTTACAGCAATTGTAATTTTGTCAGTTTTAGCTGGTGCATTATTTGCTACAAATCAAACTGATATCAAAAGGCTGATTGCATATAGTGGAGTCATACAGTCTGGATTCATACTTTCTGGGATATCTTTTGGTGTCTACGGTATAAGTGCATCAATATTTTATTTGATCACTTACATCATACAATTGATTGGAGTTTTTACAGTATTTTCAATTATAAGTGGACAATTGAGTTCAGATTTTAAAATCTCAAATTTGTCAGGCTTGTTTAAGGAAAATAAATTTTTAACCATTACATTTTCTGTATTCATGCTCGGCATTGCAGGACTCCCTCTAACTAGTGGATTCGTCTCAAAATTTATTTTGATTACAAATTTATGGTCATATGAAAAATATTTAATCGTGACTGTATTAATGCTTACAACAGTCGCTGGGTTCTATTTTTACTTAAGACCAATTTGGGTAGCTGCAATTGAAAAAACTGATAATTCAATTGGAAAGATAAAAATTAGTATTTCTGATAAAGTTTTACTTGGATTTATGGCTGCTTTGACAATTTATTTTGGACTTTTACCAAATACTCTTGTAAACATCACTAGATGGATGGTAGAAAACTACCTTTAGAAAATGCTTATAAAGATAACACCTCCGCCAGTCTTTCAACACCAAGGTGGATGGGATGAGATGCTGATGTTTTTAATACCAGCCCTTTTATTGACTTGGTTAAGAAACAAACAAAAAAATGAAAATTCAGAGGAATAATCTAATCTTTTTTAACTTTATGTTTTAAAATAAATTTGTGATTGAAATTAAAAATCTCACTATGAGATACAAAAACGGAAAAGGCGTTGGAGATATCAATATCTCTGTTGATAATGGCGAGGTGAAAGGGCTTCTCGGTCCTAATGGTGCTGGAAAATCTACAACAATGAGAAGTCTTATGGGATTTTTGATGCCCTCTGAAGGCTCACTTTCAGTTGAGGGAATTGATACAATTGAAAACCCTGTTGAGGCAAAGAAAATAATAGGATATTTACCTGGAGATCCTCAACTTCCACAAAATTTAAATTCTAAGTCACTATTTAAACTTGGTGCGGATATGAGAGGTCAATCAACCGATTATGCGATGGAATTAGCAGAAAAGTTTGAATTGGAGGTTGATCAAACTCTCAAAGAATTATCTAAAGGTAACAGACAAAAAGTTGCATTGATACTTGCGGTGCTTCATAAGCCAAAGGCATTAATTTTAGATGAACCAACTTCCGGTCTGGACCCCTTTCATCAAAGAACTTTTTTTGAAATTGTAAAAGAATTTGCTAATAATGGTGCAGCAATACTTTTATCATCACATATTATTTCTGAGGTTGAAAAAGTTGCCGACTCGATGGCAGTTTTAAGAGAAGGTGCAAAAGTATATGATGAAACATATGAGACATTTTTAAATAAAGCAAAAGAAGAAGGCCAAGATTTAGAAGATGCTTTTTTTACATTCTATGATAGAAGAGAGGGGTAATGTTTAATTATTTTAAATACATGATTACAGTCCCAAGAAAATTTATTTTAAATTGGGCAATTTCCGGAGGAGTTTACTTATTAATACTTCCACTAGCTTTTGCAAATTCAAGTGTAGAAAGTTTGCTTATTGACACACAAAGAGAAGCTTTCAGAGGAATGTCAGAAAATGAAACAATGATGAATTTATTGGGAATTTCGGATTGGGATAATGTATTTACATTAGAAGGAATGGTAACAACTTATTTTTTAGTTCCTTTTGTTCCTCTTTTAATTGGCACAGCCACAATAATTCTTTTAAATAAATTAGGTTCAAAAGCAGAAGAGGATGGGACTTTTGAATTTGTTGCTGCTCTACCAATGACAAGAACTTCTGTGTATTTAACACAATCAATTGTTGCTGTTCTATTCGGTTTATTTGTAACTTTTGCATGGACAAATATTATGTTTATTCCAATTGCAACTATGGAACTTAGTCAAACACTTGATTATGTACCACTTATGAAAGCAACACTTCAAGCTGCTTTAGCTGGTGTTACTTTTGGTGCTCTAGGATTTGCTCTTGGAGCATTTACTGGAAAATCTTCAATGGCTTGGGCTTTTGGTGGAGGTTTAATGGCATTCGAATATTTAACCAACTCTCTAGCTGGAACAAATGAATTCTTTGAATGGTTTGATGACAATCTCTCATCTTTTGGAGCATATGGAAACCCTTATCAAGATGGATTATTTGCTGAAGACTTATTGCTCGTCATAGGAAAAATAGCATTATTTTTGGTAATAGGATTTATAGGTTTTAGAAATAGATCTTTAAATCTTAGATAAACAATTCCCAACAAAAATTTAATTTATTTAATATAAACGTATGCCAAATTTTTCAAGAACAGTAACAGTCAGCTCAGATATTGATTCAGCTTTTAGTTTTTTGTCAGATTTTAGAAATTTAGAAAAATGGGCTGAAGGTGATGAAGGCGAGCTTATTACAAAAGAACCTTTAAGACAAGGTTCAGTTTTCAAAGTAAAAACACATTTCAACAATAAGCCAAGAGAATATAACTATGAAATTATTGAATGGGGTCCACCGTTAAGAGTCTCATTACAAGCGAGTACTTCTATATTTACAATTGTTGACACTATTTTTTTATCAGCAAATTCAAGAGGTACTGAAGTTACTTACTCTGTAGATATTAAATACAATTTTCCTTTTTTTGTATTGGGGATCTTTGTAGGACCTATTTTTAACAAATTAATGGATAAACAAATTAAAAATCTTGAGGCAGTCCTTGGTCCGGTTCAAGACTAGCTTCCTTGTATTAATTTTATTTTTTTCTGTAAGTTGTCAAGCAGAACAGGAGAATGAAGTGACTGTTGAATATGGAGAGTTTCCAGAGATAAATGGAAGAGATTTAAATAAAAGAGACAAAGTTGTACCAGATGATTTTGTTGATAAAAATCTAATTATTATTGTAGCGTTTCAACAATGGCACCAACCGCTGGTAGATGAGTCAATATCTTTACTAGAAAGTAATGGATTTGGTGATTCACATAACATTATTGAAGTACCAACTGTACAAAAGAGTTCTAAACTATTTGAAGTTTATTTAGATGGAATTATGCGAGCTGGAATAAGAGATGACAGAATCAGAGATAGAACAATTACTGCTTATGTGGACCTAGACCAGTTTTTAACAAATTTAGACATACCTTCTAATGAAACAATATATTGGTTTTTGATTGAAAAAGATAGCAAAAATATTCTTACTCGAGGATACGGAATTATTGCTGAAGAAGACTTAGATTTAATTAATTCTTTTTAAATATATATAGTTGCTAGGTACACAACAACTAAAGCAAGTATTAACATTACCCCATTAAAAGCACCTCTTAATGCAGCACTAAGTTTTGTAGCATAGCTATGTAATGCAATCACAACACCAGCTAACCCAAGAAGTGATACTTCAAGTAGCCAATTTGAAGTTGTGCTTTGTTCTAAAAAGTAAAGAGTCAATCCGGACACTAATGCTAAAAAGTATGATGTCCAAGAGACTGAACTAAAATAACCTCTCAAAGTATCTGTAGTTTTTTTCGATGGATCGATTTTATAAAGCTGAGGTGCAAATACTGCCCAAAGAATCATTGATCCAAGCCAGACTGACAAACCAATCATGTGTATGTATTTAATAATTACTTCCATAAAAAAAGACTACCATTAATAAATTCTTTTATGATATTGATATGAATGAATACAAAGCATTAGTTCAAAAAGAAATGGGTTTATTCACAGATCTTGAATTTACAACAATGGATTACCCAAAAATCAAAGATAAAGAGTTAATAATAGAAACCAAAGCAGCAACTTTAAATTATGCTGATCTTTTATTATCAAGTGGGCTGTACCAATCGAACCCAAAACATCCATTTGTACCTGGTTTTGAGGTTGCAGGCTACATAAAGGAGTGTCATGAAGATAGTCAGTTTGAAGTAGGAGATAGGGTTGTAGCAGCGACCACTGTATTTAGATCTGGAAGACATGGAAGTTTTGGTGATGTTTGTGTGGTGTCTGAAAATCTAACTTATAAACTTCCTGAAAATATTTCATTTGAAGTAGGTGCGGCAATTCTTATGTCATACCTTACTTCAGACTTTGCACTACACAGAAGAGCTCAAATAAAACCTAATGAATTGGTATTAGTGAATGCAGCAGCAGGTGGAGTGGGATTATCAGCTATTCAACTTGCAAAGATATCTGGTGCAAGAGTTATTGCCGCAGTAGGTTCTGAAAAAAAGAAAGAGTTGGTTAAACAATTTGGACCAGATTTAGTAATAAATTATCAAGAGGAAGATTTAAAAGAAACTGTGGAAGCAAAATTTGGTAAAAGACCAGTGGATATCTTTTATGATCAAGTTGGAGGCGAACCATATGAACAAGGAATACGTCTGCTCAGTTCTGAAGGCCGAGCACTGATAGTAGGCTTTGCAAGTGGAAATATTCCCACCCAACCGCTTAGCTATTTACTTGTTAAGAATATTTCAATAATGGGAGTTTTCATGATCAGTTTCGAAAATGATGATAAAAAATATCTTCAATCAAGGATGGAGTTAATATTTGATTTATACACTAATCAACAAATTGAACCTGTCTTTAAAACTATTAAATTTGATGAAATTGTCGAGTATCTTGACATGATTGGAAGCAGAAAAACTGTTGGAAGAATAGTTGCTGTTAACTATGAAGAGAGAAATATGAGAACTCTTTTATTCACACCAAAACTAGATGACAGATTTGGAGAGGGAAAAATTGCTTCAAGAATTGGTTTGGACAGGGAATGTGAAATTTTTACTGCTGATGATGATCTTTATGTTTGGACTGCACATGAACATCAGAGGGAAAAAGTATCTTGCGTACTTGTTGACGAATCACAGTTTCTTAGTCCAAAACAAGTGCTTCAATTGTCTTTGGTTGTAGATAAGCTTAAAATTCCTGTTCTTTGCTATGGTTTGAGAACAGATTTTCGTGGAGAACCTTTTCCAGGAAGTGTATATTTATTAGCCTGGGCTGATGAGATGACTGAAATAAAAACAATTTGTAAATCTGGCAAAAAAGCAACCATGAATGCAAGGCTAGATGAAAATGGGAATAGGGTTACTGAAGGAGATCAAATATCTATAGGATTGAATTACGAAGCTCAAGCAAGAGATGTATTTGAATTAGATAAAGTTTCACCAATAGGCTATCAAATCCCCGAAGCTAACTAAATTTAAGCTTCGTTTTCAAGAGGTGGCTCTGGTCTAGTTGCTAACCATGTGCAAAGAGCGATTCCAAAAGCACCAAAAATTAAGTCTCCAACAAGTGAAAAAACAAAGTAGATAGTAAATACAAAAGTTGGAATAATCATTGAAATGGCTAGCTTCTTAGCCCTTCTTGAAAGACCTCTATATGTTTTCCAATTTAAAATGATTGGACCAAAAATTCTGTGGTTTTCAATCCAAAATGTAAATCTTTCTGAACATTTTGAGAAAGCCCATGCTGCAATCAGTATAAAAACAGTTGTGGGAAGACCAGGAATTACAATTCCAACGTATCCTAAAGATAATGACAATATACCTATCGTGAAAAAGACTGGTTTATGAATCTTAATAAATAAATTTGGGAAAAATTTATATAAGATGATAAACAAAAATATTCCACCACCAATATAACTAAATAGTTCATAAGGTATATTTGATAATAAATTACTCATAGGTCAATTATAAAAAATCTCTGTATAATCATAAATTGAATCAACCGACAAATACTCTCTCAGCAATGTACTGATCGAGACCAAAATATTGATTTTTTGTAATACTGACAGTAATTGAATACTTGTTTGTATCAGAAATAAAAATATTGTTTCCAGGCAACATCTGATTTTTCTGTAGAAAATCAATTACATTGTTATCTTTTTTAAGCTCTTCTGAAATTTTTAAAATTTCATAATCTTCATTTGGATCAACATCCAATAAATTTTTCATGGGAACTTCTTTATAGTTTGAATAAGGAATTGGGTTACCAAAAGGACCAGTAGTTGGATTACCCAAAATTTTTAACATTGCCTCTTCAGTAGTAGGACTTAGAATGTTTTCCCATTTTTTTGTTTCTTTGTAAACTTTGTCCCAAGGTAAGTCAAGGACTTCTGAAAGAAATCTCTCAATTATTCGATGTCTGCGTGAAATTATTTTTGCTAGATAAGCACCTTTTTTAGAGAGCTTTAATTCATCTGTTAATTCAATAAGACCATTATTTTGCATTCTTCCTATAACTTGAGAAACGTTTGCTCTACTAACACCTAGCCACTCTGCTACTCGGGTTTGCTTTACTTCAATACCAACTTCATTAAGATGATATATTGCTTCAGCATGAGAATAAAAAGAATTTGGTAAACTTTCTATTTCATCTTGAGAGAGAATATTTGGGTTTTTAGTATTCATTAGTTACATGTTAACAGTAATTAACAAATAATGATATTTCTAAAATGCTGGGCAACCAACCGCGAAGGTCAATCCAAAAAAAAGTAACCAAATTACTGGTTCATATTTTCTTACAATCTTAGGATCTTTTTGCATTATTAATATTTTACTATTTAATGTATAATATCAGTAATATGATGTGTCCTTACGCTTACTTACTTGCTGGCTTTATGTGGTTTGTCCGCAATGGGGGAAAGTTTGTTTTAAGATCGTTTAATTTTAAAAGGCTTTCTAAATCAGGTAGCGTAAACTAATTTTCTCAACACAGTTAAATTTCTTAAACTTAAATCTGAATTCTATAAATTTTTAATTTTTTTTTAAATAAATTAGCATTAACTTAAAATGTTAAGTAGTATTAACAAAGTAAATTTGAAATTTGAGGTAAATGTGAATAAAAAATATATTTTAGTTTTAGTTGCTCTCTCAATAGTTTTATCGGCTTGTACTACTACAGCTGGTGAACGTGGTCCGGCTGGTGAACAAGGTCCAGCTGGAGAAGTCTCTCAAGAAGAAATTGAAGCTGCAGTTAATGCAGCACTAACCGAGCAAGAAGCAGAAGTAAGTGGGACGCTTGTCATCTATAGCGGAAGAAAAGAAAGTCTAGTATCAGAAATTATTGCAGAATTTGAATCTACTTCGGGGGTAACAGTTGAGGTAAGATATGCTAAAAGTGCGGAGTTAGCAGGAACTCTTAAACTTGAAGGCGCAATCAGTCCTGCTGATGTTTTCTTTTCTCAAGACCCAGTAAGTCTTGGAATTGTCGCCAAAGAAGGCCTGTTTGACAGACTACCAGCAAATATTTTAGACAATGTTCCCGGTTGGGCTGTAGACAAAAATAATTACTGGGTGGGAACATCTGGTAGATCTAGAGCTCTAGTTGTTGATACTAGAGACGTTCAAGATTCGGAGTTGCCAAATGATATTTATGGTCTTGCAGATGAAAAGTTTAGAAATCGATTAGGACTTGCTCCAACCAATTCTTCATTCATAGCAATGGTTGCTTGTATGGTTGAGTTGGACGGTGAAGAAAAAGTCTTAGAATGGCTTACCACCATTAATGGACTTGGATATGCTGAATATCCTAAAAACTCACCACAAGTTGCAGCTGCTGCAGCCGGTGAGCTAGATATTGGAATGATTAATCACTATTACACATTGCGAGTGTTGGCTGAAAACGGAAATGAGCCAATTAAGAATGTATATTTGGATGAAGGATGTGGAGCAATGGTTATGCCTGCTGGTGTTGGTATTTTGTCTTCAAGCCAAAATAAACCAGCAGCGTTAGCATTTATTGAATTCCTTCATTCAAAAGCGGCTCAAGAAACATTTACAAATACTGTTTACGAGTTCCCTCTTGTTACAGGTATTAAGCCTAATGCTTTGCTTCCAGACATTAATAGTTTGAACTCTCCTTCAAACCTAAATTGGTCAGCGTTATCTCTATGGCAGGAAAAAGCTGTAGAGTTGATTGCTCAGGCAGGATTTTGATTCTTCATTTAGTATCAAAATGAGTCAAAAATTCTGGCCAGGTAATTCTGGCCAGAATTTTTTTCTTTTAATAACTGTAATTTTTATTTATCCTTAATAGAGTGAAGGCACCAAAATCTCTGATAGTAACAAATACTTTTATTTTAATTTTATTTTTGATGCCTATTTTTTATATGTTTTGGCGTTTTGCAAATTTTTCAAAAAATTTGTCTGAATTTTTGCAATCATGGGATGTTCTTACATTATTTTTGAATACAATATTTTTATTTATTGCAGTAATTCTTACAAGCCTATTTTTAGGTTTATTAATTTCTATTCTTATTGTTCGATATGAAATTCCTGCTTCTAAGTTATTGTTTACTCTTACAATTTTACCTTTAGTAATACCGTCTTACATAGGTGCTTTAACATATGTTTCAGCATTTTCGCCAAGGGGATTATTTGTAGATATTTTTTCAAGTTTTGGGATAAATGAAATATCTGGAATTGATGGTTTTATTGGAAGCTGGATTGTACTTACTTTGTTTACTTATCCATATGTTCAATTAATTTGCAGTAGTGCACTTAGAAATTTAGATTCAACAGTTGAAGATGCTGCTAGGTCACTTGGAGTTAAAAAAATAAAGATGTATAGCAGTGTTGTTTTACCAAGATTAAAAAAACCTATTATTTATTCATCTCTTTTAGTTGGATTGTATGTAATTTCTGATTTTGGTGCTGTTTCTTTAATGAAATATGGAACATTAACAAAGGCAATTTACTCTTATTACACAATAAATATAAATGGTGATCCTGTAATTTTCTATTCGACCTTGTTGATATTTATTGCTTTAATAATCAGTTTTGCTCAAAGGGGAAGTGAATTAAGTAGGTCAGCTAAAGTTTCTGGAACACCAAGAGAAATTGTAAAAGCTAAATTGTCTCACAAAAATAAAGTTTTAGTTTTAGCATTTTTTGCTTTAGTTATTTTATTCAGTTTAGTTATACCAATAAGTGTTCTTTCCTATTGGTTAATTCGAGGTATGTCACAAGGCAATGCTGTTAATAACGTTCTATCAGGCGTAGTAGGATCACTAACAGCAGCTACTGTAACTTCAATATTTGCAATGATTATTGCTACTCCAATAGTTATAATGATTTCTCAATATAGATCAAAATTTGGTGATTTATTCGAAAAAGTAACACTTACTTTATATGGGCTTCCTCATATTGCTGTAGGAATTTCAATGTTGTTTATAACTATTAAAATTGTTCCAGCGATTTATCAAACTTTTACAACACTTATAATCTCATACTTAATAGTTTTTTTACCTCAAGCTGTTGGAGGAGGACAAGCGTCAATGGAACAAGTGAAACTATCCTATATTGAAGCAAGTTCTGGCCTTGGTTTTTCAAAGATGGAAACATTTATAAAAATTACATTTCCACTTATTTACAAAGGATTATTAGCTGGTGCAGCTTTAGTTTTTCTTTCAACAATGAAAGAGTTACCGCAAACCTTACTACTGCGTCCAACCGGCTTTAGCACTATGGCTGTTGACATATGGTCTAACGCTTCTGAAGCTTTATTTACACAAGCAGCATTTTCTGCATTTATTTTGTTAGCAATTAGTGCTTTTCCTACATATATACTTAGTACTAGAAATTTAACAAACTAATGGCATTTGAAAATTTAATTATACGAGCAAGATCAGTAACAAAGTCTTACGAAAAAGAGACTGTTTTGTCAGATTTTAATTTGGACGTTTGGAATGGATCAATTGTCGGCGTGTTGGGAATGTCAGGCTCAGGAAAGACTACTGCATTAAGATTAATTGCTGGATTTGAAAAACCAGACTCTGGTTTAATAGAAATGAGAAATCAAATCATTTCAAGCGATGAAGTTTTTGTACCTCCTGAAGATAGAAATGTTGGTATGGTTTTCCAAGACTATGCATTATTTCCACATCTAGATGTTGAAAAAAATATATCTTTTGGACTTTCCAAAAATGAAATAAATGAAGGAAGATTACAAGAAGTTTTAGAAATGTGTAATTTAGAAAATTATAAAAATAAATATCCTCAAGAACTATCTGGTGGTCAACAACAAAGAGTTGCACTTGCAAGGGCGATAGCTCCCGGTCCGGAAGTAATTCTTCTAGATGAGCCATTTACAAGCTTAGATGCACATATGGCCAGGGAATTAAGAGACGAAGTAGTTTATCTCTTAAGAAAAACTGAGACTACTGCGATAATTGTAACTCATGATCAAGAGGAAGCATTGTCAGTGTGCGATGTAGTTAGTGTGTTAGAAAATGGAAAAGTTATACAAAGCGCTACGCCGCAAGAAATTTATTTAAATCCAGTTAGCCAAACTGTGGCGAACTCTGTAGGTGACCCCAATATATTAAAGGGCTACTCAGTTAATGGTAGAGTTGAGACATCTTTAGGAACTTTTGTATCTGCTTATGATGGTGCTTTAGATGTATCAATTAGACCTGAGTGTATTGAACTCACTTTAGATTCAGACGGAAGTTACTTGGTTAAAGAATGTACCTTCTATGGCCATGATCAGGTTATATCATTCCAAAATAGTAAAGGTGAAGTTTTTAGAGCACGTTCTTTACCTAATACAATATTTGAATCTGGCGATAAGGTAAATATAAATATTTCAGAGGTTACAACATTCCCCTCAAAGGCTTGATTTAATATAAGAAACTCTTCCTGCAAGAGATTGTAATTCAATTTCAAGTTCCGAAAGCTTTGAAGTAGCACGGGCATAATCTCCCTCTGCTATATATTCCCTAGAATTTGCAAGAGACTTAATTAATGTGTCCATATCAAAAATTAGTGATTCAATTTCTGAAAAAATTAATTGTTTATCCATGATTTAATATTAATTATAAAACTAAACTTAGCTTACTGATTTAAAGGGGGAGCATGGAAACAAAAATTCAAAAATTAAAAAAGTTTAACTTAATTATGGGAACAGTTCACCTTATTCAGGGAGGGCTTTTATTTTGGCTTGGAACAGTTGTTAATTCAGATTTTGTTGTTCCAATAACCTTGACTCAACTTGTTGGAGTTGGCTCTCCTAATGATCCATCAAGCTTTGCTCTTGTTCCAGAATTAGAAATTTGGACAGAAGTTACAAATTTTGGTCCAGCAGTTGCAACTTTCTTACTTGCGTCAGCTGTCGCTCACTATTTAATTTCCGGTCCTTTTTATAAAAAGTACAAAGAAGACTTATCAAAAGGAATAAATAAGGTCAGATGGATTGAATACTCTATAAGTGCATCAGTCATGATTGTTCTTATTGCACTTCTAGTTGGCATCTATGATATTTGGGCATTAGCTGGAATATTTTTTATGAACGCAGCTATGTGTTGGTTTGGATGGATGATGGAAGTTCACAATCAGTACACAGAAAAAGTTGATTGGACAAGCTACATAATGGGTTGCCTAGTTGGTGTTGCCCCTTGGATTTTTATATTTATTAATCTAATAGGTGATGGGGTAGCAACTGACTCTAATCCCCAAGGAGTTCCACAATTTGTTGTTTGGATTTTTGTCAGTATATTTTTATTCTTTAATACCTTTTCAATAAATATGATTTTGCAATATAAGCAAGTAGGTAAATGGAAAGACTATCTATACGGTGAAAGAGCTTACATTTGGTTAAGCTTGCTTGCTAAGACTTGTCTTGCATGGCAAGTCTTTTTTGGAACATACCAACCGAATTAAATACTTATTTAATTTTTTTTCCAAAAAATATAAGCAGGATAATTATTAAAAATAAACCAATATAAGAAAGCGCCATTAGTCTTTAGATCTAAATTTTCTAAATCCTAATACTAGCAACAACAACGGAACTGCAATTATTCCAAAAGATACTACAAAACCAATAATTGATTCAATCCAATTTAATGCTCTTTGTACATAATAATTCCATGAAAATAGTTGCATTTAAATTTATGTTTGTAAACTTTGAAATATCCTCTACTGCCTTTAGAAAACTCTCAAAATCCTCAGCTGGAATATTCATAGTTAAGTTATAACTTTTAAGTCCTTGGTAATTTGTTGAGAGATACGTATTAGAAATATTTCCATTGAAATTCTTTACCAAGAGTTCTACTTCATCAATTGTATTTTCAAAATTAGATGAACTAACGTCTGTGCTTGCATAAGCAGTCTTAATGATATAGTCACCTTGTGAAAAAGAAGATTCTCTTGAGAAAGCTACTTCAGAAGTAGCCATATCTTCTACTTCTCCAAAATACGGCTCAGGAGCTCCCATTGTCATTTCACTGGACTGGGAACAAAAAGAAAATGTTAGAAGAAGAAGCAAAATTTTTAAATTTTTCACATTCTTAGTATAAGTAACTTAGAAGTTAGAGAATTCAATAATTGGAATTTTTAACTCCTCTTCGGATATTCCTCCATGGTAACCCTTTAATTTTGCCGAAAGATGTTTTGGATATACGATATTTTTATCTTCAACTAAAAAACAAAAATCAGGATAAATTGACTGCAAAAATTCATCTATTGGATCTCCTAGAAGATAAGACAACTCATGTTGCTCCAATAAAACACCTGGTATTTCAGAAAAAGTTTCTAAAACATTTTCTTTAGCCCCATTTATATAAACTGAACGTTGGTCTCCGTATATTTGTAGGTCATCACCATAATTCAAATGATGACGAAATTCATCGTTAATATTTACAAGACCGTGATCAGCAGAAATTATTGTTTTTGTTTTTTTGTTACTAATATTTGAAATCTCATTAACCAATTTTTCAAATTTAGTTATTTCAATTTGCCACTCATCTGAATTCACTCCAAATATATGGGCTGTAACGTCAATTAATGGATAATAGATAAAATTAAACCTATTTTCTAAAATCGAAGAATCTGATAACAACTCTAGAAGACTTTGTGCATCATCGTATGGAATAGTATTCGATTGCTCATACAAAAAATTTGATAGTGGACTTCCAACCAGGTTTCTAGGTTGAAAATTCGAAGCATAAATTTTGTTGTCTTTAAAAATTTTCCAAATTGAACTTTGTTTTTGATAATAATTATTTGATAATAAATTTTTATTATCCTCATTCCAATTTAAAGCATTTATGAGGCCATATTTTGATTTGTCATACATGTAATATCCTATCAAACCATGTTCAATTGGATTCTTCATGAAGGATATTGATGATAAGGCAACGTTCGTTGATGAAGGAAATGTTGTATTAATAGATTGAGTAACGTTCTTATTCAATGAAGAATCTGTACTGCTTAGATTTTTATAACCCAGACCATCAGCCAGTATGAAGTTTATAGTATCTGCTTCGTAAAGGTCTTGTGACAAAAGTTCAAATCTTGTATCTATTTCAACTTTGTCACGAACTACTGCTTTAAATATTTCTTTCGAAAGATCTATTAGGTTAGGTTCTTGTAAAAAATTTTTATTAATCACTTATAAAAAATCTTACAAAAAAATTACACTGAAGTTTGAGAAAAAACTAAACTTTTTAGAGGTTTAACTAAACTATAAATTATGATTGCAAACTTATGAATGTGGTGTTGATCCAGTTGGAACTGGATGGAGTCAAACATACGTAAGGTATTATATATTCGGCTTGCTTTTCGTAATATTTGATGTCGAAGCGGTCTTCATATTTCCATGGGCTATCAACCTAGAAAAACTTGGCTACTTTGGCTTAATTGAAATGTTTGTTTTTATATTTATTTTGTTAATTGGACTTATATACGCAATAAGAAAGGATGTCTTAAAATGGGAGTCATAGATAAATTCGGCCTACCAAAACCCATATCCTCAGTATTCAACTGGGCAAGATCATACTCGCTATGGTACTTTCAATTTGGATTAGCATGTTGCGCTATTGAGGTTATGGCTGTAAGCGGGCCAAGGCATGATTTTATGAGGTTAGGGGTTATTCCTCTTCCAGCATCTCCACGTCAGGCGGATTTTATGATTGTTGCAGGCACAGTAACAGATAAAATGGCTCCTTCTGTGAAAAGGCTTTATGACCAAATGCCAGAGCCAAAATATGTTATTTCAATGGGATCTTGTTCTAATAGTGGTGGACCTTATTGGGACTCTTACTCAGTCACCAAGGGAGTAGATCAATTAATCCCTGTTGATGTTTATGTTCCCGGTTGTCCACCAAGACCTGAGGCATTGCAGGAAGGAATTATTCTTCTACAGAAAAAAATTCGCGGAGAAGACATGAAAGAGAAGTGGTTAGAAGTTCAAACTGAGCCAATTTAAGATGGAAGAATTTTTTAACAATATAAAAGAAAGCTTTAAAGACGCTGTATTAGAGTTTGAAACAATAAATATTATCTCAGCAATAGATTGGGACAATGAAGTTTCTGTTGGTGAAGCACCAAAAGAGAGTGTTTCTCCTAGTTTTGAAATAATCACATGCCTGTCAGATTTAGACAATACTAACTTAGTTACTGTATCAACAAGTATTAGTAAATCAGAGCCAAATATTAACTCACTTATTGATGTGTACGCTGGTGCAAATTGGCATGAAAGAGAAGCGTACGAAATGTTTGGTATAAATTTTGAAAATCATCCAAATCTTGAAAAACTTTATCTTCCTGATGGGTATGAAGGAAATCCTATGCTGAAATCTTTTGAGTTAATAAGTAGAGAAGTTAAACCTTGGCCGGGAGATGTAGATGTTGAGGGAATGCCAGAAGAATCAGAAAGTGATGGATCAGTAGATGGTTAATGCTTTAGATCCACAGAATATGAACAGATTTTCAGAGGCTTCTGTATCAGTTGAAATTGAAACTGAAGATATGACACTTAACATCGGACCTCAACATCCATCTACTCATGGAGTTTTAAGACTGGTAGCAAAAGTAGATGGTGAAAAAGTACATGATGTGAAACCTGTTTTGGGATATATGCATCGCGGATATGAAAAGCTCGCAGAAGTAAGATCCTATCCACAAATTACAACACTTGTAAATCGAATAGATTGGGTTGCAGGGTTTTCAAATGAGATTCCATTCATTGCTGGAGCTGAAAGATTAATGGAAATAGAAGTACCTGAAAGAGCGAAGCATATCAGACTAATTCTTACTGAGATGGCCAGAATTTCTTCACATTTCGTCTTTAATGGTGCATACGCTCTTGAGGTTGGTGCACTAACCCCAATTTTTTATGCGATGGAAGACAGGGAACGAGTTTTAGATTTGATAGAGTCAGTAACTGGAGGACGTTTTCATCCAAACTTTAATCGTATTGGAGGAGTAAAACCCGCAGCCGGAGCAGGGCCCACTTCGAAAAAAAATATTCAAGATTTACCCGCTGGATTTTATAGAGATACAAAAGTAGCCATGGAAAAAGTTATACAGGCAGCTGATCAATTTCAAAATTTAATTGGTGGAAATGAAGTTTTTAAGAAGAGAACTAAAAATGTAGGCGTTCTAACTGCAGAAACAGCAGAAGCCTATGGTGTTTCTGGCCCAATACTCAGGGCATCAGGAGTTAAGTCAGACTTAAGAACCCAGACAGATTATCTACCATATGATCAATTTGAATATGATA
>LUMH01000159.1_pt1 | contig 33472 bp, 34 predicted proteins | sample 730001 | NCBI WGS metagenome assembly LUMH01 (sample SAMN03860268, study PRJNA289734) | marine metagenome | biome: seawater column; feature: ocean; material: water; isolation source: Red Sea water column Station 34 - depth 25m | place: Saudi Arabia: Red Sea | collected 2011-10-15 | depth 25 m
CCTTTATTGAATACATCTGCCAGTGTGGGAGATGGTTTATGTATTTACGTCGGCGATAGTGAAGTTGATGCTGAAACGGCTAAAAGAGCTGATGTGCCATTCTTACTCTTTACGGAGGGATATCGAAAAACACCTATTGAAAAAATCCCCCACACATATTCATTTTCTTCTTTTAATAAATTACCTGAGCTAGTTGAAAAAATATTAGAAAACACCAACAGGTAAAAAGATCTCCATTTAAAATTTGTGAATATCAAATTGAACTTGTGTTTGATTTTTGACTTCTCTGCATCACCTGTATCTTGTATTTAAATTAGTGGGTTTGACCCTTGGCCCCCAATTAGTATTATTTGGGTTTTTGGAAAGAAAAAACGGGAGAGATCTTATATGAGTATTTTGCGTGGTATGCGGGTTTTTGAAAGCTCAGCCTTTGTCGCTTTACCTCTTGCAGGCATGCAGTTAGCTCAAATGGGTGCTGAGGTTATTAGGTTTGACAATTTAGGGGGAGGTCTTGATCATTTCAGAAGACCGCTTGCTCCTAACGGCGAAAGTTTATTCTGGCATGGTCTTAATAAGGGGAAAAAATCATTTGCTGTAAATTTAAAATCTGAACAAGGACGGGAACTAGTCAGTGATCTAATCACCTCAGATGGTGAAGATGCTGGACTATTTATTACTAACCTGAGGGTACCTGGTTGGACAGATTATGAAAGTCTTAAAAAGAAAAGAGCGGATCTAATAATGGTGACTTTAAAAGGTGATCGACATGGTGGCCCGGAAGTTGATTACACTGTAAATCCAGCTCTTGGAATTCCTCACATTACAGGTGCTGAAGGCAGCCATGAGCCCGTTGCAAATGCCTTACCTGCTTGGGATTGCGTGGCAGGTAATATGGTTGTTTCCTCGCTACTCGCAGCCGAGCGAGATCGTTTCCGATCTGGAAGGGGTCAGAATGTGGAGTTTGCATTAAAAGACGCAGCAGCTGCAATCATTGGTCACCTTGGGATGATAGGGGAGGCAACTATTTCTGACAAACAAAGAGGAAAATCGGGTAATTCTGTATATGGAGCCTATGGCCAAGATTTTGAGTGTGCATGCGGTGGTCGAGTTGTAGTAATTGGGCTTACCTTAAGACAATGGCGTGGCCTATTGAAAGCAACTGATAAAGCACAGGAAATTAAAAGCCTCGAGCAAAACTTGGGTCTTTCATTGGATGATGAAGGACATCGTTGGGAAAATCGGCATGAAATAAATAATGTTTTTAGATCTTGGTTTGCAGAGCGAAAGATTACTGACTTTGAGAACAATTTTAATGAACTTGGTCTTACCTGGTCACGTTTCAGAACAACGAAAGAAGCACTTACTGAGGACGCAGATACATTTTCTGATAATCCAATGTTTCAAAAACTAAGTTTTGAAGGTATCGGCGAATATATGGTTCCTCGCTCGCCACTAGAATTTTCTAACTATGATAACTTACCTGCGCAAAAACCCCCAAAACTTGGTCAGCATACAGAGGAAATTTTAGCAGATGTAATGAGGTTAGGATCAGGAGAAATTGGAGGGCTTTTTGATGCCGGTATTGTTGGTTCAGCTACTAAAAATTTGTGAAAACTCTGAAAGTAATCTTAATGACCAAAGATAATAGAAAAAAACCAAAATCAGATGCTAGAATAGCAGGGGAAGTGGCAACTTATGTTTTGCTTGGGCTCGGTATTTTCGTTTTTGTAATTGTCGCTTCGTCTTAAGCTTCCCGTTCAATAATTTTATTATGTTGGGGTAGATATACACCAATCAAGAGAATTCCGGCCAGGCCCAATATAGACGCTGGAACCAAAGTTATCGATATCTGTAAAGAGTTGATAGCAGCTTCGGTTTGGTCGGTTATTCCCTCCGTTGTTTCTTTCCATCCATACAAACTCAAAATGAACCCTAACAGTAGTGGAGAAATTGCATTTGCTACTTTCTGACCAAAGAGCCAAACAGCGGAAAAAGCGCCCTCAATAGACTCACCTGTTTTTTCACGAGTGACGTCCATTAGATCGGGATAAAGCGCCCATGGTATTTGTTGATAAGATCCATTGGTCATTCCAGCCAAAATAAATAGTCCAGCCAGCAATGTGACATTGAAATTGGGCAAACAGAAAAATATTAAAACCAATAAAATTATATAGCATATAATGCCAATAAGCTGAGCGGTAACTTTCCCATATATATTTGATAGTTTTACCCACAGCACCTGACTAATTATCGAGCCAATTACAAAAGCTGCGAACATGAGAGATAATGTTCCGAGGCCTTTTGCAATCCCTGAAAGTAGAGAATTTCCATCATCGAGTATCAGATACATTGCAGCGAAAGGTAATCCAGCCGTAATCAGCGCTATAGCTAGCGTCATAATACCATAAAGAACAACCAGGGTGATAAACGCTCTATTCGCAATGACTAATCCCACTACTTGTGAAAAGTTTTGTTGGGATGGTAGCAAAGTACGCGGGGTATTTCGGGTAAAAAATACTGAAAACCAAATAGATAAAACTATAAGCGGAGCTACACAGATCGCGGCGAATGTATAACCGGATCTTGTGTCTCCTGCCAGTATTGGGATCAGGGCGCCGCCTATTAAAATACCAAGTGAGGCAAACGCCATTCGCCATGCGGTCATCGAAGATCTCTCTTTTTTGTCCAAGGTCATTTCACCAGCCATAGCTCCATAAGGTATTGAAACCATTGTAAAACCTAGCGTTGCGACTAGAAAAAATATAGTAACCCAAATGAGGCTTTCATTGGTTCCAAAACCTTCTGGTACTGCAAATAATCCAATTATGGAGGCCGCTAAAATAACGGCACCCAATAGCACTAAAGTAGCCAATTATAGGATCTGAAATAATGTCAAAAACAAGAACAGCAGTTGTTATTGCCCCTGCCATAGCAATTGGAATTCCAAGAAAGCTATTCATAAAGGCTAAAATCAGTAGTTGTTTTACAATGACAAAAACAACAATCCCCATGTCTGCTAAACCCCAGCCTGCTTTTTGACCTGTTGTAAGTGACATTTTACACCCCCGAGATTGGTTTCCTAATTTTAGTCGTTTCTGATGAATGCTTATAGTGCAAATTTCAAACAGACAGAGAAATAAACATTTTTTACTTTATTAATTACAGCTATTTAAGCCATTCAGGAATTATATCTCTATCAATAATTTCTGTATAACTAGGTCTCTTGCGTATGATAGAAAATCTATCCTTATTGACCATTACTTCAGGAATTAATGGTCGAGTATTATATTCACTAGACATCACTGCACCGTAGGCGCCAGCAGATCTGAATGCCACCAGATCATTTTCAAAAAGCTCATTCATTCTTCGTTCTTTTGCGAAAGTGTCGCCAGTTTCGCACACAGGTCCCACCACATCATATACTTTCTCTGCTCGAGAGGCGTTTTGCTGTTCGATTGGTACAATGTCATGATATGCCTCATACATTGCTGGACGAATTAAATCATTCATAGCAGCGTCAAGTATGGCAAAATTTCTGTTTTCTCCACTTTTGATACATAGCACCGATGACACCAAAATTCCGGCATTACCAACAATCAGTCGGCCTGGTTCAATTTCGATTTCACAATCGAGGTGCCCCAAAACTTTTTTGACCATTTTCCCGTATTCTAAGGGTAGGGGAGGTGCAGATTGTTCACTTCCATAAGGTATACCTAAGCCGCCTCCAAGGTCTAAACGTGTGATTTTATGGCCGTCTTGCTTAAGAATTTGTGTCAAATCAGCAAGTTTTTGATAGGCCTTTTCAAATGGCTCCAAGTTGGTCAACTGACTGCCAATATGAAGATCTATTCCCACAATATCAATTCCGGGCATTTTTGCGGCGTCAGCATAAACATCTCTTGCTCTCGATAACGGAATTCCAAATTTATTTTCAGCTTTACCAGTTGCAATTTTTTCATGAGTTTGGGCGTCTACATCCGGATTTATCCTAATAGCTATAGGAGCTAATGTATTCATGGATGATGCTACTGAAGATATGTGTTTAAGTTCTGACTCGCTTTCCACATTAAATTGGCGAATACCATTTTGAAGGACCAATTTAATTTCCTCTAAAGTTTTTCCCACACCTGAAAACACAATTTTCTCTGATGGTATACCTGCAGAAATTGCCCGCCTATATTCCCCGCCAGATACCACATCCATGCCAGCCCCTAGGTTTCCCAGTGTTTTTAGAATAGCCTGATTAGAAGCAGCTTTCATTGCATAGCATATGCAATGATCCAAACCATCAAGAGCATCATCAAAAAGCTTAAAATGGCGTACCAAAGTAGCTGTTGAATATACATAAAAAGGCGTACCAACTGACGCTGCTATTTCAGCCACAGAAACATCTTCGGCATAAAGATGGCCGTTTCTATAATTGAAATGATCCATTAATTTTTTTGCTCCGCTTTCTTAAATGATGCTTCTATTTTAGAATTTTGTCTATTCGCTCAATAGCGCGTAATATATTGTCTTTGCTATTTGCGTATGAGAACCGCAAATATCCTTCTCCAAATTTACCAAAACTAGTTCCAGCAATAGTGGCAACACCGGCTTCATCAAGGATCAAATCCTGAGCTTGAGATGAAGAAAGCCCAGTTTCTGATATATTTGGAAATGCATAAAAGGCGCCAGCTGAGTCAATGCAGCTTACTCCTTTTAAGTCATTTAGTGCAGAAACGATAACTTTACGTCTTTCATCAAATTGTGACACCATTTCGAGAACCGGATCTTTTGGTCCTGTTAATGCAGCTAATCCTGCATACTGTGCTGCAGCGTTTACGCAAGAGTGATCATTAATACACAACCGAGTGACTTGGTCTACCATTTGATCTGGCCATACTGCATATCCCATACGCCAACCTGTCATGGCATAGGTTTTTGACCAACCATCTAAAACAATTAGCCTGTCTCGAATTTCAGGATACTGCAACAAGCTGACGTGCTTCCGCCCATCATATAGCATTTGACTGTATATTTCATCTGATAACAAGGCTACGTGTGGGTGGTTTTTTAATCCTTCCACTAATTTATCAACCTCTGATTTTGGTGTGACTCCACCTGTTGGGTTTGCTGGGCTATTAATTATAATAAGCCTTGTTTTACTGGTTATCTGAGATAAAACCGCCTCTGCTTCGAAAGCAAACCCGTTTTCCTCTTTCAAAGCAATGGGCACTGCTGTGGCGCCAGTGTAGTTTATTACTGACTCATAAATTGGAAAGCCCGGGTTAGGGTACATTATTTCGGCACCTTTTTGACCAAATAAAAGTACAGCAAAAAACATAGTTGGTTTTCCACCTGGAACGACGATTATATTTTGTGGTTTAACATGGGTTTGGTGACGTTTTTCTAAGTCCCTTGCAACAGCTTCCCTCAATTCAGGAATGCCGTTTGCAGGAGTATATCCATGGTGCCCGTCTTGAAGAGCTTTTATTCCTGCCTGAACGATATGCTCAGGTGTTTTGAAGTCTGGCTGACCAATTCCCAGATTAATAATGTCTTTACCATTGGCAGCCAATTCATTTGCTTTCGCCAAAACTGTAAATGCTGACTCTGTTCCCAATCTAGAAATGCTGTCGGCGAATTGAAGTTGCGTCATTTAATTTTCCAAAAATTTATTTTATTTTGTTTCGTTACTTAAGGGTGGTTTTGGTGGGCCATCCACTCCGCAACCTGCTGTCAAACAGCAGAAAAGCAAAACGAGAGTAATAATTCTCATTCTAACTCCCTTTTCCATCTATCTATTTGAAATTGCACTTCTTCAGGGCAAGTCCCTCCGTAGGAAGATCGTGATTTAACTGAATTTTCAATAGATAGAACCGTAAAAACATCTTCCGTTATATCCGAATGAACTTTCTGCATATCTTTGAGTTTTAATTCGGATAAATCGCACTCTAATTGCTCAGCAAGCCTCACTAATTCACCTGTAATGTGATGAGCTTCCCTAAAAGGAAGATTTAAAACTCTGACTAACCAATCCGCTAAGTCAGTTGCGGTCGCGAAGCCAGATTTCGCTGCTTTTTCTAGGCTTTCTTTGTTAGCAGTCAAATCTTTAATCATGCCTTCCATTGCGCATAAGGCCAGTCTTAAACTATCCGCAGCATCAAAAACTTGCTCCTTATCTTCTTGCATGTCTTTTGAGTATGCTAAAGGCAGCCCTTTCATAACTGTCATTAAGCCTATATTGGCGCCTAAAATTCGTCCAATTTTTGCTCTTACTAATTCAGCTGCATCAGGGTTTTTCTTTTGGGGCATAATAGAAGACCCTGTTGAAAATCTGTCTGATAACTCAATAAATTTGAATTGCGCGGAAGACCATATTACCAGTTCCTCCGCTAATCGGCTTAAATGCATAGCACAAATAGAGGAAGAGGCTAAAAATTCTAAAGCAAAGTCGCGGTCACTAACTGCATCAAGAGAATTCGCTGTTGGTCTGGCAAATTTAAGCTTACTAGATGTATAGTTTCGGTCTATTGGAAAAGAAGTTCCAGCTAATGCAGCGGAGCCTAATGGACACTCATTCATTCTCGCTCTAGCGTCTTTTAATCGAGAGCGATCCCGAGCAAACATTTCCACATATGCCATCATATGGTGACCCCAAGTTATTGGTTGGGCCGTTTGTAAATGCGTAAAGCCGGGCATAATCCAAGAAATGCCACTTTGCGCTTGATCGAGAAGGGCTCTGATTAAGTTTACTAAATTTTGGTCAATCAGATCTATTTGGCCTCTGACCCAAAGTCGAAAATCGGTTGCCACCTGGTCATTGCGGGATCTTGCAGTGTGGAGTCTGCCAGCAGGTTCACCAATCTTATCCTTCAGTCTTGACTCTATATTCATGTGTATGTCTTCAAGTGCAGTTGAAAATTCCAAGTCACCAGCTTCAAGCTCAGCTAGGATTTCCTCGAGGCCTTGCTTTATAGCATTAGCATCAGGAAGATTTATGATGCCTGTTTCAGCTAGCATTTCGGCGTGGGCTAAAGAACTTTCAATGTCTTCAGGTGCCAAACGCTTGTCAAATTCAATTGAGGCGTTAATTGCTTCCATAATGGCATCTGGTCCGGTAGAGAACCGACCACCCCACATTTTATTTGAGGATTTTTTTGACATGAAAACACCCTTTAAAGGATTAACAAATTTTTCAACTTTTGTTGTTCTTTATACGGCCTTTAGCTTGTGTGCAAATACTGTGCTTTCTGAAGTTAACAAATTTTCTATTTTAGAAGAATTTAAAGTTGGTGAAATGAAAAAGTTAATTTTGCACGAAACTCCAAAGGCATTGAGTGAAGAGGTATTTTATAAGCCAAACGGTGATCCAGTTATTTTGGAGTCTTTTTCAGAAAGTCTGACGCTAGTTAACTTTTGGGCAACTTGGTGCGCCCCATGTCTTAAGGAAATGCCTAGTTTGTCAAACCTTCAAAAAATTAAGGGTGGCAAAAACTTTAATGTTGTAACAATAGCTACAATGAGAAATTCACCAAAATCTGTGGATAAATTTTTTGAAAAAATGTCAATTGATAACCTAATAAAATATCAAGATCCTAAAGGGCACTTGGCCCGTTCTCTCAAAGTAGCAGGACTTCCATTAACAATTTTGATTAATAGGGATAGCAAAGAGGTTGCAAGGTTTATTGGTGATGCTGATTGGTCCAGCCCACAAGCTGTAAAATTACTTGAAAAGGCTATAGAAATAGAAATGCAAAATTGAAATAATTTTTTGAATTTTTATTATTAAACAAAGCTATTTATCAAATAAATAGTTTTTCCCGCAAGCTTGTTTAGTTCTAACCTAATCCAGTCAATAAGTTGGACATATGCAATAATGTAGCTTTCAGCTTCGGGTAAAAGTAATATCAATTCTGCATTAAAACTGTAAACCAGAAAGGATGCGAGAACCACCAATAAGCCCAAAATGAAACCTGGAAACTGCGATCGTTTTTTTTCGTCCAGAGCTTCTGCAATTACATCTTTAGACTGATGCTTTAAAATGGCATCCTTTGTTAGAATTTCTGGATTATTGTTTTCTAGACTTTTTTCTGTTTTTTTCTTTTTAGATGGTTTGTTTTTATTGCTACGCTCTCGATCTCTAGCTTCGATTTCTCTTTTTGCCTCTTCTTTAAGTATTTTTATAACAGAAGGGTCAATTTTTCGTTGAGCAGACGCGTTGTTTTCTAATTCAATATTATTTTCTTCGCTGCTTTTGGAGTCAAGCTGAGTAGGCTTTTCGTCTGTTGTCTTTTTTGTTCTGGTTTGAAACCATTTATGACCGCAACTCGCACATTGTACTTCTCTGCCTCCAATTGGCACTGCAGTACGAGGAACCTCGTAATTTGCTTTACAAGATGGACAAACTAAACGCATTTGCTCTCTTTTTAATAAATGTCTGCATCAGACTTTATGCCAGATAAAAAAATATATATAGCCGTAAAAGTACATGCTTTTAATTGTTGAACAACAGTTTATTACAGTATGGTAATTGTATTTATGAATAAAAAATAAATGAGGGACGATTTAGCTGTGATTGAGATGAAAAGCGCCGCATACTCTTACGGTGATGAACTTTTGTCAGAGCTAAATATATCTATATCTCAGGGTTCTTTTTACTTTCTTACTGGGCCGTCAGGATCTGGTAAAACAACTTTTCTTAAAATGTGTTATGCCTCTCTCGTTCCTACGTCTGGGGCCCTTACGATCTTTGGTAAAGAGTCTTCAGATTTAACCCGCGATGAAATGGCTTATTTAAGGAGAAAAATTGGCGTTGTCCATCAGGATTGTCAATTTTTGGATCACTTAAACGTGAATGATAATATAGCACTACCGATAATGGTTTCGGGTCAGAATTCTTTGTCAGATAATGTAAATTTGAAAGAGCTTTTGAACTGGGTTGGCCTGTCCCATAGATCAAAAGCTCTGCCACCTGAACTTTCTGGTGGCGAAAGACAAAGAGCAGCATTGGCTCGCGCTATCATTATGTCTCCAGATGTCATATTGGCTGATGAGCCTACGGGTAATATTGATTGGGAAATGTCTCAAAGACTAATTCGTTTGTTGATCGAATTAAACCATATGGGGAAGACAATCGTGATTGCAACTCATGATTTAAACTTGATAAGATTTACAAAAGCTAGTGTGCAGGCGCGTGTTTTACGGATAAGCAACAAAAGAGTGCAACTTGCTGGAAGTGATTTGTAATGTCCGGCATTAGAAAAGTCTTTTTATCAGATAGATATGTAAATCAAATTGTTCCAAAAAATGGTTTCACTACACTTTTGACATTCTTTACTTCTGCATCAATGGCGTTCTTGATTGTATTTTCAGTAGCTCTCTCATCTGCAGCCGATCGTTTAGCTCAAAATTGGTCTGACTCATTAAAAAATTCCGCAACATTGCGAGTATCTGCACCTTCAATAGACTTGGAGGCACAAACAGAAGCGGCCTTGAGCGTATTGTCTACCACGAGAGGAATTGCCTCCTTTCGTGTGTTAAAGCCAGAAGAACAACAAGCACTACTCGAGCCTTGGTTTGGTCCGAAAGTTCCCATAAAAAATTTACCCATGCCCCGTCTTATCAGTATTGAAGAAGATGAAAATGGTTATGATAGAGTAGGACTAAGATTAAGGCTGGCAGCCGAAGTCCCCGCAGCAGTATTGGACGATCACACAAGGTGGCGCGAACCTCTGATTAAAGCAGCTGATCGCATTTGGTTTTTGGGTTGGTTTTCTATAGGATTAATCGTGTTGATAGTCGTTGCGATGATGACACTGGTGACCCGTGCGGCATTATCTTCAAACAAAAAAATCATTGAGGTTTTGAGATTGGTTGGAGCAACTGATCAATATATTGCTTCGGCTTTTGTTCGAAAACTTGCAAACCAAGCTTTCTTTGGCTCTTTATTAGGATCATCCTTAGCATCTTTAACTTTATTTCTCCTACCATCTGAGTCCGATCAAGCTGCGATTTTAACAGGGCTACGATTAGAGGGGATGGAATGGATTTGGTTAGGCATAGTACCCCTGTCTTTTTCTTTTTTAACGTTTTTAACAACACGTATTTCTTCACTGAGTATCCTTAGGACCCTGACCTAATGGCTTATGCTATTCAATATACACGCTCTCTTTTTTTCCTTATCCAGATGTATCTCATGATGGTAGTTTTTGGTTTATTATTCTGTCCACTAGTCAGCCTAAATAGAAAGTATTCATATTTGGCTGTTCATGTTTGGTGCAGATGGGTTCGCTGGACCGCTTCTTGGATGGTAGGTCTTAAATCTGAAGTTAGGGGTGTAATTCCAGATCACGAATTCATTATAGCGGCAAAACACCAAAGCTTTTTTGATATAATTTTGATCGTAAGTGAAACGCCAAGGCCAAAATTTATAATGAAATCCTCATTACGTTGGGCGCCTGTCTCAAAAAATGATGTCTTCGGTTGCATCAGGTACAGCTCCGCCTGGTCAGCTTATTATTTATCCACAGGGAACCCGAGTTGCTCCAGGAGATTTTAAACCATATAAAATAGGCGTAGCAGCGCTTTATCAGTAAACTGGTCAAGAATGTTTACCTGTGGCTTGTAACGTTGGTCTTTTCTGGCCCAAGTATGGGGTTATGCGAAAGCCCGGATTGGCAGTTGTTGAGTGTTTGCCCGTAATTCCTAAAGGTTTAGAAAACTCAGATCTTATGAATGAACTTGAGAATGTTATTGAAAAAAGAACAAATGAGTTACTTGCTGAGTCAACCTTGAAATAGGGTCTAATTTAGTATGCTCATATTTTTGCGACATCTGGCCGCAAGTGGTCTGGTAAATGTCGGAAATGCAAAATTACAATTTTACTTAAGCTTTATACGATTTAGAGACGTTTATCATTGTATAGGGGACACCTAGATGAGCTATAAAACCGATATTGAAATAGCGCGTAGCGCTGAAAAAAAGCCAATTCAAGAAGTTGGAGCTCACCTTGGAATTCCTGCAGAACATTTGTTACCTTTTGGTCATGATAAAGCAAAGGTATCTCAAGAATTTATAGATAGTGTTCAGGATAGAAATAATGGAAAACTAATTCTTGTAACGGCTATAAATCCCACACCGGCTGGAGAAGGTAAAACAACAACAACTGTTGGTCTAGGTGATGGGCTCAACAAAATTGGAAAAAATGCAACGATCTGCATAAGGGAAGCATCTCTTGGGCCAAATTTTGGTATGAAAGGCGGGGCTGCCGGCGGTGGTTATTCACAAGTTATTCCAATGGAGGATATGAACCTACACTTTACCGGGGACTTTCATGCAATAACATCGGCGCATTCGCTACTCTCAGCCATGATCGATAATCATATCTATTGGGGTAATGACCTAGGTATTGATACTAGAAGGGTAGTTTGGCGTAGAGTTGTCGATATGAATGATAGGGCCCTGCGTCAAATTACGGCCTCTCTAGGGGGTGTTTCAAATGGATTTCCTAGAGAAGCAGGGTTTGACATCACGGTTGCCTCAGAAGTTATGGCAATTTTGTGCTTAGCAAAAGATCTCAACGATTTACAGACGAAATTAGGTAATATGATAGTTGCCTACAGACGTGACCGTAGCCCAGTATTTTGCCGAGATATACAGGCGGATGGTGCTATGACAGTTTTGCTGAAAGACGCGATTAAACCCAATTTGGTGCAAACTTTAGAGAATAACCCAGCATTTGTACATGGTGGGCCATTCGCCAATATAGCACATGGATGTAATTCATTAATCGCTACTCAAACAGCGCTTAAATTATCTGATTATGTTGTGACAGAAGCTGGCTTCGGTGCAGATTTGGGTGCTGAAAAGTTTTTAAACATAAAATGCCGTAAAGCTGGCTTGTCTCCATCTGTCATAGTGCTTGTTGCAACCATTCGTGCAATGAAGATGAATGGTGGTGTGGCAAAGGAAGACTTAGGCCAAGAAAATGTGAGTGCTGTTAAGTCTGGCTGTGCAAATTTGGGCTGTCATATAGAGAATTTGAAAAGTTTTGGTGTACCGGTGATTGTGGCAATTAATCATTTTGTTAAAGACACTCAAAATGAGATAAATGCTGTCATGGAATTTGTTACCAGCCAGGGCGCGGAAGCTATTGTATCAAAACATTGGGAGTTTGGATCAGAGGGTTCAGTAGATTTGGCAAAACGAGTAGCAGAAATTGCTGACTCAGACATATCTGATTTCGCACCAATCTATCCTGACAACATGCCACTAGCTGAAAAAATACAAACAATTTGTAAAAGAATTTACAGGGCTGACGAAGCGCTTATGGATAAGAGGATACGTGATCAGTTGAGGCAATGGGAAGATCAAGGATACGGTGATTTGCCAATTTGTATGGCAAAGACACAATACAGTTTTTCAACTGATCCCAACTTACGTGGTGCACCAACTGGCCATAGTGTGCCAGTTCGTGAAGTCAGGATTAGTGCAGGGGCGGGCTTTATTGTTGTTGTATGTGGTGAAATTATGACAATGCCAGGTTTGCCTAGAGTACCTGCAGCAGAATCCATTTATCTCAATCGCTTTGGTGAAATAGAAGGGTTGTTCTAAACTTGAATTTAATGTTTTACGTAATAAAACTTTGAGTTCAGGAGATCGCAATGACAGAACTTACAAAACCGGATGATTGTAAAAGTATGGAAGAATTGCGTCATCAAATTGATAAGTTGGATATCAAAATAGTTGAACTATTAGCCACGCGTTCACAGTTCATAGATCGAGCAACTGATTTGAAAAGTATAAACGGGATGCCTGCAAGAATTCCTGATAGAATTGAAAGTGTTGTTTCAAATGCGCGGGAGGCTGCGCAAGAACTAGATCTTGACTCAGATTTGGTTGAGAAAATCTGGAGAATTCTGATTGAGTGGTCGATTAAAAGAGAAGCAGAAATTATTCGCGAAGAATAAATTTATTTCCTCTAACTTTAAGGGATACTGACGATGGTAGCGCAAATAATAGACGGTAAGCTTTTCTCGCAAAGACTCAGAGATAAAGTTGCTCTGAACGTGGCAGATTTAAAAAATAACCACAAAATCACACCAGGTCTCGCAGTGGTGCTAGTTGGTGAAGATCCAGCAAGCCAAGTTTATGTTAATACAAAATCTAAAATGGCTAAAATTGCCATTACCACCGCATATCAATGAAGAGGCTGTAATAAACGCAATTGATCCTGCCAAAGACGTCGATGGTTTCCATATTTCTAACGTTGGCCTACTTGCCACAGGTCAATCTTCCATGGTCCCGTGCACACCACTAGGTTGTTTGCTGATGCTAAAAGAATTTCATGGATCTTTATCAGGTATGGATGCAGTAGTTGTTGGTCGCTCCAACATAGTCGGCAAACCAATGGCACAACTTTTGTTAAATGAAAGTTGCACCGTTTCCATTACGCATTCCAGAACTAAAAACTTAGAACACGTTGTTGGACGGGCTGATATTGTTGTAGCAGCAGTGGGTAAAGCAGAAATAGTCAAGGGTAATTGGATCAAGCCTGGAGCCACGCTTATCGACGTTGGTATCAATAGAGTTGAGGGAAGCAATGGAAGTAAACGGCTTGTTGGAGATGCTGAATTCTCAAGTTGCTCCGAAGTTGCTGGTGCTATCACCCCGGTTCCTGGTGGTGTCGGTCCAATGACTATTGCTTGCTTATTGGTAAATACTTTAGTTGCCTGTTGCCGCAAATATGGTCTCTCTGAGCCTGACATTAAATTAAGCTAATTAGCTTTAGAAATCGGGACTGGATAAACCTCCTTTCCGGTCATTATAGCGATGGCTTTTGTTTGCATAATCGAACGTAGTGGTTCCCGATTGCAATACAGGCCTCCAGTGTAAGTACCATAGGCTGGCATTATTACTCGATTATCGTCGATTAAAAAACAAGCTTTTGTAAAAGATTGGCCTTTAAGCCTTAACTTTATTTTGGGATGGTAATGGCCAGATATCTCGTAACTTTCTTTTGTATTTGCAATATGTTGAAAATTAATTTTTCCAATCTCTATAGACTGTACGAAACTCCCCCCTAATGCTTTAGGTGATGGGTCATGGTTCCCAGAAATCCATATCCATTCTTTACCCTCTTGCATCTTTCGAATCCAAAGGATTTCATCTTTTGGAAGGAACCTATCCCCTTCGTTATCGTCAAAACTGTCACCCAGACAAATAATCATTCTTGCCTTTGTAGTCTTAAGATCTTTTTCTAGTCTTAACAGTGTGTCTTGGTTTTCATAAGGAGGGATCCAAGATTGTCCCTTTCTAGCTAATCTATTCGACTTACCGAAATGAAGATCTGAAACACATAGCAAGGATTGGGATGGCCACCAGAGAGCCCCAGAGGGCAAGGCCACCAATTCATTTTCTGAAATAGAAAACTTAAAACTATCCATTTTTTTTTAATTATTCCCAATGTAAAAATAATTTTTTCTACAGTCCGGCTTCTTTCATAAGCGAATTTGCCTCATTTTTTAATAATAGTTCTCTAGCCTGGCCCTCAATAGGTATAGTCCCTACCTCCAGTAACATTGGTGCAGCTAAAGGCGAAACATGTGGAAGATTTTTGTGGATAATATTATCGTCTACCCTTTTGAACATTTCTTCAATTCGGCTGAAATCAATTAACCCTTTCATGGCTTCGTCTTTTGTAATTTTTAAAAGCAGGTGAGTTGGATCGTATTTGACTAGAGTGTCGTATAATATATCTGAAGAAAAAGTTGTCTGGCGTCCAGATTTTCTAAGACCTGGTAAATTCCGATCAATTAAGCCAGATACTGAAGCCACAGCTTTAAATGTTCTTTTCATTAAAGCGTTACCTGAAAACCATTTATCTAGCCCTAATTCAATTTCGCTGAATTTGAATAATTGGATTGGGTTTTCTACTTTTTCTAATCCCCATATCAGCGTTGCATAATCATTAGCCACAAAGCCTAGTGGGGCGAGGTTTAGCTCTTCTAATTTTTTTGATAGAATTAATCCTAATGTTTGGTTGGCATTTCTCCCAGCAAACCCATAAACGACTAGATAGTGACGTGACTTTCTAAAAAACGTCTCAATTAATAAACTATTTCGAACCGGCAGTTGAGAAAATTCTTTTTGTTTGTTTAGCCAATTTACTGTGTCTGCTGGTAAATCTTTCCAACTTTGGTTTTCAAAGCTGTCTAAAATTCTATCGCTTAGTTTTGTACTTGTTGCAAATTTAGTCCCCATAAAAGTTGCAATTTTTGGCTGTTTATTTGCATTATGAGTCACCTCTACTATCATTTCGCGTAAGCTTTCGAAACGAACTATTTTACCGCCCATTAAAAAAGTATCACCTTTCGTCAAAGAGGCGGCAAACGCTTCTTCAATTTCTCCGAGAGGTTTTCCGCCACTTCGACGATGTGTTCGCACTTTCAGTGTCTCAGTATCTTGAATGGTCCCGACATTCATTCTTATTTTATTTGCAATTCTTGGATCACGTAAAATTAAATTTCCTGAGTGGTCTAATTTTAGTCTATGCCATTGTTCATATCGATTAAGGGCATAACCTCCATCGATACAAAACCCCATGCATTCTTTAAACTCTTCGTGAGTTAAATTTTTATACGCACCAATTTGTTTTATTTCCTCAAATAATTTGGCTGGCAAAATTTTTCCCGAACAAGCCACGAGTAAAATATGTTGACATAATACGTCCAAGGATCCTGACGCTATTGGCTCGCCATCTAAATCCTTATCTCTAACGGCTTCTAGCGCTGCTTGGCATTCAACAATTTCAAATTTATTTGCTGGTACAATTATGGCTTTGGACGGTGTATTGTAAGTATGGTTTGCCCTCCCAATTCTCTGCACAAGTCTTTTTATGTTTTTTGGCGCACCGACTTGAATGACAAGGTCGACTTCATTCCAGTCTATCCCTAAGTCTAGTGTGCCAGTACAAACAACTGCTCTCAATTCACCTTTCGTTATAGCTGCCTCAACGCGTTTGCGTTGCGCCAAATCTAGACTTCCATGGTGGATAGCTACAGGCAAGTTGTCTTGATTATTTAGCCAAAGATTATGAAAAAAGATTTCAGCCTGAGCGCGTGTGTTATGAAAAATAAGTGTTGTTTTGTGTTTCGATATTTGTTCCAAGACATCTGGAACAGCATATGTCGCTCCGGCCCCTGACCAGGGAGGTGAAGCGGTTGTCTGTAGCATAGAAATATTTGGATCAGGTCCAGGTTCAGCAAATATTATTGGGCAATTATTGTCATTTTCTGATATGAAACCTGCTATTTCTTGCGGATGATCAACTGTTGCCGACAAAGCCAGTTTGCGAAGGTTTTTTGAGATTGATTGCAAGCGAGAGATTGCTAGCAATAGCTGATGACCCCGTTTATTTTCAACGAGTGCATGTATCTCGTCAATTATTATTCTTTCTAAATTTGCGAAAAGTGCGTTGGCCTCTGGAAAAGAGATTAATAATGCCAGGCTCTCAGGAGTGGTTAATAGGATTTGGGGAGGATCAATTCGTTGCCGCCGTTTTGTTTTGGCGGTTGTATCGCCTGTTCTATCCTCCACTTTTATATTAAGACCCATTTCTTCAATTGGGATCATTAAATTTCTTTTGATATCGGCTGCTAAAGCCTTCAAAGGGGAAACGTAAACCGTATGAAGGCCAGAGAAATTCACTCGATCTAGCTCAATTAATGTTGGAAGGAAGCCAGACAAAGTTTTTCCAGAACCAGTTGGGGCGATTAGAAGTTGTGATTTCCTATCTGAATTGGTTAGAACGTCTATTTGATGAGTGTGCAAACCCCAGTTTCTTTTGTTTATCCAATTTTGAAACTTTTGGGGTAAAGCGAATGTACTCATTAAAAATTTTAAGAAAAATTAATTTACTATTTTGGCTATTGTAGCACTTCGAATTTCTTCTTCAGAAACTCCAGTGGCGCATTCAATGATTTCTAAACCTCCCGGCACCACATCCAAAACTCCTAAATTTGTAATTATTCTGTTCACAACACCTTTGCCTGTAAGTGGTAAGGTGCACTCTTTTAATACTTTAGAGTCTCCATGTTTGTTAGTATGATCCATAACTACCACAACGCGTCCGACACCAGATACTAAATCCATAGCGCCCCCCATTCCTTTAACGAGTTTTCCAGGTATCATCCAATTAGCTAAGTCGCCATTTTCAGCCACTTCCATTGCTCCCAATATGGCCATCGCTATTTTACCTCCTCGGATCATTCCAAAAGAAGTTGCACTATCAAAGTATGCGGTTTGTGGAAGCTCTGTAATCGTTTGCTTCCCGGCATTTATCAAATCAGGGTCTTCTTCACCTTCAAATGGAAATGGTCCCATACCAAGCATGCCATTTTCTGACTGAAGTGTTACGCTTATTCCTTCTGGAATATAGTTTGATACCAATGTTGGAATTCCAATACCGAGGTTTACATACATTCCGTCTTCAAGTTCCATTGCTGCTCGGGCAGCCATCTGATTTCGATCCCACATTTGTCTATCCTTTAGGCTGCTGCACGCGTTGTTCGCTGCTCAATTCGCTTCTCATGTTTTCCTTGAATAATTTTATGAACATAAATTCCTGGAAGATGGATCAAATCTGGGTCAAGCGAACCTGTAGGCACAATCTCTTCCACCTCTACCACACAAACTTTACCACACATGGCGGCCGGAGGATTAAAATTTCTCGCTGTTTTTCTAAATATGAGGTTTCCTGTTTCATCTGCTTTCCAGGCTTTAACAATTGAAAGATCTGCAAAAAGGCTCTCTTCCAATATATATGTTTCCCCATTGAAATTTTTATGCTCTTTTCCATCAGCGATGACGGTTCCAACACCTGTTTTTGTGTAAAAACCAGGTATCCCACAACCTGCTGCTCGCATTCTCTCGGCTAGTGTTCCTTGAGGATTAAATTCTAGTTCGAGTTCTCCTGCGAGGTATTGCCTCATAAACTCGGCATTTTCGCCCACATAAGAAGATATCATCTTTTTTACTTGCCGCGATTGGAGCAATATTCCAATTCCAAAATCGTCAACGCCGGCATTATTTGAAGCAAAAGTTAAATCTTTGGTTCCAGCATTTTTAATTGCTTCCAGTAACAATTCTGGAATTCCACATAGCCCAAAACCTCCAGCGGCAATAAACATTCCATCGAAAAGCAAACCATCAAGAGCTTCCTCAGCTGTGTTGTAAACTTTTTGCATTGAAGTATCTCCTTTCTAAGATTTGGAACGCTGAAATAAACTTAACAAAATTTATTTTTTCTTTCCCTTCTTTTTTCCTTTCGCAGCTTTTTCAGAAATAAGAATTAAAGCTTGTTCCATCGTAATTTTTTCTGGATCTTGGTCTTTTGGTATTGTGGCATTGATTTTCGCGAATTTTACATAGGGGCCATAGCGCCCATCCATAACATTCACTGGGCCACCACCATCGGGATGGTCTCCAAGCTCTTTAAGAGCCTTTGAAGCGCCCCCACGACCGCTATTAGCGGATGCTTTTTTTGCTAGTTCTTCGACGGCTCTATTCATTCCTATAGTAAAAACATCCTCAGGTTCTTTTAAATTTGCATAGATTCTTCCATGACGAACAAAAGGTCCGTATCTCCCAATGCCTGCCTCTATAATTTGGCCGTCTTCAGGATGCGGGCCAATTTCCCTCGGTAGGTTCAGAAGTTTTATAGCTTTTTCGATTTCCATTTCTGATGCTAACCACCCTTTTGGCAAACTTGCTCTCGGAGGCTTTTTATTGTCTTCTGAAGTTTCACCACGTTGGATATAAGGTCCATACCGACCGTTTTTTAAGAATATTTGATCTCCATCATATTCACCAAGCAGACGGTCAGCGGCTTCTTCTATATCGCCTGATATTGGTCGGGTGTACTTGCATTCAGGATAATTTCCACACCCAACAAATCCACCGGTTCGTGATGATTTCAAATGAAGTTGGCCATTTCCACATTTGGGGCATTTTCGTGGATCAACCCCGTCTTCTTTTACTGGGTAAAGTTGTGGGGCTAATGCATCATCAAGAACATCTAAAACTTCTGTAATTCGAAGATCTGAAGTTTCAGCAATAGCCTGCGAAAAGTCATCCCAAAAACGGCCCAGAAGCTCTTTATAATTGCCCTTACCTGCGCTCACAGCGTCGAGTTGATTTTCTAAACTCGCCGTAAAATCGAATTCTACGTAGCGTTTGAAAAAATTTAAAAGGAAAATTGTGACTATTCGTCCTTTATCCTCAGGAAGCAATCTATTTTTTTCTTTTCTAACGTATTCTCTATCCTGGATCGTTGTGACGATATTAGCATAAGTTGAAGGCCTACCTATGCCTAGCTCCTCCATTTTTTTAACAAGGCTGGCTTCTGTATATCGTGGCGGCGGTTGGGTGAAGTGCTGCTCAGGGTCTATGCTTATCTTCTCAATATTCTCACCCTGTGTCATTTGGGGAAGACGGCTCTCATCTTCTGATTGTTCTGCATCATCGCGGCTTTCTTCATACACTTTGAGAAAGCCCTCAAATAGCACAACTTGCCCATTGGCTCTCAGTGTAACTTCTTTATCGGCGCTTTGAATATCTACCGAGGTTCTTTCTAATTTTGCAGTTGCCATCTGACACGATATCGTTCTTTTCCAAATTAAGTCGTATAATTTGAACTGATCTTGATCTGTAAGTTTCAGTTGTTTGGCATCTTTAGAAATAGAAGTAGGACGGATACATTCATGCGCTTCCTGCGCATTTTTTGCTTTATTTTTGTAGAATCTAGGCGATGAAGGAAGGAACTTTTCCCCGTACCTTTCCTTGATGGCTTCACGTGTAGAAGTAACTGCCTCAGGCGCCATGTCGATACCGTCTGTCCTCATATAGGTTATATGTCCAGCTTCATATAATCTCTGAGCGGCTTGCATCGTCTGTCTAGCACCCATTCCGTATTTCCTACTAGCCTCTTGTTGCAATGTTGAGGTCATAAACGGGGCATAAGGATTTCTGCTGACAGGTTTGCTTTCAACAGATGAAACTAGGAGTTCGCGGGTTGCTATCGCTTGCGCGGCTAATTCTGCTTCCGAACCACTTTTTAAATCATATTTGTCTAATTTAGTTCCCGCAAAATTTATTAGCTTTCCTTCAAACAATTGACCTCTTGGGGTCTTCAGAGAGGCTTTTACTGACCAATATTCCTTTGGTTTAAAAGCTTCAATTTCGATTTCTCGTTCTACTATCAACCTCAAGCAAACGGACTGAACTCTTCCCGCTGATTTTGCACCGGGTAATTTACGCCACAAAACTGGCGATAAATTAAAACCAACAAGATAATCGAGCGCTCTTCTGGCCAGATAAGCGTGCACTAAAGGTGCATCTATTTCTCTGGGGTTCTCCATTGCTTCTGAAACTGCTGATTTGGTAATGGCGTTAAAAACTACCCTACTTACGGGTGTGTCGCTATTGATAACTCGCTTATTTCGTAGTGTTTCTTCTAGATGCCAGCTTATAGCTTCACCTTCACGATCAGGGTCGGTGGCTAATATTAATTCGTTATCATGTTTGAGAGCATCAGCAATGGCTTTTACATGTTTTTTGCTATCCGCGCCAATTTCCCATTTCATATCAAATCCGTTATCAGGATTAACCGAACCATCTTTTGGAGGTAAATCTCTCACATGCCCATAAGATGCTAAAACGGTGTAATCAGAGCCCAAATATTTATTTATGGTTTTGGCTTTTGCTGGTGACTCTACAACAACTACTGGCATCAAAAATCCTTTCGACTCACGGATGTGACTTAGCGCGGGAACATGGCGATAGCTGGGTAGGTTTGTCAATCCTGCTTGTAAAAAATTAATTTTAAAAACAAAATAGATGATGTTGATTTACAAAAAATCAAAAACAAACCTAGTTAGAAACTCCTCCAACCGTGAGGCCGCTGATGTAAAGGCTTGGCTGCCCGACCCCAACAGGAACCCATTGTCCAGCTTTACCACAATTTCCAATTCCGGGATCTAGGCTTAGGTCGTTTCCTATACCTTTAATTTTTTTGAGTGCGGAGGCACCATCTCCTATTAAAGTTGCGCCTTTAACTGCCTCGGCAATTTTACCATCTCTGACTCTGTAGGCTTCTGTACAAGAGAAAACAAATTTTCCATTTGTTATATCTACTTGCCCACCACCAAACCCAACGGCGTATAAGCCGTTTTTTAAATTTTGGACTAAATTTTTTGGATCTTCATTTCCGGCCTGCATGTATGTGTTGGTCATCCTTGGCATGGGAGCATGCGCATAGCTTTGTCGGCGCCCGTTACCTGTAGATTTTAGACCCATTAATCTTGAGTTTTGACGGTCATGCATGTAGCCAACTAATTTTCCGTCATCGATGAGCTTAGTCTTTTGACTTGGCGTCCCCTCATCATCAATTGTTATTGAACCGCGTCGATTTGGAATAGTACCGTCATCGAAAACTGTTACTCCGGGGGCAGCGATACGTTTTCCCATCAATTCACTGAAAGCGCTTGTTTTTTTTCTGTTAAAGTCTGCTTCAAGCCCATGACCGATAGCTTCATGTAACAAAATGCCTGGCCATCCTGGACCTAAAACTAAATCCATAACGCCTGCTGGTGCTGGCCTTGCTTCGAGATTGACCTTTGCTATCCTCAATGCCTCCGAGGCTGCACTTTTCCAAGTTTCTGGTTTTAGAAAGCTTAGCAATTTACTACGGCCACCAATACCGGTGTATCCATTTTCCCTTCGGCCATTTTTTTCAACTAAAAGTGATATATTAAACCGTACCATAGGCCTTATGTCAGAAAAAGAAGTTCCATCGGGTCTTAAGATAAGAATTTTTTGGGTAGAAGCAGAAATGGTGGCCGTTACTTGTTTGATACGTGGATCAAGATTGCGACTAAAATCGTCAATTTCCTGCAGTAATTTTACTTTTTCTGAAAAGGGTAATTCGGAAATTGGTTCAAGTGGATCATACAATTTTTTATTTTGTCTTAATGGTGAATCTGCAAAGTTAGACACTTCTCCTTGTGAAGCATGTTGAACAGTTGGTACCATTTTCAAGAGCGCGGAGTGCGATAATTCAGTTGAGTGCGCATATCCAGTTATTTCACCATAAACTGAACGCAGGCCCATTCCTTCTGAAGTATCAAAGTTTGCAGATTTTACTCTTCCGTCGTCAAAGGTTATTGTTTCTGTTTGCCTCTGTTCAAAAAATAACTCGCCATCATCTGAATTTAATGTAGCTAACTTCAAGGAGTTTAAGGCGTCGTCCTGAGAAAGATTTGTTCCAAATGGGTTAAATGCGCAAGTTTTCATATTCGTTCCTACCTAAGCTCTAACTGCAATATTTTTAAATAAAAAAAAGCGTCCGTTTGCCGCAAGTATTCTTCTTTATCTCTTTGTCAAAATATGATTTTAAACGACATTGAATACAATAGGATTCCATCTATATGTAATTTGTTGTTTTCAATTTGACACGAACACTGAAAAATCAGGGTGAAAAATGCGAATAAAATCAATATTAACCGGTGCGATCTCTGGCTTCGTTGCGTTGCCTGTGTGTGCTGAAGAAGGCCTCGAAATAATTGGTCAACCTGTAGCCGATGGTATTGGCTTTCAGCCGGCTGCCACAAAACTGGCTCGAGATCTACAATGGTTGGATGGGATGGTTTTAATAATCATCACTGCAATAACGGTTTTTGTTTTAGGCCTATTAGCATACGTAATAGTGCGGTATAACCGAAAGGCTAACCCAACTCCTAGTACATTTACACACAATTCACCCGTCGAAGTCGCATGGACCGTTATCCCAATTGTAATTTTAGTGTTCATCGGAGCATTTTCTCTGCCGGTATTGTTTGATCAACAAAAAATACCAGAGGGTGAAGTAAATATTAAAGTTACAGGGTATCAATGGTATTGGGGATATGAATACGTAGATGAAGGCTTTGAATTTGAAAGCTTTCTAATTGGCGATGGGAAGGTACTTACACCAGAAGTCGAGCTCGAGTTGCAAGAAGCAGGGTATACTCGCGACCAATTTTTACTCGCTACCGATACTGCCGTAGTTGTTCCAGTAGACAAAACAGTTGTAATGCAAGTCACTGGTGCTGACGTTATTCACAGCTGGACTATACCCGCTTTTGGCGTAAAGCAGGATGCGGTACCTGGAAGGTTAGGCCAACTTTGGTTTAAGGCTGAGAAAGAGGGCATATACTTTGGGCAGTGTTCTGAGTTGTGTGGGAAAGATCACGCTTACATGCCGATCACAGTAAAGGTGGTTAGTCAGGATGCTTATGCGACATGGTTGTCTGCAGCGAAAGCGGAGTATGCTGGCGTTGTTCAGTCTTACAATGTTGCGGAAGCATCTCAGTAGTAGGATGTAGCCTCTACGTTAATACACCATTGCAAAAAGGTTAGCCATGGCAGAAGCAAGTATAGATAAACTTTATTCAGACGAACCTGAGTTTGGAGATTTCTTTGCTTTACTTAAGCCTAGAGTGATGTCGCTGGTTGTATTTACAGCAATAGCTGGAGTTTTAGCGGCTCCTGGCGTAATCCATCCATTTGTAGCGTTTGTATCAATTTTATTTATCGCGCTGGGTGGTGGTGCTTCTGGTGCTTTAAATATGTGGTATGACGCTGATATCGATGGAGTGATGGCGCGAACCAAACGACGACCAGTTCCATCTGGAAAAATTTCCGCAAATGAAGCAAAGGATTTCGGCCTTGCTTTGTCGGCGCTTTCAGTTGTTATGCTTGGACTTGCGTCCAATTGGTTGGCGGCCTTTTTACTTGCTTTCACTATATTCTTTTACGTGGTCGTTTATACTATGTGGTTAAAAAGGTTAACGCCACAAAATATTGTCATTGGTGGAGCTGCTGGAGCATTTCCGCCAATAATAGGTTGGGCTGTTGTGACAGGCAATATTGGCTTTGAAAGTCTTTTAATGTTTGCCCTTATTTTTGTTTGGACACCTCCTCATTTTTGGTCGCTGGCACTTTTTATGAAAGATGACTACGACAATGCTAATGTTCCAATGCTGACCGTAACTAACGGCAGACGGTCCACAAGAAATCACATTTTTGTTTATTCATTAGCTTTAGCTGTCGTCTCTTTAGCTATTTATTTCTCCTCTCTGGGAGGGCCTATTTATTTCGTAATGGCCATGTTGCTAAATTTGAAACTCGTTTTTGCGGCTTTTAAATTGTGGTTGCGCTCTGAAACGCAGTGCATTGTGGATAATTCTATTTTGGAAAGAAAGTTTTTTAAATTTTCCCTTATTTATCTTTTCATTCATTTTGGAGTTATTATTTTAGAAGCGAAAATTAATATTCCTTGGCCAGGAGTTTAAAAATGAGCTTTGGACGGGAACATGATTTACATAAACGCCGCAAGGGCAGAAATGTTGGTCTCGGCCTTGTTTTAATTGGTTTTGTTGCAGTTATATTTGGTTTAACGGTTGTTAAAGTAACTGAAGGTGAGTTTGCTGAGGCTTTATCGGGAGTGGCCCGTGGTGAGTAAGAAAGCAAAAAACAAAACAGTCATCCAAACGGTAAGCGTAGTTATTTTTATGGGTGCTATGGCTTGGGCGTCCGTACCATTTTACGATTGGTTTTGCAGAGTAACTGGATTTGGAGGCATTACCCAAGTGGCGGAAAGCGGATCAGATACGGTGCTCAGCGAAACAATGAAAGTGCGATTTGATGCCTCACTGGAGAGGAATATGCCTTGGGAGTTCAAGCCAGCTCAAAGGGAAATGGAGATCCAAATTGGTGCAACCGGTTTGGCGTTTTATGAAGCTTATAATCCTACTGATCGACCGGTGGCGGGAACAGCAAGTTATAATGTAACTCCATATGAAGCAGGAGGTTTTTTCAGTAAGATTGACTGTTTTTGTTTTGAGGAACAGATTTTAATGCCAGGTGAACGCGTGCAGATGCCTGTAACTTTCTTTGTAGACCCGGAAATAGTAGATGACCGTGACGCAAAATACACCAAAGTGATCACACTTTCATATACTTTTTATGAAAAAGACTTACCGCTGGAACAGGAAAACGCCAGCTTAAATAGAAAAATTAACTTCAACCAACTCCTAAGTGAGGGGAACCCAAATGGCACATGAAAAAAACCACGATTACCACATACTAAACCCATCTATATGGCCGTTCATTGGCTCAATTGCAGCCTTTGTAATGCTTTTTGGGGCAGTTGTCTTTTTTCATAGTGAAAATCCTTGGATGTTTATCGCAGGCTTTGTAGGTGTGTTGTTTGTGATGTATGTCTGGTGGGCTGACACAGTAAAAGAAAACCAAGTTGGCGATCACACGCCAGTAGTTTTGATTGGACTCAGATACGGCTTCATTTTGTTTATAATGTCGGAAGTTATGTTTTTTTTGGCTTGGTTTTGGAGTTTTTTTAAACATGCTATGTATCCCATGGGGGAGATGAGCCCCCTGCAAGATGGTCAGTTCCCCCCAGCAGGAATAGAAGTTTTTGACCCTTGGCATTTGCCCCTGATAAATACCCTAATTTTATTATGCTCCGGTGCGGCAGCAACATGGGCACACCACGCAATTGCCCACGATGAAGACAGAAAATCGATGATACAAGGTCTTGCCGTTGCTGTAGGTTTGGGCGTTCTCTTTACAGTTTTTCAAGCGTATGAATATCAACATGCTGCATTTGGCTTCTCAGGAAATATCTATGGAGCAAACTTTTTCATGGCTACTGGTTTTCATGGATTTCATGTGATTGTTGGTACAATATTTTTAGCCATATGCATGTTGCGTGCTATGCGGGGTCATTTTACTAAAGATCAACATCTCGGGTTTGAAGCTGCCGCATGGTATTGGCACTTTGTTGACGTAGTATGGCTGTTTTTGTTTGCCGCTATTTACGTGTGGGGAAGCGTTGGCGCAACAATTCACTAAAATGTCGTTGAGATATTTTGATTTACTAATTTAGAAAAAATATAAATAAAAAGCGCGCAAATCTTCGCGCGCTTTTTTTTGAGTTAAATTTTATGCCACACAAGTTTTTTGCAGGATTTTTTATTATTCTTGGGACTGCTGTTTTGCTTTATCTAGGTCAATGGCAACTTGATCGTCTCGGGTGGAAACAGTCTATTTTAAAAGATATTGAGAGTAAAATTTCTGGCACACCGCAGTCCCTGCCAGATTCTATAAATGAGATTGAGCACAAGTATTTACCGGTAGAAGTTTCTGGGAAGCTTGATGATAATTTTATAAAAATAATGGTAAGCCAAAAATTTATTGGAGCTGGTTACCGAATAATTGCTCCATTAAAGACTAGATGAATTATCAAAACATTTAGGCTCGGAGCCGATTTTGGTAATTGCTAAAAGTTTCAGTCCTCAAATTGAATATATAGACCCGCTTCCTATAAATGCATTGAATATTCCTAACAATCACAAGCAGTATGCAATCACCTGGTTTTCGCTGGCATTTATTTGGCTTGGGATGGGAGCGTTTTTCATTTATAGAACGAGCGCCAGCAGAGGTTAGAAAACATGAAATATATATCTACCCGTGGGAAAGCCCCGGTTTTGAATTTTGAGGAAGCGATGCTAACTGGGCTTGCAAGAGACGGTGGTCTTTACGTACCTGAGACTATCCCAAGCTTTTCTGATGACGAAATCCAATCAATGGCGGACCTTAGTTATGAAGAAACAGCTTTCAAAGTTATTGCACCTTTCGTAGGTGATTGCTTTTCTGACAGTGAAATTATGGAAATTATAGATCGAGCCTATGCTGGCTTTGGGCATTCTGAGCGGGCTCCTCTAGTTGAATTGGAGAACAACCATTTCCTTTTAGAGCTATTTCATGGCCCAACTCTAGCTTTCAAAGATTTCGCTATGCAGCTCATTGGTCAGTTCTTTCAATTTTCATTAGAGCGGCGACAATCAAGGGTAACAATTGTTGGAGCTACGAGTGGAGATACTGGTAGCGCTGCAATTGAAGCATTTCGAGGTTTAGCTGCGGTTGATGTTTTTATTTTATATCCTGATGGCAGAGTTTCTGACGTTCAGAGAAAGCAAATGACTACCCCTTCAGAAAAAAATGTACATGCATTGGCTATCAATGGTCACTTTGACGACTGTCAAGCTCGTTTGAAAGATATGTTTAACGATTTTGAATTTAGAGATGGTGTGAACTTGGCTGGTGTGAACTCAATAAACTGGGCCAGAGTTCTGGCTCAAGTTGTATATTATTTTTCATCAGCAGTTAAGCTAGGAGCTCCAAATAAAAAAATTAGTTTCAGTGTACCAACAGGGAATTTTGGAGATATATTTGCAGGTTTTATAGCAAAAAAAATGGGCCTTTCAATTGATCGTTTGGTTGTAGCTACAAATCAAAATGATATACTTCACAGGTGTCTCACTTCTGGAGTTTATAAAACAGATAAAGTTTTGCCTAGTATCAGCCCATCCATGGATATTCAGGTAAGTTCGAATTTTGAGCGAGCACTTTTTTATGCTGCCGATTGTGATAGTAAAAAAGTTTCGGCTTTAATGGATGAACTTAAAAATACTGGCCAGTTCAAGGTTTCTGAAAGCATATTGGAGAAGTTACAAGAGTGTTTTGTCAGTGGAAGAGTTTCTGAAGAGGAAACTCTTTCTGAGATCGCTTACAGTTATCAAAAATATTCTGAAATATTGTGTCCTCACTCGGCAGTTGGGGTGTTTGTAGGACGAAAACAGAGCGATGCAGACGTTCCTATGGTAACACTTGCTACAGCTCATCCAGCTAAGTTTCCAAAAGCTGTTGAAAAAGCGACTTCAATATATCCTAAGTTGCCGTCACGAATGGCTGATCTATTTGATCTTAAGGAAAGAATAACAATTGTGGAAAACAACCTTCAGTCTATAGAATCTGTTGTCAGGGAGCGGATCCAAACATGAGCATAAAACATCATAAGTTAAGTAACGGTTTTCAGGTAATCACTGAGAATATGCCAGGTTTGAAATCCGCATCTCTTGGAATTTGGATTTCTGCCGGTGGACGCCACGAAAGGCGCGAACAAAACGGCATTGCTCATTTTTTGGAGCATATGGCATTCAAGGGTACAAAAACAAAATCTGCTCTCGATATAGCGGAAGCTATTGAGAATGTAGGTGGATATATCAACGCTTATACTTCTAGAGAAACGACCGCTTATTTTGTTCGTGTTTTGAACGAGGATGTTGAAATGGCAGCTAATATTCTGGCGGATATACTGCGAAACTCTGTTTTTGACCAGCGGGAGGTCGATGTAGAAAGAGGGGTCATACTGCAAGAAATTGGTCAAACTTTAGATACCCCAGATGATATAGTTTTTGATTGGTTGCAAGAGACGGCTTATCCAGAACAATCTTTAGGACGATCTATTCTTGGCCCAAGTGAAAACATTTCCAGGTTTTCTAGAGAAGATTTGTCTACCTTTGTTGGTGAGCACTACAGCCCCGACCGAATGATTCTTTCTGCTGCAGGGGGGGTTGACCATGAAAAGCTGTGCGTATTGGCCGAAAATGCCTTTGGTGATCTTAAAAAACCACAATCAACTTACCGGTCAAAGTCGGCAGCTTTTTCAGGAGGTGAGTTTCGAAAGGATAAAAGTCTTGAGCAAGCGCATTTTGCTTTAGCTTTTGAAAGCCCAAGTTACAAAAGCCCTGATATCTATACAGCGCAGGTTTATTCTATTGCGTTGGGTGGAGGCATGTCGTCAAGATTATTTCAACAAATCAGAGAAAAGCGTGGCCTTTGTTATTCTATTTTTGCACAGGCGGGAGCTTTTTCTGATACTGGTTTGACGACTATCTATGCAGGCACATCAGGGGAACAAATACCTGATTTATCAAAATTAACGGTTAATGAATTAAAAAGAGTGGCAACGGATCTTTCAGAAGTTGAAGTAACAAGGGCCAGATCTCAAATGAAAGCTGGTCTGCTTATGGGTTTGGAAAGTCCTTCGAGTAGAGCCGAAAGACTTGCTAGGATGATTCAAATCTGGGGTAAAGTTCCTAGTTTGGACGAGACCATCGAAAAGATTGATGCTGTAAACCTGGATAAAGTTAGAACTTATGCTGAAAATGTGGTCACTCAAGCTCAGTTTGCAATGGCGCTTTATGGCCCAATTTCCTCAGCACCGTCATTACAAGAACTGGATGCGCTTAGAGCAGCTTAATGTTTTCATTCAGGCCAAAAATTAGGATCACTACAGATCGGTTAATACTAAGACCGCCTATGCATCTTGATTTTAAGAATTGGAAACAAGTTCGCCATTTAAGTAGAGATTTTTTAACGCCTTGGGAACCCAAGTGGGCCGAAGATCACCTAACACGTAAGTCGTTTTCAAACAGGGTTTATTGGTCTAGGCGAGCAATTAACCAAGGTACTGGGCTGCCATTATTGCTTTTTGATAATGAGACAGAACAATTATATGGAGCTATTACTTTAGATAATATTAGAAGAGGCCCCACCCAATGTGGGACATTAGGATATTGGATTGGCGAAGAATACGCCCGACGCGGTTTTATGACCGAAGCAATAAATGCAGTTGTTCAGTACGCGTTTATTGACCTTGATCTTAGTAGGATAGAAAGTGCCTGCTTGGCGGACAACAAGCCTTCTCGTGGCGTTCTTGAAAAATGTGGATTTAAATATGAAGGTGTTGCTCAAGCATATATTCAAATAAATGGCCGCTGGAGAACACATGTTTTATATTCTGCCCTTCGCTATGACCGAAGGGGTAAAACCCATGCTGGTATTGAGTAAATAATGATTGAGGAACGCAAGTGTCTTTAAAGCCAGTCACGGAAAAATTTATCAATAAGCTGAAAAAAGATTTATCCCCTGGAGTGGTTTCAACCGTTCCAGATCAATATTTGTCAGAGCCTCGCTCGAGGTGGCGAGGGATAAGTCCAATTCTTATGTCACCTGCTAACGTGAAAGAAGTATCGACTATACTAAGTTCTGCCAATTCTGAAAATATTCCTATTATCCCTTATGGTGGAGGTACTGGCTTAGTAGGTGGCCAGATACAAGACAGGGGTCCTGCGGGAATTCTATTGTCATTAGAACGAATGAATAAGATCCGATATTTAAATTCAGAGGAAAATGTAATCACGGTAGAGGCTGGTGTCATATTGTCGGATTTAAGAAGTGCAGCTGAAAAAGAAGAAAGAGTATTTCCACTCTCTTTAGCCTCTGAAGGAACCGCTCAGATAGGTGGAAATTTAGCTACAAACGCTGGCGGTTTAAACGTCCTTAGATATGGGAGTACTAGAAGCTTATGCTTGGGACTTGAAGTGGTTTTTGCGGATGGTTCGATTTGGAATGGATTATCACGTCTTCATAAAGACAATACCGGATATGATCTCAAAAACTTAGTAATAGGTTCAGAGGGCACTTTAGGGATCATAACCGCAGCAACGATGAAGCTTTTTTCAAAGCCTAAGGATAAAAGTGTGGCTTTAATTGCGGTTGGATCTCCAAAAGATGCGCTTAGATTACTATCAGAGGCAAAAGATTATTTTGGAGAAACGATTTCAGCATTCGAATTAATTAATAAGATGGGTATACAATTTCTGAAGGAAACAGGGCTGAATTTTAAATTTCCTTTAAGTGCTATTCCAGAATGGATGGTTCTGTTGGAAATTGGACACCCGGTTCGATTTGGTACAGAAAAAAACATAAACGATTTTTTCGAAAATATTTTGAGTAGTAGTCTCGCATTAGATGGTGCTCTTGCAGAAAATATGCGCCAACAAAACGATTTATGGGCAATACGTGAGAATATACCCGAAGCAAATCGGAGGATAGGATCGGTGTCGAGCCATGATATCTCCTTACCACTGTCAGAAGTGAGCGACTTTGTAGAACAAGCTAGGATTGAAATTTCAAAGCTGGGTCAATTTAGAATAAACTGTTTCGGTCATTTAGGAGACGGTAATCTTCACTTCAATATCTTCCCAGAAAAGGGCAATAACAGAGAAATTTATAATGATATCAGACCAACAGTTAAAACAGTCATCCATGATCTAGTTCATAAGTATGGAGGTTCTGTCAGTGCAGAGCATGGAATTGGCAGATTGAAAACTAATGATCTCATAAAATATTCTGATCCCATTAAACTTAAATTTAATAATTCGATTAAAAAAGCCATGGACCCAAATGGAATATTGAACCCAGGCGTAATTTTTGAGACCAACTATTGATCAATGTAAGTAGCCAAACATCTCTTATTTGTGCTGGTTTAAATAAACTTAAGTTTGTTTGGCTTTCTTTGCTTGGCGTCTTAAGTGGGATTTATAGAGTATTGGAGCCAGTATTTTGTCATAGGTAAAAGTCGCTATTTCCTTAATAACGGGAATGTTCGTTACTATTGCTAATAATTTATACCTAGGCATAAGCGTCCAAATAGCTCTAAAGGCTGGCAGACCGTGTAGTATTTTTCCGTCTGAAATTACATGTAATCGTTTTGCAGCCTGATCTTTATTGACACCATAAACGGAGAGATCTGCTTTACCTAACTGATCAAAATAAAGTTCAATATCATTTGCTTCTGCATATTTTTGATAGTGACAAATTTCTGCATTACAAATGGGGCAGTCTTCGTTAAAAAGAATTCTCGTAGTCATAATAACTAGTTAGATTTATAAATTAAGATAGCAAGTTATCAAACTTCGATTTAATTCCACTATTTTTGATCTTTTGAAATTGTTCCCCAAAGGTCATAGTCGCTTGCTGCTGTCACATTGACTTTCAGAATATCGCCCACAGAAATCTTGTCAAAATTTTCCTCAATAAAGAGATTTCCATCAATTTCAGGGGCATCAGCTTTGGTTCGACAGACTGCCCCCTCATCATCAATTTCGTCTACAATAACTTCGATCTCGTTACCGATTTTCCGAGCAAGTTTTTCTGTAGAAATTTTTCTTGCTGTTTCCATAAAAATTTCCCATCGATGTTGTTTGATATCTTCTGAAATTTGGTTTGCCAGTAAATTGGATCGAGCGCCGTCAACATTTTCATACTTAAAGCACCCAACACGATCCAATTGTGCTTCATCTAACCAATCAATAAGCGTGTTAAATTCGTCCTCTGTTTCGCCTGGATAGCCTACTATAAATGTTGACCGCAGTGTGATTTCAGGACAGATGGAACGCCATTTTTTTATTTCCTCCAAGGTTTCTACTGAGGCAGCAGGTCGTGCCATTCGCTTTAAAACGTCTGGATGCGCGTGTTGGAAAGGAATATCAAGATAAGGTAATATCAATCCATCTGCCATCAAAGGTATGAGATCTCGAACATGTGGATATGGATAGACATAGTGCAAGCGCACCCAAGCCCCTAATGCGCCCAAATCCTCAGCTAAGTTTTTGATATGAGACCTATGACTCTGTTCGGTCTTATATTTTAGGTCTAGACCATATGCACTTGTGTCCTGAGATATCACAAGTATTTCTTTTACTCCGCTATCAACTAATTTTGTAGCTTCTCTGATTATTGCGTGTGCTGGTCTTGACTGCAAACGCCCCCTCATATCAGGAATTATGCAAAACTTACATTTGTGATTACAGCCCTCTGAAATCTTTAAATAGCTGAAGTGGCGCGGTGTTAACTTAATTCCAGTTTCAGGGAGCAAATCAATAAAAGGATCTGGCTTTGGTGGTACTACCTGATGGACTGCATCTAAAACGCTTTCATACTGATGCGGTCCAGTCACAGCGAGAACGCGTGGATGTGCACCGGTAATAAATTCTGGTTCGGCTCCTAAACAACCAGTAACAATGACCCTTCCATTTTCGTCAATGGCCTCACCAATTGCTTCCAGACTTTCAGCTTTTGCACTATCTAAAAAACCACAAGTGTTTACTATAACAGCATCGGCTCCTTCATAATTGGGTGAAATGCCATATCCTTCGGCGCGCAACTTTGTTAGTATTCTTTCACTATCAACGAGAGCCTTGGGACACCCTAACGAAACCATACCAATGTTTGGTTGCTCTGAATTTTTCTCAGTTTTGAAAGACACTTTTGCTTGATCAGGTCTGATTGATGAAGGATTACTACTCATTGTATTTGTACTACCAGATATTTTTAAGAGTAAAAGCCCAGAAGTTATTCTAATTTTTTGATTGCTTAAATCTTACCTGAACTAATGATACTCTTTCAGATTGGGTCGAAAAGTTCTGTTTTTTGTCGCTCGTTGATCTTGATTTTGTCCCTTTAAATTGCTCAAGTTACAAGTGGCACCACTGGAGTAGAAAATGCGATTTTCTGGATTGAAAATTCTTAGAGAAGGTTTAACCGGCAATAAAGGTTGGACAAAGCATTGGAGAGATCCAGAGCCAAAGAAAGAATATGACATTTTAATTATAGGCGGCGGCGGTCACGGTTTGTCCACTGCTTACTATTTAGCAAAAAATCATGGCCTCAGAAATATAGC
>LUMH01000057.1_pt1 | contig 32710 bp, 37 predicted proteins | sample 730001 | NCBI WGS metagenome assembly LUMH01 (sample SAMN03860268, study PRJNA289734) | marine metagenome | biome: seawater column; feature: ocean; material: water; isolation source: Red Sea water column Station 34 - depth 25m | place: Saudi Arabia: Red Sea | collected 2011-10-15 | depth 25 m
AATAACATTAATGTTGAAAGTAGAACTATTGATGTTCACATAAGAAGATTAAGAAAATCAGTAAATTTAAAAAATAAAAAAGAATTAATTAGAACTGTGCGATCTGCTGGATATTCTTTAATTTAATTTCTTTGATAAAATTAAAATACAATTTTTGAGATACCAATTACAAACAAAGGAATTTGTAATCCAAAATTTGTTAAAATCGCCTTATCTTTTGAGATGAAACCTGCAATCGTCCAACCAACTACACCAAGACCGTGAAAATATATATTAATTGGATATATATTTAAATTTGTAAGCAATATTCCTGTTAAAACAAGAAAAGTGCTTATCCATTTAAGATACTTTTTTATAAACATAAAACCTCCTACATTTTTTCTTATGACAATTTTCTTTCTGATTAAATAAATATACTAATTTTATAAGAAATTAACTATGTATCTATGGATAAAATATCCTCCGATTAGGAATACCAAACCTGCAATATAAATTATGAAAAAATTCATATTAAAAGATTTTGCAAAAAAGAAGGGTACAAAGAATAAATAACTTGCTGGTACTGCAATAAATATACTTTTAATAAATCCAGCGAGCTTAGGATTTTGACCAGCCAACCAACTAGAAAATGCGATAATTAAACCCCCAGCAATAACTTTAAAAAGAAAGAATAACATTGTTGTAAATATTTATAGTTATATACAAATTATTTAACAGAACATTTTTTGCAAAGCCCAAAGAATTCAAGATTATATTTATTGAATTTCATACCCGCTTTGTCTTGAAAATTTTTTAAATATTTTGAAAGTTTGCTGTCACTAATTTCACTTACTTCTTCACAGCTTTCACATATTGAAAATGCTGTTGCCTTTGAAATCTGACAATTTGAATTTTTGCATGCAACGAAAGCATTTCTACTTTCAATTTTGTGAATTTTTCCAATTTCAACCAATTTATCAAGCGCTCGATAAACCTGAAGAGGGGCTTTAATACCTTTTTTTTGTACATTATGTAAAATTGAATAAGCTTTTATGGGCTCATTTACTTTTTCAATGTAATCAAGAACTATTTGCTGATTTTTTGAGAGATTTTCTTGCTTATGCATATGTTTCATTTTACCAATTTATGATCAATTTTTCAATTGTATCGTCTGTTTAATTTTAAATAGAGATATTACAAATAATAATAACGCAGCAGCAATGATAGATGGACCCGAAGGAGTATTGAATTGCAATGAAGAAAATAAACCCATGATTACTGATAATAGTCCTCCACATATTGAAAAAATTACCATCTTTTTGGGAGTATCTGATATGTTACGAGCCATAGCCGTTGGTATAATTAACATACCAGTTATTAATAAAAGTCCTACAATTTTTATAGAAATTGCAATTATTGCTGCCATTAAAATAGTAAATATTGCTTTTGCTCTATCAGGATTTAATCCTTCAGCTTCAGCTAATTCATAATTTACTGTTGAAGCAAATAAAGGTTTCCAAATTACTTTTAATACAATTAAAATTATTGCTCCTCCTCCCCATATAATTATCAAATCATCAACATTAACAGCTAATATGTCTCCAAATAATAGTCCCATTACATCGAATCTTATAAATGATAGAAAACCAATTACCACTAAGCCAACTGCTAATGCTGAGTGAGCTAAAAGACCAAGTAAAGCATCACCAGGCAAGTTAGTATTTTTTTCAAGTTTAACTAATATGATTGCTATTACTGATGAAATTATAAATATCGAAATTGCTATATTAATTTCAAATGCCAATGCCATTGTAACACCAAGTAATGCTGAATGTGCTAATGTATCTCCGAAATAAGATAATCTTCTCCAAACTACAAAGCAGCCCAAAGGACCTGTTACAAAAGCAACACCTATACCTGCAATTAAAGCTCTTATAAAAAAATCATCAAACATTTAATTTTTTTTTATATCTCCATCATTTGAATGAACATGATCATGCTTATGTTCATATATAGAAAGAGTTTGTGAAGCTTGTTCGCCAAATAATAGTTTATACTCATTATTCATTGCAACGTCTTTTGGAGTTCCAGAACAACACACGTGGCCGTTTAAACAAATAACATGATCTGTTGCTGTCATAACAGTATGTAAATCATGAGAGATTAATAAAATTCCACAATTTAATTTATCTGCTATTTCTTTTATTAATTTATACAATGCAATCTCCCCAGTAAAATCAACTCCTTGAACCGGTTCATCCAATACTAAAAGATCAGGTTTTTTTGAAACTGCTCTTGCAAGAAGTACTCTTTGAAATTCTCCACCAGACAAATTTCCTAAATTCTGGTTTTTAAGATGATCTGCACCCGTTAATTTTAAAGCTTCATTAATTTTTTCTTCATCGAGTTCATCAGTTAAAACCATAAAATCATTCACTTTAAGTGGCAATGTCCAGTCAATTGAAATCTTTTGAGGAACATATCCAATTTTGTCAGTAAATTTTTCTACATTGCCTTCAATATTCTTATGAAGTCCTATCGCAATTTTTGCAGTTGTGCTTTTGCCAGAACCATTTGGCCCAATTAAGGTTACTATCTTTCCTCTTTCAACAATTAAAGAAACGCCTTTTACAAGCCATTTATTCCGTTGTTTTAATCCAACTTCAGTTAATTTTACTAATACATTGTTCTCAATTGTCATTTATTACCTTGACTTATTAATGTTATATTATTACATAATGTTATATTATAACAATTAACACTAAATTAAATTATGAAAAACTTAAAAAAATCAACATTAATAATTACAATATTATCTTTTTTAGCTCTTTTTACATCAGCAAAAGCAGAAATAAAAGTTGTAGCTTCAATTAAGCCTATACACTCTTTAGCTAGCTATCTGATGGATGGAGTTGCTAAACCAGACCTAATAGTCGATGGATATTCTTCACCACATGGATTTCCGCTAAAACCATCTCATGCAAAGATGTTACAAGAAGCTGATCTTATTTTTTGGGTAGGTGAAGATCTAGAAAACTTCATGGAAAAACCATTAGATTCAATTGCAAAAAAAGCTGAAAAAATTGAATTAATGGAAATTAAAGGTCTTAATAAATTAAAATTCAGAGAACGAAATATTTTTAGTGATCATGATGATCATGACGATCACGGACATAAAGAAGATGGCCATAAGGAAGATGATCACGATGATCATGACCATAAAAAGAAAGATGGACATGACGATCATGATGATCACGACCACAAAAAAAAAGACGGTCATAAAGAAGACGACCACGATGATCATGACCATAAAAAGAAAGATGGGCATGACGATCATGATGACCATGGACATAAAAAGAAAGATGACCATGATGACCACGATGATCATGCAGGACATGAAGGTCACCACCACGGTGAGCATGACCCACATATTTGGTTAGATCCAATGAATGCTAAAGTTATATTAAATGAAATGGCAGAGCATTTAATTGAAAATGATGCTAAAAACGCATCAAAATATAAAAGCAACTTAAAGAAAGCACTAAAAGATATTGATAAACTTGTTAGTGACGTTTCATCTGAATTAAATCAGAGTGTAGCATCAATTGTTTTCCATGATGCTTACCAATATTTTGAGAAAAGATTTAATGTTAATATATTAGGTGCTTTTACAGTCAATACAGATGTAATGCCAGGAGCAGAACAATTAGCAGAAATCAGAGAAATAATTGAGCATGATAAAGTTGCTTGTGTATTTTCTGAACCACAGTTTAATCCAAATATCATTAAAGCTGTAGCAAAAGATATGAATATTAAAACTGGTGTTGTAGACCCATTAGGAGCTACTTTGGATCCTGGAAAAGACTTATATTTTGATTTAATCACAAATATGTCTAAATCTTTTAAAGGTTGTTAATTAAAAATTGAACTTTTGCCGTAAATAATATCTAATATTATTTATGGCAACCGTTCCTTTAAGTTTAGAAGAAATTTTTCATTTAGCTAAAAAAACATTAATAGCTAATGGATGCGATGAAGAAACAGCAGATACTTTATCTACTTTAATCAAAAATGCTGAAAGAGATGGATCATTATCTCATGGTCTATTTAGATTACCCGCTTATGTATCTGGTTTAAAAAGTGGAAAAATTAATGGTAAGGCTAGACCAGTGATTTCAAAATTAACTCCTAGTGTTGTTAAAGCAGATGGAAAAAATAGTCTTGCACCAATGGTTTTAAAATATGGAATACCAGAACTCGTAAAAGCTGCAAAAGAAAATGGAGTAGCTGTTTTAGCAATTACTAATTCTCATCATATGGCTGCGATGTGGCCTGAGACTGAAGCAATAGCAGAGCAAGGACTTGTTGCTTTTGCCTGTACATCATACAAGCCAGCAGTTGCACCAGCAGGAGCAATTAAACCTTTATTTGGAACAAACCCAATTTCATTTGCTTGGCCAAGAAAAAATAAACCACCTGTAGTTTATGATATGGCTACTGCATCGATGGCAATGGGAGAAGTTCAAGTTGCAAAAAGAGAAGGGCACAAAGTTCCAATTGGAACCGGTTTAAATAAAGATGGAAAAGAAACAACTGATCCTGGTGAAATTGCAGATGGTGGAGTTTTGTTGCCATTTGGCGGCTATAAAGGCTCAGGAATAGCAATGATGGTTGAATTACTTGCTGGAGCCTTAGTCGGAGATAATTTTAGTTATGAGACGGCTGAGAAGGATACAGATGATGGTGGACCACCAAGTGGTGGAGAGTTTATTTTAGCTATATCTCCTGACAAATTATCAAATTCTAATTGGGATAGTCATTCAAATAAATTCTTTGAGAAAATGAAATCAATAGGAGAAGTTAGGTTACCTGGTGAAAGACGTCACAAAAACAGATTAGATACTGGACCTAGAAATATTAATGAGGAACTTGTTAATAAAATAAAATCTTTAAGTTAATTCAATTTCAATTGGAGTGTGATCTGAAGGTTTTTGTCTTCCACGAGGAAATTTATTAATTTTTACATCTTTCACAAGATTAATTATTGAATTTGAAACTAAGAAATGATCAATTCTCATACCATTATTTTTTTGCCATGCACCACTTGTATAATCCCAAAACGTATATCCTTCTTTGTCAGGATGAATATATCTATATGCATCATGAAAACCTAAACTTAATAATTCTCTTAATTTTTTTCTTATCTCTAGTCTAAACAAAGCATCATTTTCATATCCTTTAGGATTATGAACATCCTCAGCTGATGGAATTATATTAAAATCACCACCAATAATTATATTCTCTTTTTTTTTTAAATAAGCTTTTAATTTTTTAATTAAACTTTCTAGCCAATATAATTTGTAAGTATACTTTTCTGTATCAACTGGATTTCCATTGGGTGTGTATATATTTATTAATTTAATAGTTTTTGATTTATGTTTTAGATCTGCTGTAATAATTCTAGATTGTTTATTTTTGTCTTTAAAAATATCTTTTTCAATTTTATCTAATTTTTTTTTAGAAATTATCGCAACCCCATTATATGATTTTTGACCAAATACATAATTTTGATAATTTGATTTTTCAAAGTCTTCGTAAGGATAGTTTTCATCTTGAGCTTTGATCTCTTGCATCATTAAAATATCTGGTGAATATTTTTTTAGATACTCTTTAATATTTTCAATTCTTGCTCTTACAGAGTTAACATTCCAGGAACTAATTATCATTAAAGCGAGAAAGATACGCCACAACCACAAGAAGATTTACTTTGCGGGTTGTTTATTTTAAAAGAATCTCCTATTAATTCTTTTACAAAATCAACTTCAGATCCTTTTAGTAAATCTGCCGATGTTTTGTCGATAAGGATATTATCTTGTTGTAGATCATCGTCCTTAGCAGAGTTATCAAATGAGAAATCATATTGAAATCCAGAGCATCCACCTCCTTTAATGGCGATTCTAAAAAATGATCCTTTATCTTTTGATGATAGAAGATGGTTTATCTGCTTTATAGCATTATCTGTAAATTTAATTTCTTTAATCATAATTAAACATTGATAAAAACAATATAATAATATTTTGCCATTTTTAAAGAATGAAAAATTACTCAAAATTAGGAACATTTGCTTCAAAAGGTAGACTGTTCAAAGAAGCGAGCAATCCTTTCAGGTCACCTTTTCAAAGAGATAGAGATAGAATAATTCATTCTACCTCTTTTAGAAGATTGAAGCACAAAACTCAGGTATTTGTGAACACTGAAGGAGATCATTATAGAACCAGAATCACGCATTCCATTGAAGTTTCACAAATTGCAAGAACAATTGCTAAATACTTAGGTTTAAATGATGATTTAGCTGAAACATTAAGTTTAGCTCATGATTTAGGTCATACCCCTTTTGGTCATGCGGGAGAAGAGTCTCTAAATGAATGTATGTATGAATATGGGGGATTTGACCACAACCTTCAAACACTTAGGATAGTAATGTTCATTGAAAATAAATATTTTAAATTTGAAGGTCTTAATTTAACATTAGAAACATTAGATGGACTTATTAAACATAATGGTCCGGTAACAAAGCTAGTCAAAATAAATAATTTAATTGGTTTGAAAAATTTAAAAAATAAAATTAATTTTTCAAAAAACTCCTCACTGGAGGCTCAAATTGCATCTATATCCGATGACGTTGCGTACAATAACCATGATATTCAAGATGGAATAAAAGCTAAATTGTTTAAGTTAAACGATCTTAAACAAATCTCTTTTTTTGATGAAATTTTAAAATCATATAAAAATAAATTAAAGAGTGAAAATAATGATATTCTTGTATATCAAACTATAAGAGACTCTATAAATTTAATGGTTCAAGACTTAATAAAAACAACTACAAGAAACATTTTAGTGAATAAAATATCTACAAAAAAAGATGTATCAAATAAAAAGAATCAAATTGTTGATTTTTCCAACAAATTAAAAATAACTATAAATGAGATTAGAGATTTCCTTAGAATAACTATGTACAATAATAAAGATGTACTAAAAAAAAATAACGAAGGAAAAAAGATAATTAAAAAGCTTTTTAATGTAATTAACAAAAATCCAAAAAAGTACATTAAAACTAAATATTTAAAAACTAACAAAGAAAGAGCTATATCTGATTATATTTCTGGTATGACTGATAGGTACGCCATACAATTATATAGAGCATCAAAATGAATATATTTGAGGAATACCTAAATAAAATTTTAGATAAAATTAAATTAGCAAGTGAAGAAAAGCTAATTTTATTACCTGAAAGTTTATCTGGTATAAATGTAGATATACCTCCTAAAAAATTTAAGTGCGATCTGTCAACTAATGTTGCAATGGTTTTATCTAAAACAAATAATGAACCACCAATTAAAATTGCTGAAAAATTAAAAGATATTATTTTTAAAGACGATAATAATATTGAGAAGATAGAAATAGCAAAGCCTGGATTTATAAATATTATTTTAAAAAAAGAGTTTTGGACTTCATTTCTCTTAAATATAAATAATCTTAGTAATTTTGGTGCAGCACTTAATGGCTCTAAAAAGAAACATCTTATTGAATTCGTCTCTGCAAATCCCACTGGACCATTACATGTCGGCCATTGTAGAGGTGCTATTTTGGGGGATGTTATCTCTAATTTGTTAAAATTTAACAATCAAGAAGTTGTAAAAGAATATTATGTAAATGATCATGGTAATCAAATTTTACATTTTACTAGATCTGTATATTTGAGAATAAAAGAAAAATTAGATAATCAAACGTTTCCAGTAAATGAGGATGATTTATATCCAGGAGAATACATCAAAGATATAGCCCAACATATTATAGATAATAATAAAGATTTACAATTTGATGATTATGAAAAAATAAAGTTAACACTTACTAAATTAGCAATTACAGAGTCACTTAAACTCATTAAGACTAATTTAAATAATTTGGGAATTATTCATGATAATTTTGCGAGTGAGACTGAAATAGTTGAAAATAAAGAGGTTGATAAGGTTATTGAGAAACTTAAAAAAGATAAATTTGTATATATAGGAAAAATCAAAGCTCCCGAAGGAGAAGATACAACTAATTGGGTAGAAAGAGATCAATTACTTTTTAGATCAACAGATTTTGGGGATGATAAGGATAGGGCATTACAAAAATCTGATAACACATGGACTTATTTTGCTGGAGATGTTGCGTATCATAATACAAAACTAAACAGAAACTTTGATAAATTAATAAATATTTTAGGAGCGGATCATGCGGGTTATATAAAAAGAATTACATCTGTTGTTGAAGCATTATCTGGAGAAAAAAATAAATTAATTTGTAAAGTAAGCCAACTTGTTAAGTTAATAAAAGATGGCAAACCTTTTAAAATGTCTAAAAGAAAAGGTGATTACATTACCGTTGAAGATTTAATTTCTGAAGTTGGAAAAGATGCAACAAGATTTATTATGCTAAGTAGAAGTAATGATGCTGAATTAGATTTTGATTTTACAAAAGTAAAAGAAAAATCTAAAGACAATCCGCTTTATTATGTTCAATATTGTTATGCTAGAATTTCATCGGTTTTTAGAAATATAAATAAAAATATTGATGACAAGATTGATAATGAAAATAATAATATGCAATTTAATAATGAAGAAATTGAAATTTTTAAAAAAATATCTGAATGGCCTAAATGTGTAGAAATTTCCACTAAAAAACTAGAACCTCATAGAATCCCTGTATATTTATATGAGTTATCATCTCAGTTTCATTCCTATTGGAATATGGGAAAAGATGATGTTGAAAAAAGATTTATCAATGATGATAAAACAATAAATATAGAAAAACTAATATTTTTAAAATCTATTGCAAAAACAATTAAAACTGGAATGGATATTATAGGTGTTGATACACCTGAAAAAATGTAATGCTAAAAGAGCTCAAATATCTATTTTATTTAATAATTATATTTTTCTTTCTATTCTTTACTCTAAGATATTATTTTTCAGACGATAATTACAAGAAATCATATAGAGCAGTTTCAAGTATTGATGAAAAAATATCATCTAATGAAAATAATCTTTTTATTCTTAAAAATGACACGGAAAACATTATTGAATATGTAGAATACAAAAATAAAAACACAAAAAAATATTCTTTTTGGGAATTGTTATATAATGATTAAAAAAACTAGAGCTTTTATATGTGGCATTAGTGGACATAATTTAAAAAAAAGTGAAGTAAGTTTTTTAAAAAAATATAAGCCATGGGGAATAATCCTTTTTTCAAGAAATATAAAATCAATCAATCAAGTTCAAAAATTAACTGGTTCTATTAAAAAAATATTTAAAAACCCTAATTATCCAATTTTAATTGATGAAGAAGGTGGAAGAGTAAGTAGATTAAGAAAATTCATAGATAATTCCATTTTTAGTGCAAAATATTTTGGTGATTTATATTCAAAAGATAGAAAAAAATTTGATATTTATTTCAATGTTTATGTGAAGCAAATATCTTATTTGCTAAGACTTATTGGTATTAATATTAATACTGTTCCTTTATTGGATTTAAGAAGAAGTAAGTCTCATAAAATTATAGGTGATCGATCTTATTCAAATGATACAAAAACTCTGTCTAAAATTGGCGATATATCTATCGAAAAATTTCACGAAAATAGGGTTGGTACAGTAATTAAACATCTTCCAGGTCATGGTTTAGCTAAAGTTGATAGTCATTATAAATTACCAGTTATAGACAAAGATCTAAAGTATCTTAAAAAATATGATTTTTTTCCATTTACCAAAAAAAAATCTGTTTTAGGTATGACCGGTCACTTGTTGTTTAAGAAACTTGATCCGATAAATAACGTATCACATTCTAAAAAAATCATAAAAATGATTAGAAGAGAAATATCATTCAAGGGAATATTAATGTCAGATGATATTTCAATGGGTGCTCTTAAAGGTAATTTAAAAAATAACGTTATTAAATCTTTTCGTGCAGGTTGTAATTTGGTGCTTCATTGCAATGGAAAAATGAGAGAAATGAATGTGGTAGGTCAAAATTCACCTTATATCGATGATTTTATTGTAAAAAAAACTTCTAAATTAATTCAAATAATAAGTTAAATTTAAATCCATGAGTGATTCTTTAGAATTTAATGTTGATCTTAGTAATTACTCTGGATCATTAGAAATACTTTTAGATTTAGCAAAATCACAAAAAGTTGATTTGGAAAATATATCAATCACCAAATTAGCAGATCAATTTCATGATTTTATAACAAAAACTGAAAATTTAAATTTAGAATTAGCCTCAGAATATTTGCTAATGGCTACTTGGTTAACTTATCTTAAATCTAAACTACTATTACCAGAAACAGAAGAAGAGGAATTTAAAGCTCTTGAAGTAGCAGAGAAATTAAAGCTCCAACTTAAAAAACTAGAATTAATAAGATTATTGTCTTCTCAGATGTTGAGTAGAAAAAGATTAGGCAAAGATATTTTTATGAGAGGTTCAAAAAGTGGAATGAGATCAATTTATAATTCTCAATATTCATTAACATTGTTTGAATTATTAAAAACGTATTCAAATATCGTAATGACAAAAGATTTTCAGAGAATGAATATTCCAAAACTACCAGTATTTACTACTGAAGAGGGTATTAAAGTCATAAAAGAATTTTATAATAATTTAAATGATTGGAAAAATATGACTGATCTAATACCAAAAAATTTTAGAAATTCTAAAACTTTAAGTAAGACAGGTAATGCAGGAATTTTTGCTGGATCTTTAGAGCTTGCAAAAGAAGGCAATATATCTATTAAACAAGATAATTTATTTGAGGATATATATATTAAAAAAATCTAATGAATAAATTAAAAAAAAATAATGTTGTATCATTTCCATCTAAATTAAGTGATGTTGATAAAGAAATAGAAGCTATTGTTTTTGCAGCAGCAGAGCCTTTAAATATTGAAACTATTGAAAATAAAATTTCAAAAAAGACAGATGTTGAAAAATCTTTACTAAAACTTCAGAATTTTTATTCTGATCGTGGAATAAATTTAGTCTGTATATCCAATAAATGGTCTTTTAGAACTTCACCAAATTTATCCTCATTAATGTCTCAACAAAAAACTGTTGAAAAAAAATTATCAAAGGCTGCGATAGAAACACTTGCAATTATTGTTTATCATCAACCAGTCACTAGAGCTGAAATAGAAGAAATTCGTGGAGTTGCTTTTGGGAATAATACACTTGAGATATTGATGGAATTGAACTGGGTTAGACCTCAAGGTCGAAAAGATGCCCCTGGTAAACCTATTCAATATGGAACAACAGATGACTTTTTAAGTCATTTCAATCTCCAAAAATTGTCAGATCTTCCAACCGTTGATGAATTAGGAACCGCAGGTCTTATTGATACATCTAGTGTAGATGCGTCTATATTTGGAACAGGCAAATTCTATAAAGAAAAACAAGAGGATAAAAAGGAAAATATATACTCTGATATAGATGAGATGCTTAATAGCACTCTTAATACCGATAACGATAAATAAAAAAATAGTTTTAAAACTAAAATTATAAGGTTATAAGTAATTATGAGTATAGGATTTTGGCAAATTGCAATTGTAGTAATTTTAGTAGTATTACTTTTTGGTAGAGGTAAAATCTCTAGTCTAATGGGTGATGTTGCTAAAGGAATTAAAAGTTTTAAAAAAGGTATGGCTACAGATGCTACAGAAGATAGCCAACCAAAAAATATATCTGAAAATCAAGACTCAGACAAAAAAGAGTAATCAATGCCACAGATCGGCTGGTTTGAAATATTAATAATAGTATCTATTGCAATAATAGTTGTAGGACCAAAAGACTTTCCTGTAATGTTAAAAAAAGTTGGATCATGGATAGGTTCTGCTAAGAGATATTTTTCAGATGTTCAAAATCAAGTTACAGAAATAACGGATGTCTCTATTAAAGAAGAATTAAAAAAAAATACTGAAATCATGAAAGAGGATAAACCTAAAGATGACAGCTAAAAAAAAAGAAACAGGTTTTATAAGTCATCTTACTGAATTAAGACAAAGACTAATACATTCATTTATCTTCTTAGCAGTATTATTTGTAGTTTGTTACTATTTTTCTGAATACATATATGGATTTTTAGTTGAACCTTACGCTAATGCTGTCAAGGATGATAATGTTGATAGAAGATTAATCTTTACCGCACTTCAAGAAACATTTTTAACATATCTTAAAGTTTCTTTTTTTGCTGCTTTCTTTGTGACCAGTCCATATATCCTTATTCAAATTTGGAAATTTATTGCACCAGGATTATACACACATGAAAAGAAAGCAATTATGCCTTACTTAGTAATTACACCAATACTTTTTTTACTAGGAGGTATGCTTGTTTATTATCTAATTATGCCACTAGCATTTAAATTCTTTTTATCATTTGAAAGTGCGGGACTTGGGACTAGCTTACCGATTCAGTTAGAAGCTAAAGTAAATGAATACTTATCTCTTGTGATGAAGTTAATTTTTGCATTTGGATTAAGTTTTCAGCTACCAGTTGTATTAAGTTTGCTTGCAAGAATAGGAGTTGTAAATTCAACTTATTTAAGAGAAAGAAGAAAATATTTTGTTGTAATAATATTTGCTGCTGCTGCAATATTAACTCCACCAGATCCAATTACGCAAATAGGTTTAGCAATACCTTTGTTAATTTTATATGAATTATCAATTTTTTCTGTAAATATTATCGAAAAGAAAGCTCAAGAGAGAAATGCACAATATTAAGGATATTAGAAAAGATATCGATAATTTTAAAAATACAATTAAAAATCGAAACGTTGATGTAGACTTTGACCAAATATTAAATCTTGATGAAGAAAATAGAAAATTAATTCAAGAAAAAGAAAAATTAGAAATGGAAAAAAAATCTATTTCTAAATCTAAAGATGAAACCCTTTTTGAAAAGTCAAAAGAAATTTCAAATAAAATAGATGATTTAAGTAAAAATCAAAAAAATGTTAAAGACCAACTTGATCAGATATTAAGTAATATTCCTAATTTACCATTGAATGATGTCCCCGTAGGTAAGGATGAAAATAGCAATAAAGAGGTTGTAAAATCTGGTGAAATTAAAGAAATGAGTTTTAAACCAAAATCTCATTATGAAATTGGTGAAAAACTGAATATGTTAGATTTTGATTTAGCAACAAAAACAACTGGATCAAGATTTGTTTTTGTTAAAGACAAATTAGCATCATTAGAAAGAGCAATTTCTAATTTTATGATTGATACACATGTCAATAATAATGGCTACACTGAAATCTCTCCACCTTTAATGGCTACAGACAACACTATGTTTGGAACTGGCCAATTGCCCAAATTTGAAAATGATCAATTCGAAATTAAGTTTGATGATAAAAATGATAGAAAGTTTTTAATCCCTACTGCTGAAGTGATCTTAACTAATATGGTTAAAAATCAGATATTAAATCTAAAATCTTTGCCAATGAGATTAGTTGCATCAACACCTTGTTTTAGAAAAGAAGCAGGAAGTTATGGTAAAGATACAAAGGGCATGATTAGACAACATCAATTTTATAAAGTTGAATTAGTCAGTATTGTAGAAAATAATAAATGCATTGAAGAACTAGAGAGAATGACTAATTGTGCAACTAAAATTTTAGATGATTTACAATTACCTTACAGAAAAATTATTTTAAGTACTGGTGATATGGGTTTTAGTGCAGAAAAAACTTATGATATAGAGGTTTGGCTTCCATCTGAAAATAAATATAGAGAAATATCAAGCTGTTCTTCATGTGGAACATTTCAGGCTAAAAGAATGAAAGCTAGATATAAAAATAATAATAACGAAAATGAATTTGTTGGTACTTTAAATGGGAGCGGACTTGCCGTTGGTAGAACTTTAATTGCGATATTAGAAAATTATCAAACTGAGGATGGTTCAATAACTATTCCTGAAAAACTAAGACCATATATGAACAATATGGAGAAAATAGGTATCAATTAAGAGTTGTCTTCTAAAAGTATATAGTATAAATAATCGTTAACTTTTTAAGGACTTAACATGGACGCAGGAATTGGACAATTTATACCCCTAATTTTAATATTCGTAATATTTTACTTTTTCTTAATTAGACCCCAGCAAAAGAAAGTTAAAGAACATAAGGCTATGGTTGAAGCTTTAAAGCGTGGAGATAAAGTTATTACTTCTGGGGGTATCGTTGGCACTGTAGAACGAGTTATCGATAATGAAAAAGTAGAAGTTATGATAGCTGATAATGTTAAAGTTGAAATTGTTCGAGCTACAGGAATACAAGGACTAGTTACTAAAGCTGAACCAAAAAAATAATAACTTCCTAAAGTGTTATATTTTTCTAAATTAAGAGTTTTTAGTGTTTTAATTTTTACACTTATTATTTCATATTTTACTATTTCCAATTTTACAAAAGTTGATGATGAATTTTTCTCAAAAAATATAAAATTAGGATTAGATTTACAAGGTGGCTCTTATTTATTGTTAGAGATAGATAACGAACCAGTCATTACTCAAAGATTGCAAAGCAAAGTATTAGAGTTTAAAAAATTTTTCAAAGATAAAGATATTAAGGTTAGAAATTTTGTAATTGAGGATAAGTCAATTATATTCGATGTTGAAAATTCTAAGATTGAGGATGTTAAATCTCTTTTAGATGATGATAAAAGTGAGATAAATCCTTATTTTCAACAATATAAATCCCATCAATTTAACTTTGAAAACATGGATACCTCATTCAAGTTAGAATTTTCTGACTATGGATTGGTATTGTTAAAAAATTCTTCATTAGATCAAGCAATTGAAATTGTAAGAAGAAGAGTTGATGAAGTAGGAACTAATGAGCCAAATATTTTAAAAAGAGGTAATGATAGAATTCTTGTTGAGTTGCCAGGATTAGACGATCCTGGTAGAATTAAATCTTTATTAGGTAAAACAGCAAACCTAACATTCCAATTTATATCCAGTAGTTCTGAAGAATCATTTGGAACAGAAAAACTTTCTTTTGAGGATGGCACTAGTGAAGCCATTGTTAGTAAAAGAATTGTTTTAAGTGGTGATAATCTTATGGATGCCAAGCCAACTATGAATAATCAAACTAATGAGACTGTTGTTTCATTTAGTTTAGATAGGGTAGGAGCAAAAAAGTTTGGTAAAGCGACTTCAACTGGTGTTGGAAAAAGGTTAGCAATTGTTTTGGATGGAAAAATTATTAGCGCTCCTGAAGTCAGAGAACCAATTATTGGAGGAAATGGACAGATATCTGGTAATTTCACCTTTCAATCAGCAACAGATTTAGCTTTACTCTTAAGATCAGGTGCTTTACCGGCTCCACTTAATATTATCGAAGAAAGAACTGTAGGTCCTGACCTTGGAAAAGACTCAATTAATGCAGGAATTATGTCATTGATAATAGGATTTATCTTAGTCGTTGCCTTTATGTTTTATAAATATAGATTTTTTGGCTTAATTGCTAACTTAGCCTTAATTTCTAATTTATTTTTATTAGTCGGTATTTTAACATTATTTGAAGCAACTCTTACACTCCCTGGAATTGCAGGTATTATTTTAACAGTAGGTATGGCTGTTGATGCAAATGTTTTAATTTTTGAGAGAATTAAAGAAGAATTAAAAAATGAAAATAATTCAATTGTAGCTTTTGATTCTGGTTATACAAAATCACGAACAACAATTTTAGATGCCAATATTACAACTTTAATCGCTGCAGTAATCCTATTTTTCATGGGCTCAGGTCCAATTAAAGGATTTTCTATAACTCTTGGAGTTGGAATACTTACAACACTATTTTCAGTATATTTCATTGCTCGTTTGATTACTGCTTACTATGTCATCAAAAATAAACATAAGGAAAAACTTATATAATGAAAACAATCTATTTTAATAAGTTTTATAAAAGTTTTAATATACTTTCAGGTATATTAATTATTGCTTCCTTAGTTTTCTTAGTTTTTAAAGGATTGAATTTTGGTGTTGATTTTAAAGGGGGTACTTTAATAGAGCTAAGGACTGACAAATCTTCTGCTAATATCACAAAAATAAGAGATAGTTTTAATCAAATGAATCTTGGTGATGTTTCAGTGAAAAATTTTGGTAATGAAACAGATTTTGTAGTTAAATTTGAAAAACAAAATTCAAATGATCCACAATTTATAGAAGAGATAAAAACTAAGCTATCAAATTCTATAAGTTCAGTAGATTTTAGAAGAGTAGAAAATGTTGGGCCAAAAGTTAGTGCAGAACTTTTGAGATCAGGGGTAATAGCGATTGCTTTATCTTTGGCAGCTATGCTTTTATATATTTGGATCAGATTTGAGTGGCAATTTAGTCTTGGAGCTATTTTAGCTTTATTTCATGACGTTATAATTACATTAGGAGTATTTTCTGTATTTTCATTAGAAATCAATCTTTCTATTGTTGCAGCTGTTTTAACAATAGTTGGATATTCAATGAATGATACAGTTGTAATATTCGATAGAGTTAGAGAAAATTTACGTAAATATGCAGATGTTAAAATATTTGAACTAACAAATATCTCAATAAATGAAACTTTATCCCGAACAATAATAACTTCAGTTACTACTTTATTAGCACTTTTATCTATATTTATTTTCGGTGGAGAAATATTAAAAGGATTTTCGTTGGCAATGATATTAGGAGTAATTTTTGGAACTTATTCATCTATTTATATTGCAAACCCAGTGTTGGTTTCTTTAAAAGTTAGCCAAAGAACGATTGTTAAGGAAGAAAAAGAATAATTAATAAAGATTTTGTGCCGCTACCATTGTTAATAACATTGGTAATGATAAAAGTGTGTTTGTTCTAGAAAACAGCATTGCAGTCTTTGCTGATTTAGCTTTAACTTCTGGTTCACACTCAACCATACCTAAAGCTCTTTTTTGATTTGGCCATATAACAAACCAAACATTGAATGCCATTATTAATCCTAACCACATTCCAATTCCTATTGCAGTATTTTTTCCGCCACCTGATCCAATTCCTAATGTCATCGCTTGATGAACGTATCCATTAAAATAGGCTAATAATAATCCTGATATGATTGTAAATAGCGCTGCCCATCTAAACCAAAATAATGCTGCAGGAGCTATAACTTTGCCTATTGCTGGTTTTTGTTCGTCTGGAATTTTAGCCATGTTAGGAATTTGAACAAAATTGAAATACCACAGTAAACCAATCCACATAATACTTACAGTTACATGTACGTATCTTAATAACCAGCTCCAAAATAAAACATCAAAATCAAATCCACCATTACCTATGTAAAGACCAATGAATAGTAATATTGCAATAGCCAATGATAAATGAACAGTCTTTGATAATGATTGTAATATCGAAGTCATCTATAAGATGATTTTATATTATTTTTCTATAAAGATTAAGCGGTTTTTTTAAATTTTGTATCTAATAAAGGCTTTAAAAATTTACCTGTATAGCTATCTTTCACTTTTGCAACTTCCTCGGGTTTGCCTTCAGCAATAATATTTCCACCTTTAACACCGCCCTCTGGTCCCATATCTACAATATAATCGGCAGTTTTAATAACATCTAAATTATGCTCAATAACTACAACTGAATTACCCGTTGCAACAAAGGTGTGTAAAATTTCCAAAAGTTTTTTTATATCATGTTGATGTAATCCAGTAGTTGGTTCATCTAATATATACATTGTTCTTCCTGTAGACCTTTTAGATAATTCTTTAGCAAGCTTAATACGCTGAGCCTCTCCACCAGAAAGAGTTGTAGCTTGCTGACCAATTTTTATGTAGCCAAGACCAACTTTCTTTAACGTTAGAAGTTTAGTTTTGATGTTTGAAATATTTTCAAAATACTCACATCCTTCATCAACAGTCATATTTAAAACATCTGCAATACTCTTATCTTTGAATTTAATCTCTAATGTTTCTCTGTTGTATCTAGTGCCTTTGCATTCATCGCATGTTATGTAAACATCAGGAAGAAAGTGCATTTCGTAAGTAATTACACCATCTCCTTCACATGCTTCACATCTTCCACCCTTTACATTGAAAGAAAATCTTCCAGGTTTATAGCCTCTACTTTTTGCTTCAGGTAAATTGGTAAACCAGTCTCTTATAGGACCAAAAGCTCCAGTATATGTAGCAGGATTTGATCTAGGAGTTCTACCAATAGGTGATTGATCAATATCTATAACTTTATCAATTAATTCTATTCCTTTAAATCCTCTAAATGGCTGAGGAATTTTTCTAGACTTATTATTATTCAAAGTAAGATTTAATGCATTGTATAAAGTTTGAAGTATCAAAGTAGATTTACCACTTCCAGATACACCAGTAACACAAGTGAAACTACCTAAAGGTATTTTTAAATTTACGTTATTTAAATTATTTCCAGATGCACCATTGATTTCTAAAAATCTACCATTTTTTGCAAGTCTTCTATTTTTTGGAATAGGTATGAAACTCTTATTTGATAAATATCTTCCAGTAATACTTTTGTCATTTTTTAAAATTTGCTCATATGTACCTTCAGCAACAATTTCTCCACCTTTATTTCCAGCTTCAGGTCCTAAATCTATTATATGATCTGCATTCTCCATTGTTTCTGTATCGTGCTCAACAACAATAACAGTATTACCTAAGTCTCTTAATCTTTTTAATGCATCTATAAGCTTAACATTATCTTTTTGATGTAAACCAATTGATGGTTCATCTAAAACGTATAGAACTCCAGTTAAACCTGATCCTATTTGTGAAGCTAGTCTAATCCTTTGTGCTTCACCACCAGATAATGTTCCAGACTCTCTAGATAAAGTTAAATAATCAAGACCAACATTTAAAAGAAAATCTAAACGTTCATTAATTTCTTTTAATATATGTTGAGCAATTTTAATTTGTCTTTTGTCTAATTTAACTTCTAAAGATCTAAACCATTCCTTAGCATCAAAAATTGATTTTTCTGTAACTTGGCTTATGTTTAATTCATTTATTTTAACACACAGAGCTTCATCTTTTAATCGATAACCATTGCATCTTTCACATTTTGTATCAGATTGATATTGAGCAATTTCTTCTCTTTTCCAATCGCTATCTGTTTCTAAATATCTTCTCTCTAGATTATTGACAACACCTTCAAAGGTTTTTTTATGCGAATACTTCTCATAGCCATCGTCATAAGTAAATTTAATTTCTTCATCATCAGATCCATACAAAATTACATCCTTAATTTTTTTTGGTAGTTTTGACCATTTATCATCTAATGAAAAACCATAATGTTTAGATAAAGATGCCAATGTTTGGGCGTAATACATTGATGTAGATTTTGCCCAAGGTTCAATAGCACCATCTGCGATAGATTTTTTTTCATTTGGAACAACTAAATTTGGATCAACATTTAATTTCATCCCAATACCTTCACATTCTTCACAAGCTCCATACGGACTGTTGAATGAGAAAAGTCTTGGTTCAATCTCTTCAATAGTAAAACCACTTTCAGGACAAGCAAATTTGGTTGAGAAAATTAATTTTTCAATTTTTCTGTATTTTTTTGGAAGTGTTTCATTTTCATATTCAACAAAAAGTAATCCATTTGCTAAATTAACAGCTGTTTCAACACTTTCGGCTAATCTGTTTCCTAATGATGAATTTATTACAATTCTATCAACTAAGATTGAAATATCGTGTTTAAGTTTTTTATTTAATTCTGGAACACTTTCAATATCATACAATTGGTCATCAACTTTGATTTTTCTAAATCCTCTTTTTTTGTATCCTAATATATCTTTTTTGTATTCACCCTTACGTCCTCGCACGACTGGTGCATATAAATATATGGTAGACTTTTTTGGTAATTCTTTAATCTTATCAACAATTTGACTAATAGTTTGTGAAGTAATTGGTTTACCAGTGAATGGAGAGTAGGGTATTCCAGCTCTTGCATAAAGTACTCTCATGTAATCGTATATTTCGGTTACAGTTGCAACTGTTGATCTTGGATTTTTAGAAGTATTTTTTTGTTCTATTGAAATTGCTGGACTCAAACCTTCGATTAAATCTACATTTGGTTTTTTCATTTTGTCTAAAAACTGTCTTGCGTATGCAGATAAACTTTCAACATATCGTCTTTGACCTTCTGCATAGACAGTATCGAATGCTAATGATGATTTTCCTGACCCAGATAGACCCGTTATCACAACAAATTTGTCTTTAGGAATCTCTAGTGAAATATTCTTTAAATTGTGCTCTTTTGCGCCCTTAATAAGTATCTTTTTAAGCATAATTTTAGTTGCTTTAGATTAATAAAATTAATATTCAAGCCTATTAATGTTATAAATAACATTTCAAATATATAAATATTATGGCAGGAAGCTTAAATAAAGTACTTTTAATCGGTCGATTAGGCGCAGATCCAGAAATTAAACAAATGGTTAACGGTAAAAGTGTAGCAAGATTAAGCCTAGCTACTAGTCAATCATGGAAAGATAAAAATACCGGTGAAAAAAAAGAAAAAACTGAATGGCATAGAGTAGTTGTTTTCAATGAAGGACTAGTAAATGTAGTTCAACAATATTTAAAAAAAGGAGCACAAGTATACGTTGAAGGACAACTGACTACTAGAAAATGGAAAGATGAACAATCAGGTCAGGATAAATATTCTACTGAAATTTTAATTCAAGGATACAATTCATCATTAACAATGTTAGGTGGAGGAAATCAAAATTCAATTCCATCTCAAGATAACAAACAAAGTTTTGATGATAGTTCTATGGCTCAAAACGAGTTAGACGACGATATCCCTTTCTAAATAAATGCAAAAAAACGAAGTAACTAAAGATTTAAATATCAAACCAATTTCAATGTATGATGAAATGAGTTCATCATATTTATCTTACGCCATGAGCGTAATAATTAGTAGGGCATTACCCGACATAAGAGATGGACTTAAACCTGTTCACAGAAGAATTTTATATGCAATGATGCATTGGTTAGAATGGTCCAAGATTTTTCAATGAGTGTTCCTTTAATTGATGGTCAGGGCAATTTTGGTTCAATCGATGGTGATCCACCTGCAGCAATGAGGTATACAGAAACAAAACTTGCAAAAATATCTCAATTTTTGATTGATGATATAGAAAAAAATACTGTCTCATTTAAAAGTAACTACGACGAAACTGAGCAAGAACCCACAGTATTGCCAGCTCAATATCCTAATCTTTTGGTAAATGGAGCCGGAGGTATCGCTGTTGGTATGGCAACTAGTATACCACCACATAATCTTGGTGAAATAATTGATGGAACTTTAGCTCTTATTAAAAATAAAGATATTAAAGTTAAAGAGTTAATGAAGCATATACCTGGCCCTGATTTTCCAACAGGAGGAGTTATTATTGGTAAAGATATTATTCGAGAAGGATACAAAACAGGCAGAGGCTCTTTTAAAATTAGGGGTGAAATAAATGTAGAAAATCTTAAAAATGGTAAAGATAGATTAGTAATTACTTCAATACCTTATCAAGTAAATAAATCTAATTTAAATGAAAAAATTGCAGAATTAGTTAGAGACAAAAAAATAGAGGGTATAAGTGACATTAGAGATGAATCTAATAGAGAAGGTATAAGAGTTGCTATCGATCTTAGAAGAAGTGTTGAGCCCGAGACAATAAAAAGACAACTTTATAAATATACATCCATTGAAACTTCATTCGGTTTTAATTCATTAGCAATTGTTGATAACAAACCTAAAACATGTTCATTAAAAGATTTTTTAGAGAACTTTTTAAAATTTAGAGAAGATGTAGTTATTAAAAAAACTAAATATGATTTAAAAAAAGCAGAGGACCGTGTCCATGTATTACTTGGTTTATCTGTTAGTGTAGAAAACATTGATAAAGTAATAAAAATTATTAGATCTTCAAAAAATCCGGAAGAAGCAAAAAATACTCTTATAAAAACAAAATGGAAAATAACAAAATCTGCAAAATTAATTAAATTAGTTGATAGTAAAAATTATAAAGGATCATATAACTTATCTGAAACTCAAGTCACATCAATACTAGAACTTAGATTACAAAAATTAACCGCCCTTGGAATTAATGAAATTGAAGAAGAAATTAAAAAATTATCTGAATTAATTACAAAGTATAAAAAAATAATAAATTCTAAAAGTGAACTATTAAAAGTAATTAGTAATGAGTTATCTCTAATTAAAGAGAAATTTTCATCTCCGAGAAGAACACAGATTATAGATGCAGTTTTAAACTATAATATTGAAGAAACTATTCAAAAAGAGTCTGTAATAATTACAATTACTTTACAAGGATACATTAAAAGAGGTGCCTTAAGTAATGTTAAACAACAGAAAAGAGGTGGAAAGGGTAAAACTGGGATTAAAACAAGAGACGAAGATTCTGTAGTACAAACATTATCAGTAAATACTCACACATCTGTTCTATTTTTCTCTACAGAAGGATTAGCATACAAAGTTAAAGCTTGGAAAATTCCGGAAGGATCAGCTGCATCAAAAGGTAAGTCTTTATTTAATATTCTTCCTCTAAAAAATCATCAATCAATTAGTTCAATTATGCCATTTCCAGATAGTGATGTTGATACAAAAGACATGCATATCATTTTTGCAACAAGTGAAGGAAAAATTAGAAAGAATAATCTTGAAGATTTTACCTCAATTAATGCTTCAGGTAAAATTGCAATGAAACTTGACGGTAATGATAAAATTATTGGTGTTAAAATTTGTAGAGATGATCAGGATATAATTTTAAGTACTAAATTAGGAAAATGTATAAGGTTTGAGTCTAAAAAACTTAGAGTTTTCAAAGGTAGATCATCAAAAGGTATAAGAGGTATCAATTTAGCAGAAAATGATACTATTGTATCTCTGTCTATTATTGATCATGATTCAAATAAGAAAGCAAAAAATAAAGACCAAAAATCAGAAATTAAAGCTAAAGAAAAATTCATATTATCAATCACAGAAAATGGTTACGGTAAGAGAACATCTCATTATGATTATAGAGTTACAAATAGAGGAGGAAAGGGAATTATTGGTATTGTAAATTCACAAAGAAACGGGAATGTTTCTTCATCCTTTCCTGTTTTTGAAGGAGATCAAATATTAATTTCTACAAACAAAGGTAGGGTAATTAGAACAGCTGTTAAAGAAATAAGAATAGCTGGTCGTAATACGCAAGGTGTTAGAATAATTAAACTGACTGGTGATGAAAAAGTAGTTTCTGCTATTAAATTAGATGATAATCTTATTTAATGAAAAATATAGCTATCTATCCAGGAACTTTTGATCCAATTACTTTTGGCCATATAGATGTCATTAAAAAATCACTTAAGATAGTAGATAAAGTAATTGTAGGTATTTCAGATGGAAATCAGAAAAACTTCCTATTTTCATTAGATGAAAGAATAGAAATTGTTAAAAGAGCTCTTTATAAAGATCTGAAATTTAAAAAGAATAAGGTTGATGTTATAAAATTTAATACTTTGACAACAGACCTTTGTAAAAAATATAAATCAAATATAATCTTAAGAGGCTTAAGAGCAGTTTCTGATTTTGAGTACGAATTCCAACTTGCTGGAATGAATAGAAAACTTAATAATCAAGTTGAGACAATTTTTTTAATGTCAGATGTTGAAAATCAAATAATATCATCTAGGTTTGTTAAAGAAATCGCTCAACATAATGGTGATTTGAAAAAATTTACGACCAAAAGTACAATTAAATCATTGAAAGAGGTTTATGAATAAATTTTTAAATATTTTAATTATTTTTTTTATTTTTTTATCAACAAATTTAATAGCAAAGGAGAATATAATGATTTTAAAATTAAAAGATGGTGATGTAAAAATTGAAATGTATCCTGATGTTGCACCAAATCATGTTAAAAGAATACAAGAGTTAGCAGACTCAGGACAATATGATAATGTTGTTTTTCATAGAGTAATTGATGGGTTTATGGCACAAACAGGTGATGTAAAATTTGGAAATTCATCTTCAAAAGATTTCGATTTAAGAAGAGCGGGTATTGGTGGATCTGATTTACCAGATTTAAATCAAGAATTTAATGACCTTCCTCATGATAGAGGAACCGTTTCTATGGCAAGATCGTCAGATCCTAATAGTGCTAATAGTCAATTTTTTATATGTTTTAAACCAGCACCTTTCCTAGATAGACAATATACTGTTTTTGGAAAAGTAATAGAAGGAATGGAATTTGTTGATATGATTACAAAAGGTGATGGCGATAACGGAGCAGTTTCAAATCCAGATAAAATTATTAGTTTTAAATCTCAATAATTAAATAATGAATGTCATTAAAAGATTTCAATTTTAATGTTCATCATACTCAAAATTATGCAAGAGTAGGAATTATAGAGACCCATAGAGGCAATATAAACACTCCTGCATTTATGCCAGTTGGTACTCAAGCAACTGTTAAAGGTGTTTTTTTAGAAGATATAAAAAAAACAGGTAGTGAGATAATTTTATCAAATACATATCATTTAATGATAAGGCCTGGTGTTGAAAGAATTGAAAGTGTTGGAGGACTTCATGAATTCATGAATTGTGATTTACCAATTTTAACGGACTCAGGTGGTTTTCAAGTTATGTCTCTGTCAAAATTAAATAAAATCGATAGAGATAAAGGTGCAATTTTTCAATCACATATAGATGGTAAAACTTTTATTTTAAGTCCTGAAGAAAGTATAAGAATTCAAAAAGGTTTGAACTCAGACATAGTGATGGTTATGGATGAATGCCCTAAAAATACTAAAGACTATGATAAAATTAAAAAATCAATGGAATTATCATCAGAGTGGGCAAAAAGATCAAAAGATGCATTTGGAACAAACGATCACAAAGGTTTATTTGGAATAGTGCAAGGTGGATTATTTAACGATCTAAGAATAAAATCCTTAAATAACCTTATTGACATTGGATTTAATGGATATGCTCTAGGAGGTCTGGCAGTGGGGGAAACACAAGATGAAATGTTTGATGTTCTTGATGGAATAAAAGATCATATGCCTAAAGATAAACCAAGATATTTAATGGGTGTTGGTACTCCATCTGATATACTCGGAGCAGTTAAGAGGGGTGTTGATATGTTTGACTGTGTAATGCCTGGACAAATCCAAATTAGAAATTCAAAATATAAAAATGATAATACTCCTTTGGACAAAAATGTCACAAAGTTCAATCTAAATAAATATTCTAAGAATTATTTAAATCATTTATTTAACACTAATGAAATGTTGGCCTCAATGATTCTAACCCTAAATAACATCAACTTTTATCAAGATTTAATGAGAAACATCAGAGACAATATAAAACAAGGTACTTTTGATGAATTTCACGATAAGTACATCAATAAATTGTAAATTTTTAACATTGATTAATAAAAAAAAATCAATATAAAAAACGCTTTTTGGGCCGTTAGCTCAGTTGGTAGAGCAATTCCCTTTTAAGGAATGGGTCGATGGTTCGAGTCCATCACGGCTCACCACTTATGCAATAGGTGGATATTTAATAATAATTTCGTTTATCCAATTTGTAATATTATTAATTCTATTTGTTGAAGATGGGTGAGTAGACATAAATTCTGGTGGTTCTTTCCCTTTTTTAGCTTCTTTCATTCTTTCCCAAACTTTGATTGTTTCCCTAATGTCATAACCAGACAGTGATGCAAATATTAAACCAAGGTAATCAGCTTCGCTTTCTTGTTTTCTATTGAAGGGATTCATAATACCTATTTGAGATAACAGTCCAACTGCATTCATTCCAGTTGTTCTATTAATATTTGAAACAGCTCCTTTAGTTGCTATATCTAAAATTGCAGTACCGGTATTTAATAAAACACCTCTACTTGCTCTTTCTACAGAGTGTTTGGCAACTGCATGAGCTATTTCATGACCCATTACAGCCGCTAAACCATCTTCGTTTTTAGTTATATCTAATAAACCAGTATAAACGGCTATTTTACCTCCAGGCATACACCAAGCATTTTTAACTTTTTTTTTATCAATAAGTATATATTCCCAATCAAAATTTATAGTTGGGTCAGGTATATTATTGCGGTCAAAGTATTCTGATATTGAATATTCAATTTTGGATCCAATTTCTTTTATTTGATTTAATGTTTTAGTATCATCACTTAAAGTTTCCTTCTCTTTTACCTTTTCATATAATTGAGCAGCTTTCGCATTTAGGTTAGATTCGGGAATTAATTTTAGTTGTTTTCGATCTGTTATCGGTGCACTACCACATGCAGATAGGCCAAAAGATAAGCAACTACAACCAAATAAATGTATGAAATTTCTTCTATTCACTTTTTTTACTTAATATATTACACCTTTTTTATAATAATTTATATGATACTTAATAACAAAATTTTAATAGTACTATTTGTACTGGCAGTCGTATTTGTTTTATATGCAAGTTACAGTTAATTTATGGCAAAATTAAAGAGAAGAGGCATTTCAATCCTTGGAAGACTTAGAAACTATTTTATAGCAGGAATAGTTGTTCTTGTTCCAATAGGTATCACATTATATTTAACTAGATTTTTTATATCTATATCGTCAAAATTAATACCAAACGAATTAAATCCAAATAGTTACTTGCCTTTTGCAATACCAGGTTTGGAAATATTATTAGCTATAATTTTTATTACAATAATTGGAAGTTTATCTCTTTCATTTATTGGAAAAAAAATACTTAAAATATTTAATGATATATTAAAAAGAATACCAATTCTTAGAACAATTTATTCAGCAATTGGCCAAATGACTGAAACATTAGCACCAAAAAAAGGATCAAAGAAAAGTGTTGTCTTAGTTGAGTATCCGAGAAAAGGTAGTTGGGCAGTAGGGTTTGCGACCAGAGAAAACGATGGTGAAATATCAAAAAAAACAAATACTAATCTTATTAATGTATTTGTTCCAACAACACCAAATCCTACAAGTGGATTTTTATTAATGTTTCCCAAAGATGAAGTTATTTATTTAGATATGACTTTTGAAGAAGCGTCTAAATTTATTGTTTCAGCCGGTACTTCAGATCCAAAAAAAATTTAAGAAATTTCGTTAATTATTGAGGCTCGATCGTATAATTTTAATAATTTATTATATTTACTGAAATTATCACCTTTCATCTCTAATTTTTTTACTTCTGCCTCAGCAAGTAAGAATAAATCTTCATTTAATATGGGATCAGCTAATCTAAAATTTTTAATTCCACTTTGCTTAAATCCTAACAAATCCCCATATCCACGTAATTTCATATCTTCCTCAGAAATTATAAAACCGTCATCTGAACTTTTGAGAATGTTAATTCTTTTTTTTGCATTTTCACTTAGTGAGGATTTAAACATCAATATACAGTAAGATTGTTTACTACCACGTCCGACACGACCTCGTAACTGATGTAATTGGGATAAACCATACTTATCAGCATTTTCAATAACAATTACGTTAGCATTAGGAAAATCAATTCCAACCTCAATAACAGTGGTTGAAACCAATATATCCAACTTTCTATCTAAGAAATTATTTAAAATTTTGTTCCTTTCATCCTTATCAAGTGAACCATGAATTAATCCAATTCTATTCTTAAAATATTTTTCTAAATACTTAAATTTATTTACAACAGATTGTTGTTCAACTTTTTTCGATTCTTCTATTAAAGGACAAACCCAGAAAATTTGATTTTTATTAGAAATTTCTTTTTTAACAAATCTAATTATTTCAGATATTTTATTTTCTAACTTACTGTAAGTGACTATTTTTTTTCTATTTTTTGGTTTTTCTTTAATTAAGGTTAAATCCATATCACCATAAACCGTCATCATCATTGTTCTTGGTATTGGAGTTGCAGACATGACTAGAACATCGCAGTTATTTCCACCTTTTTCTGATAACTCTTTACGCTGACGAACACCAAACTTATGTTGTTCATCAATAATTATTAAACCCAGTTTATTATATTCAACTTTTTTTTGGAATAACGCATGTGTTCCTATCAGAAAGTCTATCTTACCAAGTTTAAGATTTTCTAAAATTTTCTTTCTATCAGCATATTTTGACTTACCTGTTAACATTTCAATTTTTACATTTTTGGGTAGATATTTTTTAGCAAAAGAAAAATGTTGCTTTGCTAGAATTTCAGTAGGCACCATAAAGCTTGTTTGATATCCAGCATTTATACAATTTACCGCTGCTATCATTGATACAATTGTTTTACCAGATCCAACATCTCCTTGTAAAAGTCTAAACATTCTACTTTTTGATTTAAGATCTTCGTTTATAATTTTTATTGCTGCTTCTTGATCATTTGTTAATTTAAAATTTAAATCCTTTATCAATTTTTTAAAATTTCTTTAGTATCAAGACTGTGAATTTTTAAGATTGCGTCTTTCCACTTAATATTATTAAATTTTTTCTTTATATCGTCATTTAGCCACTCATCTAAATCTGGTAATTCCTTTAAAACTTCATTAATTATATTATTGTATTTGTTGATCGTAAGACCATCTGTAAGACTATATTTATTTTGAGTCTCTAAGATATTTTCATTACTTTCTTTAACCTGAGTCGGATTAGTGATTTGATATTTATTTCTAAAAAAATTAATTTTTCCACTTATTATTATTTCAGTATTTAATGGTAAGATTTTTTTTATATATCCTTCATATGAATTAAAAAAAACACAATCAATTTTTATATCATTACTTTGACATACAACTCTATTGGGCAATCTTCTTATTCTAGGAAAATTATATTTTAGGGGTGTTAATTTAATTGTTTGTAACTTACCTATTTGTATATCACTAACATTTGTTACTTTTGAATTTTCAATTTTACTCGTAGGCAGATGCCACAATAAATCAAAAATTGTATTTATATTTTTTCTTTTAAATAATTGGCTTGTTTTTTTCCCTATACCTTTAATATTCTGAATATTTGACAATAAATATTCGTGATCATTCATGATTTATATATATAAAGATTTAATTAATGGATTCAAATAAACAAAATTTAATTAATAAAATTTTATACAGAGCTCAATATCGTGGAACTAAAGAAATGGATATCTTTGTTTCTAAATTTGTTAATTCAATTATTGACAATCTCGATCATAAAGAATTAGTTTCTTTAGATAAGTTAATTAATTTTGATGACGAAACTTTAGTTAACTTAAGTTTAGGTAAAAATTCAAAAGAATTTAAAGATACAGTTATCTTAGAAAAACTTATAGAATTTAAAAATAAATATTAGTGGCGGAGAGACTGGGATTCGAACCCAGGAAAGAGTTGCCCCTTTGCCGGTTTTCAAGACCGGTGCTTTCAACCGCTCAGCCATCTCTCCTAATTTGTAATAATTAAAATTCTATATTTCATAAACAAAATAGTTTAATTGATCAATATAATGTTAAGCAAAAATCAATTTAATAAAGGTATAATTTTAACGGCATTTGGTTCTTTCTGGTGGGGTTTTATTGGAGTTATATATTTTAAATATATTGCTTTTGCTGGCCACATTGAAGTTGTCCTACATCGAAGTGCATGGACAACTGTTATGCTAATTTTAACAACAATCATTTTATCAAAGTGGAAAAAATTTAGCTCGGTTTTTAAAGATAAAAAAAAAATTATGATGTTGTTTTTATCTGGATTATTAATTTTTACGAATTGGGCTGTTTGGATTTATGCAATAGGGAATGATCAAGTTATAGATGCTAGTTTTGGATATTTTATAATGCCTATAATAAGTGTTTTTTTAGGTTATTTTTTTTTAAAAGAGGAATTAAGTTTCAAAACTAAAATTTCACTTTTAATCGTAACGTAGCTTTAAGTTGGAGTTTTTATAATTTAGTAAGAAAAAAAATTGATGTAGACACAGATATTGGTTTATTAGTTGAAAGTTTATTTATTTTTCCAGCGGTAATATTTGCTTTTTATTTAATTGTACAAAATGATTTAAATGATTTTGATATATCGAATGTTAAATTAATGTTAATATTCATGCTGGCAGGTCCTATGACCGTGATTCCTTTATATTTATATGTTAGGGGTGTTGAATTATGTGGTTTAGGTCCAACAGGCATGGTTTTTTATATAACTCCAACTTTGCAATTCTTGTTGGGTTATTTCTTATATAATGAGGAATTAGATATACATAAATTAATCAGCTTTATTTTGATATGGATTGCTGTATCGATATACCTAAAAGATTTGTATGAAAAAAATTAAATTACTAATTATATCGCTATTTATTATCTTTAGCTCTTCAACTCTAATTGCTGATGACTTTAATGATTGGAAAATTAAATTTAAAAAAAGAGCAATTAATGAAGGTATTAGTAAATCAACAGTTAATAATTTAATAGATAACTCCAAGTTCTTACCCGATGTAATAAAGTATGACAGATACCAACCTGAATTCTATGAAGACACAAAGACATATATTTTAAAAAGAACCTCTTCAAAAAAAGTAAAACTAGGAAAAATTGAAACTAACTTTGGAAACTATTTAGGTAAAATGGATATCGTTTCTTCACTTGCAACATTAAGCTACGATCAAAGAAGAAGTGAATTTTTTACTAAAGAATTAATCACCCTTTTAAAATTAGTAGATGCAAAAATTATAGATCCGAGCACATTATTTGGATCTTGGGCAGGTGCATTTGGTAATTTTCAATTTATGCCATCCACAATTAAAAATCATGCAATTGACTATAATAAAGATGGATCAATTGATCTAAAAAATATTGAGGATTCTTTTGCATCTGCAGCTAACTATTTAAGTAATCTTGGATGGAATGATAATACTCCGTGTTTTTATAGAATTAATCTAAATGAAAATATTCCTGATAAATATTTAAATACATCAGCAAAAAAAATTAAACATGAGAGAAAAGTAAAATATTTAAAAAATTATATAAAAAATTCGTCTTTTTTGGACAAATATGACAATTTGACAGCAGCAATAGTTACTCCTGATGCTGAAATAGTTGAAAATGCAAATAAACTTAAACCAGCATATATTATTTTTAATAATTATAAGCTAATCTTAAAGTGGAACAGGTCATTAAGATTTAGTTTGGCCGTATGCACATTAAAAAATAGTTTTGAAAATGAAACTTAAGATAATAATTTTTTTAGCAATAATTTTAACATCATGTGAAACTACTAATAAAAAAGTAATCACGAATAAAGATTTCAAAAATTATTCAAATGATGGATTTGCTCTCATATATAATAATGATATTTTCAAAAAACGAATAGTTTCAAAAAAAATAGATCAAAGATCATTAATTATTTTCAATAATAAACTTAAAAAAGATACAGATATAAAAATAACAAATTTGTTAAATGAAAAGTATTTGATTGCTAAAGTAGGAAAAAATTCGAAATATCCAATATTTTATAATTCAGTAATTTCTGAAAGGATTGCGACTGAACTTGATATTGATCCTGATCAACCCTATGTACGTGTAGAAACAATAAATTCTAGTAATACTTTTGTTGCAAATAAAGCTAAAACATTTGATGAGGAAAAAAAAGTAGCTAATAAAGCTCCAGTAGACAGCATTTCAATCCAAAATATATCAATTGAAAAAGATAATAATTCAAAAGTTGAAAAGGTGAAAAATACAAAATTTGAATTTATAATTAAATTTGCCGATTTATTTTTTGAAGAATCTGCAATTACATTGAAAAAAAGACTTGAGGATGAATACAATTTAAAAGACATAAATATCAAAAAAATGTCTAAAAATTTATATAGGGTTTACAAGGGTCCTTTTTATAATTTAGGATCAATTAAAAATGTATATAATGAGATTGCTGATATAAATTTTGAAAATATTGAATTAATAAAATTATGAAAATAAAAGCACTATTAAGTTTTGTCCTATCATTTTTAGTTATAACTAATATTTCTTATGCAAAATTTAACATAAATGCACGAACTGCAATTTTACAAGACTATTTATCTGGTGAAATTTTATATGAAAAAAATTCTGATGAGAGAATTTTTCCTGCCTCTATGACAAAAATAATGACCTCAATCATTGCTTTTGATTTATTGAAAAGTGGAGAAATTACTTTAGATGAAAAATTTATCGTTTCTGAAAATGCCTGGAGATTATCCTCATCTGGTTATTCATCAATGTTTATAATGGTTGGAGATGAAGTTTCGGTAGAAGATTTATTATTAGGTATAATTGTTGCTTCAGGTAATGATGCTTGTGTAGCTTTGGCTGAAGGTATTGCAGGAACTGAGGACGAGTTTGCTTTACTAATGACTGAGAAAGCTCAAGAAATTGGGATGGAAAATACTAATTTTTCAAATTCGTCAGGGATTAATGATGATAACAATTATTCAACTGTTAGAGATATTTTAATTATGTCTAATTATTTAATCAAAGAACATCCTAAATATTATGAGTATTTTAAAATTAAAGAATTTACTTGGAGTAGGACGGGCGGGGATCCAATTACACAAGGAAATAGAAATCCATTATTATATAAAAATATGGGTGTAGATGGAATTAAAACTGGCTACCTTGGTTCAGAAAAATATTCACTTGCATCTTCTATAT
>LUMH01000245.1_pt1 | contig 32417 bp, 33 predicted proteins | sample 730001 | NCBI WGS metagenome assembly LUMH01 (sample SAMN03860268, study PRJNA289734) | marine metagenome | biome: seawater column; feature: ocean; material: water; isolation source: Red Sea water column Station 34 - depth 25m | place: Saudi Arabia: Red Sea | collected 2011-10-15 | depth 25 m
GTATTGTTGATGAGTTTATTAACCAAGGAGTTTCAGTTTCCACCTGTGATATTGATCCGGTGCTTATTGAAGAAATAAAGATCAAATATCCTAAGATACATGCGGAAGTTGTCGATGTAGGCGATGAAAAAACTGTAAAAGAATTTTGTTTGAAAAGTATAGATGCACTGGGTGGGGTCGATTGTCTTGTCAATAATGCAGGAGTTGGTGGACCTACACTTCCAATAGAGCAAATTAGCTCTGAAGATTGGGTACACTGTCTAAATATATGTCTTAATAGCCAGTTTTATTTTATTAAGTCTTGCTTAAAATATCTTCGCAAAAGTTCTTCACCGTCGATTGTTAATCTTTCATCTGCCGCGGGACAATATGGGTTTGCTTTAAGAACGCCATATGCTTCAGCAAAATGGGGTGTGATTGGATTAACGAAGTCCTTATCAATTGAATTAGGTAAAGACAAAATAAGGGTAAACGCTATTTTGCCAGGTTTAGTTGCGGGTGATCGCCAGAACAATGTTTTGAGAAACAAGGCACAACGTCTTGGTAAATCGTTCAGCGAAGTTGAAGAAGAGGCTTTCTCTTTTACTTCCATAAAAGAGTACGTTGATGCTCAAGATATAGCCAATCAAGTAATGTATTTGGCATCAGATGCTGGAATGCATGTTTCGGGACAAGCCATTGCAATCGATTGTGATACTAAAATGCTACTATAGTCAGTTTTAAGCATTAACAGTCAAAAGTTTTGATCGCCAGCGCATCAACTAAAATCTAAAGTTCTTGCTTAATTCCATATTTAAGCGCAACGTCTAATTATAATTTTCTCAGAATGAGTAATCATGGAAATTAATAACCCGCGTGGCATACTGTTGATGGCGCTAGGAATGGCTCTTTTTGCAGTTGCAGACACGATTGCTAAAGTCTTGCTGGAACATTATCCGCCAGCTCAGGTCGTTTTTTTAAGGCAGCTAGGATTATTTTTTGGCGTAAATTTTATAATGTTTTACAATCTGAAATGGGTTGGGAAATCACAAAACTTAACTAAACAGTTACTCCGGGGTTTATCTGCAACTGGATCAGCTGTCATCTTCCTATTTGGACTGAGAACAATTCCAATAGCCGATGCGACGGCAATTGCTTTCGTCGCTCCTTTATTCGTGATTATTTTTAGTTACTTTATTTTGAAAGAGCCTATCGGTATAAGACGATGGCTTGCTGTGGTCATTGGTTTTTCTGGTACTTTGATAATTATTCGTCCTGGATTTGAAGTTATTAACCTAGGTCATCTTTTTATAATTATTGCGGCACTACTCTTTGCATTACGCCAAATTATATCAAGATTGCTAGCGGCAACAGATGACCCGGTAACCACTGCATTCTTTACTGCATACACAAGTGTATTCATTTTTTTGTTGTTTCAACCCTGGGTTTGGACACCAATAACAAATACTAACCACATTTTTCTTTTTTTTATTTATGCAGCCTGTGCTGGGACAGCTGAATTTTTAGTTATAAAATCTCTTCAGATAGCTCATGCTGTGGTTGTTTCCCCGCTCCAATACACACTTTTGATTTGGGTAACGATTTTTGGCTTCGTTATATGGGGAATTTTTCCAGATTTCTGGACATTTATTGGAGCGGGGGTCATTATCGCAACGGGCTTATACTCGCTTCACAGAGAAAGGTTGAAAAATCGCGTTGAAGACAATTTCAGTTGATAATTTTCAGATGATATATTTGAAATTTGCGTTATTGATTTGGCTTTTGTTATACAACACAATTGTGAATGCTAATTGTGTAAGCTGTAATTTTGATAATAAAAATTTAGCAAATTTTGAATTCAAGAATCAAAATTTAAGTAATGCCTCTTTTAAGGGTGCTTATTTGGTCAATGCTGATTTTTCGGGGGCTAAACTTACCAGTGCAATTTTTGATGATGCTTATGCTAATGGAGCTAATTTTGTAGGTGCGCAATTAGATAATGCTTCTTTTAGGAATGCCGAATTGGAATTAGCAAATTTTCAAAATGCATCTCTTAAAGACGTGACATTTGAAAGTGCGTATATGGTGCATGCAGAATTATCAAAAAGACAAATTCTGGAGAGTAAATTTTGTGATAACGCAGTAAAAGATGCAATGAAATTTAGTAGCATGTGCAAAAACCAATAATCGAAATTCATTTATAAGGTTGAAAAAGCTAAAATTTCTCGCATAACCAGTTAAATACTTGATGTTTTGGGGGGCTGCTTTCCCAGTTATTTAGTTTGCTATCAGCTTTCCTTTACTTTTTTGCTTATTTCCTGTACACAGCATCCAAACTCAGGGTGATTGTTTTGCGGGGTTGTCATGATTGACGATGCAAATATCACCGATTATCGCCAAATATTGTTGGATATTGCTCGGTCGTTAGGCGCAGAAAACCTTCTTAATGCTTGGACAATGTGTCGTATGCGAAACTGGATAGACGAATACGGCGAAATTACCTCAGAAGGAGTGGCCCAAGTACTTTCTTTTAAAAAGATAGCAACGATAACCCCGTAAAATATACTTCTAAAGTCTTGAAGCTTATCTGGCATTAAATGAAAAAACCTGCACATTTTCAATCAGATATGAATTAATTAGGTTTCTTGCTTTTTCAGAAACTAGCCAGCCTTCAATCTTTTCAACAGTTTGATCCTTTACATGGGCATGCACGGCAGGGTTTATTGGAAGAAAAGCGTATTGATTATGCAGTAGACGATCACCCTCAAATTGTATTTGTAAATTCCCTTTGTTTTTATGATTTAACCAAGTTGCTTTATCTGACAAAATATAGGCATCAAATGCGACTGCGATATTAATCGCTTTTCCCATGGCAGAGCCAACAGAAATATATTTTTTTCCGATATCGTCAGGAACAAAGTTTATTTTGTTCCATATTTCCATTTCCTTTTTGTGAGTACCACTAAAATCACCTCTGCTGACAAAATTTACCATTGCTTTCGAAAGTTTACTAAAGGCTTCTAATAAATTTTTTGCAGATGATATTTGTGCGGGATCAGATGAAGGACCGACAATTACGTATTCGTTAAACATAATTTCTCTTCTGTGATTTGCGAAACCTTTTTTTACAAACTCTTCTTCATCTGGTTTTGAATGTACAAGGATTGCATCTACATCACCATTTTCTCCGAGTTTTAAGGCCTGACCAGTGCCTACGACTATAAGTTGTATGTCAATTTCCAGATCGGTCTCAATATGAGGAATGATATGGTCACTTAATCCAGAATTATGAAAAGAGGAGGTGACCGCTAACCTAGCTTTCTCGGCTATTGCCGAAGTTGCTGGTAGCAATGCTAACATAAAGCTTATTAGTAGAGCCTGTTTCATAGAACAATATCGCCAGCTAAGAACTGCTTAGCTGCCTTACTAGGTGGCTCTGTTAAAAATTTTTCTTTAGAGCAATGTGCCTCTACGATACCATTATGCATAAATACAATATCGTTAGCTAACCTTTTTGCCTGCCCCAAGTCATGAGTGGACATCATTATTTTTGTGCCGTCGTTTGATGCTGAAATTAAAATATCTTCGATAGTTTTTTTCGTTGCTCCATCAAGTGAAGCTGTCGGTTCATCTAAAAATAACATTTTGGGTTTTGTAATTAGAGCTCTCGCCACAGCTATAGCTTGCATTTCTCCACCTGAAAGAAGTACCGCTTGTTGTTTCATTTTATGTTCGAGTCCAATTTTTTTAGCCCACATCATAACTTCTGCGTTTGAGATCGACTTTGAGATTTGTCTTACTTTCAATGGAAATGCCAGGTTTTCAGATACAGTTCTACGCAACATGATGGGTGATTGAAAAACGAAAGTTTGTTCTTTTGCTGCTAAGGTATGAGAAATAGCCCATTCAACTTTTCCAGCAGATAATTTTCTCAAGCCATGAAGGGCTTCTAATAAAGTCGTTTTTCCTGATCCGTTTGCGCCGAGCAGAATTGAAATACCATTTTGTTCAATCTGAAGATTAATGGGGCCTATTAATCTTTTGCTTTTTATATTTATTTTAATATCTGAAACACGTAACGGAAACATTACCATAATTCTCCGCGTTCAGTTTTTCCAAACCAATGCGTTGCGAAACTTACTGATATTGCCAAAGTAATCAGTACAAAACCAAGTGCTAAAGCTAGAGAAAAGTCTCCTCTAGATGTTTCAAGTGATATAGCCGTTGTTAATACACGTGTAGCATTATCAATATTACCGCCTACGATCATAATAGCTCCAACCTCTCCGATTCCGCGTCCAAACCCAGCTAAACAAGCGGTAATCAATGCTCTTTTGCTGTCCCACATTAATGTTACTACACGCTGCATTTTTGATACATTTATGGAAATAAGAAGATTGCGATAGTCTGCCCAGAGCGCCTGCATTGATTGGTGCGCTATGGATGTAATCAAAGGTGTGATAATTATAACTTGCGCGATGATCATAGCTGAAGTCGTGTACAGCAAACCCAGCACACCGAATGGCCCAGAACGTGAAAACAAGATATAAACAATCAATCCTACTACAACGGGTGGTAGACCCATTAATGCGTTTAGCATAACAATTATTGCTCGCCGAAACTGGAAACGGGTTACAACGAGAAGAGCAGCTAAAGGGAAGGCTATTAATGTAGAAATTATTAGTGCTGAAATGGTTACGTAAAGAGAGCGTAAAGAAATAGTAATCAGTTCACTGTCAAAACTAAGGATTAGCCAAAAAGCCTGTATTAGACCTTGTAAAATTTCATTCATGAAAAAATATATCCTGTTTCAAAGTGCATAGAATGAAAATCTTGGCTAGTAACTTTATTGAAGCTCATTAATTTTATTTAAATAAGTTTTATTGGAGGCGACCAAAAAATGTCATTCTTGCTTCCTCTGATAATGAAATACCGGGTTGTGAATTATAGGCTAAAACTACCAAAATTCTTTCTTGCTCCCCCTCAGTAGGTGTTACTCTGTGAATTGAGTTTTGTCCCCGAAATAAAATTAATGTTCCAGGTCTTGTATCGAGGCGGTTTATCTTTGTTTTACCTTCTAAAACTGCCTCTACACCTTCAAAATTCATTTCATTTTTTTCTGCATTTCGCAAATTTGAAACATATTCAAAATGTCCTCCACCTTTGGGTGCTTGCAAAAGCAGAGTAATTGCAAACTTAGAATTATCGAAGTGCCAGTTTAGCTCTTGCCCTTTGGCAGCGTAGTGCACATTAATTGAAGAAAGTGGGTCAGCATATTCATAAAGATCTGTCTCTTCAACGACCTTGCAAATAAATTTCTTAAAAATATCAGAAAAGTATAATCTTTTTAATTTAGAAGCGTTGGGAATTTGGTCGGTCGTTATACATCCTTTTGAAGACGTTAATTGTCTATTAAAAACATGATCGGGAGATAAGGCTTTATTTGTTGGAGTGAGATAAACATTATGAGTGGAGTTTGTAAAATATGCTAAATTTGAATGGGACTTAGCTTCACGAACAAGTTCTTTTACAGTTTCTGGTTTCAGAAAATTATGCAGAGTTACTACACCTTTTTGCTCTAATTCATTTCTGCATTCCTCTGTAAACTTAGCTTCATCTATTGGGGCTTCGGTAAAATTTATCACGTCTTCTAGCATCTGTTTTAATACCATTCTGAATTTAATTCTTAATTTTAAAACTTTTATAAAAGTAGGCTAACTCAAGGCCCATAGTGCGGTCAAACCCACTACAATCGTAAACAAAATTGATCGAGTTAGCAAAGCAATACAGCAAGCAATAAAGGCAGCATATATTTTTGATGGTGATCCTTCAAAAGGTACGCCGGTTTCATCAACAAATAGAGAGGCCGCCACGATAGCTGAGAGGGCTGCTGTTGGAGCAAATTTTACGTACGCTTCAAGCCATGTGGGTAGTCTTAGAAAAGTGAGACCCGAAAACATAGAGTATCTAGCTGCAAAATTAGTTAAACCCGATAAGATTATAACAAGCCAAATCATTTAAATTTTCTCTGACTGATTAGTCCACCAACAAACATTCAAAAATCGCAATTATGCTTGCTGTGACTGCAGTACTAATCTGTGCTAAAGACTTCAGTGTAGGTAAGATAACGGCAATAAAAGTTAAAGGTATTGCAAATTCTAAATTTAAATAGGGTGGAATATTTGCTCCAAGAAAGACCCCAATGACTGTCGATATTTGCCAAAATACCCAGAGGGTCAGACCTCCACCAAGTAAGTGATAATGCGCAAATTTATTTTTGTTTTCAAATTCCTGGAATGATACGGCAAATGCTTCATCAGTCAGTAAATAACCAAGAACAATTCGCCACTTTAAAGGTAAAGAGCTTATATAAAAAGACACATTAGCACTGTAAATAATATGCCGCATGTTTATAATTGCAACCGATCCTCCAGTAACAATGGGAGAGGTGCCGGAGGACCAAAGTTGAGCAAATACAACCTGGCTTGCTCCACCAAATATAATTGAGGACATGAGAATAGTTTGGGTTGCCGTCAAACCGCTAGCAATACCTAGCACTCCAAAGACTAAACCAAATGGAATGACGCCAAGTTGTACTGGTAGTTGTGCTAAAACACCTTTCCAAAATTCACGCCAGTTTTCTTCCATATAATGTACCATTAATTTTACAGCTCGAAATTTGGAGCATTAGCGGTTTATTTCAGAATTTGAAACTAATAATAGTTTTTTTCATGAAAAGACTTCCAAATTAAAAAAATATGACTACATATTTATCTAGTTGCGAATAATTCGCATTTGCAAAAGGCTGCTTATGATACGTTTTTTACTGATTTTTTTCTTTTTTTTCAATTCGACATTAGCTTTCGCTGATGAAAAGTTGAAAGTGGTAACAACCTTTACAGTTATTGCTGATATTGCCCAAAATGTGGCTGGAGATGCAGCAGAAGTAGTTTCTATTACCAAACCCGGTGCTGAAATACATGGCTATCAACCAACGCCTAAAGATTTGGTCAAAGCTTACGACGCAGATTTAATTCTGTGGAATGGGCTCAACCTTGAGCTTTGGTTCGAGAAGTTTATTTCTCAACTTGGAGATGCGCGTTATTATACTGTATCAGAGGGAATTGAGCCTTTAGAAATAGCCGAGGGTGCATATCTAGGACTACCAAACCCACATGCCTGGATGGGAGTAAACTCTGCTTTTGTATATATTGATAATATACAAAGAGCTCTTGCAAAAGAAGACCCGGAAAATGCTGAAATATACAAACTTAATGCCAGCTTGTATAAAAAGAAAATAAACGAAGTTATTAGACCGCTTATTTCACAATTGGATCAAATTCCTTTGGATAAAAGATGGTTGGTAACATGTGAAGGGGCATTCAGTTATTTTGCAAAAGATTTTGGTTTGAAAGAGCTGTACCTTTGGCCGATGAACTCTGAACAAGTCGGAACGCCAAAGCAAATCCAAAAAGTAGTAGATGGAGTTCGTGAAAATAATATACCTGTTATTTTCTGTGAAAGCACAGTGAATACAAGACCTGCTAAGAGGGTAGCGCAGGATACAGGAGTAGCTTATGGTGGCGAACTTTATGTTGATAGTCTTAGTGAAAGTGATGGGAAAGTGCCGACTTTTATCGATCTTCTGAGAGTTACATCGACAACAGTGATAAATGGAATAGTGGATAACCTGTAGTATTTTAATCATGGGAATAGATCAAAATTTGAATTCACAGAAGAACATTATCGTTGAAGATTTAACAGTCACATACCGCAATGGTCACACTGCGCTGAGATCAGCAAGCTTTAAAATACCTGAGGGGAGTATTGCGGCTTTGGTCGGAGTAAATGGTGCTGGTAAGTCTACTTTATTTAAGGCTCTAATGGGTTTTATTCCAAGTGCTAGAGGAAAAATATCTCTACTTGGTTACTCTGTAAAAGACGCCCTCAAGAATAATCTAATTGCATACGTACCTCAATCAGAAGAAGTGGATTGGGATTTTCCCGTTTTGGTTAAAGATGTTGTTTTAATGGGCCGTTATGGAAAGATGGGCTTGATGCGTAGGGCCAGGGCAGAGGACCTTGCAATCGTTCATAAATCCTTGGAACGCGTAGGAATGCTTGACTTTGAAGACAGACAGATAGGTGAATTGTCTGGTGGGCAACGTAAACGTGTATTTCTAGCAAGAGCATTAGCACAAGAGGGAAAAGTTATTCTTTTAGATGAACCTTTCACAGGCGTTGATGTGAAAACAGAAGAACAAATTATAAGTTTGCTTAAAGATTTAAAAAAGGAAGGTCACATTATGCTTGTTTCAACACATAATTTAGGCTCAGTTCCAGAGTTTTGTGACCGCACTGTCCTTGTAAAAGGAACCGTTATTTCACACGGATTAACAGAGGATGTTTTTACAAATTTAAATTTAGAAAAGGCATTTGGCGGTGTTTTGCGTCGTTTTACTCTGGGTGGTTCGGATCTGCATGATGATAGCGACCAAAGGGAAGTAACAATTCTCACAGATGATGAACGACCATTTGTCCAATATGGAGAGCCAAAGAAATCAGTGACCAAAAGAAATAAAATAGATGATTGATACTTTACTTGAACCTTTTTCTTACGGCTATATGACTTCAGCGATTTTGGTGTCTACTATAGTTGGAGGTTTGTGTGCATTTCTTTCTGCTTATCTCATGCTTAAAGGGTGGTCTTTAATTGGTGATGCTTTAGCACATTCTGTTGTTCCAGGTGTTGCGGGAGCATATTTGTTGGGCTTACCTTTTGCTATTGGGGCATTTATTTCCGGAGGGCTTGCTGCCTCCTTAATGCTATTTCTCAGTGAGCGATCTGGATTAAAGACTGATGTCGTAATTGGCATAATTTTCACAGCATTTTTTGGAGCGGGGCTGTTCGTCGTATCACTTTATCCAATGTCTATATCTATAGAAACGATCATCATGGGTAATATTTTGGCAATATCATATTCCGATATGCTTCAGTTATTAATTATTGGTTCCATATCACTTGTGATTTTGTTCCTTAAATGGCGAGATTTAATGGTCGTTTTCTTTGATGAATCTCATGCTCGAACAGTTGGCTTAAGTCCGTCTAGATTAAAAATTGTTTTTTTTACTTTGTTATCAGCATCCATAGTCGCTGCATTGCAAACTGTCGGTGCGTTCTTAGTAATTGCGATGGTCGTTACGCCTGGAGCAACTGCGTATTTAATCTGTGACCGGTTTCCAAAGTTAATACTTTTGTCAGTCTTATTAGGATCGGGTACGTGTTTTATCGGAGCCTATTTGAGCTTTTTTATTGATGGTGCAACTGGTGGAATAATTGTAGTTCTGCAGACTATCGTTTTTTTGGGGGTCTTTATGACAGCTCCCAAATATGGATACATCTCCGCTCGTTTAAAAATAAGGCAAGCAAATAAAAGGATTGAAAATGGCTTTTGAAGAATTTTTTATGCCTTTCCAGTTTATATTTATGCAAAAAGCCTTTTTGATTGCGATTATTTTATCTTTTCCGACAGCGATTTTATCATGTTTCTTAGTTATAAAGGGCTGGGCCTTAATGGGCGATGCTATATCTCATGCTGTTTTACCTGGTATTGTTATTGCCTATATTGTGGGAATTCCTTTACTTATAGGAGCTTTCATAGCGGGTATGTTGTGTGCTTGGGGAACGGGTTTCTTTTCTGACAACAGTAGAATTAAAGAAGATACAATTATGGGCATAATTTTCTCAGGTATGTTTGGTCTTGGAATAGTCTTGTTTGTTGCATTTGATACAACAGCCCATCTAGAACACATTCTTTTTGGTAATATTTTAGGTATTGATAAATCAGACATTTTAACTGCTCTAATAATAACTTTCATAATTATCTTACCGGTGCTGTTTGGGTATCCTCAAATCCTGCTGATCCATGCCTGAATACTTTAAACAATTTAAACTTAAATGTTGCAGAAGAATATGGAATACCAGCGTTTTTGTTGTCTAAAAGACTTAGTTCGATGCTAATTATTTCTGTTTTTGTCAATATTTGTGCGATGATACTTGGTTTATATTTAAGTTTTTATATTGATAGTGCTCCGGCTCCGACTATCATAATGGTGCTTACGAGCATGTTTTTTGTGGTATTTTTAAGAAAAAATTTTACCGATAAGAAGAATGTCAATATTTTTATAAGTGGTGCAAAATGAAAAAAAGAAGGTTGTTACAATCAGGGAAGTTAGTATCTGAAATTGGGTTAGGCTGTATGAGCTTTGCTGGATTTTACGGTCCTACAGACGAAAAGGAGGCTCACGATACGTTAAAAACAGCTTTGGACTGTGGGATAGATTTTTTGGATACTGCCAACGTCTATGGCATGGGTGTTTCTGAAAAAATGATTGGTAATTACATTAAAAATAATGGGAACCCATTTGTTATTGCTACAAAGGCCTCTATTTCTCGTGATCCTGAAACTCAAGAGCGTACTTTTGATAATTCATCGCAGCATTTAGAGACAGAATTGAATAAGTCACTAGAACGTTTGGGTGTTGATTACGTTGACTTATTTTATATTCACCGTCGTGACCCAAGAATTCCTATCGAAGACGTTATGGAAACACTCCTCAAATTTAAAAAAGAAGGAAAAATTGGTGGGATAGGGTTTTCAGAGATTTCTCCCAGCAGTTTGCGTCGAGCTTCAGAAGTTGGACCTGTGGACGCCGTACAGAGTGAATATTCTCTTTGGACGCGATCGGCTGAATTAGGATTAATCCAAACCTGCCAGGAGCTAGGCGTAAGTTTTATTCCGTTTTCACCTCTAGGGCGTGGAATTTTTTCAACAACACCACCAGATCCCTCTACTTTTGGTGAGCTTGATTTTCGAAAAGGTAATCCTCGGTTCTTACAGCCAAATTTTAATCAAAACTTGAATTTGCTTAAGCCTTTTAAACAACTTTGTGCCGATTTAAATGTTTCACCTTCAACGATGGCTATTGCGTGGACATTAAACCAAGGTGAGCATCTACTTCCAATTCCCGGAACTCGTTCCCGAGGGCATTTGATGGAATTAGCTTTGGGTAGCCAATTCAATCTTACTAAAGAGATTTCTGATCAAATTGACCGTCTTCTTCCCATTGGCTGGGCTCATGGAGAACGATACTCAGATGTTCAATGGGTTGGAATTGAAAAGTTTTGCTAAAACTTACTTGCATTAAACAAAACGATTTACATAGTTCTCTAATGCTTCCTGCTTTCCTGATTTAGGTCTTGGGTTAATAGAATTCTCTATAACTTTTGTTGTGATGGTAGCCAAATCGCTATTTAGCATATTTTGTGCTTCCTGATGTTCCCAACCTCCATACCTTTCTTGAAGGGCCTGTTCCAAATATCCATCTTCAACCATCGCGGCAGCAGCTTTGAAACCTCTTGCACAAACATCCATCGCTCCAACGTGAGCAGCAATAAGATCTTCAGCATCAATTGATTGCCTTCTGAGTTTGGCATCAAAATTTGTTCCGCCAGACTGAAAACCTCCTCCTTTTATGATGTGGTAGTAAGCTAGTGCAACCTCAGGAGTATTGTTTGGAAATTGATCAGTATCCCAGCCCGATTGGTAATCATTTCTATTCATATCGATTGAACCAAGCATACCTTCTGAAACAGCCAATGCAATTTCGTGTTCAAAGGAATGGCCGGCCAAAATAGCATGCCCTTGTTCAATATTTATTTTAACATCATTTTCCAAATTATATTTTCGCAGAAAACCGATACAGGTTGCTACATCAAAATCATACTGATGTTTTGACGGTTCTTGTGGTTTTGGCTCAACAAGTATCATACCTGGAAATCCAATTTTGTGCTTATAATCGACTACCATCGATAAAAATCGGCCCATCTGATCTAGCTCTTTTTCTAAATCTGTGTTGAGTAATGTTTCATACCCTTCTCTTCCTCCCCATAAAACATAGTTTTCACCGCCTAGTTTATGGGTAACATCTATGCAGCTTTTAACTGTCGCTGCGGCAAATGCAAAAACGTCAGGATCTGGATTGGTGGACGCTCCAGCCATCCACCTCCGATGACTAAACATATTAGCTGTCCCCCAAAGTAATTTTGTTTTTTGATTTTTCATTTTATCTAAAAAGTAATCGGTAATTTCATTAAGCGTTGCTAAATTATCTGGGAAATTACCTTGATCTGGACGAACATCAGCATCATGGAAACAAAAGTAGGGTTGTCCAAGAATTGAAAACATATCAAAAGCCACATCAGCCTTTAGATAAGCGTTTTCCATATTGTCTTGTGGGTGCCATGGTCTTTCAAAAGTAAGGCCACCAAATGGATCTCCTCCCTCCCAAGCAAAACTATGCCAATAAGCTACAGCAAAGCGAAGATGCTCTTCTAAACGTTTGCCCAGTACAATTTCGTCTGGATTGTAGTGGCGAAATGCTAAGCTTGAGTTGCTTTCAGATCCCTCATATTGAATTGGCTTTAGGTCTTTAAAAAAATCATGGGTCATTGAAGTCCTCTCAAGTTTGAATGGCCTTGTGTAAATTTTTGATAAGCAGTTTGATAGAGATTGACGTATCGTTGATCAGGAATAATCTTTTTTTCAATTTCAGGCTTAGACATAATGTTTTCAATAGGTTCTTTTATTATGGATGAGATAGCTAACCTGGCTGCTCCCAAAGCTGCTCCAAATTCTCCGCTCTTTGGTTTCTCTAATTCTATATTGAGAACATTTGAGAGTGTCTGAAGCCAAAATTTAGAAGCGCTTCCCCCACCTATCACTAACAAAGAGGACGGTGATGCTCCGGTTTCTCTTATTGCCTCTAGGCAATCCCTGAGAGCAAAACATACACCCTCCATAACAGCCTGAGTTAATTTTTTCAGATCGGAGGTTTGCCCTAGGCCTGAAAAACCTGCGCGTATGTGAGGATCATTTAGAGGCGTACGTTCACCTGACAAATATGGGAAAAATCTTTCATTTGCAGGTCCTGATGGTTGATCTGGGAGTAATTGATCTAGTTCCACAGCTGACTTGCCTGATATCTTGGAAAGCCAGTTTATACTGTCCGTTGCAGATAAAATAACTCCCATTTGATACCATTTTTGGGGAATAGCGTGGCAGAATGTATGAACTGCGGCATCTGTAAACGGATTACACTGGTCTCTACTTATTAACAAAACACCAGATGTTCCTAAAGACACAAAGCCGTCTCCTTCATTAATGGCGCCTACACCACAAGCAGCTGCAGCATTATCACCGGCACCCCCCACGATTTTAACATCTTTGGGAAAGCCAAACTCAGAGGTCAGATCAGCGCGCATTTGTCCCGCAACTTGATTACCCTCTACTAACTTTGGCATCTGCTCCATTTTCATATCACTGATTGAAATCAAATGTTTTGACCATTTTCTTTTTTTTATGTCGAGCCAACTAGTTCCAGCACTATCTGACATGTCTGCAAAAGGGGCTCCGATTAGCCACGTATTTAAAAAACCCGATGGCAAAACGACAGTTTCAACTCTTTCAAACAATTCTGGTTCATTATTTTTCACCCATAAAAGTTTAGGAGCTGTGAATCCTGGGAAAACAATATTTCCTGATAATTCTCGGACGTGTTCTTGGCTATCTAAGCTCTCGGCCTCTATGTGAGATCGAGTATCATTCCAAAGTATGCAGGGTCGAATTGGTTTTTGTAATTTATCCAGTAAAACCGCTCCGTGCATGTGACCTGCCACACCTATACTTCGCAATTTTGATATTTCATTGGGAAAATTTGTTTGCAGTTCTTTGAAAACAAGTTTGCAGGCCTTAATCCAATCTTCTGGATCTTGTTCGCTCCAACCAGGGTTTTTATTTGTTACTGTGTATTTAGCTTCAGAGCTTGCAACAAAACTACCATACTGGTCGACTAAAATAGCTCTAAGGCCGGAAGTCCCCAAGTCAATCCCAATAAAATACAAACAAGCCCCCTGAGAATTAATTATTATGAGCGGTTTTTCTGTCGGCATCTGCGAGGCTAATAGGTTGTGTGGCTAATGCAAGAGCTATAAGGACTCAGAAAAATCTCTTGTATAGTCGTGATCTTCAAGTTCTATAAAGGTTATTACTTTTTTAATGATTTATAACTTGATGCCATGTTCGCATCTATTTTATATGAATTACATTCATATAAAATAGATAAGGTTATTAGTTTCATATGAAAATGCATATTGAGTTTCGCCATCTCAGAACTATTCGAGCTATACATGATGCAGGTGGGGTGGCGCGTGCCGCAGACTTATTAAATATTACTCAGTCCGCCTTGAGTCACCAAATTAAGGGATTAGAAGAACAAACTGGTGTTGAGCTTTTTATAAGAAAATCTAAACCAATTCGTTTATCTGCTGCAGGCCAAAGACTGCTTAAACTTGCTAATAAAATTCTGCCAGAAATCGATGCTTTACAATCTGAATTTGACGATCTGAGGGCCGGCAAATCGGGACGGCTTCACATAGCGATTGAATGTCATGCATGTTTTGAGTGGTTATTTCCTGTTTTAGAAAAGTTTAGGCAAAAATGGCCAGACGTCGATATTGACATTAAACCAGGCTTAGCATTTGAAGCTCTTCCCGCATTACAAAAAGAAAATGTAGATTTAGTAATTTCATCTGACCCGGAAAAATTATCGGGAATTACTTTCACGCATTTATTTGATTACAAATCGGTATTTGTTGCGTCGGCTAAACATCCCTTTTCGAAGAAGAAATGGATAGAAGCTTCAGACTTTGCTACAGAGACGCTGATAACTTATCCAGTAGATAGAACGAGGCTTGATGTTTTTTCGCAGCTACTCATTCCAAACAAAATTGAGCCGGCACAGATTAGGCAAGCAGACTTAACTTCTATAATACTTCTGTTAGTCGCGTCAGATCGAGGGGTAACCGTTTTGCCAGATTGGGTTGTTTCTGAAATTAAAAACAACTCTGACTATACTGTGAAACCGCTTAAAAAAACCGGAGTTCAACGTGGCCTGTTCGCGGCAACGCGAACAGAATGTTTAGAAAAACCTTTTATGCGTAATCTGATTGATCTTGCGGGCCAAGAAGCGGGCAGATTACAAAAAGATTAGACAGCCTTCAAATCACCAGCCATTTGACGACCATCACGACCTTCTTGCAATTCATAAGTAACCTTTTGGTTATCTTCCAAACCTGCTAATCCAGAAGCTTCAACAGCTGAAATATGAACAAAAACGTCTTTGCCGCCATCTTCCGGTTCAATAAAGCCGAACCCTTTTTTGGTATTAAACCATTTCACGGTGCCATTGGGCATTTCCGCGTCTCCTTATACTAAATTTCCCCCATTATTTGGGGTTGTCACTACCGTAATTGACATGTAACTTTTTCGGCTACTAACCCAATTCTGACTGTAACACTTTAATAAGATGGTTTAAAATTCAAAAATTCAAGAGAATAATTTCACTTAAGCAAATAAAAGAATGAATTGATTTATGATTTTTTATGGATTGAAAAATTGTGATGCGTGTAAATTGCTTTTAAAATCACAACCACACTTCAAATTGATTGATGTAAGCCTTACGCCAGTTCCCGATGATATTTTAATGGAAGCAATAGCTAAGTTTGGCGATGCAATTGTCAATAAAAGGTCAACTACCTGGCGATCATTAGATGCCAAAACCAGAGAAAAGAAACCTGAAGAAATTATAAAGCTCTACCCTAAGGTCATGAAGCGACCGCTAATTAAACTTGAGACTGGAGAACTTACTTTAGGTCCTCGAGAAAAAAATAAATAGTCAGGATTCTTATTTATTTTGATCGGGAGACTTAGCTTCTTCTGTCAATTGTTCTAAAATCTTATCTAACTGTTCAATCGTTGTTTGCTTTTCACCAAGTCTTCTAACCGACACAGTGTTATTGGAAATTTCTTTCATACCGCATGCCAAAATTACAGGAATTTTACTAACGGAATGCTCTCGTACTTTGTAATTGATTTTCTCATTTCGCAAATCTGTCTCAGCCCGTATCCCTTTTGCTTTCAAGGCATTTACCACATTCTCACAATAATCGTTTGCATCAGATACAATTGCTGCAACAACAACTTGCCTAGGTGCGAGCCAAAAAGGTAAGCGACCTGCGAAGTTTTCAATTAATATGCCGATAAAGCGTTCAAATGAACCTAAGCAGGCTCTGTGAAGCATGACTGGACGGTATTTATTTCCATCTTCGCCCACATAATTTGCATCTAATCGGTCTGGCAAAACAAAATCAACTTGAAGGGTGCCACATTGCCAATCTCTACCAATAGCATCTGTTAGTACAAACTCCAGTTTTGGACCATAAAAAGCTCCTTCTCCTGGGTTTATTTCAAAATCATAACCAGCGGCTATGGTGGCCGATTTTAAAGCATCCTCTGCCTTGTCCCAAACGTCATCACTTCCTGAACGTTTTTCTGGTCTGTCTGAAAATTTTATAGAGAATTTTTCAAAGCCTAGATCCTTATAGACGTCAGATAGAAAGTTGATAAACTTCTTGGTTTCCGATTCAATTTGATCTTCGCGGCAAAAAATATGAGCATCGTCTTGTGTGAAGCCTCTTACCCGCATTACGCCGTGTAATGCTCCTGAAGGTTCATAACGATTACAACTGCCAAATTCAGCCATTCTTAGCGGCAAATCACGATAAGACTTTAGCCCTTGATTATAAACTTGGACATGGCAAGGGCAATTCATTGGTTTCAAAGCGTTCACTGCTTTTTCCCTCGCATGTTCCTCATCCACCTCGACGATAAACATGTTCTCTTGATATTTTTCCCAATGGCCGGAAGCTTCCCATAATTTTCTGTCAACGAGTTGTGGTGTGTTGACCTCTACATAACCGTCCAACTCCTGTTTGCGGCGCATATAGTCTTGCAGAGTTGTATAAATTTTCCAACCGTTGGGATGCCAAAATATTTGCCCAGGAGCTTCTTCTTGCATGTGGAACAATTTCATCTCTCGACCGAGTTTTCGGTGGTCTCTTTTAGCCGCTTCTTCAAGCATATTGAGATGACTTTTTAACTGTTCTTTATTTAAAAAGGCACAACCGTAAATTCTCTGTAACTGCTCTCTGTTGCTATCACCTCTCCAATATGCTCCGGCTACATGCATTAACTTAAACCCATCTGCTGGAACTTGTCCCGTGTGCTGAAAATGAGGGCCACGGCATAGGTCTTGCCAGTAGCCATGCCAATACATTCGTATTGGTTCGTTACCTGGGATTGACTCAATCAATTCAATTTTGAAAGGTTCATTGTTTTTTTTGTAATAATCAATTGCTTCCTGACGACTCCAAACTTCCGTTTTGACAGGATCTCTAGCGTTAATTATTTCTTTCATTTTCTTTTCGATAAGAATTAAATCATCTGTGGTAAAAGGATCTTTTCTATCAAAATCGTAATACCAGCCATCTCGAATGACGGGTCCTATGGTTACTTTCACATCGGGCCATATTTCTTGTACAGCACGTGCCATAATGTGAGCGAGGTCGTGCCTGACCAATTCTAGAGCAGGCTCTGTGTCTTTAATTGTATTGATAGCGATTTTGGCGTCTTCTTCGATTGGCCATGATAGATCAAAGTGCTGCCCATTTACCGAGGAGCTTATAGCTTTTTTTGCTAGAGAGGGCGCAATAGAGGTTGCAACTTCTTGGGAGGTAATACCTTTGTCAAATTTCTTTTGATTGCCGTCAGGAAAGGTGAGAGTTATTTGGCTCATCATTGGTGTCCTCATCATTTTGGCGCCTACGAAACGCCCGGTTGTGGGTTTGCTTTGAGTTGCTTTTGAATGGCTAGGGTGTTTTCGTCAACCCTTAATAATTTTTGGCTTGTTGAGCGCTGGTTATTTTCATTTAAAATCGTATATGTAAAAGTCCGTGTATTACTTCTTTGAAATTTTATGATTTAAAAAATTAAAAGGCAAAAATGACAGAATTCTTTACGACCCATACCGGCCAGCAACTAGCATATTCTTTTACTAATGGTGTAGGGCCAACTGTAATTTTCCTGGGTGGCTTTAAGTCAGATATGGAAGGATCAAAGGCAATATTTCTAGAAAATTGGGCACAAAAAAGAAAAAGGTCTTTCTTAAGATTTGATTATTCAGGTCATGGCCAGTCCACTGGTGATTTCCTTAAGCTTGGAATTGGAGATTGGCTTAATGACGCTAGGCAAATAATTGAATTAATTGACAATAATGAAGTAATTTTGGTTGGATCTTCGATGGGTGGTTGGATTTCACTCTTATTAAGCCGTGAGCTTGGTAGAAGATTAAAAGGTGTAATTACAATTGCCGCAGCACCTGACTTTACTGAAGATAGCATGTGGAAGAATTTTACTGACGATCAAAAAAAAGAATTGCTAGACAAAGGTATCATTTACTTACCATCAGATTATGGTGAACCTTATCCGATCACATGCTATCTCATTGAAAATGGGCGGCAAAATTTAGTTATGCGTGAACCTTTAAATTTACATTGTCCAGTTAGGCTTATGCAAGGAACAGACGATACAGCAGTTACGCGCGAAACAGCTTTAAAATTATTCGACCATATAGATGCGGATGACCTATCACTTTATTTTAAACGAGGAGCTGACCACTCATTTTCTGATCAAGAATGCCTGAAAATTATTGAGAAAAATATAGAAGCTATGCTGGAATTAAATTGATTTTTCTAATTATTTTAACCTGTGTGCTTATTGCGCTGCTTTTTGGCAAGCGTGAACCGATTGACTTAGTCTTGCCGGACATATCAATTGAAACAAGTGTAGATCAATATTTAGAAGTGCAAGAAAGTAACGTAGCTGGCGTACAACCTTGGGCCAGAAAAGAAGTCATTTGGGCAAACAAAAAAGGAGAAAAAACAAAATTTTCTATCATTTTTTTACACGGTTTTTCAGCCTCTAAGTTTGAGTTGGCGCCATTTCCCAATGCTATCGCACAAAAGCTTAATGCCAATATATACAACGCTCGTTTAGCCGGTCACGGGTGCGGGGGTGAAGCGCTTGGACGGGTGGCAGCGAAAGATTGGATTTTTGATTTGTCAGAAGCTTTAGAAGTTGGCAGGCAAATCGGTGAGAAAATTATCATTATTGGCTCATCAACAGGCGGGACTTTGGCGGCTGTAGGCGCATCTGAAAATAATGTTTCAGGCATCATTTTTGTTTCTCCAAATTTTAAAGTGCGGTATCGATTTTTTCAAACCTTTACACTCGGTTTTGCACGATTTTGGGTTCCGCTCATTGTAGGAAAATATCGTAATGTGAAGGCTAGATCAAAGGAGCATTTGATATATTGGACAACTCATTATCCAACCGTAGCTCTTATAACTTTGGCCGCACTTGTAAAAAAAGTTGTAAGTCTCAATTTTAGTGAAAAAGTTTGTCCTGCGTTATTTATTATTTCACAAGATGATAAAGTTGTGGATGCAAAGAAAACTTTGCAGATTGAAAAAAAATGGGGAGGAAAATCATCAGTATATTTGGTTCATTGTGGTCCAAATGATGATCCTAATTCACATGTGATTGCAGGCGATATAATGTCCCCAAGTCAAACTAATGAACTGGTTGAGACATCGCTTGCCTGGATTAAATCTTTATGATGAAGTAATGGTATTTAATTCTAATAGGCTCAAAAAATGTTACCCAAAACACCTTCGTCTCGCTTAGATGGAAAATGCGCAATCGTCACAGGGGGATCTCGTGGTATTGGCCTTGGCTGTGCGGTTGCTCTGGCAGAACAGGGCGCACATGTTGTAATTGTTGCACGTTCAAAAAACCAAGTGTTCGATACAGTAAATGAAATGAAGTCTGAAGGATTTTCAGTATCGGGTGTCCCAATGGACATTTCAAAAATTGATAATGTAAAGCGTTTGATGAATGACTTTTCTGAAATTGATATCTTAGTGAACTCGGCTGGTATAGCTCGGCACACTCCCACCGTTGAAACAACAGAAGTCGATTATGATGATGTGATGGCTGTAAACGTGAAATCAGCTTATTTTTTGGCACAATTTGCTGCAAAAAAAATGATTGAAAAAGGTGTTGGGGGATCAATAATTCAAATTAGTAGCCAAATGGCTCATGTTGGTGGAATTGATAGAGCAGTATACTGTGGAACAAAGCATGCAATTGAAGGTATCAACAAATCAATGGCGATGGAGTTTGGCCCTCATAAAATAAGAGTTAATTCCATTTGTCCTACCTTTATAAGAACACCTTTCACAGAGGCTACTTTCAAAGACCCTGAGAAAGTGAAGTGGATAGAGTCCAAAATTAAAATGGGAAGAGTAGGTGAAGTCGAAGATATTATGGGAGCTGTTAAATTTTTAGCTTCTGACGCGTCAGCCATGGTCACCGGATCGTCTATATTAATAGATGGTGGTTGGACAGCAGGCTAGCATAGGACATTTTGAGTCTATAAGTCATGTGCTTAAATATTGACTTATAATTCACATTTCTTATGAGTTAATTCGTCCTAAAAATTCCTCAATTTTAGAAGTAATTTTCTTCGAAGTTGGCTTGGTAATTGAATTATATGTCTCAGCGACGTTTCCTTCGGGATCGAGTAATACTTTATAAAAATTCCAGCGTGGCGTGAACCCATGTTCTTCTCTTATCCATTGAAAAAAGGGATGCGCCGTTGACCCTTTGACAGATGTGATCGTCGTCATAGGAAGGGTAAGATTATAATTTATTTCACAGAAATCCTGAACTGCTGCGTCTGTTTTAAGTTCTTGGTTGAAATCGTTAGAAGGCACAGTGATAACAACTAGACCTTTATCAGCGTATTTATCATGTAATTTTTGTAATCCCTCATATTGGTAGGTGAAACCACAGCGGCTTGCAGTATTAACAATCAAAACTGGTTTACCTTTGAAATCTTCGAGGTTTAATACGCCCCCGTCGATACTTTCAAATTCAAAAGCGCTTGCTGCATGAAATGATCCAACCATCAACATAAAACTTAACCCAAACAATTTTAAAAAATCTGTTATCATCCAATGAAAGTTAGTGCGATTTTTGAAGTGTCAATGAATGTTGTGTGTTATTCGAATGTTTCCAGCTCATCGATCATTCCAGAGATCATGGATAAGCCTTTTGTCCAAAATTTTGGATCGCTAGCGTCTAAATCAAAAGGTTTAAGAAGTTCTTTATGATGCTTAGATCCACCGGCAGACAACAAATTAAAATATTTATCCTCAAACCCTTTTGGATTTTCCTTGTAAGTAGCATAAAGAGCGTTAACCAAACCATCTCCAAATGCATAAGCGTAAACGTAAAAGGGGGAATGAACGAAGTGGGGTATGTAACTCCAAAACGTCTCATAACCATCTACAAATTCAAATGCTGGACCTAGACTTTCAGATTGAACGGACATCCATAGAGAGTTGATGTCTGATGGCGTAAGTTCTCCGCTTCTTCGGGCATCGTGAAGCTTGCACTCAAAATCGTAGAAAGCTATCTGTCTAACGACAGTATTTATCATATCTTCAACTTTGTTTGCCAATAAGACCTTTCGTTCATTTTTATCACATGACTGATCTAGCATTTGTTGAAAAGTAAGCATTTCTCCAAATACAGATGCCGTTTCGGCAAGTGTGAGAGGTGTTGAAGATAGCATTTGTCCCTGTGAAGATGCCAATACCTGGTGAACACCATGACCAAGTTCGTGGGCAAGCGTCATCACATCGCGCGGCTTCCCAAGATAATTTAACATTATGTATGGATGTACATCTGTGACTGTGGGATGAGCAAATGCACCGGGCGCCTTTCCCGGTTTGACGCCCGCATCAATCCAGCCCTCATTAAAGAATGGCGTGATTAAATCAGACATTCGGCTGTCAAAGTTTGTATACGCAGCCGTTACTACTTTTTGTGCTTCGTCCCATGTTACCAGCTTGTTACTTTCCATCGGGAGTGGGGCATTTCTGTCCCAGACCTGCATAATTTCTAGGCCCAGCCATTTCCGTTTTAATTCATAATACCGATGACTGATCTCTGGATATGCTTTTACAACTGCGTTTCTCAAGGCTTCTACAACCTCAGGTTCAACTTGATTTGCTAAATGCCGCCCCATTTGCGCGGTTGGCATGCCTCTCCAGCGATCAATTATTTCTTTCTCTTTTGCCTGAGTATTATGAACTCTTGTAAAAACTTTTATATTTTCACTGAAAACTCTTGCTAACTCAAGGGTGGCTTTTTCACGGTTTTCACGGTTTTGGTCCGTCAAAAGATTAAGCGTTGCCTCTATGTTGAGGCTTTCGGCACCTATTTTAAAAGTAAGACCGGCGATAGTTTCATCAAATAGTTTTTCCCAAGCGTCTCCAACAATCCCAAGGTCATGAAGAAACTTTTCGATCTCATCATTTAACTGATAAGGCTTCATAGCTCTTATCTTTTCGAAAACGGGCTTGTAACGCGCCAATTGATCATTTTTTGTAAAAAGTTTATCTAAAAACTCATCTTCTAGGCTGTTTATTTCAAGAGAAAAGAATACTAGTTTTGTTGTAAAAACAGTAATTTTTTCCTGCATATCGGATAGGAATTTGGCACGGTCAGCATCGGTTGTTTTCTGGTAGTATAGAAGACCAGCATATGAGATTATCCGACCTGATATTGAACTGATTTTTTCATTGCGAACAATACAATTAAGCATCTCCTTATCAGAAAGAGTGTGTAACTTGCCTTCATAACTCTTAGCAAATTCGTTACATTCTTTTTCCAGCCAATTTAAATCACGTATTAACTCTTTTGCATCAGTTGCGGTATAAAGATCATTCAAGTTCCAATCAGGAAGTTGGCCTAGTTCAGAGGATCCTGTTGAATGTTCAGAATCTAAAGTTCGAATTGGAAGTTGAAACATTTTTACCTCAAATTTAATCTATTCATCGTGTATGTAACTGTAAAAAGAAGCACTACAAGAGGTTAGGTTAAAAAAGCTCTTAGATCTTCCAATTTATCTGCATCTCTCGGTGTTTTGTCATGTCGCCACCTCAACATGCGTGGGAAACGAAGTGCAACCCCAGATTTATGGCGTGTACTTTCGTGAATGCCTTCGAACGCAATTTCAAAGGTACTAGCTGACTGCCATCCCAAACTGCAAAAGTATAGTCAGTAAAGAGATTTGCTCTACGTCCGTGGCCAGCTTGAGCGTAGATTAAGACGCCGTCTATTGTCAGTGGGTCCAATTTCCACTTCCACCAATTACCTCGTTTCCTTCCATTAGAATAGTCACTATCTACATGCTTCAGCATTATACCTTCTGCTTTACGCGATCTGGATGTCTCTCTGATGAGCTTTAGATCGTTCCAAGTCTTATGCTCGATTTTTTCCGATAATTTTATTGGTAAATTTTTGGGAGTATTATTTATTAACGTTTCAAGTTTTGACCGCCGTAAATTAAACTTTTGACTTCGGATATCTTTTCCTTTGAATTCTAAAAGATCGTAGGCGATTAAAATAACAGGAACGCTTTCGATAAGGGATTTTGAAACCTTTTTTCTTCCAATACGCTTTTGTAAACTATTAAAATTTAATGGTTGGTCTCCATTCCATGCCACCAATTCACCGTCTAAGACTGAACCATCTGGGATAAAATTTATTAATTCTTCAAGTTCAGGAAATCTTTCTGTTAAATTTTCTTCACCTCTAGACCATACAAATAATTTCTTTTCTCTTTTTATAATTTGTCCTCTAATTCCATCCCATTTCCATTCTGCTATCCATTCGGAAGTATGTCCCAAATCATCACTACTTTTGTCCAATGCATAAGCCAAACAGAATGGGTAGGGCCGGCTGATGTCTGACTTTCGATCATCATTTACGATTAGGCTATTCCAAGTTTCTGTATCAGGATGCCAATTTCCCATTAAGCGGAGTGACAGATCAAATTCATCAATACTTGTAATTTGTGAAAGAGCTTTTAGTGTTAATTTTTGGCTAACCCCTAGTCGAAAACCACCCGTGATCAATTTATTAAAAACAAAACATTCTTGCCGATTGAGCGTCGACCATGCTCCGAATACAAAACTACGTTTATCCTCTAAGCTTTGATTTTCCAGTTGTCTGAGTTCTGAAATCCATGAACTCAGATTCTTTGAAGAGGTTTCACTTTTTTCTGGAATTAAAAGAGAGATGGTTTCAGCCAAGTCGCCCACAACTGTGTAAGTATCTTCTATCAACCAGGTTGGTAATTTGGTTGCCTCACCGGCCCATTCTCTCAAATAGCCTGTACTGATAAGCCTCTTCGGTCTTCTGCCAGAAAATAAAGCGATGCACCAAAGCTTATCTTTATCACTAGCATTTTTAAAAAAACTTACTAACAGTCCAATTTTTTTATTGGTTTTGGTGGTTTGATCCAGGTTGTAAACAAGCTTCGCAAAATCTTTCATGTTTCTAAGATAGTTTAAATATCATCTTCTGTTGTTGTAAATTCCGTCTTTACTACTGAAGCGTTTAAGCCTTTAAACTGCAGCCACTTTGAAAAACTATCTGTATATCCATGTGTTACAAATATTTTTTCAGCCTCTGTCTCTTTAATAGCCAAATTAAGTCCATTCCAATCTGCGTGATCAGAGATGACAAATCCTTTGTCTGCTGCCCGTCGTCTCTTTATGCCCCTGATTGCCATCCAACCACTTGCATAGCCGGTGGAAATTTTTCCAAATTTTTTAACCCAAGAAGTTGATAAAGCAGAGGGTGGCGCTAGCACGATTGCATTTTTAAAATTTGCTAAATCTAGTTTGGAAGTGACCAAGAATGTCTCTGGGATAGCTATTTTTTGATCTCGCATAATTTGATTTGTTTTTTCAATAGCTCCATGGGTTAAAATCGGTCCAATATTTGTATCAAGTCCCGCTATTAAGCGTTGGGCCTTCCCAAGTCCATAGGCTGCTAAAATTGGTGTAAGGCCATCGCTAATGCATTGATGCCACCAAGAATTGATTTCTTTAAAAACTTGCTCCTGAGGCAACCAATTAAAGGCTGGTAATCCAAAAGTACATTCACTTATAAAACTATGACATTTAATTGGCTTAAACGGTGTACTTAATCCGTCGTCTACGACTTTGTAATCGCCTGAAACAACCCATCTTTCCCCTTTTATTTCAATTAAAATTTGTGCAGATCCTGGTACATGGCCTGCCGGATAAAAACTTACATTGACACCATTTAAACTAAGTTCTTTTTCATAGGGTATTGTTTCAATTGCCACGTTGCCGAGCCGATGACGGATAACGGGTGCTGCTATGTCAGTACATAGATATTTCTTGCTGCCAAATCTTGCATGGTCTGCATGCCCGTGGGTGATTAGAGCTTTGTCTACAGGACGCCAAGGATCAATATAAAAGTCACCCTGACTACAGTATATTCCCTCTGGTCTAAATTCTAAAACAGACATGATTTAAACATAGTGCCTCAGCAATGGCTTGCCATTCAAAAATGCTGTTGTACTCTAACAGTAACTAAATAGGGGTTTACCATGTCCAATATAAGCGGTTTCAAAGAGAAAATGTTATCTGGTCAAATTTTGGCAGGCACATTTTTAAAAACACCCAACTATATCTTAGTGGAAGTTCTTGCTCAGAGTAAGTTAGATTTTATATGCATTGACGCTGAGCATGCTCCCTTTGATCGAGCGGCTTTGGATCAATGTTTAGCAATTTCACGGGCTCTAGATTTTCCTGTTTTCGTTAGAGTAGGTGAAGGTTCTGCGAAAGAAATTTTATGGGCATTGGACAGTGGAGCGGTAGGACTGGTCATTCCTCATGTAGATAGTGTTGAAAAAGCTGAATTCATTTCAAAGTCAGCGCGGTATGGACTAGGTGGACGTGGATTTGCTGGATCCTCGCGTTGGGCAGGTTACGCAACTGATCATATGCCCTCTCTGATAAAGAGATCCTTTGAGGAAACTATAGTTTTGGCCCAAATAGAGGAGCCCGCTGGTGTAGAAAAGGCAACTGAGATCGCTTCGATTTCTGGAATAGACGGACTTTTTGTTGGACCTGCTGATTTATCAGTGGGATACGGTTATGACCATCAAAACTCTGATGAGTTGAAAGCAGCATTAATTTCAGTTGGTGAGGCCGCTCGGAATGAAAATAAAACATTCGTTTCATTTGTTCCCAATGCTGAAAAGGCTAAAGAGTGGAATAATGATTTTGGTATCACAATGTTTTTTATTGCTTCGGAGCATAATTGGCTTAGGGAAACAGCTAACTCTGTTGCGGAAAAAACGCACCAGATTTGATACAAATCTAATCAGTAACTAAGTCATTATTAGCTGTAAAAAAGTTGGCAATTTTTTGAGTAATATATTCTTGGGTAACAATATCTTCCATTAGTACTTCATGTCTTGCAGATTGCATAAAATGTAAGACTCCGGCGGGCCAAATCTTCATTCGGTCATTGATACGATCGGGATCAACAATTCTCTCATCTTCAGCTAAGAAGGTAATACAAGGTATTTTGGGACTCGGTAGTTTGGATAGCATATATGTTTCTTGTAAAGCAGAATTGACCCATCTTACACTTGGTCCCCCTAACTTTAGAGCAGGATACCTAGCAACTTGTTCTCTCAAATACTGCCACATTTCTGGATCATTGGTCAGAGCATTTTTATCAAAATGCTCGTCAATGTATCCTTTTTCACTTCTGGTTGGGGCAAAATTTTTATCCATTTTTAGAATTCTTGCTAAGTTTCCATAAATATATGCAAAGATGCGAAGCGCGGGGTTGAGCTTTATACCCCACATTGGACAGGAAAATGCAGCTGCTTTAAAATATCTATTTTTGTAAAGATGTCTGAGCATTATAGTTCCACCCATCGAGTGGCCCAAGACAAACCAGGGTTTAGGTATATCAAACTTTATGGCCCAATCGATAATAGCATCGAAGTCCTTTAAATAATCAGAAAATGTTTCAACATATCCTAATAAAGGATTGGGAGTCAGTCGATCAGATAGACCGTGCCCTCTCCAATCTAAAGCAACACAGTTGTATCCATAGTGTGAGAAAAGTTTGGCAGTTTTACCATATTTTTCGATATATTCTGAATATCCCGGACAGATAAAAATCGTCCCTGTAGGCACTTTCGCTTTCCACAGGCCTACCCTAATTTTAACTCCATCTTGCGCAATTACCCAATAAGCTGAGCAATCTTGTGGCCCTTGTGAAACATCATTAAAAAGTTGAGCTGGTTTAAAATCTTTCAACTTAACACAGAGGCGAGTTGCATCGCCGTACTCATATCTCCATCTAGTTGCAATTTGCCCGTCATAAATGCAGAGGTTGAGTCTAAGTCACCCTGTAAAATGTCTTGAAATGTTTCTAGTGTTGCGGAAAGGGTCACGTCTGTTTCATCATCAGAAATTCGAACACCTGAGGAGTCGATAATGATTGAGCCTTCCCCTTCAATATCAAATTTAGCAGATCCGTCAAAAACAGAACCTCCAAGTTTTTTTTCAATTGCCTCAACTGCTTCAGCCATAATATCAGTCATTGTGATTGTCCTTTTTACTGTATCTCAACAAAAACAAGTTTCCTCCAAATGAAATACTTAATCTTTCGAAGCAAAGGTTTTGTTAAGACCGCTGTACACTAATCAAATTCATAGTTAATCAAAGTAGGTAATGAAACACAACTATATGATCAAAAATTTTATTGTCGTTTTGAGGTTCTTATGAGACCTGACAGCAAAATTGTAGCCGTTTTAGGGCCAACCAATACAGGGAAAACGCATTATGCAATTGAGCGGATGTTGGCTTACCGCTCGGGAATGATAGGTTTACCTTTAAGGCTATTGGCTCGAGAAGTGTATGATAAGGTTTCTAAGATCCGTGGATCATCCAATGTAGCCCTTGTAACTGGAGAGGAACGGATTGTTCCGCCCGGAGCAAAATACTGGGTTTGCACAGTTGAGGCTATGCCGGAAAATTTATCTGTAGAATGTTTGATTGTTGATGAAATACAGCTTTGTGCCGACCCTGAGCGTGGGCATGTTTTTACTGACAGACTCCTTAAATCCAGAGGGAAATTAGAAACAATTTTTCTTGGTGCGGACACTATGAAGGGGCCGATTAAAAGCTTAATACCTGATATTTTAGTTCAAGGTCGGAAGCGAATGAGTAATCTAACGTATTCTGGTTCTAAAAAGATAAGTCGAATGCCACCAAGAAGCGCGATAGTCAGTTTTTCAGTAGATAATGTTTATGGCATTGCCGAATTAATTCGTCGCCAAAAGGGGGGCGCTGCAGTGGTAATGGGAGCATTGAGCCCACGAACCAGAAATGCACAGGTTGAGTTATATCAAAATGGAGATGTCGATTATCTCGTCGCAACTGATGCTATTGGTATGGGTTTAAATCTAGACGTTAACCATGTGGCCTTTTCTTCGATCTCAAAATTTGATGGAAGAACTATGCGTTTTCTAGCTCCAAACGAATTGGCCCAGATAGCGGGTAGAGCGGGTCGCGGAATGAGTGATGGTAGTTTTGGAGAAACGGGTGAAGTAGGCTCATTAGACGAAAATGTGGTGCAAGCAATTGTAGAACACAGGTTCAAACCATTAAAAAAACTGATGTGGCGAAACTCAGATTTGTCTTTTGCTACTATAGACTCATTAATTAAATCTCTGGATAAGGCAACCGAGTGTTCGGTTCTTGTAAAAGCCAGAGAGGCAGAAGACTTTATTGCTTTGACGACTTTGGCGCAGTCTCCTGATTTGCAGATGAGGATCCATGACACACTTTCAATAAAACTTTTATGGGATGTTTGCAGGATCCCAGACTTTCGAGGTATTAGCAGCGTTGAGCACGCCAGTTTGCTTGAAGAAATATTTAAATTTCTTCATGAGTTTTCCGCTATACCTGAGGATTGGTTTGAGCGTCAGGTAAAACGTCTTGATAGAACAGACGGAGATATAGATGTTCTATCAAAACGACTAGCATTTATTAGGACTTGGACCTATGTTGCACAAAGACAAAGTTGGCTTCATGATGGGAGCCACTGGCGAGAGGTGACTCGTACAGTAGAAGACCGTTTGTCTGATGCTCTTCATGAGCGTCTAACGCAAAGATTTGTAGATCGGCGCACCTCCGTTTTGCTGCGCCGACTTAAGCAGAAGGAGGCCCTCTTGGCCGAAGTAAATGAAAATGGTGAAGTGACCGTTGAGGGTGAGTTCGTTGGTAAATTAGAGGGTTTCAGATTTCAGCAGGATAAAGATGCATCCGCTCAAGAAGCCAAAACACTTAAGTCAGCTTCCATACAAGCTCTTACACCTCACTTCAATTTGAAAGCTGATAGGTTTTATAATGCTCCTGATACAGAAATAGATTTTACAGAACAAGGCGGCTTAATGTGGGGCGACCAGGCAGTTGGAAAGTTAGTTGCCGGTGATGATATTTTACGACCGAGAGTATTAGCTTTTGTAGATAATGAAGCTGGAACGGATGTTATAAATAAAGTTGAACGCCGTTTGCAGCATTTTATTGATCGAAAAATAGCCTTATTATTTGAACCCCTTATGGATTTGCAAAAAGACAGTGAATTAACTGGTCTTGCAAGGGGATTTGGTTTTCAACTCTTTGAAAATCTTGGCATTTTAAGAAGACAACAAGTTTTGGCTGAGGTGAAGGCACTTGACCAAGATGCTCGAGGGTTATTAAGAAAACATGGGGTTCGATTTGGTCAATTTACGGTTTTTATGCCTGTCCTATTAAAGCCGGCTCCAACCCGTTTAAGACTTGTATTATGGGCGCTTTCAAAAAATTTGGATGTTTTTCCTGAGGCACCACCTCCAGGGTTAGTAACAGTACCTGTTAATTCAGAAGCTCCTGAACAGTACGATGATATGGCAGGTTATCGGAATGCAGGAGAGCGGTCTATAAGAATTGACATGCTAGAGCGTTTGGCAGATTTGCTGAGAGCAGAAGATAGCCGCAACGGGTTCGAAGCAAATGCAGATATGTTGTCTATCACCGGGATGACCCTCGAACAATTTGCTAATCTGATGGAAGGATTGGGATATTCAGCTAAAAAAGCTGAACGTGAAAAATTAAAACCCGCAGACGTTTCCGACACAGATAACAATAATGATAAAGTGACCTCAAAGCCAGATGATCAAAATAATGGAGAACCTGAGTTTAAAGAGGATCAAGGAGATGAGACAGGAGACAAAGACCTGGAGACCTTCTACACATTTAAATGGATAAATAAACAAACCAATAAAAGAAAGTTAAATAAAGATAAAAAGGCCGATAGTAAGATTGGCGAAAATGGCAAATCAAAATCGAACAGAAGAAATAATAAGAAACAAAAGGTGAAGTCTGATAAGCCTAAAAGTTTTGAAGCACGTCCTGAAAAACAACATAAAATAGACCCTGATAATCCTTTCGCTGCTGCTTTGATGGATTTTTCAAAAAAAAGTTAAAGGTTTTTACAAAAATCGCATGAATGAAAAGATTAGGCTGGATACTTGGCTCTGGTATGCTCGATTTTATAAAAGTAGAACCTTGTCATCTAAGGCGATTTCAAGTGGCCACCTAAGAGTTAATTCTACCAAGGTTACCAAACCGGCTTCAAAAATTCAAATAGACGATGTGCTTACAATCAACTATGGCAATGGGGTTAGATTAATCCAAGTGAAAAACCTTGGTTCCAGGCGAGGACCAGCTAGCGAAGCTCAAGAGCTATATTTTGATAAATCAACGAAAGAAACAACTTCGTTTGATTTAAATTCTGTCTCCGAAAAGAGTAATAAGAGCGCAAATAAAAGGCCAACAAAAAAAGACCGAAGAATACTTGATAAAATAGTTGCCAAAACACTTGAATGATTAGTTGAACCAGTCTAGCAATGCTTTCGAAGTTTTTATTTGGACGTATTTTATGACCTACATTGTCAATGACTCTTGCATAGCTTGTAAATATACAGATTGTGTCGAAGTTTGTCCGGTTGATTGTTTTTATGAGGGTGAAAACATGCTTGTTATTCACCCTGACGAGTGTATTGACTGCGGAGTATGTGAGCCAGAATGTCCAGCGGATGCAATTCGACCCGATACGGAACCGGATATGGAAAAATGGGTGGAGTTTAATCGTAAATATTCAGAGGTATGGCCTGTTATAATTACAAAAAAAGATCCCTTACCTGATGCCGAAGAAAGAGAAGGCGAAACAGGAAAACTTGAAAAGTACTTTTCAGAAAATCCTGGTGAAGGTGGATAAAAGGCCTGTCTGGCAAATTGTTTAATCTTGTGATAGGGACAACCCTCAAGTGTAAAACTGTGCACTCTTCTGGTTTTAAATCGTAAGTTATAAAAGGAACAACAATGAGCAATAAACTTCAATTCAGTACAAATGAATATGTTGTATATCCAGCACATGGAGTCGGGCAAATTGTTTCAGTTGAGGAACAGGAGATTGCTGGTGCTTCTCTTGAACTTTATGTAATTGTTTTTGAGAAAGACAAAATGACACTGCGTGTTCCCACAAATAAAGCTGAAGAAATAGGTATGCGCTCTCTAAGTTCCCCGGACGTAGTAACTCAGGCACTCACTACTTTAAAAGGAAAGCCAAAAGTAAAGCGGGCTATGTGGTCACGAAGAGCGCAAGAATATGAACAAAAAATAAACTCTGGCGATTTAATCGCAATTGCTGAGGTTGTTCGAGATCTACACCGTAATGATGAACAAAGGGAACAGAGCTATTCTGAGCGTCAATTATACGAAGCAGCTTTAGACAGGTTAACACGAGAAGTAGCGGCAGTAGATGATGGAGATGAAGTAGCTGCTGCCCGAAAAGTAGATTCAGTATTGGTATCAAGGGCAGCATAAACAAGATTTGTGGCAAGCAATTCTTAAAACCAATTAATGCTGCTTATCCTTGCGGGATCTTCAAAACTAAATTGTTGCCACCTTTTATATAACGGATTTCAGTAGTTCCAATTGCAGCGACCCTGCCACCATCAAGTGTATCACCTACCTTAACCAATTTAGTCTGCCCAGTTGGAAATAAGACAATTGCACGTTTCTCAGATCCTCGGGAATAAATGCTAAGAACATTTAATTTGCGCTTGTTTATGGCGTTTTTTTGGGTTGCTAGTTTTACGATGGATTTTTTTGTTGCTGCACTAGCGACTATTCTTTTTCTAAATTTGGGTCTGATCTTAGGTTTTACAGATTGTCCAAGCTGGTTGTCTGAAAAGATCTGACTCTTAGCTGCGATTACCTCGATGACATCAGGTCGAACTCTTGGCCGCGCAAATTCTTCTTTTATTTCGAAAGGATATTTATTGGGTCGAATTCGAGGACGGGCAGGTGTCCCTTCGTTAAAATTTGATTGAAAATTAATGATAGAATTAATAAATCTGATGAAGAACGTATATTTTTTAATATTATTGATATTTTT
>LUMH01000090.1_pt1:0-12500 | contig 32100 bp, 24 predicted proteins | sample 730001 | NCBI WGS metagenome assembly LUMH01 (sample SAMN03860268, study PRJNA289734) | marine metagenome | biome: seawater column; feature: ocean; material: water; isolation source: Red Sea water column Station 34 - depth 25m | place: Saudi Arabia: Red Sea | collected 2011-10-15 | depth 25 m
TTTTAAAATATATTTTCAAAAGAGCCGGTATGAGTGCCCAAATAAAGCCTCCCAAAGCTCCGGCTAAAATCATAGCTGGAAAAATAAATACGCTTTCTTGAGGGTAAAGACTGAGGGCGACAGAGGCACCAAAGATCGCGCCTAAAATATATTGTCCTTCAGCACCTATGTTCCATATACCGGCTTTAAAACCAATCGAAAGTCCAATTGCAATTAGAATAATTGGCCCTGCTTTTACGAGAAGTTGAGGTCTGGCATATGAGGCAAAATTTTCATCAAACAAAGGATCCCAGAATATTAATTTAATCGCACCAAATGCTGAAGAAAGATCGCCCAGCAAGAGACCAAACATCAATCCTCCGAATAACATGGTTAAAAAAACGGCAATAACTGGCGTTATGGTTGTCCAGAATTTAGAAATACTGCGACGCTTCTCAAGCCGTATCATGGTTTTTAAGATCCAAATCAGATCCTCCCATTAATAAACCCACATCCTCTGATGATAAGCTGCGTATATTGTGTGATTTTGACATACGACCATTTGTTAAAACGGCAAAAGTATCGCAAATTTCGAAAAGCTCATCCAAATCCTGGCTAATCACAACGACAGCAGAGTCATGGGAAGCTAAATTTAGTATCGATTGCCTTATGAATGCGGCTGCGGCTGCATCAACTCCCCAAGTGGGTTGATTAACAACGAAAATGCGCGGTTTTTGTGAAATTTCTCTACCGATTACAAATTTTTGTAAATTGCCACCTGATAAGGAAGCCGCTGCATTATCTAAAGTTGGGGTCCTGACATCAAATTCAGAAACAATATCCTTTGTTTTTTCTTTTACGTTATCAAAATTGATAATTCCCCATTGGTTTATTACATCGTCAGAGTGAGAGGTGATAAGCGTGTTTTCAATTAATGTCATTGCAGGTGCAGCTGCATGACCCAACCTCTCTTCTGGAGCCGCTCTCATCCCTAAAGCTCTACGCTCATCTGGAGCTAATCTACCAATAGGTTGATCAAATATTTTTATTGTTGATGGACTTGTTTTCTCTTCACCAGAAAGCGCTGATAGTAGCTCATCTTGACCATTACCTGCCACGCCTCCAATTCCTAATATTTCACCAACATGAACAGAAAAATTGATGTCTGATAATGAGGTTCCAAAAAAGTCTTTGGTTCGAACAGAAAGATTTGCAACTTTTAATAATTCCTCGCCAAATGATCGAGTTTTTCTAGAAGGGTTGGAGAAAGATTTGCCAACCATCATTTCTCCAATTTGTTTTGCGCTGGTGTCTCTGGGTATACAGGACCCTACTTTTTTTCCTCCTCGAAGAATTGTTGCATAATCACAAATTTCGCGAATTTCTTCCAATTTGTGTGAGATGTATAAGATTGATTTGCCTTCACTCTTCAACCTTAAGAGCGTCTCAAAAAGTGTTTTGACTTCATTAGGTGTCAAAACAGAAGTGGGCTCATCCATTATCAGTAATTTAGGATTTTGGAGGAGGCATCGAATGATTTCTACTCGTTGACGCTCACCAGCTGATAATTGGCCAACCAATCTTTTAGGGTCCAGTGGAAGTCCGTAGGATTTTGATACAGTCTCAATTTTTTCTGACAAGTCTTGTAATTTCGGTGGGTTTTCCATTCCTAAAGCAATGTTTTCAGCAACATTTAAAGCATCAAATAAAGAAAAATGTTGGAAGACCATTGCTATACCGCTTTGCCGAGCCTTGCTTGGTTCTGAGGGTCTGAAATTTTCTAAACTCAGCTTCATATTTCCCGAGTCTGGCTGCATTAAGCCGTATATCATTTTTACAAGCGTTGATTTTCCTGCGCCGTTTTCGCCCAGTAGTGCGTGTATTTCCCCTGAATTGATTTGAAAACTTACTTCATCGTTAGCTTTTACACCGGGAAATGATTTGGATATGCCGTCTATTTGCAGCAAAACTTCGGCCACGCGACATTCCTCCATAAACTTTCAATTAACGACTTTAAGAGATTCTCACTTTACGGACATTAATTTCTTGCTCAAGTCCAAATTTTTAGAAATTCGCGTTGTTAAAAAATAAAAATTGGGGCAAACCTAATGTTAGAGTTAATTTTCTGGAAATTCTATGTCTTCGGCTGCCCAATTTGTCCACCTACGAGTTCATTCTGAATACTCGCTTTTACAGGGGGCAATTCGTTTAAAATCTCTGCCTGAACTTTGCATTGAAGCGGATATGCCTGCAGTAGCGGTAACAGATAAAAATAATTTATTTTGCGCGTTAGAATTTTCAGTCGCTGCCAGCAGTAAAGGTGTGCAGCCGATAATTGGTTGCCAGATAGACATTCAATATACAGATCCAAAAGTTGGAGACTCGCTTCCTAAAGTTGCGCCAATTATTTTGATCGCTCAGAGTGAAAGGGGCTATCAAAATTTAATGAAATTAAATTCTTGCCTCTACCTCGACGAAGAAAAGAGAGGTTTCCCAAGATTAGATCTTACTCAATTAAAAGATCACTCTGATGACTTAATATGTCTCTCGGGAGGTCCCGATGGACCTATAGGTTCATTGATTGAAGAAGGACAGATAGATAAAGCAACAGATTATGCCGCTAACTTATTAGAAATATTTGATGACCGGTTCTATATTGAATTACAGCGACATCCTGAGGAGGGCGGACTACCTGTTCGTGAGCAAAAAACAGAGCCTATCTTTTTACAAATTGCTTACGAAATGGACATCCCAATTGTTGCCACAAATGATGTGCATTTTTTAAATCCGGAAGCATTTGAATCTCATGACGCATTACTCTGTATAGCCGATGGTGCTTATGTCGATCAGCAGGAGCCAAGAAGGCGTTTAACACGGCAACATTATTTCAAAAATCCAAAGGAAATGCTGGCGCTTTTTGCAGATTTACCTGAAGCGGTTGAAAATACGGTAGAAATAGCTCAACGCTGCTCCTTTATGGTTTCATGCCGTGATCCAATTTTACCAAAATTTGCGGACGATGAGGTGGCTGAACTGCGTCGTCAAGCCAATGAAGGATTACAGAAACGATTGCAGGTAATACCCCATGCGGTCTCAGTTGAGGAGTATCAAAAACGATTAGATTTTGAATTAAATGTTATTATAAATATGGGCTTCCCAGGCTATTTTTTGATTGTGGCAGATTTTATCCAGTGGGCTAAAAAAAACAAAATACCTGTAGGTCCAGGTAGAGGTTCTGGTGCGGGATCTTTAGTAGCTTACTCACTGACAATAACTGATTTGGATCCAATCAGATATTCCTTGCTGTTTGAGCGTTTTTTGAATCCAGACAGAGTTTCAATGCCGGATTTTGACATTGATTTTTGCATGGATCGTAGGGAAGAGGTTATACGATACGTACAAGAAAAATACGGTTATGATCGTGTTGGGCAAATAATTACCTTCGGCGCTTTATTATCAAAAGCTGCTATTCGAGATATTGGTCGTGTCTTGCAGATGCCATATGGACAGGTGGATCGTCTTGCAAAGATGATCCCAGTTGAAGGTGTAAAGCCTTTATCGATAGAAAAAGCAATTGAGGAAGAGCCAAGACTCAAGGAAGAAGCGAGGAATGAGGAAGTTGTGGATAGGCTTCTTAATTACGGAAAAGAAGTCGAGGGTTTACTAAGAAATGCCGCCACCCATGCCGCTGGTGTAGTAATAGGTGACCGTCCGTTAGACTCATTAGTACCATTATATAAAGATCAAAAATCAGATATGCCGGCCACTCAATATAATATGAAATGGGTTGAGCAATCAGGATTGGTCAAATTTGATTTTTTGGGCTTGAAAACGTTAACAGTTATTCAAAATGCTGTGGAGTTAATTTTAAAATCTGGACGTGCTCTTCATGTAAACGCTGACGGGCAAGAACTTTATGTCCCACAAAGTGGTGCTGAAAATGAAATAAATGCTATTCCTTTGGACGATAAAGCCACTTATCAGCTTTATTCGTCGGCTAAAACCTATGCTGTTTTTCAGGTTGAAAGTCAGGGTATGATGGATGCGCTCAAGCGTATGAAACCCACTTGCATTGAAGATATTGTGGCTTTGGTTGCCTTATAGCGCCAAGGGCCCATGGAAAATATCCCTGCCTATTGTGAAGTTAAAAATGGCTTGAGGGAGCGCACGTCAATACACCCTTTGATTGATGATATATTAGAAGAAACTCAAGGCATAATTGTGTACCAAGAGCAGGTTATGCAAATCGCTCAGGTTATGGCTGGTTATAGTTTGGGAGAAGCAGACTTACTTCGAAGAGCGATGGGTAAAAAAATAAAGGAAGCGATGGATGCGGAGCGCCCAAAATTTGAAAAAGGTTCTGCTGAAAATGGAGTTGATACAAAAAAAGCTTCTGAGATTTTTGATTTACTGGAAAAATTTGCAAACTATGGATTTAATAAATCACACGCAGCAGCTTATGCAGTGGTTAGCTATCAAACTGCATGGTTGAAAACTAATCACCCTCTAGAATTTATGGCTGGGGTAATGAATTGCGATATTCATTTGACAGAAAAACTCGCAACGTATTTTGAGAAGGTTGTTAAAAAAGAACTAAAACTCCCATACGTGGCTCCTTGTATAAACAAATCCTTTGCGACATTTTCAGTTGTTGATGGGTCTTTGGTTTACGGCTTGGGCGCACTAAAGAATGTTGGGATTGAGGCTATGCAACTGATCGTAGAGGCTAGAAATTCAACTCCTTTTTCAACCCTTTTTGATTTTGCTAGAAGAGTGGATCTAAAACGAATAGGCAAAAGACCTTTAGAAATGCTGGTTAGAGCTGGTGCTTTTGATGAACTGGATAATAATAGGAAAAGAGTCTTTGAAGCTCTTGAGGATTTAGTCAACTACTCTGTGGCCGTCCATGAACAAAAATCTTCAAACCAGGTTTCGCTTTTTGGAGAAACTGGGGATGACTTACCAGAGCCTCGGATCAAAGACTTTCAAGACTGGCTTCCTGCTGAACGACTGGCTGAGGAATATATAGCTATTGGTTTTTATCTATCTGACCATCCACTAGGTGATTATGCTACTGCTTTAAAACGAAATGGAGTTTTGACCTTAGATGAAGTAGTTAGCAAAGCTAAGGCAGGCCCTTTTGTTGCTAAAATGGCAGGAGTAGTAGCCAATCGGCAGGAACGAAAATCAGCGCGAGGCAACCGTTTTGCGTTCCTACAACTTAGTGATAAAACAGGGTCGTATGAGGCTACACTATTCTCAGAAGTTTTGGAGAAATCCAGAGAATATTTAGAAACTGGTTCCAAGGTTCTACTAACAGCAGAAGCTTCTCTGGAGTCCGATCAAATCAAGTTGTTGGCTAGATCAATTAGTCCCTTGGATGCCGGTATTTCAAATGTTGATGCAGAAGGAATGCGAATATTTGTAAATGATGAGAACGCTATAAGTTCAGTTGCTTCTGTTTTAGATCAATCTAAAGATCAAGTTAAACTTGGAGCTAAAGGTCCGATATATTTACGACTTATAAATTCCTCCTTGCCTGGAGAAGTTGAAATTGATTTAGGCGAAAGCTTTCCTATAAACCCACAAATCCGAGGAGCAATTAAAAGCTTGAATGGAGTTGTTGAGGTCGAGGAAATGTAGAAATAATCTTTTTACATAGTTAAAACTTTCCACCTATAAAATTTCTGCTAAGTGTTGAGCCGTAAGGGACTAAACATGAGCGATGAATTTAAAATTTCTTTGGCCCAACTTAACGCAACTGTTGGAGACCTAAGCGGAAATACTCAGAAAGTCATGGAAGCGTGGGAAATAGCGCGTGATCAGCGCAGTGACCTGATCGCTTTCCCGGAACTGTTTATAACTGGATATAATCCGCAAGATTTAATTTTAAAAACTGCTTTTCAGAAAGCTGCTACTAGTTCTATTGACCAAATAGCTAAAGCCTGTGCGCAGGGTCCCGCAATTGCTATCGGTGGTCCATTTTATGACGAGAATAAACTCTATAATTCCTATTACATTTTGGCGGATGGAAAAATACAGGCTGTTATTAAAAAACATCATCTTCCGAATGAAGAAGTATTTGACGAGGTGCGTTTGTTTTCATCAGGAAACGTTGATGGACCATTTCAGATTGGGAAAATGCGAATAGGAAGTCCAATTTGTGAAGATGCATGGCACACGGATATAGTAGAAACACTTGCAGAAACTGGAGCTCAAACTCTCTTGGTTCCAAATGGAAGTCCATACTACAGGGGAAAAACCGAAATTAGACAGAATGTAATGGTCTCGAGGGTAATAGAGAGTGGATTGCCTTTAGTTTATCTAAACCTTGTGGGAGGACAAGATGATCAGGTTTTTGATGGTGGATCTTTTGTTTTAAATCCAGGTGGAGAACTTATATTGCAGTTGCCGCAATTTGAGGAAAGTATTGCCACTTGTGTTTTTAGAAAATCAGCGGAAGGTTGGTTAGCCGATACGGGGAAGAAGTCACGCATTTTAGATGCTATGGAGTCAGACTATTTCGCTATGGTTATCGGATTAAGGGATTATTGCAGAAAAGCAGGTTTTGAGCAGGTTGTTTTAGGGCTGTCCGGTGGTGTCGATAGTGCTCTCGTAGCAACTATAGCTGCCGATGCGTTAGGTCCGGAAGCTGTGAGAGCTGTTATGCTACCATCTGAATATACGAGTGAAACCTCACTTGAGGATGCTTTAGAATTAGCAAAAAATTTAAAATGTCGATACGATTATCTTTCGATAGAGGATAGTCGTTTGGCTATATCTAATACTTTGTCAGATCTTTTTAAGGGTACAAAACCTGATTTAACGGAGGAAAATATTCAATCTCGGTTGAGAGGTGTTTTGTTAATGGCGATATCCAATAAATTTGGGGAGATGCTCTTAACAACGGGTAATAAATCAGAAGTTTCGGTTGGCTACGCTACAATCTATGGAGATATGGCCGGTGGTTATAATCCAATAAAAGATCTCTACAAAACTCGAGTATTTGACATATGTAGATGGCGAAATGAAAATGAAAGGCCTTGGATGAAAGCCACTGGCACAAATATCATTCCGATTAACATAATTGAAAAACCGCCTAGTGCTGAATTGCGTCCCGACCAAAAAGATAGCGATAGTTTGCCAGATTATTTTGTTTTGGATGGGATACTTAAAATTCTCGTTGATGAGGATGGAACAATTAAAGATTGCATAGATGAGGGATACAGTGAAGAGGATGCAAAACGTATCCAAAAGCTTTTATTTATAAATGAGTACAAACGCTATCAGTCCGCTCCAGGAACCAGATTGAGCAAGCGTGCTTTCTGGCTTGATAGGCGTTATCCGATTGTGAACCGGTGGAACGAATAATGAAACTTTAAAATTTTAATCTTCATTATGCGATACTAAAATATGCCAGCTTTATGCAGAAAATGTTTCAATACTTTCAGTGAAAAAGGGCGATGTCCAATTTGCCGTTCACCTTTAGTTGTATCCCATAATGAATTGTTTGATCTCAATATTGCCCATATGGATTGCGATGCTTTCTATGCAAGTGTTGAAAAGCGAGATAACCCAGATTTAGCAGACAAACCTGTAATTATTGGAGGTGGGAAACGCGGTGTTGTTTCGACGGCTTGCTATATAGCAAGAATACGTGGTGTGAAGTCAGCAATGCCAATGTTTAAAGCTTTAGAAAAGTGTCCAGACGCAGTTGTCATCAGGCCACGGATGAAAGTTTATGCTGCAATAAGCCAACAGATCCGGGAAATGATGAATGATATCACGCCCTTAGTCGAACCTTTATCGCTTGATGAAGCTTTCATGGATTTATCTGGCACTCGTAAATTACACGGTGTTCCACCAGCTGTAATGCTTGCAAAATTGATGGAGCGGATAACCTGTAACTTGGGATTAACAGGATCGATTGGGCTTTCGCATAATAAATTTTTGGCTAAGGTAGCTTCTGATCAAAACAAACCAAATGGTTTTTCAATAATTGGTAAACAGGAAACTAGCAGCTTTTTAAAGGATCAATCCGTTCGTTTGATTTGGGGAGTGGGTGCCTCAACCCAAAAATCATTAGAAAAATCTGGTATCAGGACTTTTTCTGATTTGTTGAGATGGGATAGAAAAGATTTAGCAAACAAATTTGGAGCTATGGGCGAGCGTTTGTGGTTTTTAGCAAGGGGACAAGACAGTCGGCTGGTTTCAAATAACGATCGAATAAAGTCTATTTCTAATGAAACAACTTTATCTGAAAATACGAGTGAGTTACGCATTCTAGAGGTTCACTTATGGAGACTTTGTGAGAAAGTTTCATCAAGGGCCAAGTCCAAAGGTCTAGCTGGTTCAGTCGCAATTCTAAAACTAAAGACATCAAACCATAAACTAATAACAAGACGAGTAACTTTGCGAGATCCAACAAATTTGGCAGATGCTCTCTTCCGTATGATTTTTCCGTTAATGAAGGCATCGATTTCAAATGGTCCTTTTAGACTAGTAGGAGCAGGTTTATCAGGTCTCTGCTTAGCAAGCCAAGCAGAGCGTGAACCAGAGTTGCTAGACGGAGGTGCGACTAATCGAATTAAAGTTGAGCGGGTGACAGATCAAATTAGAGAGAAATATGGAGAGGAAGCGGTCATAAAAGGCAGATCGCTTCTTTGATTATTCAGCGGCAATTTTATTTGATTTGTAAATGATTGATGAAATTTGAATAAGCGCTGGGAATAGTTTTGATTTTAATTCTTCAAGACCTGAATGTGGCTGTATTTGCTCTTCATCCATGTATAACGAGCGATCTATTTCGAGTTGAAGAGCATGGATCCGTTCTTTAACTTTACCATGGTGTTTAGTTATAAATGCTCCAGCGAAAGGTGTGTTTTTTGCAACTCGGAAATTATGCTGTTTCAAGATTGAAATAACACGATTTGTGAACTCAGGGTCACTCGACATCCCAAACCTGTCTCCCACAACAATTTCTGGGCTCTTCAAAATTGATGACTGCGTTGATACCGCCTCATGTGGCATTGAATGCATATCTATCAGTAAACTTTGACCAAAAATAGATTGGGCTCTTTTTAAAAGTTTCGATAAATCAGTGTGATAAGGCTCCCAATAGTGTTCAATCCTTGCTTTTGCCTGTTCTAAGTTAAGTTTGCCACGGTATATTGATTTTCCATGGGAAACAACTCTTGGTATCACTCCCAGTCCAGATGAAATTCGAGGATTTCTGATATTGTTTTTTAGACCGCTTATTAAAGCAGGGTCTAATTCGTCAGTTGAACGGTTTAGGTCTATAAACGCTCTTGGTGCATGCGCAATTATTTTTGGTGCCCCATAATCTTCAATACCATCTATTAACTGATCTAAAAATGCATCCTCTGATGATCGAATCGACTGAGCATCTAATACTGATTGACTCAAAAATGACATTCCATAGTCTCGCCCTGAATGTGGCAAAGCGAAAACAACACCAGATGTTAATGATCGTGGTTCAACTATACTATGTTGTCTTATATCGGCAAAAGCGTCGCTCATAATGAAAGGATAGCCTAAAAGATAATAAAGCAAAAGCTCTTGATGTCTGATCAATGTAATATTATAGACCGCCTATCGGCGCGGTATCCCCGCGCCCCTTTTGTTGGGGTGCTAGTTCGTCGGTTTGGGCGGTTAGCTCAGCGGTAGAGCACTACGTTGACATCGTAGGGGTCACTGGTTCGATCCCAGTACCGCCCACCATTTGAGCTCGTTTGAGCAAACTAAAGGTGCTTTTGTGCACCGCGAAAAAAAGGAGAGCCTTATGAAGGTTAAAAATTCACTCCGTTCGCTGAAGCAGCGCCATCGCGACTGCCGCGTTGTACGACGCCGTGGACGTGTTTATGTAATCAATAAAACACAAAGACGTTTTAAAGCTCGTCAAGGCTAAGCTGTTAGCGGTTGATTTCGTTTAAGATATCCTTTGCGGCACGCTTAGGATTTGAAGACTTAATTACTGGCCGGCCTACAACAATATGATTTGCTCCATTTTTTATAGCATCACTTGGTGAGGATACTCGTTTCTGATCACCTAAATCAGAACCTTCAGGCCGGACACCAGGTGTAACGATTATTTTTCCTGAAGCACTGTTTAAATTTCTAATACTTTTACTTTCAAGCGGAGAGGCAATGACTCCATCTGCACCCGCGTGAAATGCTTTTTCAGCTCTTTCCACAACTAAGTCACTGATATTGCCAGATTTGTATAGATTACTGTTCAAATCTTCTCGATCTAGTGAAGTTAAAATGGTGACAGCTAGAATTTTTAATTTTGAACCGGCAGCACCTTCTTTAGCAGCTTTTACCACGTTCGGATCGCCGTGCACTGTCAGAAAGTCTAAATCGTATTGTGCTATACCTTTTACAGCTGCCTCAATTGTCGCGCCGATATCAAAAAGTTTGAGATCTAAAAAAATGCGCTTGTCATGCTGTTGTTTTAATTCATCTGCTAGGGCAAGACCACCGCCAGTTAACATACCAAGCCCAATCTTATAAAAAGATACAGTCTCACCTAACTTGCTGACCATATCCATGCCGGCGATTACATTTGGAACATCCAAGGCAACTATTAATCGATCATCTGACATTTTTTTCCTGAATCTTGAGTATTGTTACATGCTTTTTTCAGTGAACTTTTTTGACGTCAAGCAAATAGCTAAAATATTTAATAAGGTTTTGATCCATATGTTCTTGAGTTCCTAATCTTGAAATTTATCAACATCATTCCCACTTCATATGCGAGGCCAAATTGGACGCGCTGCATTTTAGGTGTTTGAGAAGGCGCTTAACAAGAAGGAGAGTCACCATGGACTTAAATAAGTTCACGGAACGAGCAAAAGGTTTCGTTCAAAATGCTCAATCGGTAGCAATTCGTGAAAACCATCAAAGGCTTTTGCCAGAACATTTGCTGAAAGCGCTAATTGATGACGAGCAAGGTCTAGCCGCAAATTTAATATCCAATTCAGATGGAAGTGTAGAAGAAATAGCAAGTTTTCTTCACAGACTCCTTGAAAAACAAGTTAAGGTTAAGGGAAACATACAGCCTTTTGCTGATCCATCCTTTTTAAAAGTTTTGGATGAGGCGGGAACGCTTGCACAGAAGGCCGGTGATCAATTTGTTGCTGCGGAAAGGCTTTTGACGGCACTTGCTATAGTAAAATCTGGTGCGAAAGAAGCGTTACTCTCAGAAGGGATAAGTGCACAAAAAATTAACAAATCAATTGAGGCAATGCGTAAAGGCCGTACAGCAGATAGCCCCAGTGCAGAGGATAACTACCAAGCTTTGGATAAATATGCCCAAGACCTGACACAATCTGCTCGCGAAGGGAAAATTGATCCAATTATAGGTCGGGATGAGGAAATACGTCGCGCGATGCAAGTACTTTCCAGAAGAACCAAAAATAATCCTGTTTTGATTGGAGAGCCGGGTGTTGGAAAAACAGCTATCGCTGAAGGCATGGCTTTGAGAATTGTAAATGGTGATGTCCCAGAATCTTTGCGGAACAAAAAATTAATGGCGCTTGATATGGGCGCTTTAATTGCTGGCACCAAATATCGGGGCGAATTTGAAGAGAGATTAAAGTCAATTTTAATTGAAATCTCTGCCGCAGCAGGCGAAGTTATTTTGTTTGTTGATGAAATGCACACCCTCGTCGGTGCTGGAAAAACAGAAGGGGCTATGGATGCAGCAAACCTAATAAAACCAGCACTCGCTCGTGGTGAATTACACTGCATAGGCGCAACCACCCTCAATGAATATAGAAAATATGTGGAAAAAGATGCCGCTTTGGCGCGGCGATTTCAGCCAGTATTTGTTCAAGAACCAACTGTAGAAGATACAATTTCTATATTAAGGGGTATCAAGGAAAAATATGAATTACACCACGGGGTGCGAATTTCAGATGCTAGCTTGGTTGCATCTGCAACGCTCTCAAATCGCTACATTACAGATCGTTTTTTACCAGATAAAGCGATAGATCTTGTAGATGAGGCGGCCAGTCGCTTAAGAATGCAAGTGGATAGCAAGCCTGAGGAGCTCGATGCTCTAGACAGAGAGATACTACAAAAGCAAATAGAGGTAGAGGCCTTGCGCTTAGAAGAAGACACAGCTTCTAAGAAAAGGCTTTTATCTCTAGAAAAAGATCTGATTGGTTTGCAGGAAAGGAGTACTGAACTTACTGCAAAATGGCAGGCAGAAAGAGACGAATTAGCAAGTGCACGTGATTTAAAAGAACAATTAGAGAAAGCTCGTTCTGATCTTGATGCAGCAAAACGTTTGGGTGACTTGGCCAAAGCGGGCGAACTCTCTTACAGCATAATTCCCCAGCTTGAAAAACTATTATCGACTGCTGAAGATAAAGAAGCGGAAGGTAAAATTGTTGAGGAGACTGTAAGACCTGATCAGATCGCTGCAGTTGTTGAGCGCTGGACTGGCATACCCACAACGAAAATTTTAGAAAGTGAGCGCGATAAGCTGCTCCGTA
>LUMH01000090.1_pt1:17500-32100 | contig 32100 bp, 24 predicted proteins | sample 730001 | NCBI WGS metagenome assembly LUMH01 (sample SAMN03860268, study PRJNA289734) | marine metagenome | biome: seawater column; feature: ocean; material: water; isolation source: Red Sea water column Station 34 - depth 25m | place: Saudi Arabia: Red Sea | collected 2011-10-15...
GGATTGAGAATCTTTCTGTGAAGCCGGGCTGTAAGGCATCCGGTGGAGAGATCACTAGTGAGAATGATGACATGAGTAGCGACAAAGAGTGTGAGAGACACTCTCGCCGAAAGTCCAAGGGTTCCTGCTTAAAGCTAATCTGAGCAGGGTAAGCCGACCCCTAAGTCGAGGCCGAAAGGCGTAGACGATGGGAACCAGGTTAATATTCCTGGGCCAGGAAGATGTGACGGATCGTGAAGGTTGTTCACCCTTATTGGATTGGGTGGGCCGCTAATCGGTTCCTGGAAATAGCCTTCCATCAGATCGTACCCTAAACCGACACAGGTGGACTGGTAGAGAATACCAAGGCGCTTGAGAGAACTATGTTGAAGGAACTCGGCAAAATACCTCCGTAAGTTCGCGAGAAGGAGGCCCAGTTTCTACGCAAGTATTGACTGGGGGCACAAACCAGGGGGTGGCGACTGTTTACTAAAAACACAGGGCTCTGCGAAGTCGCAAGACGACGTATAGGGTCTGACGCCTGCCCGGTGCCTGAAGGTTAAAAGGAGATGTGAGAGCGTCGAATTGAAGCCCAGGTAAACGGCGGCCGTAACTATAACGGTCCTAAGGTAGCGAAATTCCTTGTCGGGTAAGTTCCGACCTGCACGAATGGCGTAACGACTTCCCCACTGTCCACAGCATGTGCAGGATAGGTGGTGGGCTTTGAAGCAGTAACGCCAGTTATTGTGGAGCCTCCCTTGAGATACCACCCTTGTTCTGCTTGATGTCTAACTGCGGTCCATTATCTGGATCCAGGACCCTGCGTGGTGGGTAGTTTGACTGGGGCGGTCGCCTCCTAAAGAGTAACGGAGGCGCGCGAAGGTTGGCTCAGAGCGGTCGGACATCGCTCGTTGAGTGCAATGGCAGAAGCCAGCCTGACTGCGAGACTGACAAGTCGAGCAGAGTCGAAAGACGGCCATAGTGATCCGGTGGTCCCGCGTGGAAGGGCCATCGCTCAACGGATAAAAGGTACGCCGGGGATAACAGGCTGATACTGCCCAAGAGTCCATATCGACGGCAGTGTTTGGCACCTCGATGTCGGCTCATCTCATCCTGGGGCTGGAGCAGGTCCCAAGGGTACGGCTGTTCGCCGTTTAAAGAGGTACGTGAGCTGGGTTTAGAACGTCGTGAGACAGTTCGGTCCCTATCTGCCGTGGGTGTAGGATACTTGAGAGGAGTTGCCCCTAGTACGAGAGGACCGGGGTGAACGATCCACTGGTGGACCTGTTGTTGCGCCAGCAGCAGTGCAGGGTAGCTATGATCGGACAGGATAACCGCTGAAGGCATCTAAGCGGGAAGCCCCCCTCAAAACAAGGTATCCCTGAGGGCCGTGGAAGACCACCACGTCGATAGGCCGGAGATGTAAGCATGGTAACATGTTCAGTTGACCGGTACTAATGGCTCGATAGGCTTGGTTTGATCCAGTAATAATCAGATTACTAATCATATCCAAAAGTCATACATACACACAAACTTTGGACATTCTGCCTTCAATGAAGGTAGTGTTGATACTTATCTATTTATTCGGTTTGGTGGCTATAGCACGAGTGAAACACCCGGTCCCTTCCCGAACCCGGCCGTTAAGCACCGAAGCGCTGATGGTACTGCATCTTAAGGTGTGGGAGAGTAAGTCACCGCCAAACCTAATAAGTAGATAAGATCTCTCTAAACGATATACCAAATGGCGCGGGATGGAGCAGCCCGGTAGCTCGTCAGGCTCATAACCTGAAGGTCGTAGGTTCAAATCCTACTCCCGCAACCAAAAATTACCTATATAATACAGTTACTATATCTATTAGTGCGTATTTCCTAATATCTACTCTGCCACTAATTCTCTTAATATTTTGAGTAGCCAAAAGTGCAATGGACTTGTTGCATCACGAACATGTCTCACTGCATGAATCTGGAATTCGCCACCTTCAATTGGCAGAGTCCTGTGTACAATATCGAATTTTTTGCCATTATCTTCAGCCACTCTTTTTGGAAGAGTTACAACCAGATCGGAGCTTTCCAAAATTGATAGTGCTGGAAAAAGTGATGGAACAATTGTTTGAATATCTATTTTTAAACCTTGAAGGTCTAAAGCATGATCGACTAAATTTTTAATTCGGCCATAAGGGGAGACTAATAGGTGTTTTTCTGCAGCAATTTTCTTAAGGCTTAGCTTTCCTTTAAATATACTATGGCCTCTGCGAGCAGCTAAAACATAATGTTCGTTGTAAAGTTTTTCAGCTATATAAGTTTTAGTTCCTCGTGTCGGAAAGTTGAAGTAGCCAATCGAAAGATCGATTTGCCCTTGAGATAAAGCGTGAATTGCCTCATCGCTGTGGAGTGGAAAGGCATGTATATTTACATTTGGGCTGACTATGCGAAGCTTGGCAACAAGTTTAGGAATGATGTTGGTTAATTCATAATCAAATGCACCAATCCGCAAATCTGTTGTTGCTGTACTCGGATTAAATGTCTCCGACCCTTCAATGGTTTGCGAAATTAAGCGGATTATGTTTTGAACTTTAGGCTCTAATTCGCTGGCAAGTGCTGTTGGCTCTAATCCATGTGTGCGACGTATGGCTTACTGCCGGTTGGGTTAGCCCCATTTCAGCTGCAACGGCAGTAGCCTTTCGGTGGCGCATTGTTCCAAGAAAAACTAACAATATCGTAGTATCAATTAGTCTGATATCAATTTTATTTATATCTGTCATAGAATGAATTCATTATCTTAAAACCTTTCAGTCGTCTAGATTTTTTAAATGAAACTACGGGGTCGATTCTAGGGCACCTGTGTGTCGAAATGTGAATAATTAAAATTGCTCTAGTAGCAGATTAATCAGGTTGATGACAGCAGTCATTCAACACAAAAATGGAGATTGAAGATGTTTCTTAAAAAGTTATTTTTGACAGGCGCTGCTGCAAGCTTATTGGGATCAGCAGTGTTTGCAACGGACTGTGGTCCGTCGGGCCAATCGGTCCGAATTCTTGCTAGTGACTTTCCAGCTATACATGCTGTTGCCGGAACAGCTGAACAAAACTGTGCGGCTAGCGCCTCAGAATTTACCCGTAATCATACGACAGAGGCACGCCAGATTATGAACGCAGCTCTCACGCCAAATCCGGCTGAATACACTAGTGTAATTGTTGCAAACTCTACTCTAACTCAGCTTATGAATGACGGTTTGGTTCGTCCTCTTAATGATCTGGTTGATAAGTATGGATCAAACTTGCCAAAGAACCTTATGATCACCATTGATGATAATATCATGGCAGTTGCTTTCATGGCTAACTCCCAACACTTATTTTCACGCACAGACATTCTTAAACAGGCTGGTGTAGATAGTGTTCCAGCTACATACAGTGAGATGATTTCTGCTGCAAAAGCTATACGTGACGCAGGCATCATGGAATATCCTATCGTTATGAACATGAAGACTGGATGGAATGTAGGTGAGTCATTTAATCTTGTGTTTCTTGCCCATGGTGGAGAATTCTTCAAAGCTGGTACTGCAGAACCATCTGTTAATAGTGCAGCAGGTATTGCCGCTTTGAACACTCTTAAACAGCTGGTTGGATATGCTCACCCAGATCATTTAACTCAAGCCTCTAATGAAACGCAGGCAATATGGGAAGCAGGAGAAGCTGCCCTAGGAATTATGTGGGGTTCTAGAGGATCAGTGATTCTAGATAATGAAGGATCTTCAGAACAAGTCACTTCAAATACCGTACTTTCATCCGCACCATCCGTTGAACCGGGTGGTTTACCTGGTGCGACTTTATGGTGGGATGGCTTTACCATTTCGAAAAATGTTTCTGACGCAGAAGCAGAGGCTACTTTCGCAGCCCTAGCCAGTGCATTAAACGCAGAAATGGTTGCGGCAAATAATGATGATGCAATTTGGTTACTTGAAGGTTTCAAGCCTGGAGCAGCGGCAGCAGGTGTTTCTGCAACTGCTCAAGGGGGTGCTGTGCCATACCCAATGCTTCCTCAGATTGGTTTATTGCACAATGCTCTTGGCGCCGAGCTAGCAGATTTTCTTAAAGGAGATGAAAGCGCAGAGAAAGCATTGGCTGATGTCGAAGCGGCATATATTACAGCTGCAAAGGAAGAGGGTTTCCTTCAGTAGCTTCCTAGACTGAAGAAAACACTCCTGTGAGGGGGTTGCAATCTTTCCCCCCTCACATCAACTTTGTAGTAAATTGGATTGCAAAGAGTGAAACACCGGACTTTTTTTTGGTTTATATTGCCAACTTTGACAGCAATGATTTTGTTTATTGCGTTGCCAATTGTTTCAGCTTTTGTTCAATCACTTTTTGTACAGCACGAACAGGTTCTTGTAGTATCAAAAAGTTGTGGGCCGTTTGGTTGTAATGAAACAACTTCAATAGATCTTGAAGCCACAGAAAAACTTCGCCAAGGCGAACCATTGGGAAAGTTTAATGGCTTAGGCACCTATCTAAACCGCTCCCATTTAGCATTTTCAGAAGTAGGCAAAGCTTGGGCTAATTCAGAGACTTTGACGGATTTCTGGGATGAGGTTTTAAACTTACCTTTCTATGGGGCGTTAACATTTACGCTGACTTATACAGCCGTTGTAACTCCGATAGTTCTAATATTGGGCTTGGCAATTGCAATTGGCGTTAATGGTTTACCCAATTTAATGAAAGGGCCATCTATATTTGTATCGCTGCTCCCGTTCCTCGTTACGCCTCTAGTTGGATCTTTGATTTTGTTTTGGATGGTTGATGGTGATGGCATTATTGGTGCGACTATACAATTGGTTTTTAATGATCCAAATTTAAGTCTTAAGGCTTCAACTGCGTTGACCTGGACGATGTTAATTGTCTATGGGATTTGGCATACTTTACCCTTTAGCTTTATTGTATTTTATGCTGGCCTCCAAACTGTTCCCTTTGATACCTTAGAAGCGGCACAAATAGACGGTGCCACAAAGTGGCAGCGTATTATCTATGTTGTCGTTCCTCACTTAGTACCATTGATCTCCTTTGTTACTCTCATGCTGCTGATGGATAACTTTAGAGTATTCGAACCTATTGTAAGCTTTTCAGCTGAAGCTCATGCTCGCTCGCTCAGCTGGATCATTTTCAATGATTTACGCGAAAGTGGAAATCCACTTTATGGATCAGCCGGGGCGACATCAATGCTGTTTACGTACCTGGCGCGATTTCAAACTTAAGGGGCATTAAGAAAGCAATTATGTATACAAAAACCAATAGCCGTATGACAATTACAAAAGGCCTTTCCTTTGCCCTTGTTGGTCTATGGTTATTTGTAGCTGCTTTTCCATTTGCTTGGACATTTTGGGGGAGTTTCAAAGTTCAATCGGATTTTTTTTCCAAGGCGAATTGGATGTATGCTATTTGGGGAACTAATACTATTAACGAAACGGGTGATGCTTTCACAGGTAATGGCTACTATGGTGCTTGGGTCATTCAGAGTTTTTGGAAAAACTTTCTTAATTCTGGTATCGTTGTATTTTTCACGGTCATAATTTCTCTAACCTTTGGTACATTAGGCGGTTATGCTCTAGCGAGATCAGGGTTTCGCTATGCTTTCTGGATATTAATGGCTGCACTGGTTTTTCGCGCGATGCCGCATATCACTTTAGTATCTGGATATTTGTTACCGTTTTTTGAATGGAATATTTGGGGACATTTACCAACAACTATTATTGTACTGGTTGCAATGAACCAGCCGTTCACCCTTTGGATGTTACATTCATTTTTTCTAAACATTCCTAAAGATATGGATGAAAGTGCCATGGTTGATGGCTGCACCCGTTTTCAAGCCTTTCGATATGTTATTGTTCCCGTGATGTGGCCTGGAGTGATAACTACAGGGCTCTTTAGTTTTCTTTTGGCTTATAATGACTTCACAGTTACTGCGATGCTTTTAAGTGAAGAGAACGAAACAATTATCCCAGCCATAAACAGCTTCCTTGGGACCACTCAGGTAGAAGGTAAAGTAATGTATGCAGTTGCAGCAGTCGTATCGGTAACAGCACCTCTGCTGCTATTAATTCTATTTTTTCAACGTCAAATTGTCAGCGGTTTAACTGCTGGTGCAGTTAAAGGTTAGGTCAATGGCAGATAGTACAGTGAGCTTTGATATCCATACACAAAATAAAGCAACAGTTGCAAAACTGTGTGCGGCGCAGGCTGACTTTACAGAAGCTGGCGTCCGCAAGGCGCTTTGCAAGTTAATTCTTCCTGAAGCAAAAATTCACATGCCGCATCCATTTGGCGATTTAATAGGACCAGATGAATTTTTTGAGACATGTTTTACCCCTCTATTTGATGCAATGCCAGATCTTGAGCGACGAGATTGGATTATAATGGGGGGGGAGACAGAGCATGGCGATGATTGGGTTGGTTGCGGTGGTCATTATGTTGGAACGTTTGTGGGTCCATGGCTTGATATTCCCCCTACAGGCCATTTGACCCATATGCGGTTTCATGAGTTCTATCGGATTGAGCAAGAAAAAGTTGTAGAGATGCAAATTCTTTGGGATATTCCCGAAGTAATGATGCAGGCGAATGCTTGGCCCATGGCGCCTTCTTTAGGCTTAGAGTTTTGCATTCCTGGTCCTGCTACTAGTGATGGGTTAGTTGCCGGTCCCTGGGATCATACACAATCTAATGCATCGTGTAATCTTATCGTCACTATGCTTAAGTATATGAAAAAGCACCCATCACAAGGTGGCCCAGAGGTTATGGAAATGCCCAGGTTTTGGGATGATCGTGTAAACTGGTATGGCCCTGCTGGAATTGGGACAGCCCGTGGAATTTCTGGTTTTCGAAATTGGCATCAGATACCCTTTATTAATGCAATGCCGGATCGTGGCAAATATGTAGATGATATTACATATCATTTTTTTGGTGATAAAAATTATGCTGCTGTAACTGGTTGGCCAAATATGATCCAGACAATAACGAAAGATGGTTGGATGGGGATTGCACCATCAGGTAAACGTATAACGATGAAGTCGCTTGATTTTTGGCGTATCGAAAATGGAAAAATTCGGGAAAACTGGGTAATGGTTGATTTGTTGGATGTTTATAGTCAATTGGGCGTAGATGTTTTTGCGCGGATGAAAGAATTTAATAAGTCGCGCATACCTGGTCGGTTACCTTTTCCCATTAGAGAGTCCTGAAGAAAAGCTATTTTACTGTAAAAATTGAGAAAAGTGGGGGGAGATAAGATGGATATCATGCCTATGACCGGCGGCCTCGGAGCTGAAATTTTTGGAGCAGATGTAAGAGACAGTGCGCAATTTCCAGAAATTTACGCAGCCTTTGCCAAATACTCTGTGATTACTCTTAGAAAGCAAAGTATAACTCCAAAAGATCATTTAGATTTTGCTCGACGCTTTGGTTCAATAAATGTAAATCGCTTTTTTAAACCTGTTGATGGGTTTCCCCAAATCGCAACAGTCTTAAAAGAGAAAGATCAAAAAGAAGCGGTGGGTGAAGGTTGGCACACTGATCACTCCTATGATCAAATCCCTGCAATGGGATCAATCTTGCATGCTATTGAAATCCCACCTTATGGTGGTGACACACTTTTTGTGTCAATGAGTGCCGCATATGAAGCGCTTTCGGATCCGATGCGCGGCTTCCTTGATGGGTTAACGGCGGTTCATTCATCTCGGCACGCCTTTGGGTTAAACACAATAAATAGTGAGGCTTCAAAAAGTGGACGGTTGGGCAACGCCGAAGCAGCCAAGCAAGATGCGAGTCATCCTGTCGTGATTACGCATCCCCTTAGTAAACGTCGTGGCTTATTTGTTAATCCTGTCTTCACGACGCATATAGAGGGTTTGCTGGCTGATGAGTCTACAGTCATACTTAACATGATCTATGAGCATTGCAGGCAACCTGAGTTCCAGGTTCGTATTCGCTGGGAGCCAGGAGATATTACAATGTGGGATAATCGCGCGACTTGGCATAAAGCAATTAATGACTACCATGGTTTCCGTCGTCTCATGCATAGGGTAACTGTGGACGGTGTCCCTTTATCGCATTAAACAGTTGATAAGGTGAGTTTTGGCATTTTTGTAGTGAAGGCCCAATAAATACGTGATCATCAGCGCTCTGATCTGCTTTGTATTTGTTTGGCACAGCGTAAAGGAACAGACGAGTCAACTGAGGAGACACCTGCTATGGTTGTCAGTTTCTCGGTCAGAAATCTTTCAAACTCCTTAACATCTTCGGTTATAATCTTCAAAAGATAATCTTGAGAACCTGTCATGAGCCAACATTCAACAACTTCAGGAAATATTTTAATTTTCTTCTCAAAATAAGCAAAATTTTCTGCTCTTTGTTTCTCAAGTCTAACAAAAACAAATACTGGAAAAGTAAACCCTAGTTTGTTTTCATTAATTTTAACTGTGTAACCTTCAATTACATTTTTTGTTTCCATAGAGTGAATTCTGCGCCCTACAGAACTGATGCTTAGGCCAACCTTTTCACTTACACGTTGGTAAGACATTCTTGCGTCAGATTTTAGGCATTCTAGAATCTTATAATCAAAATTATCCATAGAACAATATTATTACAATATGAATTAAATGTAAAAAATTTTATCATTTTATCTTATAATTTAATTTAAAATGATCACTATTATCAAATAATGTGGAATATAAATCCTCAAACAAAACAATAGAGTTTGCTTATTTTTGAATAAGTAGCGAGTAACTTGTATTTGGGGATGAGAACAATAATGAGAAACGATTTTATTGATAATTTAAGCCATTCCTTAAATGAGATGCAACGAGAAGGACTTTATAAAAAAGAGCGACAAATAAGCTCTCCTCAAGCTGCGCGGGTTGAAATTGGGCATCAGAACGGGGTTCTTAATTTGTGCGCAAATAATTATTTGGGTCTGGCAGATCATCATCGCCTAGTTAATGCTGCTAAAAATGCGCTAGATACCTATGGTTTTGGAATGGCGTCAGTCAGGTTCATTTGCGGGACGCACGATAAACACAAGGAGCTCGAAGAAGAGCTTGCTACATTCCTTGATAAGGATGATGCAATATTATTTGCTGCATGTTTTGATGCTAATGGTGGATTATTTGAAGCGTTATTGGGACCTCAAGACGCAGTTGTGTCAGACAGCCTCAATCACGCCTCTATTATTGATGGAATTCGGTTATCTAAAGCTCAACGTTATCGTTATCTTAATAATGACCCAGTTGACCTTGAAATTAAACTTAAGCAAGCTCGGGCCGCTGGAGCGCAGAATATCATTATAGCAACAGACGGTGTTTTTTTGATGGATGGGAGTTATGCCAATCTTCCTGAGATATCTCGCCTGGCTAAGTTTTATGGGGCTTCAGTTATGGTGGATGACTGTCATGCCACTGGGTTTGTTGGAAATAAAGGAAAGGGAACACCAGAATATTTTGATGTAAATGTAGATATTTTAACGGGTACCCTAGGCAAAGCGTTAGGCGGTGCAATTGGTGGATACGTTGCAGGACCACAGCCAGTAATCGATATGCTGCGGCAACGAGCTAGGCCGTATTTATTTTCAAATTCACTGCCACCGACAGCTATAGCAGCTGGTTTAGAAGCGCTAAAGATCATTAGTGAAAGCGATGATCTACGCAAAAAACTAAACGAAAATTCCAAATATTGGAGAGCAGGACTGAAAGCTCTTGGTTTTGATTTGATCGACGGTGAGCATCCAATCGTACCGGTTATGCTTGGTGATGCGCTTTTATCACAAAAGATGGCAGAGAGACTATTTGATTTGGGTGTCTATGTGGCAGGTTTCTTCTTTCCTGTTGTTCCAAAGGGACAGGCTAGAATTAGGACGCAGATGAATGCAGCCTTCACAACTGAAGATCTTGATCAAGCTTTACATGCCTTTGAAAAAGCAGGCCAGGACTTGGGCATTATCACATGACTGAAATGATGCGATGCTTAGTTAAGGACAAGTCCGAAGTAGGACTTTGGATGCAGAGAAGGCCTATTCCTAAAATTGGTCCTGAAGATGTTCTTATTCGTATTCGTAAAACCGGAATATGTGGAACTGACATACATATTTGGAATTGGGATGATTGGTCCCGTAAAGCAGTAAGTTTAGGGATAATTACAGGTCATGAGTTTTCTGGGGAAATTGTTGAAATAGGTGCCAATGTAAAAGATCTTAAATTAGGTCAGCGCTGTTCTGGGGAAGGTCATTTGATTGGAAATAAATCCCGTCAGGCGCGTGCGGGTACGTTTCATCTAGACCCTGAAACAATGGGTGTTGGCGTAAACACAGATGGAGCTTTTGCCGAATATATTCGGCTCCCAGCATTCAATACTGTCAAATTGCCCGAAAGTATCTCGGATGAAATTGGTGCTATTCTGGATCCACTTGGAAATGCAGTGCATACAGCCTTATCTTTCGATTTGGTCGGTGAAGACGTTTTAATAACGGGTGCAGGTCCCATTGGGATAATGGCTGCGGCTGTTGCTAGATTTGCAGGTGCCCGAAATATTGTCATTACAGATATAAACCAAGAACGACTAGATCTCGCAAATAACGTTGTGGATGCTGTGACTGTCAACGTAATGTCTCAGTCTCTAACTGACACTATGTCCAAATTGAATCTAAAACAGGGCTTTGATGTTGGACTGGAAATGTCTGGGAGTTCAGCTGCATTCAATCAAATGGTAAGTGCCCTTGTGACGGGTGGAAAAATTGCAATGCTGGGCATACCACCGAGTAAAACAGAGGTCGATTGGAGCCAAATAGTTTTCAAATCAATCATAATCAAAGGCATTTATGGAAGGGAAATTTTTGAGACTTGGTACAAAATGATCGTGATGCTTGAAAGAGGACTTGATGTAAGTAAAGTCATAACAAAAGAGATACCAGCTAACAAATATAAAGAAGGTTTTAATACCATGCTAGCGGGTGGTTCTGGTAAAATAATTATGGATTGGGCGCACTAAGAATAATGCAAACTCAGATCAAGTCACAGAACAGTACTTCAACCTCCAAGAGGTTTGTAATTGTTCTTCTGGAGGAATTTGCGATATATTCTTTTGGATCTCTGTTGGATGCCTTGAGGATTGCAAATGCTCTATCAGGGAAAGCTCTATATAACTGGATAGTATTGGCCGAGAATGGAGCGGTTATACGTAGTTCTGCCTGCACAGAGTTTAAAGTCGATTTTGGTCTGATAGAACTTCAGCGAGACGATACTGTCCTCATATGTGGAGGATTAAATGTTCAGCAGAACACAACAAAAAACCTTATAAGCTGGATAAGAAGACAAGCCAGAAAAGGGATTTCCATTGGGGGTGTTGATACAGGGTCATACGCTGTGGCCCGAGCAGGTCTTCTTGATGGTAAAAGCGCAACTATTCATTGGGAAAACCAAGACAGTTTTCGAGAAGAATTTGATGAAGTTGATTTAACTAGATCAATCTTTTGCATAGACGGCGCTGTAATTACGAGCGCAGGTGGCTGCACATCCATTGATCTGATCCTTAAATTAATAGAAACTGATCATGGAAGCGAACTAGCTAAATCTGTATCCCAGCAATTGATGTATCAATGCCATGAAGATGATGACTTTGCTCAAAGACTATCAACTTCAACTAGGCTTGGAGCTAGAAACAGAAAGGTTATTCAAGCGATAAGAATAATGGAGGAGAACCTAGAGGACCCGATAAGTTCTAGCATTCTGGCTAGTAAAATTAATATTTCAACCAGACAGCTGGAAAGGCTATTTCGCCATTATTTAGATAAAAGCCCACAAAGTTATTACAAAGATCTACGTTTGCGTAAGGCTAAAAACCTTCTGCAACAGACTAATATGAGTGTTATTAACATAGCACTTTCTTGCGGTTTTGAGTCGTCTTCGCATTTTTCAAAATCGTACAGGCTGAAATATACAGTTTCGCCTTTTGATGAGCGAAGAGAAAAAAGGTGAGTTAAGTTCAAACCCTCCCACGGGCTCTGCCTTCCATCCTCCCAACAACAGAAATGACAAAGTCCCCTTTATCAGGCGTAGGGGGGAGGTGGCGCATATATCGATAGGACGGTGGATAAGGTGAGTTTTGTCATCTAAGATTACCAAGCTCAGTACTTTGGCCGGCTACACCGAAATCACGATAATGACGCCACATTAATTGGAAATTCTTTTCTTTTGTAAGATGAAATTATTGTCGGTGTCTGTCCCCACAAGCAGCTAAGAGGGAGAGGGTATTTTAAAGTGCACAAAATTACTTAGTCCATACTAAGCGCTAAGCTTATGTAAGTCTGTTTTGTTCCACTTGCATTTTACATTTTGTCCTATCTTGAGCTCGTTTTTATAGAAATCTTTATCAGGTAAGTTTGCCTTTAGGGTAAATTGTTCGAGGTTAGAAACAGTTATGTTCACACTGTTTCCAAGAAACTCGATGTCTTTCACAGTATATGTAGATTTACTCTTTTTTTGCCCTTTTTCTAATTCAGATATTGTTAGCCTGTCTGTACGTAAAGAATAGGTGTAGTCATCGAATTCTAGTATATTATGCCCCCCGACGAAATCAGCTACGAATACATTAACAGGTTTGTTGAACAAATTAATTGGGGATGCGAATTGTTCAATTCGACCTTCATTCATAACAACACCAACGGTTGCAAGCGCAAGTGCCTCATCTTGGGAATGTGTAACATGAATAAAAGTGATCCCCAAGTCGCGTTGCATTTGCTTTAATTCTGCTCGCATATCTATTCGCAAAGCTGGATCCAAGGCTGACAAAGGTTCATCCAACAATAAAATTTTTGGTTTTGTGATTAGAGCTCTCGCCAATGCTACCCTCTGCTTTTGCCCACCCGAAAGTTGGTCGGGAAGCCGTGCATCATACCCCTGCATTCTTACTAACTCGATAAATTTTGATGCTTTGTCATAACGTTCCGATTTTGATACGCCCTTAATTTTGAGGGCAAATGCGACATTATCTAATACAGAAAGATGTGGAAACAGAGCGTAATTTTGAAACATCATTGATGTTCCACGATTTGCTGGGGTCAAATCATTAAGCCTATTATTCCCCAATAATATATCGCCACCAGAAATTTTTTCATGACCGGCTATCATTCTAAGTAATGATGTTTTCCCACAACCGGAGGGTCCAAGAAGACAGCAATATTCTTTTGCTTCGATTTTTAGGTTTATTCCCTTTACAGCTTCCGTTTTGCCGTAAAATTTTTGAACGCCTACAAGCTCTAACTCCTGATCTACATCCATTTGATAGTAATCCCATTAGTTTGGTTGTTCTGATAAATTGAACGCATATTTCCATCAAGTAGCGATATGGGTATTAGAAAAAAATGTGAAATTTTTGCATAAATTATAAGCAAAATAACTATTATGTTTTATTTTTTGTGCAAAATAAGGCGTTTTGGGACAAATTTAACCATTCTGAATTGTTCACTTTTCCTTTCTTAATCTAGTTACCCATGATTGTTGGTGGGCAAATGAACGAAAGGATACACTTCTATGAGTACTAAATTTTCACGCAGAAATGCTCTCAAATTGGGATTAGGAGCGGGCTTGGGTGCAACTACCGCGTTGTACGCTCCAGCAGTTTTGTCGTCTGATGCGCCTGTCATTCGATATCTTGGCACTGCTGTAAATATGGGTGATGAGATTGAGAAGAAACTTTTTGAGGATACAGGAATTAAAGTTCAGTATATTTCTAAAACAACTGACGAAGTCACAAAAAGTGTCTTAACGCAACCAAACAGTTTCGACATTGTCGATAGCGAGTATTTTAGTCTTCCTAAACTTGTTCCTTCAGGAAATATTCTGGGGATGGATACAACAAGAATTAAAGAATGGGACAATGTTACATCCATATTCACAAAAGGTATCACACCAGGTGGTAAAAAAGTAGGTTTACAAGGAACAGCACCATCCAAGGTAATGTATCTGACTGGTGCCACTTCAGGCGAATTTGCAGATGACGTTACTCAATATGCGACTTTAATACCTACCGTATACAATGCCGACACGCTCGGAATAAGACCGGACCTCATAGACGGTCCTGTTACCTCTTGGGCAGATTTGATGCGCCCAGAATTCAAAGGAAAAGCAGCTACATTAAACATACCATCCATTGGAATAATGGACGCTGCAATGGTTGTAGAAGCAATGGGTGAATACACGTATCCTGACAAAGGTAATATGACAAAGGCAGAAATTGATCTTACGATGAAAATTTTTACTGAGGCTAAAAAGGCAGGCCACTTCAGAGCATTTTGGTCAGACTTTAATGAAAGTGTGAACCTAATGGCCTCTGGTGAAGTCGTAATCCAGTCAATGTGGTCACCTGCCATTACAGCTGTTAAGGCCCAAGGAAAGCCATGCATTTATCAACCACTGAAGGAAGGATATCGCGCCTGGGCGGCTGGATTTGCATTGCCAAAAACTACAAAAGGCAAACAAGCTGACGTTGTTTATGAATTCATCAATTGGTATTTAAGCGGATGGGTTGGTGCTTATCTTAACAGACAGGGATATTATTCTGCTGTCCTATCAACAGCGAAAGAATATATG
>LUMH01000177.1_pt1 | contig 31434 bp, 35 predicted proteins | sample 730001 | NCBI WGS metagenome assembly LUMH01 (sample SAMN03860268, study PRJNA289734) | marine metagenome | biome: seawater column; feature: ocean; material: water; isolation source: Red Sea water column Station 34 - depth 25m | place: Saudi Arabia: Red Sea | collected 2011-10-15 | depth 25 m
CTCTCAAGCATAGCCTTTGCCACGGAACCATGGTATTCGGGAGCATCATATTCCCTACCCTCTAGTCGTGTGAAATCCACTGGAAATAAATGATATAGTAATCTCATCATTTACTTCTATGGAGCCAAGAAAGGTATCAGTTGCTGCACATTACAAGTTACCTTGGTTTCTGACTTCTTTTGTAAGGGTATTAGATTTCGGTTCTAAGGGCCTAGCAACTCGTTTCCTCTGGAGAATTTTCTGTGGGCCCATCAAATTCAAGACACCCCCCAGAGAGGCTGAGTTTTACAAAAAGACCGAACAGGAAAAGATACGGACTAGAACTACGGACAAGGAAATCATGCTTTATCGGATTCCAAATGGTGGCCATAAGCTACTCTTTGTGCATGGTTGGAATGGAAGATCAAGTCAATTCTACCGAATAATCGAATTGCTTTCTGATGAGGGTTATGATATTACGGCTATTGATCTGCCGGGCCATGGAAGGTCAACTAGGAGCACCACGACCCTGCCAGAAATTACAGACTTGATATGTGAGGTTACGAAATCAAGAGGCCCTTTTCATGGAATTGTCTGCCACTCGTTTGGGGGTGTAGCAGCACTAAATGCCGTAAGACTCGGGGCTAGCTTCGAGAAATTAGTCCTAATATCTACGGGAATCTATGAAATCAAACCGATGTTCAAGACCTTCGTCGGCCTTTTTGGTTTGGATGAGGAATACTATGCAGATAGGTTGTTCGACATCGCTGAGTCGCTGTATGGTGCCAGTCCCGGGGAGTTTGGCCTAGACCGGTTCTCCAAACAAATCGAGACGGAGACGCTGATTGTTCATTGCGAGGACGACAAGGAGGCGATGAAGGAAATTGCACTCACTCTTCACAGTGACATGAAAAATTCTGTATTACATCTGACCGAAGGGCTCGGGCACAGGAGGATCCTGAGAGATGAAAAGGTTGCAGAGAAAGTATTGAATTTCTTGTAGAGCCCAATCTATGTTTTTGGAATTATTGTGGAATCCTTGGAAAGCATTCTCTCCCTCTTGGCCTTCTCAAACCACAGCATGTCGCACCCCTCGCAACCGTCTATCTCCACGGTCCTGGAAACGGTTGACAGGTTTTGTATGTCCTCGACGATATCGGGAACAAGAGCGTTCGGTCTGTGGCTTCCATCCTCGTAAGGGACAACGATGCGCCTCATTTTCTCCCCGCAGTCCGGGCAGGCGTACCTGCTTTCCTCCTTAGAAGATGAAAGTGCCGTTCGAATGTACTCTGCTTTGTTCTCCGACAAGCCAAGTAAATCCCCCTTGAGTCTTTGATCTATTGATTTTGACTCCAAGATGAGTCCTTTGCAGGTGTTGCACCGCAGATCCGTAGTAACCAATGCGGTACGCTGGGCACCAAGTACCAACAGCCCAATCCCAATTCCCATATTGACTATCAGATTTGATGTGAGGAAGTCAAAGGGAAGATTATCCGGAGCGGCGATGAATGGAATTCCGGCAAATATCATTGCGTATCCCAAAGGGTCGAAAACCCGAATTTTCTTGTTTCTATTAGTTTTGTACTTCATTGGGCCGCAACCAGCAGGGCATTGGACTTCTGCACTCATGACTCTAGATTGCCCTTCATGGCATCAATGTTCTGCCTGCATCATAACCCGTGCCCTCTGATGCGATGACTCCTTCAACCCAAAGCGAGTGCGCCTTTTGATGGATTACAAGATGGTGACTGTGGGAACTCGCATAGACGGGAACCAAGGGGTGATGGAGGATAGTGAGGAGCTAGTGGCAGCGTTGGATGCCAAGGTCAAGAACGCTATCAGACTAGGATGGCGACCGGTCGGCGATGTAGTCACAGGCCCGGATGGAAGGATGAGCCAGGCGATGGTCAGATAGCGCCAATCAAAGGTCAGGTTTTCGTGCCGTTTTAGTCCGAGCTAACTATCGCGCTTGCCTCGATCTCAACCAGCAACCTATCATCTATCAGTGCGCCAACCTCTACGCCTGTGGAGGCCGGCCTTATTTCGCCGAAGAATTTGCCGTGCACCTTTGCGACCTCCATCATGTGCTCCCTATCGGTGACAAAAATCCGAGTGCGGACGACATCAGACATGGTGCCTCCTGCCTGTTCTATGGCACGCTGGATTTTCTCAAGGACGTACTGTGTTTGGGCGACTACATCCCCCTCGCCAAAGAAATTTCCCTGCGCATCCACGGCAGTAGTTCCGGCGACCTCTATGAATTGGCCTACCCTGACCGCACGTGAGTATCCGGCAATAGGCTCCCAAGGAGCACCTGAAGAAATATTGACTCTCTCGCCCATGTAGGGAAACCAACCCTAAACAGCCTGAAATAATTCCTCTCCTAGTCATCGCTGAATAGGTCGAATGGGGTGTCGATCATCCTAGATGGGGACTCATCATCTTCTTCTTCAGACTCATCTTTCAAGACGGCTGCTGGTTCGCCTTCGTCCGGTTCCTCGTTCTCCGTCCCACCCCCCAGCTCCTTGGTCCTTAGAGACTCGAGGGATGACTCCTGCCCGAACATCCAGTCGGGCATCTCCTGTGACCCCCCCAGTACGGAGACGGTGGTGAATGTGGCCATGGGGAGGACGGATATGGCTACTATGAAGTCGAGTATAGCGGTCTCCGGTACCTCGGCCCCCGGGGCTATTGTCTCTAGGATGATCTTCTCCAATTGCATCTCGTGCCACTGCTCGTAGTCTACGTTCAGGACGTCAAGGGAGACCAGCAGCACAACCCTCGCCACGAGCCAGTAAAGGAAGATTGGCAACACCCATGAGAGCCTCGAAACTCTCCAGACCACGTTCCTGAACATGGCAGCTATGCCCACGAGCTGGTGGGAGACCAATGGGTGGACTCTGACGGCTATCCAGAGAGCTACCAGGTAGCCCGCCATCCCAAGGTCGAAGGCTCTGCTCGGCCTGACCAGCGAGTCGGGCACCCCCTCCATTATCGCCAGAGGGACCGCGATAAGGATGACCTGCATCGGCACTGCCAGTAGCTGGAGCCCGCCGTGGACTGCCATGAGATCGTACTCCCCGCCACTGGTCTTCGAGTTCACCAGTCTGGCCATCCTTCCGTAGGGGGGGCCTTGGAGGTAAAGTCTGGCCCTATCGACTAGCTCTGGATCGCCCGTCCTGGGACTCATGTTCAATGCGGGCAGTATGCCTCCGCGGTTTGCAACGAAGAACGGTCTGAAGCCCCCCACGACTAGGGCCAGAGCTATCGATATGAGCCCGTAAGTGAGTCCAGCGGACACCACCCAGTGGATGAGGTCGGTTCGTATGCTCACTTGCGCGGCTTCGTAGTCTACGTGAACCAGGTAAGTCAATGAGAACAGAATCACCGGTGCCATGGTTATCTGTAGAACGACCAGTAGAACCAGTACCAACTGCTTCCCGACTTTCCCACGGTCAACCATGCCTCCTTCGGCGCTGCATACCACCATAAGCGCTTCATTCGATAAGTGCCTCGAGATGCCCGTTAGAAGCCAGTATCCTCGTGACCGCTACCCTGTCACTTACGCACTTCATTCCCCAACCTTCTTACACAGTTCATTTCCGCATTTTGATGACAATGAGTTCGGTACGCGCGCTACTGCTTTCCTTCCTGCTTCTGGCAGTTAGCATCTCCCACGTTGCGATGGAGGTCCCACAGGAGCCTTCAATGAAGTCGGAAGTCGGTCCAAGGAACAATCCAGTTGACTTCGAGGTCACAGGGATTGAGGTGGGCAACTCGACAGTTTCCCCGAAGGTTTGGGGCCAACCCGACTCCACCACCCTGGAGTACATGACCAAGGGAGAGACCATCCAGGTCAATGTTACCTTCCAACAGATGGGTGTCGATCCATCTCCAGTGACTGCTGATGCCAAGCTGGAGATATGGCACCCCATCGGAGTCATCATCCAGGAGTGGACGTTCAACATCACCCTAGCAGCGGGACAGACAGTCAGAGTCCCATTCGTCTGGACTCCGACTATCGCCCACAGTAGTTTGAGTGATGACGGCTTCCTCTCAGGAGGAGTGACTTTCCGAGGGATCGTCGACGCTGGAATAGGTATCGACGGAGACGTTTCGAACGACCTTCTAGACAGGGATGTTCCCATCGCTTTCTGGTATGACCCTCTAGAGAATGGCTTCTGCGAGGACGAGGCGAACGAGGGGAAGTACTGCACGAACAACGCGGTGCCGTTCGGCGTTCCAACATGGTATGCAGCTGGATACACAGATGGTTACCAGCCCGATACAAACAACTTCCCGACCGGTACTTGGAGAATGGAGAACGAGTCCAGTGCCACTGGGGATTGGCACTGGAAGGTCTCCGGGGACAATGACAACTACGCATCAAACCGCTATGACAGGCTGAGGTGGGCCTGGCAGAGGTTCAACTCTAACGACGGGTGCTCCGACCAGGTCTTCGACCCCAGTCACGGGCTGGGGTATGGGGAGCACGACCCGATAGTCTCATCCATACACGGGGCCAATCTGTGCCTAGTCAAGGTGAACAGTCCCCTGCTCTACTCCATCCAGATAGCTACCGATGCATGGGGCGTGATGGGAGCCGGTGACACGATCATGATGGAGACAGACTCCGGAGCGGGCGGTGGCGTGGAGTACCTCAACTACTCATCGCAGAACCTCTCTTCGACAGAGGGGGACTGGACGAGGATGGTCTGGAACGCCACTGGATTGCATCAGAACGAGGGTTTCACTCTGTCTTTCCTGTTCCGCTCCAACTCTTCCTTCTCGGACGAGGGGATACACATCGACTCGTTCATCATATTCGCAATCGAGCGTGGGGACGAATACACCCTCGATGCAGACTGCAGGTTCCCCGATAACTTCGGTGGGACATCTCAGTACGACCCCGAGTCCGAGGGTGGCAACACCATCCTGGTAGAGGCGGCCGATCCCGAGCCCCCCTCGCTACACTGTAGGATATTCAACAAGGGATACATCGACACAACCCTCAGGCTGTTCACCGAGGTTTCCAACAGCTCTTGGATGTCTGAATTCCCTTTGAGGATCGACTCCAATAATTTCAACGATCACGACAACGAGGTGAAGACGAACACGATCAAGGCTAGGACCTACACCAATGCCTGGTTCAACCTCTCGATCCCCGATGGAGCTCCAGTTCAGGACCTATTCTGGTATACATGGATCAACGATGGAATACTTGGCTTCCAAGAAACGAAGTACTACATCGAGCTCCCCGTGAGCGTTGAGTCAACATACAGGATGACCCTGAAGCAGGAGACTCTTGCAAACCCCGCTGCCGTGATAATGCCGGGTGGGAAGGCCAACATCACGATGGATCTCAAGAACACCGGCAACCAGTACTCTTCATGGTCCCTGGGCGGTGCGTTCCAGGACCCAACTCTCTCTCCAGACAACCTGAAGTGGTACGACTTGGCTGGGGAGGAGATGTCCATGGTCAATATGACGCCTGTGGAAGAGATATCCCTCAACGCAGAGGTGTCAATACCAGAGGGCATGGAACCCGGAACTTACCAACTCACACTGCTCGCGAATCCGAGGCTGCCCAACACATATCAAGCGGCTACGAATGTATTCATCGAGGTCCCAGTCTTCCACGATCTGGCGATAGCTCCGGTGAAGAACGCTATGCTCGCACCCGCAGACGGACAGCTACGAACCGTGCAAGTCTTCCTGTTCAATTACGGCAATACGGAAGATACATTCGACCTGAGGGTGGACACCGATAACTGGAGGCTTATGGCGGGAATAAGCGCCGAGGAGGTGACTCTGGAGGCCAATGGCGGGCAAATAGCGCTAACTCTGCGCCTTCCCATGCCCAAGGGGGTCGAGAACGGAAGCTACCGCGTTTCGATTATCGGTACCAGCCAGGCCAATCCAAGCTATCAGTCCGTGTCTAATTTCTACCTGACAGTTCCGAAGACGTACATGGTAGAGGTGGAGGACAGGGATCTCTCGCAGGAGGTCTTCGCTGCCGGAACGGACCCGAGGACCCTGAAGTGGACGATTTCCAATTCCGGCAATGAGGATGACGCCTTCGATATAGAACTAGACTTCCCATCTGACGTCAGCGCATCGGTAGCCGGGCTCACCAACGGAAGGACCCCCTACATCGCACCGGGGGAGAACTTCAGCCTGAGCGTGAGCTACTCTTTCGACGCAGATGCCGACGGGCCCCGGATAATCAAACTCAAGGCCACGAGTGTGGAATCAGGAAACTCCGACGAGGGCCAAGCCAGGTTCGAGGTTGGTACGGTGGGCTACCTGGCGGTACTGCCTCCCTCTTCGCTTTCCAACGCAGCGGAGATACGTGAGTCTGGAGATGACTACTTCATCATATTCTCAATCCGAAACGCCCACAAGGAATTGGAGCAACAAATTCGCACAGATGTTGAGCTCGACAACCTATGGACAGTGTACGACGCTAGAATGGAAGACGACGACAGGAATTTCGTCCTCGATGCCGGGGAGAGCAGGAACGTTACGATAAAAATCGATGTGAGAGACGAGAACCTCGAAAATCTAGCAGCCAATGTAGTCGATTTCAACGTCTCATTGGTAGTAATCAGCGATCTCGACACGACCAAGAGGACCACTCAGATTACGCTGTACAAGCCAGACCCCATACCAGAGGGCACAGATGTCAAGGAAGTGGGCTGGCTAGCCGCCAATTTCGCTCTCGTAGCTATAGGTCTGGCCGTGATGGGAGTCGTTCTGTTCTCTTCCTTTAGAGTACTCCAGAAGGCCAGGGCCCCACTTGAGGAGCACCATTCCTTGGGTGACTACACCATGACTGTTGAGGGATGGAGCGGCGAGAAGATAGGCGCCGACCAACTGCCCTCTGCCGATGAAGTGGCCAACTCGATGTACGGTGGTTCGCAGGACCTTTTCCAGCAGCCCCCTCCACCATCGAACCCCATGGAGCAGGCCCCTGCTCCGGCAGTAGAGCCCGACGCCCCCCCAATACCCGATAGCGGATTGCCCGAGGGCTGGACCATGGAGCAGTGGCAGTACTATGGTCAGCAATGGCTAGATTCGCAGAAGGAAGAGTAGCCGGAGATGGGCCCAGAGGACGATTGGGAGGCCTTATGACCCCCCCTCGGTTGCCCCGCCCGTCGAACCTACGAGAGTGAATGACATGCAAAACGGACAACAACCAATCTTCATCCTGAAAGAGGGCACAACAAGGACAAGCGGAAAGGGCGCCCAGAGTAACAACATCGCGGCAGCCAAGGCAGTAGCAGAGGCAGTGAGGTCGACCCTCGGACCAAAGGGAATGGACAAGATGCTCGTCGACTCGATGGGAGATGTAGTAATCACCAATGATGGAGCCACGATACTGAAGGAGATGGAGATAGAGCACCCGGCTGCGAAGATGATTATCGAGATTGCAAAGACCCAGGAGCAGCACTGCTTCGACGGCACTACCAGCGCTGTCGTGATTGCGGGGGAGCTCTTGAAGAGAAGCGAGGACCTTGTCGAGCAGAACGTTCACCCAACCGTAATATGTGAAGGATTCAGACTCGCCTCAGACAAGGCTGTAGAACTGATCGACACCCACGGAAAGGGAGTCAACGAGAAGATGTTGACAGAGGTGGCCAAGACAGCACTAACTGGAAAGAGCACAGGAGCAGTGAAGGAGTTCCTATCGGACATCAGCGTCAAGGCAGTTCTCTCAGTAGCCCAGGAGGACGACCAGGGAGCAATAGTCGACCTGGACGACATCAAGGTACAGAAGAAGCAGGGGGGCTCCATCAGGGACAGCACACTCGTTGACGGCATCATTCTCGACAAGGAGAGGGTCCACAGCGGCATGCCCAAGAGCGTACCAGACGCCAAGATTGCCCTGATTAACTCGGCCATCGAGGTCAAGAAGACAGAGGTAGATGCCAAGATCCAGATCACGGATCCAAACATGCTCTCCCAGTTCTTGGACGAGGAGGAGCAGTTCCTGCGCTCCCTTGTTGACAAGATATCCGAAAGCGGCGCGAACACGGTAATCTGTCAGAAGGGTATCGACGACCTCGCTCAGCATTACATGGCCAAGGCAGGGATATTCGCCATCAGGAGGGCCAAGAAGAGCGACATGGAGGCCCTCTCGAAGGCAACCGGGGGAAGAATAGTGAACAACCTCGACGACCTGTCCGGAGAAGATCTCGGCAGCGCCTCCAAGGTGGAGGAGAGGAAGATCGGAGACTCAGACATGGTCTTCGTAGAAGGATGTCCCCAGGCGAAGAGCGTCTCGGTCCTGCTTAGGGGAGGAACAGAGCACGTGATCGACGAGGTCAAGCGAGCATTCGAGGACGCCATTGGAGTAGTCGCAGTCGCCCACGAGGACGGCTCAGTTCTCACTGGTGGAGGGTCGGTCATCGCTGCACTGAGTCGTGACCTCAGATCGTACGCAGAGGGAATAGGAGGGAGGGAGCAGATGGCAATTGAGGCTTTCTCTAGCGCCCTCGAGGTCATTCCTCGGACTCTTGCGGAGAACGCTGGACTAGACCCAGTGAACACAATCATCGATTTGAGGAAGGCACATTCTGAGGGCAAGTCGACCCATGGGGTCAACGTGTACAAGGGGGGTGTCGTCGACATGGCCAAGGCCAAGGTGTACGAGCCAAGCCGAGTAGTCGAACAGGCCATCCAGAGCGCCTCAGAGACAGCAGTGATGATCCTTCGAATCGATGACGTGATTTCCAGCAAGGGGGCTGGCCCAATGCCCGAGGACTTCGAAGGAATGGACATGTGAGATGTCCTAGATTCGTAGCAAAACGCACATCTCCAAATGCACATATTCAATAGTCGGATTATCGTCGAGTAGGACATACAGCCCAAGGCTGGAGATGATGACATGTCCGACTCTTCCCTGCTCATACTGTTCGGCTCAGAGTCAGGTAACGCAGAGGACTTGGCATCCATAGCCGAGAAGCAGGCGAAATCCCAGGGTCTTTCTCCCACGGTGAAGGGAATGGACGAGATAGAGATAGGGGACCTCGCAGGTTCGAAGAATGTCCTGATCTACTGCAGCACGTGGGGCGAAGGAGACATGCCCGACAACGCGATAGACCTCTGGGAAGCCGCAAATGGCGACTCCCCGCCCGACCTCGAAGGATGCAACTTCGCAGTCTGTGCTCTAGGGGACACCAGCTACGAGTTCTTCTGCCAGTCAGGAAAGGACTGGGACGCTTGGTTCGAAAAGCAGGGAGCAACCAGGGTAGTGGATCGCGTTGACTGCGACGTGGAATATGATGATCCAGCCGCAGAGTTCACCGCCAGCGCACTTTCGATTTTCGCTTCACTGGGAGGCGGGGCCCCAGCAGAATCCGATGCCGTGAACGAGTCCGACGCAGACGTGGCACCACCAGTGGAAGACTCCGCAGCGGAAGATGGGGAATCCGTAGGCGGACTCGACGACCTTCTATCATCCGGTGACCGCTCCCTGGTTCTCCTGTTCGGATCCCAGTCAGGAAACTCCGAGGGACTCGCCAGCAAGATCGCCAAGGACGCCAAGGCATACGGCCTCGAGGGAGAGGTGCATGATATGGACGGCTTCGACTTCAACTCCCTTTCAAGCAAGAGGAGGGTCATGATCGTATGCTCCACCTGGGGCGAGGGCGAGCAGCCCGACAATGCAGAGGACCTGTGGCAGTTCTCGATTTCAGACTCCGCCTCTAGGATGGAAGGGGTGCACTTCGCAGTCCTAGCACTGGGGGACTCCAGCTACGAGTTCTTCTGCCAGTCAGGAAAGGAATGGGACGCCCAGTTCGAGAAACTAGGGGCCACTAGGGCCATCGACCGACTCGATTGCGATGTGGACTACGACGCACCTGCAGCAGAATGGCTGATGGACGCCCTGCCCACTCTAGCAGCGATCGACAGCACCGGACACTTCCACGAGGACATGGTGGACTCAATCAAGATGTACGCGAGCGGGGACTCACTAGGTGCCGAGGGCGAGGACGGCTTCTCGATGCCTGAAATCGCCATCGATGCCATTCAGGTCGAGGCTACCATTTTCCGCTACGACCCCGAGACCTTCAGCACAGGCACGGACACCTGGCTCTGCTCCCTCTCGGCGAATATGTCAGTCCTCGAGGTTCTGAGGACCCTGAAGATGACACAGGACGGCTCTCTCACCTTCCGCGACGGAACTGCCGACGACCCCAACACCGCCATCTCTGTGAACGGAAGGCTGGTCCTCCCGGGTTTGACAAGGCTGGACTCAGTTGCCCCCATGAGAGATGGGCAGGTCTCACTTAGGATCGAACCACTTCCGGGATTCGATGTCATTCGCGATTTGGCGATAGACCCCTGGTCTCTGGAGAGGAAGCGAGAATCGAGCGAGCCATGGATGGTAGCAGCGACAAGGGAGGGCGCACAAACCCCGCAGGGAGTTGTTGGCACCATGGAGCCCGGTGCTGCATCCAAGATTCACTCCATCAGGAACTTTTCCAGCCAGAACATCATCCACTCTAGCTCCGATGCGATCCCCCACGCCAACGGCTACCTTGGCCCAGCAGTCATCGCATCATCCTGGTCTCGCAGGAATGACCCCCGGACTTCCCCAACCAAGAGGAAGGCCATCGACGAAATGCTCTCCTCCCACAACGGAATCAAGGCCGAGACCGACTTCGCCCCTATCAGGCGCCAGTCATCCGTTCCCAGGCAGGTCTCGGACGCCCTCCTGGAGGCGAAGAACTCGGTTATCACCGACGAGGGCTTCAATGGCAAGCACGGCAAGCACGTTTGGTGGTACACCTGGTCTGTAAAGAGCAGCGGTCTGGTAAACGACACGGTGATCTACAGACAGGCACTAGGCCCCTTCGCCCTACTCGGAAACCTGTTCTCGGGAGTAACGGCTAGGATGGTCCTGGGCTTCACAAGAACCGGTGGAAACATGTTCAACGGCATGCTCGGGATGGTCGCTCCTCCTGCAGATGGACGGAAGATTCTGATGCCGCTGAAGTATTCATACCACCCGGGGAATATAGCACACAGCAGCGCCACAGAGGTCAACCAGACGATGGTTCCGCTCGCTCGCTCCCTAGGTATCGAACTTCTACCGATGGAGGGGGCTACTAGTTGCGGAGCAGGGATAATCAGGCAGGCTAACGACATTCTCCAGATAACCCTGAACGCAAGGAACTTCGCAATTGCCGAGTCCCTAGGGGCCGACATTATCACCCCATGTGCCGCTACTGCCGGCAACCTGCATGAGGACCTTTCCCGACTGAGCGAAGAACCCCTCCTGATGAGGAAGACCCAGGAAGTGCTCCTGCGGACTACGGGGATGAAGTTCCACGGGGGCATCAAGGTAAATCACCTGCTTCACGTACTGGTGGACGAGATCGGACTGGACAAGGTAAGCCAGAAGGTCAGGAACCCAATCAACTTCCGGATAGCTGGATTCTACGGACCCAACATGCAGCAGGAGGGTGCCTGCGGAGAAGACGATGTCTACGATCCGCAGTACCTTGAGCAGCTCATCGAGGCCCTCGGAGGGGAACCGGTCCATTGGGAGAGCAGGACCCAGAGCGTGGGCGTGCCCGGACTGTTCGCAGAGGAGGCCACGGTCCTCAGGCAAATCGCCTCTACAATCGACGATGCAAAGTCAGAGGGTGCGTCGATAATAGTCAGCGCCTGCACCCTGTCCCACACCGCCCTGGACGTCTACCAGGGGAAGGCTAGCAGGTCGACGGGGCTCTCGACCAACATACCCGTGATACACCTGACAGAACTCCTAGCATTCGCCTTTGGCCACTACAACGAAAGGCTCGCACAACTAAGGACCAGGATCGCTGTCATCGGCGACTAGAACTGGTCAAGACCGGTCTGGCCCCTAGGTCGGAAACTCTCCGGGGGCAACTCCTCCTTGGGCTTCCTCCCAACCTCCGCAGGAGTCTCGTCCTTCTCAGAGAGCTCCCCCCTGTGCCTCTCTCTGGCCTCGAGCACGAAATCGGCAGCTGGCCCGGATACATCCCCGTTGGTCACCGAGAACCTGGAGAGGTTCGACAGGTCCCTGTGGGGGTTCCCGCTAAGCCCCCTGGAGACCCTCCTGGCAGCCTTGTGCATGAACTCCTCCTTCCTTCTCGCAGAGTCCTTGGCGCTCTCGTCCCTCGTTCCCTCTGCTATCAGGACGACTACCTCCCCACCACGCCTTCTGCCCGTCCTACCTCTCCTCTGGATGGTCCTTATCTCGCTCGATACAGGCTCGTAGAAAACTACCAGGTCCGCGCTCGGGATGTCCAAGCCCTCCTCCCCCACGGAAGTGGCGACCAATACGTTGGCGCCGCCTGACCTGAACTCCTCGAGCCTAGAAATCTGCTGCTTGGGGGTGAGCCCTCCCGATCCTGACCTACTCGACTGCCCAATGAACTGGATCGCGTTGATCCCCTCCAACCCATCTAGAGCCTTCTCCAGAGCCTCCACGGTGTCCCTGTAGTTCGCGAATACAATGATTCTTGACTCTGGATCGCGTTTGATTCTCTCCCTGGCCATGCGCCTCACTGCTCCGACCTTGGAGTGAATCTCATCCATATCCTGCAGCCTATCGGAAAGTGATCTCACTCTTGGGTCCCTCAGGAAGTCCTTTGCGGATTTGCTCCTCGAGTCCTCAGCCTCCATCCTGGATAGGAAGTATCGCGATGCGGCTACCCCCTGGCATAGTAGGTGATTGATTAGGTGGTGCAGCCTCATGGCAGTAGCAATCTGTGAAGACGACCTGTACCCACTAGGGTCTCCCCTTTGTATTGCAGCCTGGGCTCTATCCATTGCATTGGTGAGTCCTGCTTGGTTGATGGCTCCGGGCATCACGTACCTACCTGACCTCCTCTCCCTGTCCACTATCCCCTCCTGCCAGATTCTGAATGGCTCTACAAGGTCTCTGATTTCGGTTGGCACTGCAACCCCCATCTCCTCCACCTCTAGCTCAGCCAGGAATTCTGCTAGCATCGGGTCTTCCCTGGTCCTAAGGTGAATCTTCTGTATCTCGAGCCTGCTGCAAATCTCGTGAACCTGCTCTTTCCTAGAGCCAGGACTCGCAGTGGTTGCTAGAATTAGCGGATTGTTTGACTGGGTGAGGTACATCTCCGCAACCTCTGCCATGGCGTGCTCCCCCGTGCAGTGATGCGCTTCGTCGACAACCAGAAGGCAGCAGTCCCGAAGAGAAAGAACCCCTTTCTCGACGTCGTTCCTGACTACCTGTGGCGTCGCGAAGACTAGCTTCGAACCACTCCACAGATCAGGCCTCTTTGATGCAGTCTGTTGGCCGCTCAGCACTATTGGATTCCACTCCTCTGTCTTGGATAAGACGGGGAGCGCATTTTCCAGATGCTGATTAGAGAGGGCGACGGTCGGGGCGATAACCAATGCCCAACCCCCGGCCCGCTCCATCCTTTCTACGATCGACATCCATGCTACTGCTGTCTTCCCGGCTGCAGTAGGTAGGATTAGTAGGGTAGAGCCAGCCATTGCGTCATCAACTGCTTTCAGCTGGTATGCACGGGCCTCTACCTTGTCAGAAACCAACCCCGGATGGCCGACATGAGGTGGCATGGACTCCGACCTCCGCAGTCAGGGTTCAAAATAGTTCCATTCTAGGTTTTCCCGGCCCACGTCCCGCAAGAGTGTCCGATTAGTGCCCCGATTCGTTCAAATAGGGTATGTTAGTCGCAAGGCCGCTCACTACGTGAGGTACCAGACACCAAAGGGCTCTGAATAACAACCCACAAACCGTCTCTGCAATCGCGGATTCGGCCCGGTGTCACGGTGCCTCCAGTACGTGGTAGGCCCGGTATTGGCCGCTTGCGGCCAAAATCGGTAATTTAGGAGGAAATGCAATGGCAGACCGATCCAAACCCCGCCGAGGTAGCATGGGCTATGGCCCTAGAAAGAGGACCGTAAGGCAATACCCCCGAATCACTTCATGGCCAGAAACTGATGCCTCTGAGGTCAGAGTTCAGGGCTTCGCGGGCTGGAAAGCAGGAATGACTCACATCCTGATGAGGGACACAAACCCGAAGTCGACCTCCGCAGGACAGGAAGTCAGGAAGGCCGTAACTGTCGTAGAGGCCCCACCCATGACCGTCCTTGCCGTCAGAGGCTACAGGATGACTCCTTACGGAAAGCAGACAGCTGGAGAGGTTTGGACTGACGTTTCAGAAGAATCTCCAACTAATCTTTTCCCTCGCCTAGCTAACCAGACACGAGGCGAGAGAGACGAGGAGCAAGGTAGGAAGCCCGCAAAGCGCGGCGGAAGAATCCCCAAGAGACCTTCCAAGCCAACAGAGGAAGCGGCGAACTCTCTCAGGGAACAGGACCTATCTGAGGTTAGGCTAATCGTCTGCACTCAGCCAGAATCTGTTCGGAGCGTCCCCTCGAAGACTCCTGAGATAATGGAGATGGGGCTAACTGGAGGGGACATCGAAGCCAAGTTGGAATGGGCACTAGAGCGCCTCGGAGGAGAGATAGGAATCGAAGACGTGTACGATGTCGGCCAGGAGGTCGACGTTGTGGGCGTGACAAAGGGCAAGGGGTGGCAGGGCTCGATCAAGAGGTTCGGCCTGAAGCTCCTCAGCCACAAGAACAGCAAGAGGAGGCGCCAGGGAGGAAACATGGGAGACTTCGGAACCGGGTACGTCAGGAAGACAATCAGGCAGGCAGGGCAGGTTGGATATCACAAGAGGACCGAACTGAACAAGAAGATCTTGAGAATATCCAATCCAGAGGAGTCCGAGATAACCCCCGCAGGCGGCTTCCTAAACTACGGTGAGGTCACCAATCCTTACATGATCATCCAAGGGAGCCTTCCGGGGCCAGCCAAGAGACTAATCAGATTCAGAGACCCAACCCGCCCAAGGAAGATCCCAGGCGAGGTCGAGGTAACCTACGTCAGTACATCGAGCAAGCAGGGAGTGTGATATTTTGAAGACAAAGGCATACAATCTAGTTAACTCGGTAGAACAAGAAGAAATGGATGCCGGGCTTCTAGCAGAGACTTATTCTGTAGAGGCAAAGGATGGCAAGGCAGTCCAACTCCCAGACGCATTCACATCACAAATTCGAGAAGATCTAGTCCGATCAGCCGTTCTGGCGTCTAGAGCCAACAGGAGGCAGTCCTACGGTCACAGAGAGCACAGCGGGAAGCGTTCACCGCAGCCCGGTATGAAGCACTCGGTGGAATGGTGGGGCAAGGGAAGAGGAGTCTCCAGAATCATGAGGAAGGCAGGGCAGAAGACCGGTGCTCAGAACCCTCACACACGAGGTGGAAGGAGGGCCCACGGGCCAAAGGTGGAGAAGGAGTGGTCACAGAAGATCAACTCCAGAGAGAAGAGGATAGCCCGCGACTCCGCAATTGCCGCATCATGCGACCCCGACACTGTATCGTCCAGAGGGCACAGGTTCGAAGAGGGAATCAGGTTCCCCATCATCATCGACGATTACATCGAATCCAGGGGGAAGTCGGATGAGAAGTACGACATCGAGTCAATCCCTAACCAGTACTCGACCAGAAAGTTCGTGGCCATGATGGAGGGACTCGGGCTCTCCTCGGACCTAGAACGCTCGAAGAGCGGAAGGACAATCAGGGCAGGCAAGGGCACAATGCGGGCCCGGAAATATCGCACTCCGAAGAGCATCCTACTGGTAGTCGCACAGAAAGGAGGGCTGGACAAAGGCGCTCGAAACCTACCCGGCGTCGACGTGGTCACGGCCAAGGACCTGTGCGCAGAGGATCTAGCCCCGGGAGGGGACATTGGAAGGCTGACAGTCTGGACAAAGTCGGCAGTAGAGGCACTGGAGTGATTCAAGATGGACCCATACGACGTAATTATCATGCCATGGATCACAGAGAAGACCCTGGACGCCAGGAGAATAGCCGATCCGGAGGGGGGATACATGGAGAACAACAACAGGATCGAGTTCATCGTTAGGAGGGAGGCCACCAAGAAGGACATCAAGGAGGCAATCGAGACCCTCCTCGAAGTCAAGGTGGCCAAGGTCAACGTCAGAATCAACAAGACAGGGAAGCATGCAAGCATTCGCCTGGCCGAAGGATACGATGCAGAGGAGGCTGCGCTCAAGCTAGGAGCGTTCTAGGGTGTGAAAATATGGGCAAGAGGACACGTTCACAGAGAAAGGGGTCGAGCCCCAAAAACCGCGTTTCGAGCCACAGGTTCCCCGCAGCCAACAGGCTTCCAAGGGTCAAAGGGGAGATCGCAGAGGTCGTGGACCTGGTCCACAGCCCCGCACACACCGCCCCACTGGCCAAGGTCAAGTTCGAGGATGGCCAGATCGCTCACTTGGCAGCCCCAGAGGGAATAGCCGTCGGACAGTCCGTAGCCTTCGGGGACAAGGTCTCCCTGAGGCCAGGAAACGTCACCACTCTCGCACAGATACCAGAGGGGACGCAGATCTGCAACGTTGAGTTGAGGCCAGGCGACGGAGGGAAAATTGCGAGATCCGGAGGCAACTCAGCAATGATTGACACCAGGATGGGGGACTACGTCAGAGTCCAGCTACCCAGCGGCCGCACGAAGGATCTACCTGCCAACTGCAGAGCCACAATCGGCGTCCTCGGAGGGCATGGAAGAACCGAGAAGCCCCTTCTCAAGGCAGGAGCCGCCCACCACAGGGCAAAGGCAAGAGGAAAGCTATACCCCACGGTCAGCGGAGTCGCGATGAACCCAGTAGACCACCCCCATGGAGGCGGGAACCACCAAGCAGTCCATGGGCCAAACTCAGTTGCTAGGAACGCACCACCAGGACAGAAGGTCGGTAACATAGCACCGAGAAGAACCGGTAGAGGCCGGTCGAAGAAGGAGTAGATATCATGGCAAGGAAGAGGAAGGTGTTCAGGTCGGCAAAGATGGCCAGGCGCCAGGCAAGGAAGAGGCGATCGAAGATTTCCGAGCGAAGGAAGAAGGAGTTCCTTTGGAGGGGCTACACCATTGAAGAGCTGAAGGAGATCCCGCTCTACCCCTGGGGGAACAGCTTCGAGCCAGAGAACGAGGACTACGACCCCGATGCACTATCAATCGCGACCCTGATGCCCTCCAGAGTAAAGAGAACCCTCGGGAGGGGGCTTACAGAGGAGTGCCAGAAGCTCGTAGAGAGGGTTAGGAACAGCAACGGCAAGACCGTGAAGACCCACTGCAGGGGGATGTACGTACTCCCTGAGATGGTAGGTTCCACTATCGGAGTCCACGACGGACAGAAATTCGTTAACCTGGAGATAATTCCGCCGATGATCGGCCACTCTCTGGGTGAATTTGCCAAGACTAGGAAGTCGGTTACGCACACCGGACCAGGTGTGGGTGCAACCCGATCTTCCCAGCACGTGGCGCTAAAGTGAGGTGAGAAAATGAGCAGGAGACAAGGAAGACCACAGAGCGGATACACCCAGCTACTGGAGGGGTCGAACCTAGTCACTGCAAGGGCTGTCAACCTGGACTGCCATCACAAGCACTGCTACCACATCGCCAAGGCAATCAGGGGGATGAACGCCGAGATAGCCAGGGACTACCTGGAAGACGTAGTCGCCAAGAAGAGGGCGATCCCGTATCAGCGCAGATCCCGCAAGGGCAGAGGAGGAAATACCATGGCAGGGCACAGAAAGGGCAAGATGGGCCCAGGTAAGTTCCCGAACAAGGCATCGAAGGAATTCATCAAGCTAATCAACAGCGCCATGGACAACGCCAGACAGAGATTCGACGACATCGACGCCGAGGACATGGTCATCACCCACGTTGCCGCCCACCGCGGCCAAGTAGCCACTAACATGAGGCCAAGAGCGAGGGGGAGGGCCACTCCAAGCAACCACTACCAAGTAAACCTGGAAATCTTCCTGGAGTACTTCGGCGATGAGGACGAAGAGATGGGAGAAGACGAGTTCTGAGGTGATTGCATGAAGGAGAATAACATCCACAAGATGATCAGAAGAAACGTGGACAGACAGCTCGTACGAGAGTACCTGCTCAAGGAGACGGAGAGGGCAGGCTACGGAGGCCTAACCTTCAACAGAACCCCAGAGGGGACCAAGGTTACCCTTCAAGCGGAGCAGGTCGGAAGGGTCATCGGCAGGAGAGGAAAGGTGATCCACGACCTGCAGCGCAGACTCCAAGAGGACTTCGACCTGGACAACCCGCAGCTCGAAGTGGAGGAGATCGAGGAATCCAGAACCAATGCACAGGTGATGGCAAGCAGACTAGCCAGCTCTCTCGAGAGGGGCTGGTTCTTCAGAAGAGCGGGCCACAGCACAGTCCAGAACATCATGGACGCGGGTGCAAGGGGATGCATCGTAATCCTAAGCGGAAAGATTACCGGTGCAAGACACCGGGTCGAGAAGTTCCAAAAGGGGCACATCAAGTACTGCGGCGAGACAGCCCTGCAGTTCATGGACGTAGGATTCTCCACGGCAGTGAAGAAGCTCGGAACCATTGGGTGCACCGTCAGGATAATGAGGCCAGGGACAAAGCTGCCTCACGAGATAGCAATCCAGGAGAGAAGCGAATCAGGCCTACCCGACTTGGTCGAGGCTTCTGGATTCGTCCCTCTCGAACTAGAGGAGGCCCTGGAAAGGGCAGCAAGGGAGGAGGAATGACATGACTCACGTAAGCGCCAAGGAGATTGACGAGATGAATCAGGAGCAGCGCGAGACCACCCTGGAGGAACTCCGAGATGAGATGCTCCAACTCAGATCACAGCAGGCCCTCGGGGGATCAGCATCGAACTCAGGCGCTTACAAGCAGACTAGGAGGAGCATAGCAAGGCTCCTGACTAAGATGAACCAGGAAAAGGAGGAGTGATTTGGCAGGAATTTGCAACATGTGTGCGCTTCCAGATGACCTATGTATTTGTCAGGAGATAGCCAAAGAACAGCAGAAGGCGGTGATTTCAGTGGTAAGGAGGAGATACGGCAAGATGGTCACAATGGTGGAGGGCATAGAGGATACTGCGATCGACATCGGCCAGCTAGCGAAGATCCTCAAGGGTGCCTGCGCGAGCGGAGGGACCGTCAAGGGCAGGACAATCGAACTGCAGGGCGACCACAAGAAGAAGGCAGCTAGGGTACTCGAGCAGAACGGCTACCAGGTGGAGGTGCGCTAGATGACTCAGATGATCAACCTACCTTGGCTATCCCGGAACCTGGAGGTCATCGACTCAACGGACCCGACCCTAATCGGCATCTCCGGAGTGGTAATGGACGAGACCAAGAGAACCATCATCATCCAGACCAGCGACAACGAGATCACCATGGCCAAGGACACAATCCGCTTCACTATCGAAGACGAGGAAATCATCGGCTCCAAGGTCGGCCAGAGGCCAGAGGAAAGAATCGGCAAGAGATACAGGAGGTCCTGATATGAGAGACATAGGCGTAGACGTTAACAAGCCCGAAGGGGAGTGGGACGGAAGCAAGAACTGCCCGTTCTACGGAACGCTGAGGCTACGCGGGCAGATAATCTCGGGAGTGGTTTCCTCAGGGGGAATGCAGGACACCGTGGTAGTCGAGAGGCAGACTACAAGGTACATGAAGAAGTTCGAGAGATACCAGAAGAGGACGAGGCGCTATTCCGCGCACCTCCCCAGCTGCATCGGCGAGCTCAACCCCGGTGACACCGTCCGAATCATGGAATGCAGACCACTGTCCAAGACCGTGAAGTTCTGCGTCATCGAGAAGGGGGTCGGGCAATGAAGGGAATACCAGGGAGGGTGACCTCCGGCCTTCCCACGCAGGCTCGCCTGGAGTGCGTAGACAACACCGGCGCAAAGGTCGTACAACTGATCACCGTCCTCAAGAAGGGAGGAGTAGCCAGGAGATACCCCTCCGCCGGAGTGGGGGACATGATCCGGGTCACCGTGAGGAGAGGGACCCCCGAGACAAGGCGCCAGATATACACCGCCGTGGTAGTCAGGCAATCAAGACCCTTCAGAAGGGTTGACGGGACTTGGGTCCAATTCGAGGACAACGCATGCGTCATCACCAACGACAGGGGCGACGTTCAGGGTTCCGACATCAAGGGACCTGTCAGCAGAGAAGCGGCCGAGAGATGGCCAAGGATAGCGGCTACGGCCAAACAGATTGTGTAGGTGAAAGAGATGGTTAGCAAGAAGGCAGGAAAGCAGAGAACGTCCCAGAGGGACGCACCCCTCCACGTGAAGAGGAAGAGAATGCGGGCTCGCCTGATCTCGGACGACCCGGATCTGAGGCAGGTACGCTCGGTCACAGTCAGGGTGGGGGACGAAGTGGAGGTCACCAGAGGCGACTTCAGCCACCCCAACAGCGTGAAAGCCGAATCCCGAGGAAAGAGACTTGGCCAGCCGAGGGGCAGGGCAGGGGTGAAGGCGAAGGTCGCGTCTGTCGACACAAAGAGCGGATTCATCTTCGTGGACGGGCTAACCCAGTCCACTGCCGACGGGAAGGAGGAAGCAGTCCCAGTCAACCCATCAAACGTCATCGTCACCAAGCTGTTCGAGGGCGCCCCAGAGAGAATCAAGAGAATCGTTGACAGATCCACAGGAGGTGCCACAGAATGAGCAGAAGCCACCACAAGAGGCTAGGCATGCCAAGAACATGGCCACTCACCAGGAAGACAAACATCTGGGCACAGAAGCCCAACCCGAGCGGGCACCAACTCGAGATGTGCATGCCACTAGGAATAGTTCTCCGAGACGTCCTAGGAATCGCGCACAACATGAGGGAGGCGAAGAGAATCCTCCACTCCCGAATCGTGATGGTGGACGGCAGGATAGAGACTGACAGGGCACGAGGAGTCGGAATCATGGACGTACTGACCGTAGGGGACGAGAACTACCGATGCATACTCGACAAAAACGGGAAGCTACGATACAGGCCCATCGCTAAGAAGGCGGCTGGAAGCAAGATATGCCGCGTCATGGGCAAGACGACGGTGAAGGGGGGCAAGACCCAGGTGCACCTGCACGATGGCAGGAACATCCTCCTAGACGAGTCCCCGGACTACAAGACAGGCGACTCCCTAGTGATATCCCTGCCCGACCAGAAGGTCTCATCCCACTTGGAGATGAAGAAGGGGTCGACCGCATACCTCACCGGTGGAAGCCACATCGGCGAGATCGCCAAGATCAAGGATCAGGAGGTCAAGCGATCCTCAAAGCCAAACGAGACATCATTCGAAGACTTCGGAACAATCACCGACTACGTATTCGTTATCGGAAAGGAGTCAGACATACCCCAGGAGGCTGAGTCATGAGCGAGTCAGCGAACCCAATGCTATCGCCTGCGATAACCAAGGTTACCGTCAACATAGGCGTAGGGGAAGGGGGAAGGAGGCTCCAGCTGGCCGAAAAGGTTCTGGAGGTGCTTACAGGAATGACTCCATCGAGGACGCTTTCCACCAAGACCAACAGAGACCTCGGGACGAGGAAGGGCGCCCCCATCGGGTGCAAGGTGACTATCCGAGACGCGGACAAGGTACAGTCATTCCTAAAGGACGCATTCTGGGTAAGGGAGCACACCCTCCCCTCGTACAACTTCGACTCTTCGGGCAACCTCTCATTCGGGATTTCGGACTACACCGACTTCCCTGACCAGAAGTACGACCCGGACATCGGGATATTCGGAATGGACGTGAACGTGGTCCTCGAGAGGCCAGGGCACCGAGTCTCCAGAAGGAGAAGGCGGAAGTCGAAGGTCCCCATGCCGCACAGAATCGGCAGAGAAGAGTCCAAGGCATGGTTCACCGAGAAGTTCGAACTGAAAATTGTGGAGGAGTAAGTAGTATGGCACGCGATCACGGAGAGAGGATTGGAAGGAGCCTGGGATGCAGGCGCTGCGGAAGGAAGAGGGGAATGATCCGCAGACACGGGCTTAGACTGTGCAGGCAGTGCTTCCGAGACGTGGCCCCGGATATAGGATTCAAGAAATACTCATGAGGTGATGAAAGATGCAGTTTGACCCATTGAATGATGCCTTCACGACGATATACAACGCAGAGACCGCTGGAAAGTACGAAGTCACGGTAAGCCCAGCCAGCAAGCTACTCGGGAGCATGCTCTCAATCATGCAGACCTCCGGATACCTGGGTGGATTCGAGAAACTCGAAGACGGCAGAGGCGGCTCCTACAAGGTCTCCCTGATAGGGGCGATCAACAGATGCGGAGTAATCAAGCCCAGACACTCGGTGAAGAGGTCCGACTTCGACAAGTGGGAGTCTAGGTACCTGCCAGCGAGGGACTTCGGCCTGCTGATTCTAACCACGAATCAGGGGATAATGGATCACTTCGAGGCTAAGAAAGAGAGGGTGGGCGGAAGGCTGCTCGCATACGTGTTCTAGGAGGAAGAAGCATGCCAAGAGAAGCAAAGGTGTCCCACAGTATCGCACTCCCCGACGGGATGGCGGCCAGCATAGAGGGGAACACCGTGACACTCTCCAAGGAGGGAAACAACCTGTCCAGGGAATTCATACACAACAGGGTCTCAGTAAACCAGGCCGAAGACGGCCTGGAGGTTTTCTGCAGCCTACCAAGGAGATCGGAGAAGGCGATAGCGGGGACGTGGGCCGCCCACCTGAGGAACATGGTGAAGGGTCTCGAAGAGGGCTTCGAATACAGGCTGAAGGCGGTCTTCAGCCACTTCCCTATGACGCTCAAGGTGGATGGAAACAAGTTCACCATCACCAACATGCTCGGGGAGAAGGTCCCAAGGGTAGCCAAGCTCCCATGGACACCTTCAGAGGTCCAGGTCAAAATCGAGGGCAAGTCAGACATCATAGTCACTGGAGCAGACAGGGAGAAGGTAGGACAGTCCGCAGCCAACATCGAGAGGGCCTGCAAGGTCAAGAAGAGAGATCCACGCGTCTTCCAGGACGGGATCTACATTACATCCAAGGGGGCATGAAAATGGCATACGAAGATCTCACTGTACCGGAGCTGAAGGAACTGCTCAGGGAGCGCGGACTGCCTCTCTCGGGCAAGAAGGCAGACCTGATCGCCAGGCTCTCAGAGGCAGAGGAGCCCCAGGAGGCGGAGGAGCCCCAGGAGGCAGAGGAGCCCCAGGAGTCGGAGGAGCCCCAGGAAGACAGTTCGAAGAAGACGACTACGACGAGGAAGAGGGAGACTTCGAGGAATGGGACGACCTGCACACTGCGAGGCAGAAGCCAGTTCTAGACGACTCAACCAAGGAGGCACTCAAGAAGAGGTCCGAGCAGAAGAAGAAGCAGCCGAAGTTCCGAAGGCAGGAGTGGTTCAGGTACCGTCGGCTTTCGAAGACGGGATACCGGAAGCCCAAGGGAGACGACTCGAGCATGCGGAAGAACCGGAAGTACCGGTCACCGATGGCAAGAGTCGGCTACGGGAAGATCGCAGCCGCCAGAGGCCTACATCCCTCCGGATTCGAGGACGTCCTGGTCCACAACGCGGGCGAACTGGACGGCCTAGACCCGGAGACGCAGGCCGTCAGGATCGGCTCCAGCGTCGGCAACAGAAAGAGAACCAGGATTCACGAGAGGGCGGACGAGCTAGGGCTCAGAGTACTAAACCGCCGCCAGATAGATGGGAAGGGGGACTTCTGATGTTCATATCAAACCAGAAGAGAATGGCCGCTGCTATCTTCTCCAAGAAGGAGGGCAGGCCCGTAGGAATCCACAGAATATGGGTCAACCCCGACTACCTTAGCGAGGTAGCCGACGCCGTCCAGAAGGACGACGTCAGGATGCTCATAGAGGACGGCATAATCAAGGCCAAGCCAATCAAGGGAACCAGCCGCTCAAGAGCCAGAAAGTCCGCATTCCAGAAGTCCAAGGGAAGGAGGAAGGGCCAAGGTTCGAGAAGCGGCAGCGCCAACTCGAGAAGCCCACGCAAGCAGAGGTGGATGTCAAAGATCAGGGCCCAGAGGAGGACCCTCAAGGAACTAAGGGGCACGGGAGAGATAACGCCCTCGCAATACAGGCACTTCTACAGGAAGGCGAAGGGCGGCTCTTACCGATCCATCTCCCACCTGAAGAGCAACATAGGGACCGATGGGATAGAACTGGGGGGTGAAGAGTGATGGCAAAGGGCAAGAACCAGAGACTACGATTCAAGAGGAGGAGAAACGCCGAGACAGACTACCACAGGAGGTCAAGGATGCTGCGCAGCGGCATACCGAGAGCCGTCGTGAGAGTATCGAACACCCAGGTAACGTGCCAACTAGTCGGGTACGAGAAAGGCGGGGACAAGATCCTGGCATCGGTAACCGGAAAGTCCCTGGTGGACTCGTTCAAGTGGCCTGCAGACGCCTCAAGGAAGTCGGTCCCCGCGTGCTACCTGGCCGGGTTCGCAATGGCGACCTCGGCACTCTCAAAGGGACACTCCGAAGCCATTCTGGACATAGGCCTAGCAGCCTCCACGCCCGGAAACAGGGTTTACGCAGCACTCAGGGGGATGGCCGACGCAGGCATGGAAATACCTCACTCCGACACAGTCCTCCCAAGCGACGAGAGAGTCAACGGAGAGCACATAGGGGAGAACATTAGCAAGGCTGTAGCCGCAACCAAGAAGTCGATAGAGGGTGGTAAGTGATGACCGAGGAACCAAAAGTGGAAGAGGAAGATACGCAGATCGCACCCGGACTGGCTCTGGCCTTGGCCCCGCAAGACCAAGATGATGGCTTCCGAAGGCGCGGCCCAGACCCCCTCGCCGCTCTCAGGAGCTGGCAACCCAGGACCAGGCTGGGCAGGATGGTGATGAACGGCGAGATACTGACCTACGAGCAGGCTCTGGCGACCGGTTACCCAATCAGGGAGGTCGAGATAGTCGATGCGCTACTGCCGGAAATGGAGGACGACGTGCTCAGCGTGAACATGATACAGAGGATGACGGACTCCGGAAGGAGAGTCAGGTTCAATGTGCTCTGCGCGGTAGGGAACAAGGACGGCTACGTCGGCCTGTCCGTCTGCAAGGGCAAGGAAGTAGCCAGCACAATCCAGAAGGCGATCACCCAAGCAAAGCTCAACCTGGTCCCAGTCCTGAGAGGAAACGGCTCCTGGGAGTCCGCGGAGGGCCCAGGGAACAGCATCCCTTTCAAGTCAACAGGAAGGTCGGGTTCGACACGAGTCACACTTCTCCCCGCACCATCCGGTAAGGGACTGGTCATCGGGGACTACGGCAGAAGGGTACTGACCCTGGCAGGCGTCGAAGACGTATGGTCGAGGTCCTCGGGACAGACCAGGTCCACTATCAACTTCGCGAGGGCCACATACAACGCACTAGAGGAGCTAAGCAAGACCAAGGTCAGCGACCAGGTCGGAGAGAGGCTCCACATCACAGTAGGGAGGAGAAACGCATGAGCTACCTTGTAATCCGGGTCCGCAGCGATCGTGGCGTGACCAAGAAGATCAGGGACACGATGTCCATGCTTAACCTGACCAAGGTCAATCACGCCGTCCTCGTCCCCAAGACCCCCGCATACGAGGGGATGCTGCAGAAGGCCAAGGACTACGTCACTTGGGGGGAGGTCGACGCGGACACCATCGAGACACTCATCAACGAGAGGGGAAGGATGGCCGGAGACAAGCGGGTCACAGACGCAGAGGTCAAGTCCTGCAGCGACCACTCAACGGTCAAGGCCCTCTCAAAGGCAATCGCCTCCGGAGACGCGACGACCAAGGACGTAGAGGGCATGAAACCGGTCTTCAGACTCCACCCGCCGAGAGGGGCGAAGGGATGGGGCGGAATCAAGAGAGCCTACTCCGTCGGCGGAGCCCTGGGATTCAGAGGGGAAAACATAGGCGAGCTGGCGGCGAGGATGTACTGAGGGATTTTCATGGTTTCAAGGACTAACAAATTCAGAGGAAGGAGCCGGTACCACGGTCGCGGTAAGAAGGCAGGCAGAGGCGCAGGAAAGAGGGGAGGCAGAGGAAACGCCGGACTGAACAAGCACAAGGTCCTGACTCGCCTGAAGTACATGCCAGGCCACTGGGGGATGCACGGATTCAACCGCCACCCGGGGCTGAGGGTAGTCAACTCCTCGATCAACCTGGGACAGGTCGCAGAAATCGCAGAAGGCGACTCCATAGACCTGTCAGAGATGGGCTTCGACAAGCTCCTGGGCAGGGGAAGCATCGACAGGGCACTCACAATCAAGGTCGCAGAGGCCAGCGCAAAGGCGATTCAGAAGGTGGAGGCCGCAGGCGGCTCCATCGAGACAGGCGACGATGGTGAAGACTGGGGTGAGTGGGAAGAGGAGTAGCTTCTCCCTACGGAGGCTAGACTATGGTAAACAAAGGCCCGAACTGGTTCGGCGTCGTCGCCATGTGCGCGATATACTGGGGGGCACTGTACTACTGGGTACGGGACGAGCTCTCCGCAGGCGGAGACGACCAGAGCAGGGCCCTGATACTGCTAGCCACATCGATACCGTACGTCGCATTCGTAATGTGGGGGACGATGACGGACCTTCCGGAGCAGGTCTCTGAGATACCCGTCGTGGGGAAGTACGCCAAGGCCTACATATGGCTGGCAATAGTAATCTCATTCTCTTACTGGGGATGGGTCGACAAGGCAGCCTTCGGATTCCTCCTAGTGGGGGTGGTCCTGTTCGGCCTAGCCACAGGTCTGGCGCTCTCTTGCCTCCTGTACACGGGCGAAGGGGGAAGCAGGCTATACGGGCTCAAGAGACTGGTTGACGTCTACCCCAGCATCTCCAAGCCCGAGGGGCACGTCCGCTTCAACCAGAAGCTGTGGACCACGACCCTGGTCCTCATCATCTACTTCATGATGACCAACGTGATGATCTACGGGCTGTCCGACACAACCCTGGACGTCTTCTCGTCGTTCCGTGCGATAATGGCCGGAGCCTCCGGTTCAATCATGCACCTGGGGATAGGGCCCATCGTTACGGGCTCGATCATCATGCAGCTCTTCTCAGGGGCCAAGATAATCCAACTCGACCTGCAGGACTCGGCAGACAAGCAGCTGTACCAGGGAGTGCAGAAGATCCTGGTCCTGATAATGATCCCAATCGAGTCAATCCCACAGGTATACGGTTTCCTGGACCCATCGCCCTCTCTAATCCTCGACTACGGCGAGGGATGGGCAGGCGCGATCATCGTGTTCCAGCTGTTCCTCGGATCACTACTGGTGTTCCTGCTCGACGAGCTAGTCAGCAAGTGGGGGATAGGAAGCGGAATCTCCCTGTTCATCGCGGCGGGTGTCGCCCAATCGACGTTCGTCGGAACCCTGTCCCCACTGGCCACCATCGAGGGGCAGCCCCTGTCGTTCGAGAACCCGCCGTCCGGTACCCTACCGATGATATTCTACACGCTGAGGACTTCGAGCAACTCGCAGCTGGTTCAGGAGAACGGCTTCGAGATGATGCTCCTCGAGCATGCAAACCCCATAGTCGCACTCATCTCCTCGATCATAGTGTTCCTCGTGGTGGCCTACGCGGAGTCCAGCAAGCTGGAGCTACCGCTGACCCATGGGAAGGTAAGGGGCCACAGGGGGCAGTACCCGATCAGGCTGGTCTACGCGAGCAACATCCCGGTGATTCTGATGGCAGCCCTTCTGGCGAACGTGAACATGTTCACTCTGCTCTTCCACAGCCACCCCACCCTCTCCACTGTCCCGATTCTCGGGTCCAACGGGGCATGGAGCCAATCAGAGTGGTTCGGCTCCTACTACGAGGGGTCCACAACGCCCCACGACGGCTTCGCCTGGTACAGCTCCATGATAGGGGGGGTGAGCGACTGGCTGATTCCCCTGCTGAACCAGCAGGGCGACATCCACGGGCACTCCCTGTGGCAGATAATGATGCACGTTTTCGTCTACGTGTTCTTCATGACCGCCGGCTCTACGGTGTTCGCGAAGTTCTGGATAGAGACGACCAACATGGGGGCGAAGGACGTTGCGAAGCAGATCGAGAGGACGGGCATGCAGATACCCGGATTCAGGAAGAACCCGGTGGTCCTGGAGAGGATACTGGAGAGGTACATCCCCCCCGTGACGCTGTTCTCCGGTGCCTTCGTCGGACTCCTTGCAGCCGGTGCGGACCTGCTAGGGACGGTGGGGAACGCCACTGGAACCGGCCTCCTCCTGGCCGTCGGAATCATCCTCAGGACGTACGAGCAGATACAGAAGGAGCAGGCAATGGAGATGCATCCCGTCCTCCGAGAGTTCTTCGGAGCGGACTAGGGCACTGCAGGGAAGCGACCGCATCCCCCCTCGTCACGTTCTTATACGGCATGAAGGTCGGCGAGACGCTGCGTCGAGCTGGCGTTGGAGACCGAGCACCTAGTGCCATGACGTCTTCCATCAAGCATGACGCAGCCGAGGAAGTGCGGCCACGAGACTTTTCGTGGTTTAGGAGGTTAACCACAATTATGACTTGGCCCCCGATAGGGGGTGCAAGAGCAGGGTATTTCATGTAACGAAATGAAGTGCACCTGCGCCAATAACCAATAAGTGAAACTTGTGACAAACAGACTCTGATAGGATCAGTGATTCCGCTCACGCGAAATCCGGTTGATCCTGCCGGAGGCTACCGCTATTGGAGTTCGATTAAGCCATGCGAGTCGAGAGTCCTCGGGACTCGGCGTACCGCTCAGTAACACGTGGGTAACCTGCCCTATGCTGGGGAATAACCTCGGGAAACTGAGAATAATGCCCCATAGCCCACTACGCCTGGAACGGTGAGTGGGTCAAAGCCCCGGCGGCATAGGATGGGCCTGCGCCGTATCAGGTTGTAGGGGGTGTAAAGTACCCTCTAGCCATCAACGCGTACGGGTGTTGGGAGACATTGCCCGGAGATGGATTCTGAGACACGAATCCAGACCCTACGGGGTGCAGCAGGCGCGAAAACTTGGCAATGCGAGAAATCGTGACCAGGGAACTCCAAGTGCGTAGGGTAAGACCTACGCTTTTCTTGACTCTTCAAAGGTCTTGGAATAAGGGGTGGGTAAGGACGGTGCCAGCCGCCGCGGTAATACCGGCGCCTCAAGTGGTAGTCGCTTTTATTGGGCCTAAAACGTCCGTAGCCGGTCTGGTGCATTCGTGGGTAAATCAACCCGCTCAACGGGTTGAATTCTGCGAGCACGGCCAGACTTGGGACCGGGAGAGGTGTGGGGTACTCTCAGGGTAGGGGTAAAATCCTGTCATCCTGAGAGGACCACCTGTTGCGAAGGCGCCACACTAGAACGGATCCGACGGTCAGGGACGAAACCTAGGGGCACGAACCGGATTAGATACCCGGGTAGTCCTAGGTGTAAACGCTGTGGACTTGATGTTGGGGGCGCTCCGAGCGCTCTCAGTGTCGAAGCGAAGGTGATAAGTCCACTGCCTGGGGAGTACGGTCGCAAGGCTGAAACTTAAAGGAATTGGCGGGGGAGCACTGCAACCTGAGGATTGTGCGGTTTAATTGGATTCAACGCCGGAAAACTCACCATGGCCGACGGACAAATGAAAGCCAGTGTAACGAGCTTGCTGGATTGTTCGAGAGGTATTGCATGGCCGTCGTCAGTTCGTACCGCAAGGCGTTCTGTTAAGTCAGATAACGAACGAGACCCTCATCCCTATTTGCCAGCTGCGTCCCCGGACGCAACGCACTATAGGGAGACCGCTGTCGATAAGGCAGATGAAGGCGAGGGCAACGGTAGGTCAGTATGATCCGAATGCCATGGGCTACACGCGCAATACAAAGGACGGGACAATGGGCTGCAACTCCGAGAGGAAAGACGCTATCCCGAAACCCGTTCGTAGTTCGGATTGAGGGCTGTAACTCGCCCTCATGAAGCTGGATTAGGTAGTAATCGCGTCTCAATAGGGCGCGGTGAATATGCCCCTGCTCCTTGCACACACCGCCCGTCAAACCATCTTAGTTGGGGGTGGGTGAGGCTGCCTTAACCATGGGGTATTCGAGCCTGCCTTCGACAAGGAGGGTTAAGTCGTAACAAGGTATCTGTAGGGGAACCTGCAGATGGATCACCTCCTACGAAACTCGGAAAACCGGGGGTCGGGGCGGCCTTTGCCGCCCCGCCTCCCACCTAACCTCCAGATTCCTATTAACTCTGAAATAAGGATGTAATAAATAACTCTCAAACGGGCGTTTTACCCGCATTTGGGAGAAGGTATATACCTGCTACATCGCGTCAGAAGCCTCATGCAGCGATTACTCGCTACAACAATGATGCTGTTAATGATGACTGCAGCCCTAGCAGGCTGTGCGGGCGATGACGACTCTGGGTTCACCCAGGAAGACATCGACGCCGCGAGAGAGGAAGGCAGGGCCGCTGGAATTGCAGAGGCCACCACTCCTAGCACACTGGACGTAATCATGGAGCGCGGCTCCATGAAGTGCGGTGTGAAGGAGTCCCAGTACGGAATGGGATACCTGGACTCGGCCACTGGTGTGCGCTCGGGACTGGACATCTCCTACTGCCGTGCGGTGGCTGCAGCACTCGGACTGAACCCAGACACTGATGTTGAGTACATCCCAGCATCTGGATCGGACAGGTTCGAGAAGCTAGCTTCGGGCACCATCGACGTTCTGATCAGGACCACGACCTGGACAACCAGCCGTGACGCTGACCTGAACGCCGACTTCGCTGGAATGAACTTCTTCGACGGGCAGGGAATCCTGATCCGCGGCGACAGGTACGACGCCGCTACTGCAGGCAACTCGGCTGCTGGACTGAACGGCGCTAACATCTGCGTCGGAATCGGTACAACCACCGAGGGCAACATGCAGGACTGGTTCTCCTCCAGGTCGATCGACTTCACTTCAGTGCCTGTGGCTGACGCCGCTGAGGCAACCCAGAAGTTCAGAGACGGAGAGTGCGACGCATTCACCGGCGACATGTCCGCAATGGTTGCCAAGAAGTGGCAGCTGGACAACGACGACACCTGGACCGATGCACCCGCTGAGGGAATCTGGATCGCCCAGGAGCTAATGTCCAAGGAGCCTCTAGGAGCCGCTACCCGAGACTACGACTCAGACTTCAAGGACGTCGTGGCATGGGTATGGTACGGAATGGTGACCGCTGAGGAGCACGGAGTGACCTCCGGCAACTACGCAGCAAAGGCTACTGAGGCCTGCGCTACCGTAGAGGGCGGTGGAACAGCCGACCCAGGAGTATGCAGGCTACTGACCGAGAACCTAGGTCTAGGAACCGCAACCAACCCACTAGCTGGGACCTGGATGCAGGCCGTCCTGCAGGCCGCCGGTAACTACGGTGAGGCCTACGACGACGCCTTCTGCGCAGGCGACTACGATGGAGTCAGCGGATCTGACGCCATGAACGACTGCCTGATCTCCCGCGCTGGAACCCTGAACGCCCTCGTCTCAGAGGGTGGGATCCAGTACGCACCTGCAATGCGCTGATCGCATAAACGGTTAGACGGAGAAACGTAAGCCCCCGGGGGGGCCAAACTCCCCCGGGGGCCCACACTAACTCTAATAATCGG
>LUMH01000207.1_pt1 | contig 31284 bp, 32 predicted proteins | sample 730001 | NCBI WGS metagenome assembly LUMH01 (sample SAMN03860268, study PRJNA289734) | marine metagenome | biome: seawater column; feature: ocean; material: water; isolation source: Red Sea water column Station 34 - depth 25m | place: Saudi Arabia: Red Sea | collected 2011-10-15 | depth 25 m
CAATAACTGGGCGGCCAGCAGGTTGGTGTGACATGATTGCTCGTTTTTGGCCTGTTAAAGGTGTTATTGGAGAAAATGGCGCCTTCTATTTTTCTTATGATCATAAAAAGAAAAAAATGATCAGGAGATATATTCAAAATGAAAAAGTTCGCTCTGATGGCCAAAAAAAACTTTCTGAAATTAAACATAAGATTCTAAATGACGTACCAGGTTGCGCGGTTTCCAGTGACCAATTTTCTCGCATATCTGATCTTGCAATAGATTTTTGCGAAGACGTTCCTGAATTATCAATGACTTCTGTTAGAAAAATTAGAGATATTTTTGTTGAAGCAGGAGCAACTGCGAAAATATCATCAATTCATGTTAATGCTTGGTTCGGAGACTACAATAAATTAGAAGTGACCAGAATTTTTGCAAAAGAAGTTTTAAATCTTGATCTAGATCAAAACAAAGGCTCTTTTGTTTTTTGTGGTGACAGTCCAAATGATGAACCACTATTTGAATATTTTCCAAATTCATGTGGTGTTGCAAATGTTCAAGATTTTAAATCTGAAATGATACATCTACCTAAATACGTTGCAAAATCCAGAGGTGGAAAAGGTTTTGTAGAGATTTGCGAAAAATTTCTAGGTGATTAGAAAGTGTGGAAAAAGTTCGTACTGGTTTTGAGGATTTAGCTTTTGATACGAATTAATTGATTAGATCGTCTCATTTTTTAAAAGTCACAAATTTTTTTAAAGTGGTGGGCGACCTAGGAATCGAACCTAGCGTGCGTCTCCGCGAGGGAGTTACAGTCCCCTGCCACACCTTGCGGCCTGTCGCCCACTTTTGATTTTTTCAATCTAAACGGTTGCTTACAAGTGACAGTAAAAGACGTCAATGGTAAAATGTTCCTTACTTAAATACACTTTCTGTCGCTTCAAAAGTTTTACGCCATATGTTAATTACAAAAATTATGTTCATCAAAATTATTTTATAAAAAGGCAGTTTTATGAAGAAGCCAAAATGGGTTGTTAAAAAAGAAATAGATGAAAAAATTGCCCAAAAACAGACATATTGGATTTTTGGTCTTCATGCCGTCCGTGACGCCTTAATAAACCCTAAAAGAAAGAAATTTAGGCTAATGGTCACTAAAAATGCTGAGTCTAAACTCTTAGACAGTATTGAAGTATCTGGAGTTTCGCCTGAAGTTTTTGATACGCGTCAATTTCGCCCTCCAATAGATGAAAAATCTGTTCATCAAGGTGCAGTATTAGAAGTGGCAAGTTTACAATGGGGATCACTAGAGGACATAATTATGAATTCTAAAACAAATCCTGCCCGCTTAATTCTATTAGATCAGGTTACAGATCCTCATAATATCGGTGCTATATTGCGATCTGCAGAAGTTTTTGGTGCTAGTGCCGTCGTTGGAACTAAGATCCACAGTCCTTCCGAAACTGGTGCGCTTGCAAAAAGTGCTAGTGGCGCTTTGGAAAGGCAACCCTATGTACGCATTCGAAATTTAGCTGATACTATACAATATCTTAAAAAAATAGGATTTCTATGTGTCGGATTAGATGGTGACTCAGAGACTACTTTCACTGAATTAAAAGAAATTTCTAATAGACCAACGGCTCTCGTTCTGGGGGCTGAGGGCCCAGGATTGCGGTTTCGCACAAAAGAAACAGTTGACCTGTTAGCAAAAATTCCTTTTTCAACCGATTTTGGTTCATTAAATGTTTCTAATGCTGCAGCCGTTGCTATGTTTCAATTACAACAAATGTCTAACCATTCTAATTGAGTACTTCTTTTATTTGTTAACGGTAAATTAAGTCTAAAAGCTTTTTAAGATTGAAACAAAATTTTGTTGCTTGTATTTGAACTTTTGCAAAATACTGCTATCTCACCTCGATATGTGAAGTGCGTTTCACTTTAAGGAATTTTAATGAATTTTGATAAGCCTGGAATTGTAGAAAATAATTATCGAGATGTAATATCTTCAGTTGAAGAAATAATTGAAGATGCCCGAAATGGTCGCATGTTTGTGTTAATAGATCATGAAGATCGAGAAAATGAAGGTGACCTAGTAATTCCTGCTCAAATGGCGACGCCAGACGCTATAAATTTTATGGCTACACACGGTCGTGGATTAATTTGTTTAGCTTTAACCTCTGAGCGGGTTGATCAATTGGGTTTGGAATTGATGAGTACAAATAACTCATCGAGACATGAAACCGCTTTTACGATTTCTATTGAGGCGCGTGAAGGTGTCACAACAGGTATATCTGCTCATGATAGGGCACGAACTGTAGCAGTCGCTATTGATGCTTCGAAAGGCCCTTCCGATCTAGCTACACCGGGACATGTTTTTCCTTTAAGGGCGAGAAGTGGTGGTGTTTTAGTGAGAGCGGGTCACACGGAGGCTGCAGTCGATATCGCTAGGTTGGCTGGATTAAATTCATCAGGTGTCATTTGTGAAATAATGAATGAGGATGGCACTATGGCACGTCTCCCTGAGCTTATTAGTTTTGCTCAAAGGCATGGATTAAAAATTGGTACAATAAGCGATTTGATTGCTTATAGAAGGCGAAATGACAATCTTGTACGTTCTGGTGAGCCAATAAAGATATTATCAGAGTTTGGTGGAGAATGGGATATGAGAGTGTATGAAGATGAGACACATGGTGATCAACACATTGTTCTCAGCAAAGGTGATCTAACTGGTGACACCCCTGTTTTGGTCCGGATGCATGCGATGGACCCAATGCTAGACATTGTAGGTGTTGGTCCTAGGGGAAGAGCGGATGAGTTTGGAGCGGCTATGGAAATAGTGGCTGAAGAGGGGCGTGGTGTAGTTGTTTTACTGCGAGATACAGCTATGAAAATCGAAAATAATGATAACGCTTCACCTAGAACGCTTCGACAATATGGACTAGGGGCACAGATTTTATCTTCTTTAGGTTTATCTAAACTAGAATTACTTACAAACTCTCCAACCCCTAAGGTAGTTGGCCTTGAGGCTTATGGGTTAGAGATAACCTCGACGCGTAAAATATCGGAACTGGGCTAATGGCGGGTAAAATAGAACACTTTATTTTGCCTAGAGCTTCTTTCAATGAAGAGCCAAAAGTTCTTATCGTTGTTGCCCCTTATTATAAAACCATAGCTGAAAATTTATTAAAAGGTGCCAAAGCAGAAATACTGGCTTCAAATGGTACCTTTGAAACGGTTGAGGTGCCAGGAGCACTGGAAATACCAACGGCTGTTGGCATAGCGGAGAGACTGGGAAAGTATGATGCGTATGTGGCCCTAGGGTGTGTGATTAGAGGCGAGACTACCCATTATGAAACTGTTTGTAACGACAGCAGTAGAGGATTAACCCTTTTGGGTCTTCAAGGCTTGTGCATTGGAAATGGTATTTTGACTGTGGAAAATTTTAAGCAAGCTGAAGAGCGCGCTAACCCTGATAAACAAAATAAAGGTGGTGGTGCAGCTGCAGCAGCATTGCATCTTCTATCTTTAAGTCATAAGTGGGCTGATAACAAAAAGGGTATTGGATTTAAGGCTGACTAGGAAACTGTTTTGTTGACGGTAAGCACTGATCAAAGAGGCTAATAATGTCACAAAGCGAGCAAGTATCAGGAAACGAAAAACGTAAAATTCGCTCCACAACCCGACTTTATGCCATCCAGGCTTTGTTTCAAATGGAACAACTTGGACTATCTGCGGATTTTGCTGATCGTTATTTAAATGAAGGATTTTCTGGTGGCGAAAGAAAGAGAAATGAGATTTTGCAATTAGCTGTTTTGGATCCAAAATTAGCGATTTTGGATGAAACTGACTCTGGTTTAGATGTTGATGGACTTAGAGTAGTTGGGGAAGGTGTAAGTAAATTGAAAACTGATGACAAAGGCTATTTAGTAGTTACTCACTATCAAAGGTTGCTTGAGTACATTAAGCCAGATTTTGTTCATGTTTTTGTTGATGGAAAAATTGTTGAATCTGGTGGTGTTGAACTGTCTGATAAACTAGAAAAAGATGGGTACGAATCTTATTTATGATAAAAGTCTCAGATATTAAAAAAGATTTTCCAATTTTTGAACGTCAGATAAATGGAAACAAATTAACATATCTTGATTCTGGAGCAACATCACAAAAACCAAATCAAGTTATAGATGTAATGTCTGATGTTTATAAAAATAATAATGCAAATGTCCATAGAGGAACTTATGTATTATCTTCTGAAACAACAGGTAAATACGAAGATGTTAGAACTAAATTTCAGAAATTTATTAATGCGTATGATTCAGATGAAATAATTTTTACTAAAGGTTGTACAGAAGGTTTTAATTTACTTTCAAATTCTATTTGTAAAAACCTAAGTCAGGGTGATGAAATAATTTTGTCAGAAATCGAACACCACGCAAACATAATTCCATGGCAAATGGCAGCTGAAAAATACAATTTAAATATCAAGTTTATAAATGTCGATGAATCTTTCAACTTAGATATAGATCATTTAAAAAGTCTATTGAGTTCGAAGACAAAAATTGTCTCAATCGTTGGTGAGTCCAATATTTCTGGAATGTTACCCGACATTAAAGAAATAGTAGCTATTGTAAAATCAAAATCGGATGCGTTATTCATTCTTGATGGTGCTCAACTTGTACCTCATAGATCAGTAGATGTTCAAGACCTTGGTATAGATTTTTTATGTGTATCCGGACACAAGATGCTTGGGCCAACAGGAATAGGAGTTGTTTGGGGTAGGAAAGAACTCTGGGACTCTTTGGATCCAGTATATGGTGGTGGAGACATGATTGAAGAAGTTTACTACGACAAAGCAACTTGGGCACCTGTTCCACATAAGTTTGAAGCTGGAACGCCTCCGTTTGTTGAGGCAATAGGTTTAGGTGCCGCTGTGGATTATTTAACTAATATTTCCATGAATGAGGTTCAACAACACTCTGACAGTCTAAGAGAATACGCAAAAAATAAACTTGAAAATATCGATGGTTTAAATATTATTCACTCTTTATCAAAAAATGCTGGATGTACTTTTGCAATGAGCATAGAGGGAGCCCATGCAACAGATGTTTCCTTGATGCTTGATACTTATGGAGTAGCCGTAAGAGCTGGTCATCATTGTGTTCAACCATTTCACAGGAAATTGAATCTGGATGCGACTTTTAGAGCTACTGGATATATATATAATGATGAAGAAGACTTTGACATTCTTGCAAATGCTATTGAAGATAGTATGAAAATGCTTAAATAATGAGTATTGAAGAAAAAGTTTCAAACTATAAAAAAACTTTAGAAATTTTTCCTAATCCGCAGGAAAAATATCAATATTTAATTGAACAGGCAAAGAAAAGTGACGAATTTCCTATTGAACTAAGGGTAGACGAATTCAAAGTAAATGGATGTCAAAGTCAAGTTTGGCTCGTACCAGAAGAAAAAGATGATAAGTTGTTTTTTAAAAGCGACTCAGATGCATTGATTGCTAAAGGACTTGTAACATTAATAGCTGCTATTTACTCAAACGAAACAGCAGAAGATATTGCTAACTCTCAAATTGACTTAATGGAAGAGTTTGAGTTAGGTGTGATATTAAGCCCTGCCAGAAGAAATGGTGCCTTCAGTATGTTAAAAACTATAAGAGAATTTGCTCTTAAATTAACTGATTGAACCCTCTTCCCACCAATTTTCATGTGGGAAAAATATCCATACATCTTCTGTATCTTTAGCTAGATCTCTGGTGTAATAATGAGGCTCAAAATCACATTCATTATTCCACCAAAGTGCTGAAAATCTTACTTCACATTCATGGTTTATATTTTCTTTAATGTAGTTAGATAGTCTTTCAAACGTTTCACCACTATCACATATGTCATCAACTATTAATACTTTTGAATCATTTGGTTTTGGTAAATAATTTTCCCAATGCGGAAAATCTCTTGTTGAAGCATGAACAGGTTTAAATGGTATATTCAATTTATGTGAAATCATAACGCCAGGTATTAATCCTCCTCGACTAATTCCAACAATTACATCTGGTGTAAATTCATCCTTTTCAATTTGATCACAAATTTTATTTGTGTCAGAGACTTGTTGCTCCCATGTGTAAATTAATTTTTCCATTTTCGTAAGTGTTAATTTTATCAAACTATCAAAAACTGAACATCAAAAAATTGAATTATTTTTAACTTCAAAATAAATTGCGTAGCAAGAGTATGTTCTATAATGAATTCTATGAAGAGGAGGTAAGGATGCGTAGAAGTTGGGCGGTAGGCCTAATTATTATCAGTATTCTTGCTATGGCATGCGGTGGAGCCGCATCCGTAGATGATTACAAAGCTGCATTCGTGTATGTAGGTCCAGCAGATGATGGTGGATGGTCACAAGCACACGATGTAGGTCGACAATTTCTTGTAGATCAGACTGGAATTGAAACAGCTTATACAGAGCTTGTTCCGGAAGATGCTACAGAATTCAGAACTGTTGCTGAAGCATATATTGAACAAGGTTACAATATTATCTTTGGTACAACATTCGGTTATTTAGATGCAATGGCAGAAATGGCAGAGGAGTATCCAGATGTTATTTTCTTACATTGTTCAGGTTATCTAAAAAATGATACAAACTTTGGTAACTATTTTGGAAAAATGTATCAGCCAAGATATCTTTCCGGTCTAGCAGCTGGAGCAATGACAGAGTCTAACAAAATAGGTTATGTTGCTGCGTTTCCAATTCCTGAAGTTATTAGAGGAATAAATGCCTTTGCTACTGGTGTTAAAGAGGTAAATCCAGATGCAACTGTAGAAGTTGTTTGGACATTTACATGGTTCGGTCCAGAAGCCGAAACACAAGCTGCAAATGCATTGCTTGAAACTGGTGTTGATGTACTTGCTCAACATCAAGATTCACCATCAACTGGTATCGCAGCTGAAGCTGCTGGTGCTAAATGGATTTCTTACAATACCGCATATGGACAAGATGCTGCTCCTGGAGCCTTCGTAACAGCACCTGTCTGGGACTGGGGTCCTTACTATGTACAGGTAGTTGAGTCTATTGTGAATGATGAATTTGTTGCGGAAGCATATTGGGGTGGTATGGAAACTGGATTAGTTTCTCTTTACGAACTATCTTCAGATGTACCTGCTGATACCGCTACTTTAATTTCTGAAAGAACAGAAGAAATTATTAGTGGTTCATTTGATCCTCCAATTGTGGAAGATGAATTTATTGACAATGTTATAGGTACTGTAAATCCTTAACATGTTTTTTATAAGCACTCCAGTTTATGCTGGAGTGCTTATTTTTAATTAATGACAGTCCCAATTTTAGAAGTAAAAGGTATTTCCAAAACATTTGGAAAAGTAAAGGCACTTGATAGTGTTGACTTCTATCTGCAAAAAGGAGTAGTCCACGGATTACTTGGTGAAAACGGTGCCGGTAAGTCGTCACTAATGAATGTTCTGTCTGGTATTTATATTCCAGAACAAGGAACTATCAAGATACACAATAAAAAGATAGAAAGATTGAACCCTGAATTAGCCTCATCCCTTGGTATAGGGATGGTACATCAAGAATTTAGACTAATTGAAAACTTCACTATAAAAGATAATTTAACGCTATCAAAGGCAAATATTTATCTAGAAAACTTTAAAGAGGCATATCTGAAATACTCAGAAATATTCTCTCTTAATTCAAGCTATAACACTCTTGTTAAAGACCTCTCTGTTGGCGAAAAACAAAAAGTTGAAATAATGAAATTAATTTTTAAAAACAGTGCAATTATGTTGCTTGATGAACCTACTGCTGTTTTAACTCCTCAAGAAACCTCACAATTAAAAATATCTTTGGAGACACTTTCTAAAGAAGATGAAAAAACAATTGTCCTCATAACGCATAAATTAAAAGAAATTAAGGATTTTACAGAAACTATATTTGTAATGAAAAATGGAAAAATGGTCGCTGAGAATTTACAAACCGACGAAGTATCAGATAAACATCTCATTGAATTGATGATGGGTGAAATAAAAACAATGAGTTTTAAAAAAGACAATCTAAAAGGTGAAACTAAATTAGAAGTACAAAATATTTCTTTAATAAATAACGATGAAGTTAATGTTCTGAAAGATATTTCTTTCAATATAAAATCAGGTGAAATATTAGGGGTTGCAGGTGTCTCAGGAAATGGACAAGTTGAACTTTCAAATGTTATATGTGGAATCCAGCAAGAATTTAATGGGAAAGTTTTAATTAATTCAAATGATGTTTCAGGGAAAGGTGTTAAGTCACGTAAAAAACTTAACTTGTCTTATATACCAGAAAATAGACTAGGAGTGGGTTTAGCACCTGGAGTATCAGTTTTAGATAACTCAGCAATTAGAGAATATTTTAAAGCAAGTTACGGTCCTCATTTATCAAAAGGGAAAATGTTAAATTATTTAAATGATTTGATAAAACAATTTTCAATTAAAGCTCCTGACGTAAAAGCAGAAATTTCAACTTTATCAGGTGGAAATATGCAAAAACTACTAATGGGCCGAGAATTAATTTCAAATCCTGAAGTTATAGTTGCAGCGCAGCCAACTAGAGGTCTAGATGTAAGTGCAGTTGAATCGATACATAAATTGATAATTAATCAAAGAGATGAAGGCTCTGCAGTCTTGCTAATATCTGAAGACCTTGATGAATTGTTCAAGCTCAGCGACAGAATAATTGTACTTTACGAAGGAAGAATAATTAAGGAAGTTGATATTGAGTCGGCCAACATAGAATCCTTAGGTTTAGCGATGGCTGGTATAAATGAATAATTATATCCTCTCAAAAAAACTTTTCAGAAATGAACTGTCTACATTTTATTCTTTTTTAATTGGTTTTATAATTGCATTATTTGTAGGATCATTAATTTTGTTAATTCAGGACAAAAATCCAATTGATGTATTTTCTTTAATGCTAAAACTTTCAGTTGGCAGTATAAATAGTTTGAGTAATTCTTTGAATAAAGCTATTCCACTAATACTTGCAGGACTTGGAATATCCATAATCAACTCTGTTAGATTATGGAAAAAGTTTTATTTGGTGTTAATGAAATCATTACAACATTGTTAACAAATTATATTGTTTTTGGATTAACAATATACCTTATAAATGGTGTTTGGAAAGATCCAGCATCCTTAAACTTTCCTGCAGCTGCTTATGTAAATGAGTCAGTTTATTTACCAATTATCGTTGGTAAATTAAGTTCTGGTTTTCTAATTTGTATAATTTTCACTTTGTTAGCTTTTTATATAAAAGATAAGTCAGTTTTTGGTTATGAAATGCGTATTGCCGGAGGTTCAGAATTAACAGCAATCTATGCTGGAATCAGTGCTAAACAAAAAGCTTTTTTAGCAATGCTAATTGGAGGAGGTTTTGCTGGACTTGCAGGAGGAATAGAACTACTTAGCCAAACTCACAGGGTTTCAACTGGTATATCACAAGGTTTTGGATATACAGCAATTATTGTTGCAGCAATCACTGGTATGCGCCCACTTGGAATATTTCTAGTTGGTTGTTTATTTGGTGCACTAACGATTGGTGGTTCTGTAATTCAAACTATAGGAGTGAGTTCATATATTGCAGAAATTATCCAGGCAACTACATTATTTGGAGCTCTAGTCGCACAATTCTTTTTCTCTTACGAGATTAAAAAAAAGGTAGAGAATGGTTGATATACAATTCATTGGTTTATTAAATGCGACATTACAGGCTGCTACATTATTATTTATTGCTGCATTAGGAGAACTCATAACAGAAAAGTCAGGGATCTTAAACTTAGGTGTTGAAGGAATGATATCTATAGGTGCTGTATCAGGATTTATCGCTGCAATAAATACAGGAAGTTTATTTTTTGCAATAATAATTGGGGTATTAAGTGCTTCCGTATTTGCTTCAATTCATGCTTTTGTTACTGTAGTGCTTAAACAAGACCAAACAGTTTCGGGACTTATATTAACTATCCTTGGTCTTTCTCTTTCATCATTAATTGGAAAGAAGTATGTAGGTAAAAAACTTGATGTGAAGCTAGAAAGTGTTGTCAATATTGCTGAACCAGATAGTATTCTTGATATCTTTTTAAGTCAAAATATTATTTTTTATCTTGGAATTTTACTTATGGTAGCTACTGCTTATGTGCTTAAAAGAACCATGTTTGGTAGGAGGCTGGAAGCTATAGGAGAAGATTTAAAATCTTCTGATTCAATGGGATTAAAAATTGCAAAAACACAATTTATAGCAACATGTGTTGGTGGTGCATTTGCTGGACTTTCTGGAGTGTACCTTACATTAAGTTATGTACCTTACTGGACTGATGGCATGACAGCTGGAAGAGGCTGGATAGCCCTAGCCCTGGTTATTTTTGGAGGATGGAAGCCATACCGAACTGCTTTTGGTGCGTTGTTGTTTGGATTCTTAGAAGCACTTGGTCCCAGGTTGCAGACTTATGGATTTGAAATGAGTCCATATATAGTTAAAATTACTCCCTACATAATTACTATTTTGGTTTTGATTCTTTTAACAATCTTTAAGAATGGTGATACTGGTGCACCGAGAAATATTGGTATTCCATTTTTTAGAGAAAACAGATAAATGTGCTAATTTAAAAGCAATATTTCTGTTATTATAAAAAAGACTTTAAATGATACCAGTGAGTATCAAAAGGAGATAACTTGGATATAAACAAAGCTCTTTTTCGCCTGAGTAAAGAGATCACAGAATCTGAATTCAGTAATCCTTTATTGATAGGTATTCCAAGAAGAGGAGATTTGTTAGCGAAAAGATTATCAAATAATCTTATTCAATTTAACTATTCTCACGACTTGGATACTGTTGACTATTTACCATTTAGAGACGACCTAGAGAAAGAAGTTAAGAAAACAAATTTATCTATCAATCCTCAAGATCGAGAAATTATTTTAATAGATGATGTTATATATACGGGTCGAACACTAAGAGCGTCCATTGAGGCAGTAGTATTTTCGGGAAGACCAAAATCTATATCTCTTTTGTGTTTAATAGATAGAGGACATAGAGAGTTACCAATCTCACCCAAATTTATAGGAAAAAATATTCCAACGAACGAAAATGAATACGTATCAGTTTTTCTTCAAGAGATTGATGATGTCGATAAGGTTGAGGTTACAAACATATGAAACATCTTTTAGATTTTCAAAATATTCAAAAAAAAGAAATGGAAAATCTAATAGAAGAGATTTTAAAAGTAGATTTATATAAATTGAATCAAATCAAATCATTAACTCTATTGCAATTTAATGAAAACTCAACAAGGACAAGGCTGTCTTTTGCAATTGCAGCAAAGAGGCTTGGAATAGATATTGTTGAATCAACTGACAATATTTCTGCAAAATCTAAAGGAGAAGGATTGATGCATGAGTTAGAAACGTATCAATCTATGGGGATTGAAACAGTCGTAATTAGAAGTAGTGAAAACAACATAGAAGATTACAAAAATTATAAAGATGTAGCAATAATTAGTGGGGGTTTTGGAAACTCATCTCACCCAACACAAGCATTAGTTGATGCAGCTACCTTAATGAAACTTGGTAAATTTAATTATGATATCCCTGTTACCTATGTAGGAGACCTGAAGCATTCAAGAGTATTTTCTTCTGGAAGAGAGCTTTTGAATAAACTAGGTTTTAAAGTTGGAGTTTTTACAAATGAAGAACTTATCCCTGAAAATACAGATGGTCTTAATATTTTTCATTCCTGGGATGAAGTAATAGACAATTCTGGATCTTTAGAATTATTAAGAGTTCAAAAAGAAAGAATAGAAAATCTTTCTAGCTTTAACTTTGAGAAATATAAAAAACATTTCCAACTAAGCAATGAAGTACTTTCGCAAACTCCACCAGATTTTGCAGTTTTTCATCCAATGCCAATAAATATTGGTATAGAAATCGATGAAATTGCAGCAAAAAATGAAAAATTTAAATATGCAGAGCAACTCAAGTTTGCAATTCCATCAAGAATAATCAGTTACAGATATGCACTAGGAAATATATGATAAAATTACCAACATTTGTTGACTTGCATACACATACTAGATATCCAGATAATAGTAACTTTCCTAGTCAAGACATAGAAAGAGCTGCATTAAACGGTGGTTATAGTGAAATTTTAGCAATGGCAAATTCTGAAATACCAATTGATTCAGTTGAAAATTTAAAATTAGCCAGAGAAATCGACCAAAATTTAAACATCAAAGTTCATAGAGTTGCATCTTTGACAGAAAATCTTGAAGGTAAAAAGCTAATAAACTTTAGTGAATTTATTAACGAAGGTATAAGAATATTTTCTGATGATGGAAAATCTCTTGTAGATGATAAATTAGCCCATAAAGCATTTAAAACAATTGCAGAACTTGATGGAGCAGTATTTCAGCATTGTGAAAAGAATTGTCATACAAATCCAGGTGATATCGCACCTCCAAATTTCTCTAATGAATTAATTACTATTGAAGAAGAAGAAGAAACTGAAATTTTAGAGAGAGATTTAACTCTAGTAGAGAAATACAAAACTAGATATCATGCACAACATCTCTCATCAAAAAAAAGTGTTGAACTTATTAAAAAGGCAAAAGATAAAGGTCTGCCCGTTACAGCAGAAGTAACACCTCATCATTTAATGAGCAACAATGAAAAAATTCATACATCAGATGGTGAGTATAAAATGTATCCTCCAATTAGAGCTGAGGATGATAGGCAAGCATTGATTATGGGTCTGAAAACTGGAGTAATTGACATAATTGCAACTGATCATGCTCCCCATCCACAGGAAACTAAAACATTAAGTTTTAAGAATTCAGCTAGAGGTGTTGTTGGACTAGAGTCAGCTTTTGCAGTTTTGTATTCTTCAAATATTTTTACCTTAGAGGAGTTAGTAGCATTTATGTCTACAAAGCCAAAAGAAATACTGCATAAACTTGGCTATGACATTTCTGAAAATTCATACTGCAATTGGTTAGAGGTTGAAGACATATTTGTTACTAGGTCAATTTATAAAAATTCTTTATTTGAAAATTCAAAAGTAAAGATACAGAAAGATATTTCCCATGTATAACAAAACTCTTCTCATTAATGAAAATGGAGATGAATTTACAGGTTGGTCAATTGACAATTTTAATCCTGCAACTGGTGAACTGATATTTAATACTGCAATGACTGGCTTTGTTGAAATACTCAGTGATCCATCATATATTAACCAAATCCTTACTTTTACATCATCACATGTTGGTAATTATGGTATCTCCAGCAAAGATTATGAATCAAATAAACCTAGAGTTGAAGCAGTCATAGGAAACTCTTTTACAAGTACACCATCTTCTTGGAGGTCTGAAAATTCAATTACTTCTTGGCTAAAAGAATATGAAATCCCCTTTAGTGGAGGATTCGATGTTAGATCAATTACAAAACATTTAAGAGACAACGGTTCTAGTATGTATGCAGTTGGGCAAAATATAGATAAAAAATCATTATTAAATTTACTTGAGAAAGCAAAAAATATAATTGGTGATGATTCTGCATTAACCGCAGGGAGTTTGGAAACCAAGGATTCCAATACTGATGGAAAAGTTGGAATCATTGACCTTGGAGCTAAACAAAGCATAGTCAATGTCTTAAATGATCTAAATTTTGAAACCATTGCAATCGCACCAAGTACTTCTTCAAAAAAAATTCTTTCAATGAATCTCAGGGGAATTTTGATATCAAATGGACCAGGAGATCCTAGATCTCTTAAAAATGTTATTGAAACTGTCGGTGAATTAATTGGAAAAATTCCAATTTTCGGGATATGTTTGGGACATCAAATTCTAAGCCTTGCATGTGGACTTGAAGTAAAAAAACTTGATTTTGGGCATCATGGTTCCAACCATCCTGTAGAAATATCAGGCATTAAAAAAGCATTAATAACAGCACAAAATCATGGATTTGCCGTAGAGAATTTTGACTCAAATTACAAGCACGATAAATATGGGAGGGTTGAAGTCTACGCAAAAAATTTGAATGATGGTAGTAATGAGGGAATTAGCATATGGGATTCTATGGCTTATTCTGTTCAGTTTCATCCTGAATCAGGACCAGGTACTTCAGATGGTTTACAAATATTTGATCCGTTTGTTGAATTAATGGAAAAAAATTATGCCAAAAAATAAAAATATTAAAAGTATATTAATAATAGGATCAGGTCCAATTGTCATTGGACAAGCCTGTGAGTTTGATTATTCAGGTTCGCAAGCTGCTAAATCTCTAAAAAACGAAGGATACAGAGTTATATTAGTCAATTCAAATCCAGCAACTATAATGACTGATCCGGAAATGGCAGACGCAACATATATAGAACCACTGACTCCAGAATTTTTAAAAAGAATAATAGAGATTGAAAAACCTGATGCAGTATTACCAACGTTAGGAGGTCAAACTGCATTAAATTTATCAATTGAATTAGAAAAAGACAATGTATTCAAAGAAAATAGCATACTACTTTTAGGCGCTTCGGCTGAATCTATAGAAATAGCTGAAAATAGGTGGAAATTTAAAAGCGCCATGGAAAATGTAGGCATAAGTACTTTAAAAGCTGAATATGTTAAAACTTTAGAAGACGGAATCAAAGCAAGCAGTCATATAGGATTTCCTCTTATGCTGAGACCATCTTTCATACTAGGTGGTGGTGGTACAAGTTTGGTAAACAATAAAGACGAACTCGAACAAAAACTTCAAGAAGCATTTAACGCATCACCAACTCAAGAGGTATTAATAGAGGAATCAGTATATGGCTGGAAAGAGTATGAGTTAGAAGTAATGAGAGATAGTGATGGAAATGGTGTAATAGTCTGTGGAATCGAAAATTTTGATCCAATGGGTATACATACTGGAGACTCAATAACTGTTGCTCCAATTCAAACTTTGTCAGACAAAGAGTATCAGGAAATGCGAGATGAGGCTTTGCTTTGTTTGGATACAATTGGTATAGCTACTGGTGGAAGTAATGTTCAATTTGCAGTTAATCCTAAAAATGGTGATAGAAGAATTATTGAGATGAACCCAAGAGTTTCACGATCTTCAGCCTTAGCTTCTAAAGCAACCGGTTTTCCAATAGCAAAATTTGCGGCCTTGTTAGCTGTTGGATATAACCTTACTGAATTAAAAAATGATATTACAGGAACAACTCCTGCTAGTTTTGAACCTGTTCAAGATTATGTGGTTGTCAAAATACCTAGATTTGATTTTCCAAAATTTCCTTCTACAGATGATATTTTAGGCACTTCTATGCAAAGTGTAGGTGAAGTAATGTCTATAGCATCAACATTTACCGAGAGTTTAACCAAAGCAATAAGGTCTCTTGAAATAGGTAAGACTGGAATAAGAAACATAGATAATCGATTTATAAATTTAGATAAAGACCTACTTCAAAAAGAAATAAGTATTCCTAGACCTAGAAGAATATTTGCAATTTTTGAAGCAATCAGAAGGAATTGGCCAATTGAAGATATATCTGAATTGTCAAAAATTGACTTGTGGTTTTTAAGAGAAATAGAAAAAAGCTTCAATGTTAATCCTGAATCAACACCATCATCAATACTTAAAATGTTCGGTTGGACCGATGAGGACCTAGACAATAAAGAATCGAAGAAAGAATTAGAGAATAATCGAGTGTATAAGTTAGTAGATACATGTTCTGCTGAGTTTGTATCAAAAACGCCTTATCTTTATTCAACTAATGGGATTTCACATGATGATTTAACTAGTACACAAAAAAAAGTTGTAGTGATTGGGTCAGGACCAAACAGAATTGGGCAAGGAATAGAATTTGATTACTGCTGCGTACACGGAGTAAGTTCATTAAAAGAAAATGGTTATGAAGCAATCATGATTAATTCAAATCCTGAGACTGTTTCTACTGATTATGACACCGCAGACAAACTATATTTTGAACCACTTGCATGGAATGAAGTAAAAGCAGTCCTCAATAGAGAAAAACCTGATTCAGTAATTATTCAGCTAGGAGGACAAACTCCTCTTAAACTTGCCAAAAATATTCATGACGCTGGATTTAGCATTGCAGGGTCTTCATTAGAAGTGATAGATTCCACAGAAGATAGAGACTTATTTCAAAAGCTGTGTTCAAAGCAAAATATCAAACAACCTTTATCAAGAATTGCAAACAGTGAAGTTGAATTGGTGGATTCAGTTAACCACATTGGGTTTCCAGTTCTTTTAAGACCTAGCTATGTTCTTGGTGGGAGAGCTATGAGAGTAGTACAGAACAATGATGAACTTAATAATTATCTGGATATATTGGCAAGTGCAGATGAAGATGGTAATCCATTTAAATCCGGACCCTTGTTGGTTGATCAATTTTTAACTGACACAATAGAAATTGACGTTGATTTAATTTCAGATGGAGAAGAGGTTTTTATTGCTGGAATTTTAGAACACCTTGAACCAGCTGGTGTACATAGTGGAGACTCAACTGCAGTTATTCCTCCGTTTAGTATTGATAAAACAATGATTGAAGAAATTAAAAATAAAAGTATTAAGTTAGCACTTGGTTTAAATGTAATAGGATTACTAAATATTCAATTCGCCATTCAAAATAATGAGCTATTTATTCTTGAAGCTAATCCGCGTGCATCCAGAACAATGCCATTTGTAGCTAAGGTAACAGGAAATCAAATAATAAAAGCTGGAACATTATTAATGCTTGGTCACTCTTTAGAAGATATTAAAGCCAAGACAAAATATTTAAACAGTACAACAGAAAAAATTGCAGTGAAGAAAGCTATTTTCCCATGGTCTAGATTTCCAGCTGAAGATACAATGCTGGGACCAGAAATGAAAGCTACAGGTGAAGTTCTAGGTATAGGAAATGATTTTGGAACTGCACTAAACAAAGCTTATGCTGCGGCTGGAGTAAGTATTGGTGAGAAAGAAAAAGGTGTTTTTGTAACATTAAGTGACAATGAAAAACCAAATTTTGTAGAAATAGTTAAACGTTATGTTGAATTAGGATTTTCGATCTACACCACTGAAGGTACAGGTAAATATTTAAAAATAAACGGTGTCGATTCTATAAATGTAGGAAGAGCCAACGATAAATCCCCTACATCATTAACTATTATCGAAGAAAAATTAATTTCTTTAGTCATAAATACTCCAACGTATGCGAATGAATACACTGACGGATGGAAAATTAGAAGACTTTCGCACGATTCAGGAGTCGCAGTAGTATCTTCAGTTAGAGAAGCAGAAGCATTTTTAGAGGCATTTTTACTTCAGGAGAAAGTTTTAGAGGATATGGAGGCTATACAAAATGTCAGTTAAACCAATATTCTTTGCATTAGATGGACCTAATCTTAACGAATTTGAATTTATGTTAAAAAAATTAGAGGGTCAAATTTTTGGAGTAAAAGTTGGTCTTGAAATGTTTATCTCTGAGGGGCCAAAAGTAGTTGAAAAGTTGAAAAAAGATGGATGGACTGTTTTTCTTGATCTTAAACTTCATGATATTCCCAACACAGTAAAAAAAGCCACAAAAAGTGCAAATAATCTGGGAGAACAATGGATGCAAAAATGAGTAAGGGTGTATCTGAAGATTTTCTTTTGGCTAAGCAATGTGGCGTTGACGGTGTTATTTGTCCTCCAAGTGAAATAGAGAGAACTAAAAATCTTTATGATTTAATTGTTACACCAGGAATCAGATTAAACAACGATACCAAAGATGATCAAAAAAATACTACAACTCCAGAAAATGCAATAATTGCAGGAGCAAAATATATAGTTATGGGAAGATCCATAATAAATAATTTGGATTATGTAATGAATGAATTAGATATATGAAAAAATTTATAGCTGCACCATTTGGAAATTATATAAAAACAAAAAATACAATTTCCGTATCAGGTAGCTGGACTATTGAAAAAAGAACAGGACGAATAATACAAATAGCGAAAACTCTGCGCTACACCAAAAGAGGCTGGGTAAATAAAATTGGCCTAAGAAATCCTGGCTTAAATATTGGACTTGTCAAACACAAAGAAGATGAAGTATTTTCAATCGCAGGTATTGAAAGAAACGACTGGAGAATTTTTGCGGAAAAATTGCCAGAAAATTTTAATATTGAAGTCAATATGTCATGTCCAAACATTGATGAACATTACGTAGATGGTATTGAAAAATTTAATCCTGATAGTCGAGATTGGTTCATTGGAAAAATTTCACCACTTACAACTTTTATTGAGCTCGAAAATTACATTACTAAATTTAACTTTAAACAAATTCATGCTTGTAACACTCTGCCTGTTGAGAAAGGTGGTCTAAGTGGAAAAGAACTTATTCCTTATACTGAAAAGTTTATTAAACACATAAAACATCATTTTCCTCAAGTTGAAGTAATTGCTGGCGGTGGAATAGATTCCTTAGAAGATATTCAAAACTATGCAAATATTGGAGCCGATCATGTAAGTCTTGGAACTGTATGTTTTAATCCGCTAAAATTGAGAAAGTTAGTATGAACTTATTTATAAAAGAAGACTTTATCTCACATGCGGGACTTCCATTAACTTGGAAGGTAGAATGTGATGCTTTAACCGAAAAAGATTATGAAGCTCTGGCAAAAATTGTAAGCGAAAAACTTACTTTTTGTGATGTTAAAGGTATTCCTAGAGGGGGAATTCCCTTTGAAAAAGCTTTAAAAAAATACTGTACATACAATGAATCAGATCCTTTGCTTATATGTGATGATGTCTATACTACTGGAACTTCAATGAGAGAAGTTTACGAAGAAGGCGCGATCGGAGTAGTTGTATTTGCAAGAAATGAAATTAATGATGATTGGATAAAAGCTATTTGGCAAATGGCAATCTAGTTTTCTAATTTGCCAACTCTACGAATATATCTTTCTTCTTCAAGCATATAAGTATTCAAAAACTTTAGAACGATACTCAATGCATTTTCATTCGAAACATTATTAGATCCCAAGCACAATACGTTGACATTATTATGCTCAACACTTTGAATAGCGGTTAATTCATCTACAACATTAGCAGCTCTGATTCCCTTGATTTTATTTGCTGCAATTGACATACCAACACCGCTACCACAAATTAATAGACCTCTATAAGAAGAATTGTTTTCATTTATAAAATTGCATAATTCTTGAGCGAAATCAGGAAAATCACAACTATTTTCATTATCAGTACCAAAATCTTTTATATTTATATCAGAATCTAATTGGTTTACTAAAAATGTTTTCAAATTGTATCCAGCGTGATCCGAAGCAATTGCGAGATTTTGAATCATTAAATAAGTTTTTCTATATCTAATAGATTGTCTATTTCATCGCTAGAAAAAAGATTGCTATCTAAAAGAACTTCTTTTATTGTTTTGTTTGAACTCATAGCTTCTTTTGCTATTTCGGCAGCTTTATCATATCCAAGTTGAGGTACTAACGCAGTAACTAATATAGAATTTCTTTGAATATTTTCCTGTAACTTGTCAGTATTTGCTTCAAGATCTTTAATTAATTTATCATTAAAAACATCAGTACTACTTGAAAGAATTGAAATGCTCTCTAATAAATTATGCGCCATTACTGGCAACATTGTATTCAGTTCAAAATTACCATTAGCAGAGGAAAATGTAATAGTATTATCATTGCCTATAACCTGAGCTGATACTTGCATCATCATTTCTGATATAACTGGATTTACTTTTCCTGGCATAATTGAAGAACCTGGTTGTAGTGCAGGCAGTTTTAATTCATTTAGTCCAGAAACAGGACCGCTTCCCATCCATCTAATGTCATTTGCTATTTTAAACATTGAAACTGCATATGCTTTCAAGCAACCTGAGAGATGTACAATTTCTTCACGAGAGCCTTGGCGAGTAAAATGATTTTCAATTTCTTGAAATGAAATTTCTAAAGATTTAGAAATTTCGCTACAAACATCACTTCCAAAGTTTTCAGGTGCATTTATTCCAGTTCCAACTGCAGTTCCACCAATTGCTAATTTTGAGACATTTACTAATGAATTTTCTATATCTGTTTTCCTCTCTTTAATTAAAGCTGCATAACCACTAAATTCTTGACCTAGAGATACAGGGGTGGCGTCCATTAAGTGTGTTCTACCATTCTTATATACCTTCTCCCACAGTTTTCCTTTTTCTTCAAAGGAGACAATTAATTTATCAATCGCTGGAATCAAATTTTCTTTAATTTCTACCACGGCGGCAATATTTGTAGCTGTAGGAATAACATCGTTTGATGATTGACTCATGTTTACATGATCATTAGGATGAATTTCTTTATTTAACTCTTGTGAAGCAAGTGCAGCGATCACCTCATTGGCGTTCATGTTGGTTGAGGTTCCCGAACCTGTTTGAAATATGTCTAAAACATAATCGTCATCATTAACTCCATCTACTACTTTTTGAGAGGAATTGATAATTGCTTCTGCTATTTCCTGATTTAACAAATTGTGATTTAAATTAACATAAGCACAAGCTTTCTTAATTTCTCCAAGTGCTCTAATGAATGATCTAGTAAATTTTAAATTGGATATTGGAAAGTTTTCAACAGCTCTTGCAGTTGATGCACCGTAATTTGCGTCTATAGGAACCTGGAACTCTCCCATGGAGTCTTTTTCAGTTCTAAATTCTTTTGTCATTTATGCCCTAATACTGAGTATATCCACCAGAATCGACTTCTTCAATGAGTTCTTTTGATCCTGACTTTGCAATATTCCCATTTACAACTACGTGTACTTTATCTACTTCAAGATATTTAAGAATTCTACTGTAATGAGTAACGATTAAATAAGAGGTTTCAGAATCTCTGTTTTTATTTATTAGCTCTGCAACAGTTTTGATTGCGTCAATATCCAATCCTGAGTCTATTTCATCTAGCAGTGCTATATTCGGGTTACTTAAAGCAAGTTGAAAAAGTTCACATCGCTTTTTTTCACCACCAGATAAATCAACATTAACTTCTCTATCTAAAAATTCGTCAACATTAAATTTTTTAGCTATTTCCAAGATTTCTTCCTCAGTAATTTCGGGATTAATGTTTTGAGAAAACTCTAATAGCGTAACCCCTGGAAGTCCTACTGGATACTGAAATGATTGAAAAACTCCAGAATCATATCTTTCGTTCTGTTTCATTTTTGAAATATCATTGCCATTTACTTCGATCACTCCTTCATGTGTAAAGTTTTCGTTACCCATAATCACATGGCAAAGAGTTGATTTTCCAGATCCATTCGGACCCATAATTGCATGGAGCTCTCCAGGTTTTATTGATAAATCTATGCCTTTAAGTATTTCTACATCACCTACTGAAGCTTTAAGATTTTTTATATTAAGCATCTTCATTCATTTCTATGTACAAATGACCATCCTCAACATAAACAGGATATGTTTTAACAGGTTTAGTTGCAGGCAATGTTACGGCTTCTCCTGTATTTAGATCAAACTCTGCCCCATGAAGTGGGCACTCAACTTTACAGTCGTAAACTTCTCCTTCTGACAAACTAGCTTCTGCATGAGAACAGAGGTCGTCAATTGCATAAAATTTACCTTCACAATTAATTAAAGCTATTTCTTTGTCATCGATATTGAAAACTTTTGAAGCATTTTGCATTATATCTGTTGTATTAAAAGTTTTTACTCTAGCCATTTTTACGTCCAATTAAATTCATATATTTTCTATCGATAATTTCTGAAACTTTGTCATGAACTATATCCCATTTACTGTTATTAATTACTTCATTAAAAAATCCTTTTATAAGTAGTTTGTCAGCATCAACTTTTTTGATACCTCTAGACATAACATAATGGTATATATTTTCTTCAATTGGGCCTACAGAAGATCCATGACTGCAAATTACATCGTCACATAAAATTTCTAAATTAGGTACAGATTGAGCAGTTGCTTCTTCGCTCAGTAATATATTCCTATTTTCTTGATGAGATTCTGTTTTTTCTGCACCCTCAGCTATATGTATTGTGCCGGTAAATATTGAGCTACTTTGGTCACCTAATACACCTTTAGTAATCATGTTTGATGACGTATTTTTTCCTAAGTGATTTACAAATACTCTATTGTCGTGAATTTGTGACTCTTCACCAAAATATATTCCATCTAAACTGAATTCTGAACCATTGCCTAAAAGATCAATATCCATTCTTGAACGAGACAATGCTGCTCCTGTGCTTATATTGTGTATAGTTAAATTTGAGTCTTTTTCTAGCTGTGCATATATGGAATTTACAATATTGATCTCTTTTGGAGAAGTTACAGATAGTATTATTTCCAAATTTGAATTATCGTTTAGAAAAATTTCAATAATTGGATAAATGTTTCCTATAACTAATTGGTCAAAATTTAAATACAATTTTCCAGATTTGTTCTTATCTACACTAATTCCAATGTAAGGAATCGCATTATCCTCTGATTGGAAATTTACTGAAAAATATTGTTCGCTATCTCCTTTTACACTTAATTGAAAGCCACCCGTTACTTTTTCAAATTGTTCAATATTAAATTTATCAAACGGCCTTTTTATTGACTCTTTGATTAAAGGTTTTTTGACTTCATCAATATTAACTATTTCAATATGATCATGCTCTGTATTGATTTCATAAGTAAAACAATTGGAATCAATATCAAATGTTTTAGAAGCCTCTATATCACTAGATTTACCAATTTCAATATCATTAAGTTCAAATATCTTCTTTCCAAGATACTTCCAGTCTTCATCTTTAGCAGTGATGTTTTTGAAGTCTTTGTATGAAAGTGACTTTAATTTTTTTTCAAATAATTTATTTTTCAATTTTTACCTATTCATTAACCAACGGCGCCAGCTTCTATCATGTTTAATTCAATCAGTTGATTGAATTCCATGGCATATTCCATTGGTAACGTTTTAGTAAATTCTTCTACAAATCCTGCGACAATCATAGATGTTGCTTCAGATTCTGAAAGACCTCTGCTCATAAGATAGAATAGTTGATCTTCTCCCACTTTTGAAACTGTTGCCTCATGACCTATCACTGCTGATGCTTCTTCTATCTCCATATACGGATAAGTATCTGATCTTGATTCATCATCAAGAATCAAAGCATCACATCTTACAAAACTTTTTGCTGTTTCTGAGCCATCTTCAACTCTGACTAAGCCTCTATATGCGCCTCTTCCACCACCTTTTGAAACTGATTTTGATGTAATCAAAGAAGTTGTATCTGGAGCAAGATGAACCATTTTTGCTCCTGTATCTTGGTGTTGGCCTGAGTTAGCAAAAGCTACGGATAATACTTCTCCATGAGCACCTGGTTCCATTAAATAAACAGAAGGATATTTAACTGTTAGGCCTGAACCAAGATTTGCATCAATCCATTCCATTGTTGCATTTCCATAAGCTTGTGCTCTTTTTGTGACTAGGTTATAAACATCATTTGACCAGTTTTGAATTGTTGTGTACCTACAAGTCCCAGATGCTTTGACAACAATCTCTACAACTGCGGAATGTAAAGCATCGGTTGTATAAACAGGTGCTGAACAACCTTCAATGTAATGTACAGAAGCTCCTTCGTCGACAAGAATTAAGGTTCTCTCGAATTGACCCATATTTTCTGCATTAATTCTAAAATATGCCTGCAGAGGATCTTCGACATGTACACCTTTTGGGACATAAATAAATGATCCACCTGACCAAACAGCTGAATTTAGTGCAGCAAACTTGTTGTCACCTGGAGGAATAACTGTTCCAAAATATTCTTGAACTAATTCAGGATACTCTCTAACTGCTGTATCCATATCGCAAAATAATACGCCTAATTTTTCTAAATCTTCTCTATTTTTGTGATAAACAACTTCGCTCTCATATTGTGCCGTAACTCCAGCAAGATAGGTTCTCTCGGCCTCAGGTATACCAAGTTTTTCGTAAGTTTGTTTAATTTCTTCTGGTACTTCATCCCATGAGTCTGCTTGATCTTCAGTAGGTTTTATGTAGTAATAAATATCATCAAAATCTAATTGACTTAATTTTTCCTTTGCAACCCATTCTGGCATAGGCTTATCAAGAAATCTTTTATATGCTTTAAGTCTGAAATCAAGCATCCATTCGGGTTCTCCCTTAATTTCAGACATTTTACGAATAATTTCTTCATTTAAACCTTTTTCAGGTTTAAACACGTTTTTTTCAGGGTCAGACCATCCTAAAGAGTATTTTCCTAAATCAATATCAACATTTGCCATGACCTTATATTAATAAAGTGCTGAGCCAATAAGAAAAAGTATTGATTTAAATTATTTTCTGTTTTTGATTACTCTTTTACTATGCCTGCTTTTTTTATTAATCCAATAGATGAAGAACATATTGAGTTGTTAAATAGACTTGATGTGCAAAATCAAGATTTAAGGGTATTTGTATCAGATAAAAATTCACAAGATTTTATCGATAAAATTCCTGGTAAAAAGGCCATCGGTGATATAACAGATGATTCACATATTTCGACAGCATCTGAGGGAGCATATTGTGGAATATTTTTCGAGGAAGAAAACAAGAAATTGAGTGAAATTTTTGTAAATGCAATTCAAAATTCGAATTTGCAAAGAATTCTATGGATTTCAAAAGAAGAACCTAGAAATAATATTTTAGAAATTGATAATCTTACTTATATTAAACATTCAAGCGAAAATGATTATTTTAATACGGTATTAAGTCTTGAAGAAGTTGAAGAAGTTAATGAAAAATTTATTGACTTAAAATAAATTTAAGCCAATTCTTTTAGAAAAACGAATACATTGATCAAATCTAAAACATGAATCTTTTATATATTGATAAACATCAAATGACTTACCTATATAAAATTTAGATATGAAAAAAAGTTCCTTTTTCAAAAGTGGGTCTGGCTCGAGAAAAGCTTTTGTATCAAGCTTTCAAAAGGAGAAAGAACTAAAAGAAATACATCAAGATAATAATACCTCCAATGTTAAGAATGAAATATTTAACAAAAGTTCTGAAAGTATGAAAGAACTTGTTGATAACTGTGTTTCGCTTACAGTTACTTCACCTCCATACAATATTGGAAAAGATAGTGATTTAGATTTAAGTGACGAAGAATATTGGAAAATGATAAATAAAGTTTTTTCAGAAACTTATAGAGTTACAAATTCTGGAGGAAGGCTAGTAGTAAACGTTGCAAATTTAGGTAGAAAGCCCTATATTCCGTTTTCAAAATATTTTACAGACGTTTTAACCGAAATTGGCTTCATTATGAGAGGTGAAATTATATGGCAAAAATCTAAAGGAGCTAATGCTAATTTTGCTTGGGGAAGCTGGCTTTCAGCCTCAAATCCAGTTATTAGAGATATACACGAGTACTGTCTTGTTTTTTCAAAAGATTCTATGAAAAATTCTAGCGGAGGTGTTTCAACAATTGAAAAAGATGAGTTTATGGAATCTACATTGTCAATATGGAATATTAATCCCGAAAAGGCAAAAAAAATTGGCCATCCAGCACCATTCCCTGTTGAGCTTCCAAAGAGATTTATCAATCTTTATAGCTTTAAAGACGACTTAGTTCTTGATCCTTTTATAGGAAGTGGCACTACAGCAGTAGCATCTAAATTAATGCAGAGAAATTATGTAGGTTATGAAATAAATAAAGATTATATTGAAATTGCTAATAAGAGGTTACAAGCAGAAACTAGTTAACTAAATTCCAAGCTGAAAATAATTCTTGATAGATTTCATTATCTTTTAATAAATTTTTATGATTATCGAAACCTACTAATTTTCCATCATGCATAACCATTATTTTTTCAGCGTTAATTATTGTTTCTAATCTATGTGCGATTACGATTGAAGTTTGATATGCAAGTAATGTATCTGTCGCGTCAAGAATAGAATTCTCTGACTCAATATCAAGATTCGCAGTAGCCTCATCAAAAACAATTATCTCTCTCTTGGCCAAAACAGCTCTTAGTAAGGCTATAAATTGTCTTTCCCCAGCTGAGACATTAGCACCTCTTTCACCAACTTCTTGGTCTAATCCGTTTTCATATCTTTCAAACCAATCAAGCACTCCAATTTCTTGAAGTTCTTGTTCTAAATCAATACCTTCCGGATTTGAATATATTAAATTATTTTTGATTGAGCCCCTAAATAAAAAGCTTTCCTGAGGTACATAAGCAATGTTTTTTCTAGCCCATTTTTGTGAAACTTCTCTTGATGATTCACCATAAAAATTGACATCCCCTTCGTTAGGTAGATAAAACCTTAAAATAAGTTTTGCTATAGTGCTTTTTCCAGCACCAGTCTCCCCGACAATCGCAATTTTTTCACCTTTATTGATAGAAAATGAAACATCATGTAAAACCCTTTCTCTACCATAAGAAAAGTTAACTTTATCAAACTCAATTGCATTGTTGTTTTGCATATCTGGAGTAATTGTTCCAGTATTACTAAGAACGGGTTCTTCATCCAAAATTGAAAAGACTTTTTTCATAGAAGATCCTGCAGATCTCAACAAGTCATAATTAAATGAAAGCATTATTAATGGATCAAAAAAATAATTTAAGTAAAAAAGTAATGCGACTAGTTCTCCAACACTTAATGTTCCTTGATCTATTCTTTGAGCAGCAAACCAGATAACAATAGCTATAGAAGTTACTCTTGTTATTTCTAAAAATGGAAAATAAAAGGCAATATTCTTTGCAGATTGCATATTAGCTTTGAAGTGCTCGTTATTTACTTTCTTAAAATTATCTAGTTGAGAAGTTTCATCTGCGTAAGCTTGTATAATCCTAACCCCAGAAATTCCTTCCTGTAGTGATGATAAAACTTGTCCAATCCATTCGCGAACAGACCAATAAGCTTTATCCGCATAGTTTCTGAAAATTTTTGTTGCAATTCCAAGTAGTGGAAGGATTAAAAACGACAAAAAAGCAAGTCGAACATCTACAAGAAATACGGCAATTGTAGCTCCAAAAATTGTTAGTAGTGCAGTAATAATGCTACTTGCACCCTCTCTTGCAAATTCATTTAAGCTTTGCATATCTGAGGTCATTCTTGCAACCAATACACCTGTCTTATTTTTTTCAAAATAATTAATATCTAATGATGAAAGATGTCTAAATAGTTTTTCTCTGACTCTTCTAACATACAACTCTCCAACCAATCCGATAGATAAAAGTGCTTTGCTAGCTACAAAATATAAAGCAATTAATGTTAAAAAATAATAAAAACTTTGTTCAAGTAAGTAGTTGTAATCTGATTTAAGTACTCCATTGTCTATTCCTCTAGAAATTAATTGTGGACCAATCATTCTGATTAGGGTTGCAGCCATCGCAATTAAAGAGCTGTACAAAAATGGTCTATTAACTTCTGGAACTAATTTGTATGATCTCAAAAAAGTATTATCTATCATTATTGGGTATCCACTGATTCATTTTCTAAAAACAAAGATTTGTAAGTGTCAACATTATCAATTAATTCTGCATGAGTACCTTGTGCTTTAACAGATCCATCCTCAATAAACACAACCTCATCACAAAGCTCAATAGTAGGAGCTCTATTTGTGATAATTAATGTTGTCATGTTTTTCATCACAGTTTTCAATTCGTTCCTTATCTCTTCTTCCGTTGATGCATCAACAGCGGAAAGAGCGTCGTCTAAAATCAATACTCTTGGTTTTCTCAGGATTGCTCTTGCTAAAGCTATTCTCTGTCTTTGACCTCCTGATAGCCCATAGCCTCTTTCACCGACTTTTGTTTCATAAGACTCAGGTAGTAATGAAATAAATTCATGTGCTCTTGCAGTTAAAGCAGCTCTTTCAACTTCTTCTTGAGTAGCATTTCCTAGACCAAGAGATATGTTTTCTCGAGCTGTATTTGAAAATAAGAAACTTTCTTCAAAAGCTAGACTAACGTTACTTCTTAATTCATTCAGTTTTAGATCGTTAATATTGACACCATCGATTTCTATTGATCCCGATTCTATTTCATAAAGTCTTGGCAGTAAATAAGCTAGAGTTGATTTCCATTGCCATCATTTGGAAGAGATTTTGTAGATTCACTATCGGTAATTAAAGGGACCTCATCTAACAACTCTAAAATTCTTGTGCCAGCTGCAACACTCGATGGAATTTCAGATAAGAACCAAGCTGTAATTCTTAATGGCCATAAAAGTAGAAAGACATATTGTGTAAAAGCAATAAATTCGCCTAGAGAAATAAATTCATTTATTGACAAATATCCACCAAGAAGTAGAACAGCTAATGTGATAATCATTGGAATTAACTCAAACATCGGGACAAAGCGAGTTCTTAGTTTCAAGTAATCAAGTGATGTATCATATATGTTTGAGACGGCAGACTCTACTTTGCTGGAAGCATATTCTTCATTGCCAAATGCTTTTACAACTCTGATTCCTCCTAGCTGCTCTTCAACTTCAGTTGTCATTCTTGCTTCTGACTCTTTAACTTTTAAAGATACACCCATTGCTTTTGATGAAAAGTTCGATGCTAACCAAAGGACCGCAGGGATGGAAAGTATTACAATTGCACCTAGTGGGAGGCTTAAGGTTAAAAGGGTAATGCTTAGAATTAATAGCAAAAATATATTAGCTGTAGCAAGAGGGGCAATAGCAAAAGCAAGTCTTACTTGAGATGCATCACTAGATGCACGGGCCATTAATTCACCAGTAGGAACTTTGTCATGATAATTGAAAGCTAACTTTTGCATATGAGTAAAAATTTTATTCCTTATTCCTGCTTCAACGTTATATGAGACATGCATGCCAAAGTATCTTCTTGTACCAATGGAAATCGCTCTTGAATATCCAGCCAAAACCATAAATGAAATTAAAACAATAAGATTTCTTTGGTTTCCTGTAACAATTCCATCATCAATAATTATTTTTATTAAATATGGTTGAACAACTACAAGAAAACACCACAAAACTGCTGATGACATAGCAATTATAAAATTTCTTTTATTTTCTATGATCTCTGCTTTGTAGAAATTTAACGCTTTTTTAAATTCCGGTGTTTTAAAGACTTTAAACATATTAATCAATATTAAATGGGTTAAAAATTTAAAAATATTCTAACAATACTTTGTGCATTATTTCACAAGCGTATTATCGTTCAACTTATGGTTGATGTGTTAGATAGCAAAATAGAAAATGTATTAGATTCAGCTGATCGCATGTTCATTGCTACCAGTGTTGGTGGGAACTCTTCAGGAGCTTCTGTATTTTTTAGTAGAGATGGAGAAGATTTAGTTTTCTTTACCTTCCACCCTACTCGTAAAGCAGAGCAGATTAGATACAAAATAAAAGATGAAGATGAGAAAAAAAGAGCTTATGAGCTAGTTCTTAAAACTACTGACGCTTTCAAAGAATATATGGAAGACGAATTTTTAATCAAAAATGATGTAGTTGGTTATTACAAAGTAAAACCTACAACAATAAAATATGTAAATTTTTATGAAGAAGAACAATTCCAATGGAAGACAATTCCAGGAAATAAAACTTCTGCTGTCAAAATGGCTTTTAAACTTGGTCTCAAACGAATAGGACTTTGGCTTAGGACAATTAGAGCTCCATTCCTAACAGCAACATTTGCACCAATCTTTATTGGAGCTGCAGTTGCGTGGAATGATTTGAAAGACGCTGGGTTAGACTCTTCATGGTCATGGAGAATGTTTTGGTTAGTTTTAGGAGGTGCTTCTCTAGCTCAAGTTGCTACAAATGCATCAAATGATTATTTTGATCATACTTCTAATGCAGACGAAATAAACAAAGTACCAAGTCCTTTTAATGGTGGAAGTAGAGTCATACAAGTTGGTTTAATGACACCGGGACAAGTCTTAATCACAGCACTTGTGAGTATTGCAGGTACCGTAGCTATTGGTTTATATCTTAACCAACAAGTTAGTGGTTCATTTTTTGGAAATACTCCTATTTTATGGACTGGTATTATAGGAACATTTTTAGCTCTTGGTTATACAGGAGATCCCGTCCGATTAGGCTATAAAGGATTTGGAGAGATAGCAATTGCATTAGGTTTTGGCCCTGTAATGGTAATGGGAGCACATTATGTTCTTACAGCATCTATTCATGAAAATGTAGTCTCTAATTGGAACTGGATAGAAGCATTGATTGCGTCTGTGCCAATTGCAATTCTTGTAATGTTGATTGTGTGGATTAATCAATTCCAGGATGCACCATCAGATGCAGCTGTAGGAAAAAATACCTGGGTAGTAAGAACTGCAGAAAAAGGTGAGTGGATGAAACTTGAAAAACCACTCAGGCTATACAAACAATTTATGATTGAGGCTTTTGTTGCAGTAGCTCTTGTTGGAGCATTAAGTTTCTTTACAGATTTTGGTACTGTTTATGCCTTCATGGCGCTTATCCCCCTAGCGCTAGTATGGAAAGCATTCAAAATGGCTGATGAGTGGATGATTAAGTGGAATAATCCAAATGCTGATCGACAAAAAGTTCCCTATGAGCTTCTGTTAGTCAACGTATCCACAATTGGAATTCATTTCTTAACAGGAATTCTCTTAGCTGTAGCTTACATTTTGTAATTGTCTGAAAAAGCTAACTTTTCAAACATATATAATTTCTACGATTTAATTAATACTGTTTTGACGCTTGGTTTTGATAAGTCATGGAGAGAAAAAGCAGCAGATAATCTTATTGGAACTTCAGTCCTTGATTTAGGAAGTGGAACTGGTGCTGCTTTTGACCAGCTCCTTAATTATGAAACTACTGCTATAGATCCAGATAAAAAGATGTTGGAGTTAAATACATTTGAAAATAAAGTTCTAGGATCTGCTGAAAACTTGCCTTTTGAGGACAATAGTTTTGATAATGTTTTTTGTAGTTTCGTATGGAGAAATGTATCAGATACGAATAAAGCTCTTGAAGAGGTACATAGAGTCTTAAAGCCAGGTGGAAAATTTATCCTTTTAGATATGACAAGGCCTAAAAACTCTTTCTTGAAGATGTTGCATAAAATTGGAACATTCAAAGTACTCCATTTGATTGGTCTTCTTACATTTAATTTAAAAGAGTACAGATTTCTTTATAAGTCTCTAGACTTTTATCCTCAACCAGAAAATCATTTAAAAAAAGATACTTTTATAGATCTTCAAATTGAGAGAATGGGTCTATTTAATTTTGTCTATTTAGCAGTTTTTACTAAGTAATTTTTATTT
>LUMH01000048.1_pt1 | contig 30582 bp, 21 predicted proteins | sample 730001 | NCBI WGS metagenome assembly LUMH01 (sample SAMN03860268, study PRJNA289734) | marine metagenome | biome: seawater column; feature: ocean; material: water; isolation source: Red Sea water column Station 34 - depth 25m | place: Saudi Arabia: Red Sea | collected 2011-10-15 | depth 25 m
GTTCAGCGTTGGTAAGTATGACGAAGTAAGGCCTAATCTGTACAATACCGAATTATTCGGCAGAGAGAGGAACGTGCACATCGGGATCGACATCGGAGGGCCAATTGGAACCCCTTGCATGGCATTCATGGATGGTGAGATTTCTCATTTTGGCTATAATCCTGAAGCGGGGGACTACGGAAATGTGATCATCACAAAACATGAGATTGGAGGAGCAACAGTATGGGCCTTATTCGGTCACCTTGATTCCAAATCTATCGAAGGAAAGCGAGTAGGGCAGAGGATAAATGGGGGCGAAGTTATTGCCTGGTTCGGAGCATTTGAGGAGAATGGCGGATGGGAGCCTCATTTACACTTCCAACTGTCCCTAATTGAGCCTGAAACGCACGATATGCCTGGAGTTGTGGCACCAGAGGATAGGGATCAGGCCCTCAGGGACTATCCCGACCCAAGGCTTGTGTTGGGGCCCCTCTACTGAATTGATGTCAAATGTGTCTTCAGAGACTCTATGGAAGGCATATCCGATGGATCCTCGCCCGTCAGTAATGCTAGTCCAATTGAAACCCAATCTGTAACATGTGCAGCGTACAGTAGCCTTTCTAGAAGACTCTCTCCTTCGCAATCTATCACCCATGTCGGTTTGGCTTCGATTTCTTCCAGCATCCACTCAATCCTTGAGTTCGTTCTGGGGTGCATGTCCTTGCCGGTGAGAACAAGTAGTGCCCGGTCGTGAGCGGATTCGCTAGTCCATGCAACTATCTCGTTGTGGTTCATCTCAGGGATATCGGTAGCACCTGCAAACTTAGCAGAGTTCTCGTTCAACTGACACGTGAAACGGTATGCTGCTGCCCCGAGGCATGTTGGTGAGACTATCCCGATCTCCCTCCCTACCAGTGATCTGGAGAGAGTAGCAGCCATACCGGAGTTAGTAGAAAGGTCTGATTCTGAAGACGCCGTAGCCAGTCTGCCAAGCATCGCTTCTATCTCAACTGAGCTGGGTTTTGGAAGAATTCCCAATGCCCAACAGGCCGATAATTGAGTCCCGAAGATATGCCCAAAGGCAGAGCGGGGCATTTGGCCAGGAGGCACATTGAGGCACGCCGATCCTTCGGATTGAGAGATGACGTCCTCCAACTCCCCTCCTGAGCAAATGCCTACAACGGTTCCACCGGCAGAGATCACCTCCCTGACGCCATCGAGGGTCTCCTCGGTATTGCCCGAATAGGAAGTAGCGATAACAAGCCACTCGGGCCCCCACCAGCTGGGCACTCCGTAGTCGGTCCAAACAACAAATGGAAGTCCTCCGGAGTCATCGGATAGGGCCTTCAGGAACAAGCCGCCTGCTCCGGACCCGCCCATACCCAGGCATAGTACACCACTCCAGTCCTTTTCTTCTTCCAAGTCCAATTCGATGGTCAAAGCCGATCTCAGATCCTCAACGAAGTTTCTGGTGAAACCTGCCATATCACGCAAGTCAAATTCGGAGAGAAGTGACTCAAAATCGGGCTCGTCCATCTTCACTCACCTTTACCTGAGACTGGCAGTGCTAGCCACTCCCCATCTATGAAACCAATGCGTAGCTCTTCCGAAGATCCGTCATCGTCGTATGGAAGTGCCACCGTCGACACCTTGTAGTCGCCGGGATCCATGAATTCAGCACCGGAAGTGTCCCTGTTCAGGATCTGCACGACGCACTGGTCGGAAAAGGAGCAAACCACGGATGAGGACTCCATATCTCGCCACGTTGCCCCTGTCCTCTCAAACCTATCCAGCCTTCTTAGAATCGGGCCCTCCTTCTGCCAGCTGTCGACTATCCACAGCGCTTTCCTGAGACGTACCACGTCGCCTACCGAATATGCTGGCTTCCTGTAGCTTAGGGTCAGCCTTGTCACTTCCACTCCGTCATTGACTCCTACTACAGTAGAGCTCTCCTTCACCGAACCGCCAAAAGACTTCGTGAGCCTCCTGCCCCAGTTCCTAGCAAGGCTCTTGGAACCTAGTTGGAGGTCCCATCCCCCCTGAACTGGCCCTTCCTTCGATATGAAGAACATGGGGTTTGGTTCCATTGAGGTCAGTAAATCGTCCAAAGTTGAGCGGAGTCGAGATAATTCGTCTTCGTCTAGCTTCCTTCCTGCTGATCTTAGTTGTACCGTGGCCTCGAAGTAGTCGCCATCCTTCCTGGTGCATGGCGTGCAAACCGCGTTGCTAGTCTGCAACAATGGAGCATGGGAGTCCTGGAATTCGTAACCTTCTACCGAACCCGAAACATCCACATGGAGTCTGTTTGTTCTCTGGTCTATCTCTTGAACAGAGAATGAGACCCTGACGTCCTTGGCCCTCTCCTCTAGAGTCAGGCTCTCCCTGATTCTGAGATCTGCCACGCTATGGGCATCCATTGAGGACCACCCTCCTCGTATCTCGAAGGCCTCACACTTTGCACATCTCTTCTGCTGGATTGTCTCTGGCATCTTTGACAGAGTGGTACGCTTCCTCAGGCATTCCTCACACAGCCTATCCGAGGAAAGCGGCGGATCTGCGCCGCAAGTGATGCAGAACGACCCTCCAGACATGCTACTCCCGGTTCTCCGCTCAACCTCCCCGTTAGAAGGCTTACCACCATTTTGAGGCTATTCTCTGGAGTCTTCTGTTGGCTTTCCTGCTATCTGTCTCTTCAGTTTTGATAGAGATGAAATCCTACTGAACGTGTAGGAGAAGAGCATAGCGGCTAGGATAGAATAGGTCACAATTGCCTCGATCTCCCCATTCATGAGAGCACTTCCTTGTCGATTTGCCTGTTCTGCTCTTCCAATTCCCTTCTCAGCGAGTATATCGAGTAGTTCAGCAATACTAGCCCAATAAAGAGCACAAAGAAAGAGAATGCTCCAAAGCCCATTAGTTGCTTGATTTCCAAATCAACCCCCGTCTCCCCAGATTCCCTCAGAATCACACCAGGGTGTCGATTCCTCCATAGAGTGGTCGCAACAGCTGTGACGGGAACAAGAACGAAGCCGAACAAACCTATTGCAGCGAGGGTGTCTCTAGTTTCCTCGCCGTCTGGCTGGCTTCTAATCGACATAACCAGGAATAGCGCGACTGACGTGAGTAGGGCGTAAGAGTTCAGCCTCACGTCTCCCCAATCCCATGGAACCCCCCATTCGGCAGAACCCCAGATTGGGCCTGAAATAATCACCCCGAGACCGAAGAGAAGACCTAGTTGCGAGCCTATGACCAGCATTGTCCAACCACTCTCGGACCTCCTAACATACCAAGATGAGGCCCCCATGAAGAGGAGGCAAAAGGATAGGAAAGAGGTCCAAGCAAATGGAACATGCCAGTACAGTATTCTATAGGCTTCGGGGGCATTCCATGAGTTCGGATCTACCAACGGTGCGTAAAAGAAGCCTAGTAGGGCCGTTATGACTACGCAAATCATACCAACGATTGTAATTGGAATCGCCAAGGTACTGCAATTTGCCATATTACCCGGATTTTATCATTAGTCATGAATGCTATCAGTCAGTAATCTGGAATCATCACTGCCGCCAACCAGACCAAGGCTGAGATTAGACTAGCGACTATGCAACTAACTACTGGGTCATGTACAGAGAGACTCCAAGACATTCCATTGTCCATAATAGAGGAAAGTGCATCGGTCAACTCTAGAAAAGGCCATACCAATACAATCAGGATTAGGGGAGCCGGGGCGGAAGACGATCTAGAGAGATCGGAAACCAGTAGATGCAGAGCAGTAGCGGCTATTGCCAGATCCATTAGGGCTAGAGCCGGAATCCATAGCCACATAGCCACATCTTCGTATTCCCCTCCGTTGAAAGTTCCCGAAAGGACTGCCCATGACAAGTAAGTAATGGGAATCGGTAGAAGAATAGAGGCTCCTGTAATCGAGAGTGCCGGTCGTGCTATGGGCCCCAGTACTGCATTCCACCAACGCCCACAGTCCGACTCAGAGAGTCGCTGCACCAGGGCGGGGGAGGAAACCGCGGAGATGAATGCGGGAGCTAGTATCAAAGATGCGTGAAGACGGCTGTCTTGGAGTTGGAAATCCTGCCCAGATAGTAGAGCATATGACAGGAGGATTGCCACTAACGCCGGCGTGACTCTTCCGACGGTTTCTATGGGATTCCGCACCTCCATCTTCACAGACCACTGAAGTAGTGATGAAACTGGAGTTTTGTCGCCTCTTTCGCCTGATTGTGGCAGATCACATATTTCACCCAATGACTTTCCTATTTGCTCTTCTATGGAACCATCCCTGATGGTAAGTACTCTATCCGCGGATGAGGAGATATCTTTGTCATGAGTTGCCATCAGAATAGCATGATTCCTGGAAGATAATGATCTAATCCAGTTCCTTAGGATATCCTTGGCGGAGTCGTCTAATCCCTCTGATGGTTCATCAAGAAGTACCACCAGTGGGGAGTTACTGAGAGCTGCTGGAGCCAAGCCACCGAGGATTGCCACCCTTCTACTCTGTCCACCAGACAGATGGGCCAACCTATCATTGGCCCTATGTTCTAGGCCCCATAGAGACAATAGTTCCATGATTTGATCATCACTATGTTCTATTCCGGCCACTGAGAGTGAAACGGAAATTCTCTCCATGACGGTCTCGTCACCGCAAACTCCTCCTTTCTGCAGGGTCAAACCCATAGAAGGGGGTTGGTTTCGCCTTCCCTGTGAATCTCTGACAACTATCGAATTTCCGTTTTCTGCCCAGATCACGTCTCCTGACCGAAGTGGAATAAGTCCTGCGAATGCCTCAATGAGAGTTGTCTTTCCGGACCCATTCTCACCCATAATCGCAACGACTTCCCCCTGGCAAAGAGTCTCGGAGACTCCGTCCAGCACCCGCTGTGTCCCTCGATGTACAACTAACTCAACGACTCGGGCCAATGCTGGCGAGGACATGCTTGTACGAGGACGACTACTCATATTGATTATTCCACGACTGCGAATCCCTCTTTAGAGCAGTCATACGGGAAGTGTCATGCCGAGGGACTTCGACTTCACCTGGGCTCAGTTAGAGGGGTCAGACCTCGTATGGATGGCATTCCTTGTGATAATTGCAGTAATTCCATTGGCGAATGCTGCCAGGAACAGGGACAGTATAGCGTTAGGAATGGTGCTTTCCATAATCCTCGTACATTTTGTACAGTTTTTCCTATCCTCTTTCGAAAGCGCTCTGGATTTCTACCCTGTCGACATATTCAGCGTCATTCCAGTTTTGGCTGACGACCCTCTACATCAACACAGGATCTTAACGTCGGCTTGGCTACATGCAGACTTCATCCATGTCCTAGGAAACGCACTAGTGATCGCATTGGCAGGAGTGCCTCTGGAGCAGAGAATGGGCGGAAAGAGGTGGATTGCGATTTACGTTATTGGATTGGTGGGGGGGAATCTAGCCTGGATTATTTCACATCAGGATTCAGCCGTCCCTGCAATAGGGGCCAGCGGTGCCGCATTTGGAATACTGGGGGCATACATGGCCTGCTGGCCTGAGGACAAAATCGAGTTTCCACTGATTTTCATGATCAGGGCATGGCCTGTATGGTTGATCGCGTTTGTACGACTTGGGTTGGAGATCTTCCAGATGTACTCAATACAGACTGGAACTGCCGGAGAGACGAACATTGCACATTTAGCTCACATCGGCGGCTTCTTTCTGGCATATGCGTTGGCCAGACCGATAGCGAAAGGAGCTCCCAGCCCCATCGGATTAACTGGGCATTCCATGGGCGGGCCTTCGGTTTCCGACCAGATCAGAGTACAAGCCACTGCAAGGATGGGAAATTTAGAGAATGATCCTTGGACAGTTGCAGGAAAACCCCTCGAAGGGAGGGCTGAAAGAGTTCTAATGAAACTGAGGGAGGAAGGAGACGAGTTGGAGACAAGGAGGGCTTGGCTTGAGGAGTTGGCCGAGAATACCATTTGCCCCGTTTGTGGAGGGGAAGTTTTGACAGTTGACGACAGAGGAGTTTGCAGATTGAGTTGTCATGTTTCCGCTGAACACATTAGGTGGCCATAAGTGATAATCCGGCAAACACAGACCGGTTGGGATTATACAGGTCTTGAGTGTGGCTCTCTACGAGAGCCATGAAAACGAGCAAAGGCAAGTTATACCCTTTGTTGGTTGCCTTACTGGTTTTCTTACTAGACGTACCAATAGGTTCTGCATATATTTCCGATGCACAGGACGCACCTCTGGAGGAGGTTATTGGGGAAAATCCTCCATCTATCCCGCCATTGGTTTGCGGCGAGCATGTGTGCAACAAGGACTGGAGCTTGGAACACACCCCTGTCGATTCAACCCCTCCGGCTATGGAGTTCGGATGGTGGGAGGATTTCTGGTCTGACTCCGACTCAAATGGATTTGACGACAGACTGCAGATGATTCTTGCAGGCGAGAGGGAATCCGTGTCACTAACTTCCATCATTGGTAGCGACGGTAGACCTACTGTAGCGATAATAGTTCACTATGCATGGCATCCAGGACCGACAGACATTGAGTCGCTAAGGAGCACGATTGAGGCTCATGGTTGGAAATCGAATGGTTCTTGGTTCATGGTCATGGATCACCTTGACGCGATCGTTCTTGACCACGTTCCGGTTATCTCATTGATTGATATCTGGAAATTGGAGGGAGTTGTCCTGGTGGAGGAGCAAAACGTGATCGTGCCCTTCCTAGACAAGGCCACCAAGGGGTCGAAGGTAAGGACTTCCGGGGTTTATGATGAGGCTCTGAGGGATCTTGGATACCATGGTTCCGGCAAGGTTATCGCGATCTTAGATACTGGCGTGGACAACGAACATTTCTCTCTCGATGACTTCTCAGACAATAACAGGGACAACACGAACGATCCTGACGACCTCGAGGACCCAAAATGGGTTGGGGGTTGCGACTCGACTGGAGTGGGCCAATCTGGTTGTAATGACGAAGATCCTGACGATGGGGACGGGCATGGGACGCATGTGGCAGGGATTGCATTGGGGACAGGAGATTCCAGTCGCGTGAATCAGGGATATGCGCCTGGATCCTATCTTGTCGATGTCAAGGTTATGCAAGACTACGGGGGAGGGAATTCGCAATCAATCCTAGCAGGCCTGCAATGGGTTATCAATAACAGAGACACTGACTGGGGAAACAACGCATCCAGCAGGGGCATACAAGTAGTCTCGATGTCGTTCGGCAGGGCCAGTTCAGCTGTCGGGGATAGTAATGAGGACGGGACTTCAGCAGAAGCAAATCTGGTCAATCAGGCTTCAGAGAATGGGCTAGTGTGCGTTGCTGCCATTGGAAACGATGGAGCAAACAACGTAAACTCTGTTGGTGCTGCTGACACGTCTATCACCGTTGGTTGGCTGGATGATAAGAACACAATAGATCGAAATGATGACTCAATAAGTTCCAATTCGAATTACGGACCGAGAACCGACGATGGCGATGGAGATGCGTGGGATGAGATGAAGCCATGGGTAGTTGCTCCTGGTTCCAACATCAATTCTGCCGAACATGAAGAGTCATCGGGAATAATTCCCGGTTCGGAGGTGAACAGAGCTAGCGACGGTTATACACAAGCATCCGGATCGAGTATGTCCACACCTGCGGTAGCTGGAATGGTGGCAATAATGCTGGAAATAGGCGAAGAGAGGAAGATGCCGTTCATGGACGAAGATGAGCCCGGGATTGAGAGGTACGAGGCTATCAGAAGCTTCCTGGCCAGTGGGTCGGAATTCAGGAGCGAGTGGTCGACGGATCGTACTTTCCAGGAAAACAGATGGAACACTAGATACGGATTCGGAATAATTGACGGTGGGAAAGTCGCCAGTGAGATGTTCGGTACCGGTACCGGCGGTGGCGGGAATGAGACATCAGGCCCTGGACCCATTCAAGAGGGGAAGTGGGTGGAGATAGAGAGTCCTGCGGAGTTCTCATGGCTAGTAGAAGGGCAAGAGTACAACCTCAGAGGCCACATCAACGAACATGGGGAAGACAATGGCACGATAGAAGAAGTACTAGTGAAGGTTGAGATGGAGTTCAGAGAGTCCGCAGATACTCCCAAGCAAAGAGTCGTAATAACCGATTGGAAGATTCCGATAGGTATTGTGAACTGGACTTCGCCATTCCAAGTCCCCGACCTCCCGGAGGAATACACGGATGTCTCAATCACCGGGATGGCTGCAGCGAGGAATGACATAGGCAGGTGGAGCAATACCACCGAGTTTTTCTTCCCCGTCGGAAGGGTCAACATAACTTTGGAAGGACTTAGCGGACAGGACGGCCTCGAAGGATCAGTTGAGGTTCGAGGGGAATTCCAGTCCATCGGAAACGCGACGATACAATGGAGGCTGGACAAAGAAGAATGGCAGGATGGGGTTGACTATCATGACGGCTTATGGACCGAGGAAGACCTGAATGGCCAATGTCACTCCACTTCTCGATTCAAGGGGGACGGGAGTAGCGACCCTTGCTACCGAGGACATGCATTCTGCGTGCACATGTTCAGGCAGGGCGAGGATTCCAACTCTGGCCTCAGATGCAAAGAAGGGGACAATGGATGGACCAGATGGAGTTTCAACTGGGACACAACCCAGTTCAAGGATGATGAGTACAGGATCTCAGTTAGGGTAGTGAGTGCAGTTGGCGTTGTATCCGATGAGATTCGAAGAGTGGTGACGGTGGACAACATTGACCCTATGCCGGATCTATTGTTCGTTAGCAAGTCCATTTCCGTCCAAGAGTTCGGCATTCCCATGCAAGAGTCATACGTAAACACATTCCTAGAAGTCAGGGCTACCATAAGGAACACGGGAGACCAAGCTGCAACCGATGTGGGCATAATTCTGGAGGAGTGGGGGGAGAGGAGAGACGAGTATATCATACCCAATATTGACTCTGGCCAGTTTGTCGAAGTGGTCCTTTATTGGAATCCAACTGAATCCGGAGATGCGCTGCTAACAATCTCAATAGACCCCCTAAACGCGATTCAAGAGCTTGATAACGGCAATAACGACTTATCAGGTACCTTCTCAGTCACCCCAAGGCCACCGGGGGTTGACCTAGCAATAAGGGCTGGAGCGATTTCCGCCGTAACCGTATCTAGCCCAATTCCACGGCCCGATGAGTCTGTCGTGGTTCAAGCCAGAGTCGACAACCTGGGCTCTCAGGATGCCGTGGAGGTTTCTGGAACATTGGAAATGATGACTGCCCGAGGTTGGGAAATGGTAGCGACCTCAACCGTGCCCCTAGTCCTAGGAGGGTCCCATTCCACCATCTCATTCCCCATTGTGCCAAATTCAACAGGGCCACTGGAAGTCAGGATTAGCGTGTTGATGGAGAGTGGTTCTGATAATGATTGGTCTGACAATGTTAGAGAAAAGACGCTATTGGTCGATAGTACGACGTTGACCGGACCAAGGGATGTAGGGATGAATCCGGGAGAAACTCCAGTAGCAGTGGTGAGCCTGAACAGTGAGGAGGGAGAAGATCTACTCATCGGAGAGAAAGACGGGACCCTGATAATGTACAAACTTACTCAAAGCAAGTCCCTAATTGAGTGTAACAATGTAATCGAGGAACGTTGGTCGGGAGACATTTCTATTGTCAGTACAGAGGATGAGTATGCACATATTGTTTGGACTAGGAGATACATGGGTCCGAACTCATTCCTAATGCAAACTCTGAGCTACTCCACCGTTGACTCAAGTTGCAGAATTTCCCCCGCCCAAGACCTTCTCCCCGGAATTCCCCTTTCAGATGGAAAGTACTGGGGAGTAGACATGGACGTCAAAGATTCCGAGATCCTTGTTTCAGGCTACCACAGGGATGTATTCAGCGGTGGGACTCTAGAGGACGTTACCGACATCTTCCTCCTGCATGCGGAGAGTCCGCTCTCCTCCGATGACTGGACTCTGATGCCCGGAATTATCCACGACATTGACGCCGACCCCGCGCAAAGGGATTCTTTGTCCGTGGAGTTCGGAGAGGAACAGGCACACCTACTCTATCAGACGATCAGGAATGACTCCACTGGGAAGGACAGGTTAGGAGTTTGGTACTCTCATGGGGGTATTGATCAGGAAACATGGACTTACAGGAGGGCTGTTGGGGACGAAGCCGCACTCCCAGAATTGACCGTCATCGAACATGAAGATATGGACGTACTTGTTTCTATTTGGAGAGAGGGCCCCCCTCAGGACTCGGAACTAGTGACCTATGTTACAGATTCCAATTTCAAAACCATAGACGATTTGAAGACTAGGATCTCAGCTAGAGGACTGGCAGGAATCGGGACAGTAGAATCTGAAAGGGGAATCCAAGTAATTTTCGACAGAGTAGGGCCAAACGGACCACAAGTTGAGTACGGGCTGATTGATATCGAACAAGGTTGGATAGGACTCTCGGATTCCCTGGTCAGGGGGCAGTTCAACTCAATGGATAGATCCGAAGACTCACTGGAGACAATGATCGTTGTAACGACCTCAAATGGATGGCAAATTAGAACTCTGATCGATGACGGGGCATCTGAGAGAGGAGGCAGTATTGCTGACCAGCTAAGATCTTCCTTAGGACTAGACCAAGAGAGTTTTGAAATTCTACTCATTGGAGTAGCACTGGCTGTATTGATTCTTGGAATGGTAACACTGGTCGGCCTTTCTGCTCAGGGTTTCAGATGGATAGGAAGGAAGAGATCCATAGACACTGGTTCCAACGTGATAATGGAAGACGATGTTGTTGATCTTGTAGAAGAGTCTGACCTTGCAGTAGGAGTAGATTTGGTAGAAATCGTAGATACTGATGAGGCGGAGAGCAAGGAGGGGGGCAGAAGTGATAGAATGGCAAGAAGGGCCAGGAGAAATGCTGAAGATTCGCACGATGAAAACACGGAAGAATCCCTAATGGAGCCTTCCGAGGCAGGAGAAGTCACTGTAATGCCAGTTCCAGAAATGACTCAGTCGGGTTTCCAAATTTCATGCCCTAATTGCCGGAGCAGGGTGATTACGGAGCCTGGCGTCAGTACTGCTAAATGCCCCATCTGTGACAAGAAAATAGATTTCTGAGGTCGTATATGCCCCTCGTACTACTGGCTTCTGCATCGGAAAGGAGACGCCAAATTCTGTCAGAATATCTCGAGGATGGAGATACATCTCTGGAGTTCTGCATTCTAAGAGAGCCCGAGCAAGAGGCAACATCTGGAATGGAGGTTAATTTGCAGGTAGAGAGTTCGTGCATCGGGAAGGCCATGGCCGCTGTAAAGGAAAGAGCTTCAGAAGGAAATGTGGCGGATATTATACTAGTCTCGGATACGCTGGTGGAAGATCCAGATGATGAGAGAGCGGCACTTGGGAAGCCAAAGGATGAGAGTAGTGCGGCATTCAGCTTGATTAGATTATCAGGAAGAAGACATAGGGTGTGGTCGTCGACAGCAATTCTCAGCAAAAAAATAGGAGATATAGACGTCGGAGAGGGTTGGCTAGCAACGATATGGACCGATTACGCTATTGTTGAGTTCGTGCATATGGGGGAGGATGAGATTATTGATATGATAAATAGCCGTTCATGGGAGGGAAAGGCGGGAGGATATGACTTGGCCGGTGCTGCTGGTAAATTCGCCAGTGTTGTCGATGGAGAGGAGGTAACAGTACTGGGATTTTCCAATAGTGCCATCGATTCTCTTGGTGGTTTCCTGAACTAGGCGAATGTAACGCCGCCGAATTTCAGAATGAACTCTCTTTGGATATCATCGAACCATTCTAGCATCGAGGAGTCAAATCGAATCGAATCGACCTCTTCGTCAGAAAGTAGATCGTCCTGGATTCCTTTCAAAGTTCCCGGGGCGGCTCCGCAGGAGATACAGGCCCCATCCAGGCCGATCACCAACGATAGGGAAGGTGTTCCGTTATTCCTGAGTTCTATTTCACCCCTAGCGATCACCAAACTCCCCCCATGACTCTCAAGAGCCGCTCTTACCGGCCCTAATCTGGCCATTAATGCAGGAATCAGAATTGGATCATCTGACTCAAATAATGATACGAGAGAAAGAGTGTTAAGCCTAGAAACCTCTAACGGATCTAGCTTTTCTTCCAGTATGCGATTGGCCTCAGATCTCACAATTTCTTCGATTTGGGATCTGTACTTATCCTCCAGATCATCATTTGGCCTTTGGCCTTCGGATTCCTCCATGTCCACGTCCACGCGCGAGCGTGCAAGATTATAGGGTCATCTGGGAGTAGGCAGAGATTCAAATGATAGTTTGTCTGCGGTGGGCTATAAGATGTCTGGACAAAGCACACTTCTGGAGATTCGTGACCTCCACGCAGGGATAGATGGAAATGAAATCCTGAAGGGGATTGACCTGAAAATAGGGCCAGGAGAAATTCACGCGATCATGGGTAGAAACGGTAGCGGAAAGACGACTACTGCGAACGTGATAATGGGACATCCGGATTTTGATGTGGAGAGGGGAGATGTGATGCTAGAGGGCGAGAGTCTGCTAGAATTGGAGGCGTGGGAAAGGGCTAGAGAGGGTGTTTTCCTTTCATTCCAATACCCGCAAGCGGTTCCGGGTCTACAAGTAGGCAACTTCCTCAGGAAGTCAGTGGCTAGCGTAAGGGGGGAAGATGAAGCAAAGGGCTCAGCATTCAGAGAAGAGTTGACCTCTGCAATGGAATCTCTAGATATTCCTCGTTCCTTCATGTCAAGGTATGTTAATGACGGATTCAGCGGAGGCGAGAAGAAGAGATTCGAGATTCTACAGTTGATGCTCCTCAAGCCCCGTCTGGCTGTTCTGGATGAGACGGATAGTGGGCTAGATATCGATGGCATCAGAACGGTCTCGGAAGGAGTAAATGCCGCAATACGAGGAACCGACTCTGCCGCACTTATCATTACCCACTACTCTAGAATCCTAGAGCATGTACAGCCCGATATGGTACACGTTCTACTAGATGGTAGAATAGTAGCTTCCGGCGGTCCAGAGCTGGCAACAAAACTTGAAGAGAGAGGCTATGAATGGCTGAAGGAGGAGTGATTTAGGTGTCGGGAGATAGTGAAGCCAGGGAGGCAGTGGGAGAGTACAAAGCAGGCTGGCATGATCCAGAAAACTCAACGATTAGATTCGATTTCGGACTCTCCGAGGAGGTAGTTAGACAGATTTCCGAACTGAAAGAAGAGCCCGAATGGATGACAGATATCCGTGTTAAGGCATTCAAACACTTCTCAGAACGGCCGATGCCGACATGGGGAAATACGTCAATGCTGGAAGAAATTGACTTCGAAAACATCTGCTACTACCTCAAATCCTCAGACTCAACAGAGAGGGACTGGGAAGATGTCCCAGATGACATAAGGAACACGTTCGAAAGACTGGGTATTCCGGAAGCCGAACAGAAGTGGCTGTCCGGAGTTACGGCACAATATGAGTCAGAAGCAGTTTATCACAGCATCCGTGAAGACCTGGAGAAACAAGGAGTGATCTTCCTAGACATGGATAGTGGCCTGAAGGAGTACCCTGAAATAGTGAAGAAGTGGTTCTGTTCTGTAGTCCCTTATTCTGATAACAAATTCTCTGCTCTAAATACAGCGGTATGGTCTGGTGGGTCCTTTATCTACGTCCCAGAAGGAGTACACGTGGAGATGCCTGTTCAGGCATATTTCAGAATCAATGCAAAGAATATGGGGCAATTCGAAAGGACCCTGATAATTGCGGACAAGGGTAGCAGCATCCATTATGTCGAAGGTTGCACTGCGCCATCTTATTCTACAGACTCACTACATTCTGCAGTAGTAGAACTAGTAGCACTCCCAGGTTCCCATATCAGATACTCAACCATACAGAATTGGAGTTCCAATGTTTACAACCTAGTCACGAAGAGAGGAGTTGCCCATGAGGATGCCAAGATCGAGTGGGTAGACGGAAACATCGGAAGCAAACTAACGATGAAGTATCCGGCAGTGATTTTGAAGGGAGAAGGGAGTCACGCAGAGGTCATTTCGGTGGCATACTCCGGAGAAGGCCAGCACCAGGATGCTGGAGCGAAGATTCATCATTTGGCATCCAATACAACTAGCAAGATCCTTTCCAAGAGCATAAGCAAGAACGGAGGAAGAGGATCATACAGAGGAATGGTCACTGTTTCTCCAAAGGCGGACAATTGCAAGTTGAACGTTGTGTGCGATGCTTTGATTCTGGATGAAGGAAGTAGGTCCGACACATACCCAACAATGGAGGTGGCAAATCCAAGTGCTAGATGCGAGCACGAAGCCAGTGTTTCAAAGGTCAGCGATGACCAACTGTTCTATCTGATGAGTCGAGGCCACTCCGAAGAAGAGTCCTTGGCAATGATTGTCAATGGATTCTTCGAGCCTTTCACTAGAGAGTTGCCAATGGAATACGCAGTAGAGTTGAATCAACTAATGGCTCTTGAGATGGAAGGCAGCATAGGATGAGGTCGAACAATGGATTCTGCCTCACAATACCTTAGCATGAGCGAGCCCGACAAGTCAAACCACCTATGGAAGTACACCCCTTGGAGGAAGGTCCATCCTACTGGAAAGATAACAGAAATTCCCGAGTTAGCTAGTGCCACTCTGAGTCTTTCAATGATGGATGGATCAGAGGTCCCCCCCGGTGTTAGTCTTGTCAGAGGTAGTGGAGGGGATCTTGATTTATCGATGGATAACGCACTGACCAACTCCTTTCTTCATGCAATGTCGAATTCATCCAACTGGTTACTTATTGTTGAAAGTGGTTTCAGACTCGAGAGTCCGATAATTCTGGATGTGCAAACCGGAGAAGTTGCCTCTGTAGCACATGTCTCACTGGAAATTGGAGAAATGGCAGATTTTGAATTGGTCACCAGGGTATCGGGAGAGAGTGATTGGTTTGGGCTTCTGAGAACAGGCAATATTGGCGGTGGAGCCATTTTCAACGATGTCCTGATAGGACTTCAAGAAAATGGGACTTTCCTGAGGTCCGATTCGTTAGAAATTGGTAGAGACGCGCAAGTACGAGCGGGGACTGTATCCTCGGGATCGGAGAGGACGAAATCCGATCTGCGCTACAAATTGGAAGAGAGAGGCGGCGGCATCAAGGTGCTAGGATCTATTTTATCTGCAGAATCCATGCATCTTGATCACCACATAGAAATTCACCACGAGGCACCCGACACATTCAGTAGGCTGTCTTGGCACTCCGCTTGTGGCGGAGATAGCAAAACCGTAGGAACAGGGATGCTACAGGTTAGCAAGGGGGCCATGGGGGCTGATGCTGGACAAATTTTCCATAATTTACTACTATCCGATTCCGCAGAGGCAGATTCAATTCCAGAACTGGAAGTAATGGAGAATGACGTCGTTGGTTGCGGTCACGGAACCGCGAATGGGCCAATAGACGATGAACAGATGTTCTACCTGAAGACAAGGGGATTTGATGAGAAAGAAGCGAAGAGGGCCCTGATTGCGGCCTTCCTGAACTCTACTCTCTCGGAGATGGGAGGGGAAAGCTTGCACGAGTGGCTCGTAGGCGAGTTGACTCAACAACTTGAAGCCCTGCACTCCTGAAATGAGAAATTCATTTGTACCGGGATGGTCTGGATTAGTCATGGACAGTGACCATTGTGAGGATATCTCCTGCCTATGTGGGTACAGGGGGAGGGCGGTACCAATGCGCCAACATATGGAGTGCCCTCGCTGCTACAGGGTGGTAGAAGCTTGTTGTGAAGGTATTCCAGAATATTACTGATATTACGAAGAGTTGTTTTTTGAAACTGCGAACTGAGATAGAGGGGGAACATGGCACAAAAGAATGGTTTGGGAGCTAGGAGGCACGAAAAAAAGGTCTCCTCCATCCTGGGGGGGGTTGCGGCTACGTATCTTGTATTGTGCTTTCTCGCTCCGCTTCTGATGCCTACAGACTCGGTACCAGAGCTTTCTGGTCGAGCTAATGCGATAGATTACGCTTTCGAGAGTAGTTGGGGAAACAAGGATCACGGAGAAGGTGGCAAAGTAGGGCATGATCAATCTCAGCATGGAGGAAGTTTCGCATGGGCCGAGTTGAATCCGCTATGGGCCCTAACATATGGCTTTGGGGACTTGAATTGCCACCAGAAGCATGAGAGGTCCTGGGAAATCAATGGGAACCAGATGCCCGTCTGCGCCAGAGATATCGGAATTTTCCTAGGATTCTCAATTGGTTGTCTAATCTTTGGGCTCAGGGGATTCAATAGATGGACGGTTAGGGACACATTCCTGTCAGTATTCCCTGATGACTCGATGAGAAGAGTCTACGAGAAGGACATTAGACTACCACTGATGCTTTTCATAATGGGTTTAGGTTTGGTGCCCATGGGGGTCGACGGTTTCACACAACTTCTTCTCGACTCATATGAGTCAACCAATCCCCTGAGGCTAATCACAGGGGCTGGGGCAGGACTAGTCGGCGGATTGTGGTTCTCCTCTGCATTCTCGGCTAGGCCCAAGTTCTTCGAAGGGGCTGATGGCGTAGAGCTACCAGCTGGTTCAAAGCTTGTAGTTAAGTAATCTACTTGCCAGACCACCAATCAACCAAGGTGTCAATTGTCTCTGGATTTCTTCTAGATCCTGTACCACTCCCGAGAATGGATAGGCGACTGATTGTATCCAACAACGCTCGCTCGTGTAGGTCAGATTTTGCTAACTGGCCCAGAGAGAATCTCAAGTGTGTATCTGGGTTTCTAGACTGCCATTGAGATATCGCCCTCCTCAGTGGCCAGATGGCCAGAGCAAGATAACCGAAGGAGAATAGCTCACCTCTTAGCCGTGATTTCGGTGCTTCCCTGCCTATCAGATTCTTCCTCTGTGTTATCCAACCCATCTCCCTGAGGAACTTGACGATTCTTTGTGTGTGCCTCTCTGAAACGCATCTAACTGGCCCCATTGCAGACCTCATCTCCGGAATCTCTACCGAATTTAGTAGCGCAAGAGTGCCGCAGACAGAGGCCATCGAGTGATTCAAAATATTCTTTGGAAGGCTTTGATTATAGTCGGAATCCACAGATACTGATGCTAAGTAGTGTAGATGGCTATCTTGGGCTTCCTTCAGTATCTTCCATGGCTTCTTGCCATCCAACCAGTCGGTTTTTCGTTTTGCGTTTTCCAGGCCGATATCGGAAAGTCTACTTTGATTCTTTGACTCCCTTACAATCTTCCTTATTCGAAACTGGTCGACTTGTTCCGTTTGAACATTGATTGGGTTTGGTCTGCTGTGCAGAAATCCGCGAATTACTTCTTTCAACTGCGTTCGAAGTTGGTTGTGTGTCCCCTCATTAGAGACTGGTCCAACTACCGCTCCCATGTCGAATGGGACTGGCATTTCCAATTCCCCGGAAAGGAGTTGTCGGTATCCCTCCCTAATCCTGATTTGAAAATCAGACGTCTCGAAGTACTCTTCCTTGTTTGAAATTCCCCGAAGAGTTCCGCTTCTAATTCTCTCAAGTGCGATTTTCGGATCGCAATCAACCCATATGCATAGATCTGGGATTAAAGCTGCGGAGTTCATTTGGGCTGCCTTCTCCAGACCAATACCACCAACTATGCCCTGGTACACTAAGGAAGAGTGTATGTTTCTACCACTTACTACGGCCTTACCCTCGTGAAGGCGAGGTAGGATCCAACCATGAGAATGGTCAAGCCTATCCGCAGCAAAAAGTCCAGCTTCTTCTTCGGGAGTAAGGGTCTGCTTTCTCACCGAATCTATTGCCAACCTCCCAAGCGCGTGATCCCTTCGCGGCTCAGCGGTAGACTCAACGGAAGTAAAACAGAACTCAGATTGTAGAATTTCGGAGACTATCTCCGCAGCAAGGCCCTTCCCACTTCCATCTCCGCCTTCAATTGAGAACAGGTACATGGTACTCTCCTGCTTCTAATCGTGGCTCCCGGAAAACTGTTCCTTAGAGAGGGTCACCATCCCCATGCCGACAAGAATCAACAGGGGACCGATGAAAATCATCCCCCTACTCCAGAGTCCGAGGAATGAAAACCACCAGGATTTGCGATAGCTGCCTCCTCTGTATGCCTCAACACCCCCGTAAACCCCCATTAGACCTAGAAATATAGTCATGAACGCAATCAGATTAGCAGTAAATACAGATTGGTATTGGTAGCTTTCGCCTCTCCTGTCTAAGACATTTTCTCCGTCTCCCTCAGACATCGTGATAGTCAACTGCGTCTCGTCGCCGGGAACGAAGTATAGCTTGGTAGTATTGTTTCCCGGATGTGTGAAGGATAGTAGGGCAGGCTCTCTTCTGATATCAGTTAGTGAAAACCTACCATCAGAATCAGTGGTCGTCTCCCTACCAGTAGAGGCTCCTTCGACTGAAAGTAGCCTCACTCTTACGCCCTCTACAGGGTCGCCACCAGAATCATTTCCAGAAAGTCCCGATATGACGATTCCAGATACGTCAGAGTAATCCTCAGAAGAGTCGAGAGTTTCATCCATGATTTGACTTGGGTTGGAAGAAACCAGCAGCAAACCTAGCAAGACGCCAAGTAGGCTTCCGGCGATTATCAAAATGGCACCTGCAATTCTTGTTGATGACTCCTCCGAGATATCCTCCAGAAAGTACTCGAGGTCCATCCCCCCAGCATCTTCGTCTTCGGGCATGATGATTCCTACGGGAGGGAGTCCTTGAAGTTGGGCGTTTCGGGTTTGTTCTTGTTACGAAAAAATACCAATAAGGACAATAACAACATTATAGAAATAATGAAGATTTCTGTAACCCTGTTTAATCCACTGGTTTCTTGAATTTCACTAGGGGTTTCTAGACTAGAGATTTCTATCAGATAGATATGTGTCCAATTCTTACCTGTAATCCAAAAACCTCCTGATGACTTATCGAATGCTATTCCATTCAAAACTTCATTTGAGTTAGTCCCCTGGGTTGAAGTGATCGAAGTAGGGGAAACGAAATACTGTACATTTCCTGAAATAGAATCGATGCTAATGATGACGTCCTGCAGCCATACATTTGCCAGAATTTCCTTTCCAACACATTCCAGTTCGTTGATATTGGGGACTGGTTGCCCATCCCAAGTAACCTGAATAGTGTGGTTAATTTCGAATGTTTCCGGATCTCTAAAGGAAATTTGTGAGGTTCCGTTAGACATCACCAAGAACTCGCCGTTGAAGCAAATTCCCCATCCCTCTCCCTCGAAACTGAAGTTCTCTACAATACTGAAGTTGGAGATATCGATTCGGAATGCTTGTTCTCCCTTCCAGGTTAGCATTATTATTGATTGATCCAAAACCGTGATTCCTTCGGCGAAGTATGAGTCATTGACCGGCATATTTCTGATTATATTCCCGCTTTGCAAGTCTATCTCGGTAAGCCGAGATGCCCCATAGAGGCCAGAACTCTGGAAAATCGAACCATTCCGTACCTCAAGACCTTGAGTGAAGGAGGTTTCTTCGAGAGGAATTGTTCTGACTACCTTGAATCCTCTTTCCTCCGCTTCATCGATAGAATCCGAAGCCACAGATTCCGCAGAAAGGGAAATAGAAAAAACGAGAATACAAACGATTGATGTCCCAATCCGCCCCCGCATGTACGAACGATGCTCCATCGATGTTAAAATAAGTCCTCGAACAGTTTAGTACAGAATGAATAAGGAGGTGCTAGTTATGGTCAGCGGTACAGATTTTACCACAAACAAGAAAACTGTTAATATCGCGATTGCACTATTATTTGTGTTCGTTTTGCCTATGATTTCCACCAGCGTCTTGGGAGTCTCCTCGGCCGGTCAACCAAGGAGCTGTCTGAACTCGTGGTCAGTAGGTGATGGGGACAATATCACTACTAGTGACGGTACGTTTGCAGTGACCGTGGAGAAAATTTCCTCCAATTCTGCAATATTTGTGGAAGACGAGCAAATAGTCTCATCCACCATCCTGAATGACATCGTATCGAACTGGGAATCAATCATTTTCCCTACAACGACAAGTTTCTTTGGCACCCCTCCAGACATAGACGGGAATTGCCAGGTAGAGATAGCAATAATCCCCATTGATGGACCAGGTGGAGATGAGGGTTACTTCGAGACTGGAGTCTCGACTTTACGGGAGGCTTTGTTCATCGATATCGATGATATTTCTGAGAGAAATAGGATTCTGACCAGCGAGTTCAGCGAGCTAATCCACCATGATTACGATCCATTTGAGTACCTCTGGGTGAAGGAGGGTGCTGCTGGGCTATCCGAGTTCATGAGCTATGGAGATTCCCAGCAATTGGAGGAAAAGGCCAACTCTTGGACGCAAAATTCCACCACTAGTCTTCGATGGTGGGACGGACGTACCCCCGATATGGGCTCTAGCTTTCTTTTCCTAACCTACCTATCTGACAAACTAGGAGGATCCACGGGGATTCAGCAATTGATTTCTAATCCCTCTCTAGGAGGGAATGGAATAGAGAATTTGGCTAGGAACCCAGGACCCGGGTCGACACCCATTGGCTTGACAATGAGTGAAATTTTTGCTAACTTCAGTGCTGCCATAACGTTAGACAGCGATCAGGGAGCATTCGGATTCTCTGAAATCGACTTACTGGACGACTGCTCTTCTGGGGGATTCTGCAGAGGCGTAGCCAGCGCAGAAAATAATGATTGGACTGAGACGTGGCAATCTTCTGGACACTCGTTGGAGGGTTGGGGCCTCAAATCGTTCAGATTTTCCGGAGGGGATGGATACCCACTGAGCATCCTTGTCCAACCAGATAGGTTTGGCTTCGAGGGAGCAGTTTTGTCCAAGGAAGACTCCACTGGCACATGGAGCATGGACAGGCTGAGGATAGACTCAGAAGACGGGAGGGGGACCGGACTTGTCAATGGATTCGGAAACTTAACCAGTGAAGTATGGCTCCTCGTGTGGTATAACTCCCTAGTAGATGACTGCGACTTCGATTTTGCAAACTGTGGAGTTCTTTCTGGGGGAAACTACCCAACAGGTAGTTTTTCCGTCAGTGCTAGCCAGGTCACGGATCCTGCTGAATTAACCATAGAATCGGTCGAGGGATTTGATAGAGACGGCGACTTACTAGATGATAGTGTGGAAATAGGAATCGGTGTCAGTTCCAGTGCGTTCTTCGAAACCCTTTCCGTTGAGCTATCAGCATTCACTGAGAACTCATTGTATGACTCCTCGGAATTCACAATTTCTGCGAGCAACTCAGAGCCTGAGATTAGATCTGTATGGTTCACCCCCCCATTCACTGCTGAATGGACGATTACAGCGAGAGCTAGCGACATTACAGGTGAATTACAGGATATAGCGCAAACCCTCCCCATAGAGATATTCAACATGAAGCCTGAGAGTTCGGGTTCTATTTCGTCTAATCAGACGGAAACCTGGTTGCCAACCTACATCTTTGGAGGGGGGTATGACTCATGGGGTTTTGGTTATCAAAACGGGTCTTTCGGCCACAATGATTCTCTTAAATCATACATCTGGGGACTAGGCGATGGCAACTCTTCAAGTCTGAAGAATCCAGTCCATACATACACGAAGGAGGGAGATTACGTAATCACGCTTATTGTTGAAGACCAAGGGGGATACTTCTCCGAGACTAAATCATGGGATGTATCGGTAAGTGATACTTCGCAACCAGTCCCCGATATCTCAGTTGATGGATTGCCGATTCAAGAAGAGTTGATCGTTCAGACCAACCAGAGAGTACAATTTTCTGCTTTTGGAACCTCGGATAATGTCCCTGTCAGTCGTCTATTTTTCTCATGGAACTGGGGGGATGGAGATACTGAGTCGGGTGTTGGACTATACGAAGTTAGTCACTTGTGGGTCGATGGAAGCGGCGAGGGTACTACTTATTCCCTAGAGTTGTTTGTTAGCGATGGTTTCCAGTCTTCTCAGAAAACAGTGCTAGTGAAGGTCCTAAACCGAGAGCCGAGTCAAGTATTCTCTGAGGAATTGGAAGCATTTGCAGTGACGCCATTAATGATGCCGGATGTTTTCTTAGATGAAGATGGAATAATTGTAGAATATAGGTGGACATTCGATGAGGGCGTAAATCTCGATGGAGAGGGAGTTTCACTTGCCTCTGAATTCTCAGAGACGAGTTCATTCGAATCTAACCCCGTAGTGAGTTGGAGGGAGCCCGGTCAGAAAAATGCAACACTAGAGGTGGTTGACGATGATGGTAACTTCTCGGTCGCTCATCTGACTGTGAACATACTGAATCAACGACCGGTGGCACTTTTCGAACGTCCTTTGGATGGACAGATTGGAGACACGTACATCTTCAGTAGTTCGTCATTCGATCCTGATGGGGATTCCTCAGAACTATCCCATTCATGGACATTCTCAGACCGAGAAGACCCGATAGAAAACACCACCTCTGTTAGCAGAACCTTTTCGCAACCGGGACTGTACAGTGCCACACTAGTCGTTATTGACGAGAGGGGGCTCGATTCGGCCCCCAAGACTTTCCTAATCTATATCGAAAATCCCCTCCCAATACCAATTATATCATTCAGTTGTCCGAGCGATCAAGAAGGGATTTTGTCCATAATTCCTGATTCTAGCGAGTCCGACATAGTCTGGCGCGTCCCCCAAACTGAAGAGGGAGGGGCTTTCATTGCCCCTGGTGATTTGATTAGGTTCGATGGGAGCAGCAGCTTCGACGCGGATCCGGTGTACCAAGACAAATCTTCCACTGAAATGAGCGACCCGGAATGGAGCGGGATTATGGCTGTAATCGATGGTTTTGGAGGTGGGGACTCGAACACCACCGAGATGAAAGTCAGAGTCTCATCACCACCAGAAATAACGACAATCAGCCCCATTGCGACGGATTACGTGGTAGTTGGAGAATTGGTCAATCTTTCTGGAGAAGCCAGAGATGATGATCTGGACCTAGGAATCCATGCTTGGATAGATGATGATGCCCTCTTCGACAGCGACGGAGATGGAGATCCAACCAACGATAGAGACAGGAATTTGACTGACACTCTAGAGTTCAATTGGGACATCAATGCCTACGTGGATGATGACTGTCTGACATTGGAAGGTTGCGACGGAAATACGAGGAATGACTGGATAGGAGCCAATCAAACTTGGACGGAGCCAGGTGAAATCAGGATTTCTATGACTGTTTGCGATGGAGCAGGGGTATGCGAATTCAGAGATTATGTCATCACCGTTCTATCACTCCAGGATACTACCCCCCCAAAGACTCTAGCCGACCTGACCATTGCTGATCTAACGCCTGGAAAAGAGAGTGCTGGACTCCTGGCCCTAGTCGCACTAGTGGCCATTCTGGGATGGATGATTCTCAGAGAGAGAGACGATGAGGAGTTGGATGCAATGGAGATGGTGAAGAAGTACGACGTTGACGAAGTCGAAGCCGAGGGAGGGCTTCCCGGGATGGATCAGCATAGCCCCCCTCCGCAACCCAGATATCTTACCTCTGATCAGCGTACGAACAGAGAGTCCGGTTATGTGAGGCCGATAAGAACGAGGCGGAAATAGTGATTTCAAGATTTTATTCCACTGGAGTTGGTGTGTCAATAATTGTAGCAACCATGAGCGCTATCATTTTTGCCTCGGTACCCGCAAGTTCACAATCTTCATCCTGCGGAGTTTCTCCTAGCAGTGACTGGGATGAAGGAGACAACCCGAGAGATTACCTTTCCATAGATATCCCTGGGAGCGGAGGCGGAGAACTGTTCGGATTTGACGGAAGGTCCGGGCTTAGGGCCCTTGACAAGGATGTCAGCACCGAATGGTCGGACGGTTCCTGGGAAGGATTTCCAGGAATCCAAGTGGATAACGGTTCTGCGACTGCTATAGAATTGGTACTCATGCCTGGGAAGAGGTACACTTTCTGTATAGATTTCAGTTCAAAGGGAGACGTGTACCTACTCACTCCGAGCGACATGGAAATGTATGAAGTCGATATGCTATGCGAAGAAGAAGGATGGGAGTTGATCTGTGAAGAAGGAGCATTGGATGCAGTTCCAGTCGAGTACAGGGACCTCTTTACATGGATTCCATTCAGAGATACCCATGCATACGAGTCGGTCTCCTACCAGGAGTTCTCTGTAGCTATAGATTCATCCGGATCGGCATGGTCATTTGCAGGTTTCGGGAGTAGTTCAACTGACCAGGAGTTCTTCTTGGTTCTAGATGGTTGGGACAATAGCAGGCAGGGAGACCAGCCTGCTTCGGGAAATATGAGCGTAGAGGTGCTGATTGACGTAGAGGATAGGTTCATGCTTCCGAAGACCACAGCATACGTTCTGATTGGTTCACTCCCCCTTTCGTGCATTATTATCCCCCTAATCATCCACTCGAAGTATCACTCAACTGCACTGGGAAAGGAAGATTCGGGGATGATTGAGGTCCCTTTCTTGAATGATGATTCCTCTGTTTAGGAATACTCCATAACTTCCCATGCCATTCTCAGATCAGCCGCATTTATCCTGCCTTGCTGTGCGAGGTGCCAGCCAGACTCGGTGGTTGCGAAAACGAGTCCTTGGCCCAGAACAGGGGCGTGGATTCTAGCCCAGTCCCCCCCTGGGCCAAGTCCCATGACACAATACTTGTGACTTGTAGACTTCAATTCAAGAGCGGCCTCAAAAATCCTTAGAGCGTCCTTCCGATCACTGGTCGAGTAGCAAGCCTTGACAATGTCCCCCATCCCTTGGGCTTCGGAGATGTCCTTTGTTATCTCCGAAGTTGATGGGACGCCTTCTAATGAATGGAAAGAGGCGATTATCTGGGTTCGCCCCCCTCCTGCTAATGAGACCAGCTCTTCCCTCTCTTGGGCAGGGATATCAATCTCCAAATCTATCCAACTAGGATTAGCGCTAATCGCTGACCTTAGGACGGAAAACCTCTCATCCTCACTTGATGGGAAAAAGCCGCCTTGTTCCTGAGGTCTGCAGACCATCAAAATAGGGGCTTCAATAGAAGAAGAGATTCTCTCTATCTCCTTCTGGTAGTCTACTTCCTCGAAATCTAGTTTACCTACCGACACCTCAACTTCATCCTTTTCGCCTTCATCGGAAATCTTCGTCGTTCGTATTTTTTCCTCAGTAGTCCAAAGAAAATCCAAACGAATCTCCAATAAATCTGCACCCATCTTAATTGCTTTAGGGGCGTCGGAAATCATTTCTTCAGAGGTTCTGCCCCTCAGTGTAACGCATACCGAGGGTTGATTCATGGGTTTATGGGAAATATAAGGCCGGTTTAATCGTGTCGTGCAAGAAATCTTTCTGAAGTATCCAGTTTCTTCTCCATTACCGCTAAACTGCCTATAATCGGGAAGTTACATGGAGAGGGTTCATAGGCCTCGGCTTTCTAAAAGGGATGATATCGTTTGAGGGTTCCCGTAGGGAACCCTCAATTGGAGGAGAAAATATGGACAACGAGTATAGCGCAGAAAGCATCCAGGTTCTCGAAGGGCTAGAAGCTGTGAGAAAAAGACCTGGCATGTACCTCGGCGATCCACATGATGGTTCAGCCCTACATCACTGCATTTGGGAAGTAGTAGACAACTCAGTGGACGAACATCTTGCAGGCCATACAGACTCAATTGAAATTACTCTTAATCGGGATAACTCACTCTCTGTCCGGGATTTTGGAAGGGGCATCCCAGTAGGCATTCATGAAGAGTTTGGCATCTCAGCTGCTGAAGTAATAATGACTAAATTACATGCCGGTGGAAAATTCGACAATAGTTCGTACAAGGTTTCTGGCGGCCTACACGGTGTCGGCGTATCTGCAGTAAACGCAGTTTCTGAGTGGATGGAGATGACCATACACAGGGATGGCATCGTCTATTTCCAGAGATATGAGGCAGGAGTACCTGTTGAGCCATTGAAGGAAATAGGGAAGTGCGAAGATACCGGGACCCTCATATCATTCAAGCCAGATTTATCGATTTTCACCGATATTGTGGAGTTTGATTTTGAAGAGATTGATACAAGAGTTGGCGAAACTGCATTTCTAAATGCTGGACTAAGCATTGCTATTGTCGATCTTAGAGGTTCTGAACCGCACTCTTCGGAGCACCTGTACAAAGGGGGACTATCTGAATACGTGAGTCAACTCAATGAAAGGAGAGAGGTCTTGCATGAGGAAGTCATCAAGATTAGAGGCGAGAAAGAAATAGAGAAGGGCGATGTAGAAGTCGAACTAGCACTGCAATGGTCTGATGCGTTCAGCGAGTCTATTCGTTGCTATACGAACATCATAAGGAATAAGGACGGTGGCACCCACATGTCCGGCTTACGGACGGCTTTGACCAGTTCAGTTAATTTGTATGCAAAGAAGAAGAAGTTGCTCAAAGGGGATGCTCTTTCAGGCGATGACGTAAGAGAGGGTTTGGCAGCAGTAGTAAGCGTCAAGCATCCAGATCCTTCCTTCTCATCCCAAACCAAAGATAAGCTGGTTAGTAGTGAAGTTACGGGGATTGTACAGACTATTGTTTATGACAAATTAGGCGAGTTCTTCGAAGAAAACCCGTCTGTTGCCAAGCAGATAGTGGAGAAGGCAATACTTGCTTCCAAGGCTAGGGAGGCAGCCAGAAAGGCCAGGGACCTTACTCGAAGGAAGGGGGTTTTGGAAGGAGGGGGTTTGCCAGGCAAACTTGCCGACTGTCAATCTCGAGACCCAAGCGAATGTGAGGTTTACCTCGTGGAGGGCGATTCTGCGGGCGGTTCAGCGAAAACTGGAAGGGATCGTAAAATTCAAGCGATACTTCCCCTAAGAGGAAAAATCCTCAATGTAGAAAGGCAGAAGCATAATGCTGCAAAGGTGTTCCAAAACCAGGAGATACAGACCATCATTCGTGCTCTGGGTGCTGGCGTAGGGAATAACGAGGATGAGGAGGGCGCATTCGATACGACTAAACTCCGATATTCGAAAATCATAATAATGTGTGACGCGGACATTGATGGTGCGCATATTAGGACTCTAATGCTGACTTTTCTCTGGAGGTTCATGAGGCCAGCAATAGAGGAAGGGCACGTTTTCATTGCCCAGCCTCCTCTCTATCAATTGACTAAAGGGAGGGTGAGCAGATACGTATTCTCCGATGAAGAAAGAGACAAGGTGACTCTGGAATTGCAAGGCGGCAACCCTGATGCGAAAATAGGCATACAGAGATACAAGGGACTTGGGGAGATGAATCCTGAGCAACTATGGGAAACTACCATGAATCCAATGACTCGAACTATGCTGAAAGTAACCGTTCGTGATGCAGAGGAATCCGATGAGTTGTTCGAGATACTGATGGGAGAGGATGTTCCCGATCGGAGAACCTTCATTGAAAAGCATGCCAAGGAGGTGACCAACCTTGACATCTGAGGAAGAGGGCGAAGCAGGAACGCAGGAAAATAATGAGAACATACTAAACCATTCCTTGAATGAGGAAATGAAGACATCTTACATCAACTATGCAATGTCAGTAATTATCGGAAGGGCCCTTCCTGACGCTAGGGATGGCCTGAAACCCGTCCATCGACGTGTTCTATACGGTATGCACGAAGGCGGACATACCTCTGAAAAGAAGTATAGCAAGTCCGCACGCTCGGTTGGAGAGGTGATGGGAAAGTACCACCCTCACGGGGATCAGTCAATCTATGACACAATGGTCAGGATGGCCCAAGATTTCTCCCTGAGGTATCCGCTCGTCGATGGTCAGGGGAACTTCGGTTCGATTGATGGAGACCCTCCAGCAGCTATGAGATATACCGAAAGTAGGCTTGATAGAATCTCGAAACACATGTTGGAGGACATTGAAAAGAAAATAGTCGACTTCCAAGCCAACTTCGATGATTCCGAAATGGAGCCAACCGTACTTCCCGCAAGGTTGCCAAATCTGCTGTTGAATGGTAGTGACGGCATAGCAGTCGGGATGGCGACAAGAATACCCCCGCACAATCTTACAGAGGTTGCAGGAGCGATTAGACTGCATGTCAATACTATTCTTAAGGAGTCGAAAGACTCCTCTAGAGTTCCCAATATCCCTATCGAAGAGTACATGCAACACGTGAAAGGGCCTGATTTTCCCACCGGCGCAACCATCCATGGAATTGATGGCATTGTTGACATGTACTCTACAGGCAAGGGAAGGTTCCACGTACGCTCGAAATGCGATGTTCTAGACGATACAAGTGGTAAGAGGATCATAATTCACGAGATTCCATACCAAGTCAAAAAATCAGACATGCTAGTCCATATTGCAGAATTAGTATCGAAGGAAGTAGTCACGGGAATCAGAGACATTCGTGATGAGTCGTCCAAAGAAGGGATTCGAGTCGTGATAGAGGTGAAGAGCAATTCCGATCCACATGCAGTACTGAACCAACTATTCAGATCAAGCAGATTGCAAGAGTCATATTCTGCCAATATGATGGGCATCCTTGATGGAAAGCCGGTTCTCCTATCCTTGCCAGTGATGCTACACACGTATGTCCGTCACAGAGAAGAAATCATCGAAAGGAGAGCGGTTTTCGATCTTGAAAAGGCCGAGTCAAGGGCCCATATCCTCGAAGGACTAGTAAAGGCGCAAGAGCGAATTGAGGACGTACTAAAGGCAGGTAGGGGAAGTTCTGGGAGAGAGCAATTTGAGTCGATACTGCAAGGAAGCGAGAAGCTTCCGAAAATTGCCAAGTTCAATTTCACGAAATCGCAGGCTAAGGCAATCGCAGAACGACGCTTGTATCAACTAAGTCGGCTCGATGTAGACAAGGTCACGGACGAATTTGAGGATCTGAAGATCAAGATTGCAGATCTTCAAGATATTATCAAGTCAAGGCCCAGGCGTCTGGAAATACTGATTCTAGAGCTCGATGATATGGTAGAAAAACATGGAGACGAGAGGCTTTCGGAAATCGATCCGATGCCGCTCTCCATGGATAGGGAGGACCTTGTTGCAGAGGAGGCGATCGTGATATCACTTACCACTGACAACTACATCAGACACCTGCCCGTAGAGGCATTCAGACTTCAGAACAGAGGAGGCAAGGGCCTCAAGGGAGTGGTCACTAAGGATGAAGATGCACCATCCAAGATAGTCACTTGCTTCTCTAAAGATCGACTTCTGATTTTCACCGACAAAGGAAGAGTATACGGATTGAGAGCATGGGAGACTCCTTCTGCCAGTAGATACGGAAAGGGCAGCCATATCAGAAACCTCCTTGGTGGCATTAGGGATGACGAGAAAGTTATCTCCATCCTCCCTATGGAAAGATCGCTGATAGAAAATCCAGAAGGCCATTTCCTGATGTTCGCAACCGCAAATGGCAGGATAAAGAAGAGCAAGCTTTCCGAATATGCAAGAATCAATAGAAACGGCAAGTTCGCCCTGAAGTTCGCAGACGGAGATAGTGATAACCTGGTTTCAGTGAGGCCTGCGACTGATTCGGACCACGTCGTACTTGTCTCTGCATCTGGGAATGCTTGCAGATTCATGCCAGCCGAGGAGAAAACCAGGATTTCCCCGGAGACAGGGGAGTCCGTCACCACCTATGTTGTCAGAGTCCAAGGCAGGATAAGTCAGGGAGTATCAGGAATGAAACTATCAGGAAATGACAAAGTAATTGGAATGATTGTTACAGACGACTTCGATACCAGCGTCCTTACAATCTCCAAGTATGGAATGGCCAAGCGAAGCAGATTGGGTTCTGGGGAGATGTTGCCACTAACCGAAGGAGGCACCCCCATAGTTGACGAGTCGGGAGATCAGGTATTCGAAAGAGATGGTTACAGGAAGACCAATCGGGGAACAAAGGGCGTTAGGACGATGTCTTTGAGGGATGGAGACGAGATTGTCAGCGTTAGGCAGATTCCGGACCTTGACGACCAATTGTTCATGCTGACTGGTTCTGGAATGATGATCAGGATGGTTTCAGGACAGACCAAGGAAACCCTCGGAAAGGTGACAAAGGGTACTAGGATTATGGAGCTTCGAAACCGTGATCGCACTGGCTACGAAGACGAGATAGTCTTTGTTGCGAGGCTCCCCTCCGAACTAATCAGTGCGGGAGAAACTCTGGGAGAAGAAGAGTAGAAGCACCGTTCTGCTTAAGCACGAATCTCTGGTCGTGTAATTACTGCGGCAGTCGCATAGCCTGGCCATTGCGCTGGATTGCTAATCCAGTGGTGTCTCACCTCGGGAGTTCGAATCTCCCCTGCCGCGCCACAAAAAATGGGGAGGGTTCATTCAATGAGAGGGGCTCAGGAATCCGTGCTTGACCCCTCCATGATGCCGGGCTGGTTATCTCTGGCCATTTTTTCTCTAGTATTTTTATCGGCAATATGGGCAATCATGAGGCACATAAGTCTGAGGCCATCCAATGACAGGTCGTGGGTAAATGATAACGAAAGACAGGCTGAAGCCGAATTCAACGGGGACGAGGTGACCATTCGTAATGTCAGGGACTTCGAGTGGAGGAGCGGCAGGGACTTCGATGAAAGATGGATTGACTTGAAACTGAATCTTACTGAAGTAGAGAAGATATGGTTCGTTCTCGAGTACTTTGACCCTAAAAGAAGACAGATGGCGCACACC